>Ga0224555_1000110_pt1 | contig 109145 bp, 91 predicted proteins | sample 714S23034metaG_FD_180687 | JGI IMG/M metagenome (GOLD analysis project Ga0224555, IMG submission 180687) | Peat soil microbial communities from Stordalen Mire, Sweden - 717 S2 30-34 | ecosystem: Environmental > Terrestrial > Soil > Wetlands > Peat | place: Sweden: Norrbotten County, Stordalen... | reverse complement strand
ACTTCCCACAGGCTCGACGACTACCGCTGCCGGAAGGATCGGCAGCACAACCCTAAAACCGGAACAAACTGTAAACCATGTCCCCGGTCTGATGTGTAAAGTAAGTCCCCGGCTGGACAACAAAGGCCACAAAATCAACCCGGCTTTAGCCGCGGAGGGAGACTCTTTGCTCACGCAGTTCGTCCGAATCCGTGCTCGAAAGGCTTGGAAGCTCTGCCTCACCGTAGCCCTGCTCGCGCTCGTCTGCGCCACCGCCGCCCGCGCCGCAAAGGAAATCCCCGTCCCCGACTGGGTCCTCCAGGCTGTCACCGCCGCGCCCCTCAAATCCGAATGGCGCGACGCCAAAGCGATCTATCTCCTCGAAGACACCCTCATCACCGTCCAGCCCGACGGCCGCGTCATCCAGCGTTATCGCGCCGTGATCAAAATCCTGCGCCCCCAGGGCCGCGACTTCGCCACCCCCATCGCCTCCTTCTCCAGCGACAGCAAGCTCGAGTCCTTTCACGTCTGGAGCATCGGCGCCGACGGCCACCACTACTCCATGAAGGACAACGAGTACATCGAGGCCGGCGATCCCGCCTACGGCATGCTCTACGTCGATCTCCGCCACAAGATCGCGTCGCCCCCTGCCGCCGACCCCGGAGGCGTCGTTGCCTGGGAGTCCATCAAGCAGCTCCCCACCTACCTCAGCGAAGATACCTGGGGCTTTCAGAATTCCATCCCCACTCTGCACTCCGTCTACGAAATCGACCTGCCCGCCGGCTGGCATCAGGAGGCCGTCTGGTCCCACCACGCCGCCCTCCAGCCCACTGAAGCCGCGCCCAACCAGTTCCGCTGGGAGCAGCAGAACATCGACGGCATCGACCTCGAAAACGTCCCGCTTCCCCCCGCATGGGAAGCGCTCGCCGGACGCATGACCGTCCACTTCGCCCAGGATCCGCTCCCTCAGGGCGACGCTCTCTGGGCCCGCCTCGGCAACTGGTACACCGGCCTCGCCGCCCCGCGCAGTGAAGGCGGCGCCGACCTCGCCTCCACCGCAAAATCCATCGCCGGTGACGGCGACTTCACGGCGCGCCTCACTAAAATCGCGGCCTTCATGCAGCAGCAGATCCGCTACGTCGGCATCGAGATCGGCATCGGCGGACTGCAGCCGCACCTCGCCGAAGACATCTTCCGCTCCCGCTACGGCGACTGCAAAGACAAAGCCACCCTCATGATCACCATGCTCGACGCGGTCGGCATCCGCGCCACATGGGTCCCCGTCGATGACCGCCGCGGCGTCGTCGATCCCTCCGCCCCCTCCCTCATCGGCGATCACATGATCATGGCCATCGAAATCCCCAAAGGCGTCGACGATCCCCGCCTCCAGGCCATCGTTACCGCTAAGAACGGCCGCCGCTACCTCATCTTCGATCCCACCAATGAATACGTCCCCGTCGGCCAGCTTCCCTCCTACGAGCAGGGCAGCTGGGGACTCCTGGCCGCCGGTCCGGACAGCCAGGTCATCCAACTCCCCGTCCTCCCGCCCTCCACCGCCACTATCGATCGCAAAGCCACCTTCGACCTCGCCGCTGACGGCACACTCAAAGGCGACATCACCGTCCTCCGCTACGGCGCCCTCTCCGGCTCCATCCGCTACCGCCTCGCCATGGAGAGCGATAAAGAACAGCGCGAGCGTGTCGAGCGCATCCTTCAGAACGATTTCTCCAGCTTCACCCTCGGCTCGGAAAAAGTCGCGCACATCCGCGATCTCGACCAGCCTCTTGAGATGGACTACTCCGTCACCGCGCCTTCCTACGCCAGGAACGCCGGCTCGCTCCTCCTCGTCCGCCCGCGCGCCGTGGGCACCGACGCCGATGGCATCGACGACAAGCCCCGCACCATTCCCATCAGCTTCGAAGGCGTCGGCACCTGGCGCGACGACTTCGACTTCAAGCTTCCCGCCGGCTACACCATCGATGACCTGCCCGATCCGGTCAACGTCGACGTCGGCTTCGCCACCTACCACAGCGAAGTCAAAGCCGACCCGGGCGAGCTCCACTACAAGCGCGAATACGTCCTGAAAAAAGTCGAACTCGATGCCGCCGACTACGCCAAACTCCGCAAGCTCGAATCCGCCATCGCCACCGACGAGAACAGCTCCGCCGTGCTCAAGAAGCAGTAGGGAACTCCAGGGTGCCCCACGCATGCCCTCCTTTGGCTTGAGCAGGCCCCTGCCGCTGCTGACTTCGGCTCGATGAGTGCATTGGCCTGATATCAGCAGTTGACAGCGAATATGCCGACTTGCAGCTGGTTCGTCAGAAACGCGGCGCTTTCTCGCCAGCCGGGGAGAGCGGCGGACCTATAATCGGGGTCCAGGCAGAGCTGGTTCGAAGCGGCGCAACTGCCCTCGATGACCCCGGATGCCTTCCGCTTCGCAGGGGCTTGTTCTCTCTCCCCGCTAGCCTTGTGTGCAGTCGGAAATACGTTTGCGCCCTGTATGGACGACGATCCTACACTTCCGCTCGACGACAGCGAACATGGCCCCGTCAATCCGCTGCCGAAGTGTGATTTATGGGGCGACTTTCGTTTGCTTGCGCGTGTGGGACAGGGCAGCTTCGGCGAGGTGTACCGCGCGTGGGATCCCCACCTGGAACGGGAGGTAGCGCTGAAACTGCTGCTGCCTGGCTCGGTGAGCGGCGACGAGGCCTACCAGGCGCTTCTCCGTGAGGCGCGCGCCCTGGCTTCCGTACAACACGCCAACATCGTGCACGTCCACGGCATCGATCGGCACGATGGGCGGGTGGGATTCTGGACGGATTTTGTGCAGGGCAAAACGTTGTCGGCGCTGGTTCGCGAGCAGGGGCCGTTTGGCGGTCGCGAGGCCGCGCTCATCGGCCTGGACGTCACCAGAGCCCTGAGCGCAGTGCACCGCAAGGGCATTCTGCACCGGGATATCAAGGCCCAGAACGTGATGCGCGAAGAGGGCGGCCGCATTCTTCTGATGGATTTTGGGCTGAGCGCCTCGCCGCAGGGCCAGAGAATGGTTTCAGGGACGCCGAACTACATGGCTCCGGAACTGTTCCGGGGGAGCGTAGCCACGGTGGCGACGGATATCTACGCCATGGGTGTGCTGCTCTACTACCTGGTGACAGGACAGCATCCAGTCAAGGCGAGTTCACGGCCGATGGCGGAGGCTGCGGCGGCCGTAAGCGAGCGAAGAGCGCTGATCGACCTGCGGCCGGACCTGCCGGAGCCCTTTGTGCGGGCCGTCAATACCGCGACGGAAATCGATCCGGCCAGGCGATTTGCGAGCGCGGGACAATTGGCAACGGCGCTGGCGGAATCGCTGGGGGCTTCGGCGCCGGCGGAGGTATCCGGCTCCCCGGCTCCTTCACTGAGACGCATCAGGACCTGGGTTTGGGGCGCGATCGTGTCAGCGGGGGTGCTCACAATCGCAGTTGGATTGGGAGTGTGGACGGGGGCCATCCGGCGATGGGTGCACCCGGAAACAGCGGGGATTCCGGCGGGAACTCCGGCGAACACTTATGACGAGTACCAAAAAGCGCAGGACCTGCTGCAGCGCTCGTATAAGGATGCCAATATCGCTGCCGCCGCTCAGGGCTTTCAGCAGGTACTGCAGGAGGACCCATCATTTGCGCTGGCGGCCGCGGGGCTGGGCAATGCCTGGTTCCTGCAATACCGCAGCAGCAAGGATCCGAAGCTGCTCGACATGGCGCGAGCGGAGACGATGAAGGCGCTTCAACTCGATCCGAGGCAGGCGCCGCCGTACGTCACCCTGGCGCGCATGGCCGCCATGCAGGGCCAGATTCCGCTGGCGCGGCAGCAGGTGCAGAAGGCAATCGCCATCGATCCGCACAGCGCAGAAGCCTACGGCGCTCTTGCCGAGATCGATCAGGGCGACGGGCGGACGCAGGATTCCATCGACGCGGCGCAGAGGGCGATCGATCTGGCGCCCAATGACTCGCGATGGCCGGTTCGGTTGGGGGTGATCTACTTTTCAACCGGAAAATTGGAAGAGGCAGCTGCAGAGTGGCAGAAGGCTGTCGAGCTCGATCCACAGAATAATGCCGCATACTTTGATCTCGGTTTAGCCCGGATGCAGCTTGGTCAGTTCGGTGAGGCGCGCAAGGACCTTGAGAAGGTTCTGTCGATCCAACCTGACCCGGATGCCTATACCGCGCTTGGATCGTTGTACGAACTGCAGGGGAACTACAGTGAGGCTGTTGCCATGGATGAGAAGTCCATCGCTCTGCGGCCCGGCGATTACCAGGTATGGGGCAATCTGGGCAGCGCGTATCTGTGGAGCGGCCAGCGCGAGCAGTCGTTGCAGGGGTACCACAAAGCCATCGAAGTGGCCGAGGCACAACGCATCAAGTCTCCTGAGGATACGAGTCTGCTTGTGCAGCTTGGTGATTACTATGCATCGTCCGGACAGCCGGGACCGAGCGAAGTCCTGCTGCGCAAAGCTCTGGCGCTTTCTCCCGACGACCCGGATGTCGAATATCGCGCGGGCGAGACGTACGAGATTCTCGGACAACGCTCCAAAGCGATCACGCTGATCGTGAAGGCCCTCGCGCAGGGTTATCACGCGGCGGAATTCGAACGCAGTCCGGAGCTGGCGGCCCTGCGTGCCGATCCGGCCTTTCAGTCGGCACTGAACGAGGCGAAAGCGAACAGCGCGCTGGATAAGTCCCACAAATTGCAATGAGGCCACTGCCGGTGAATCCGCAGGGGCAGCGCGGTTTCCAGGGACAACGGTGTCCTCGTTCCAGGCCAGCATTCGGTTCGGGATTGGTGTCAGGACGGGACTCTGTTCTTTGCAGAAGTCCCGCTTGCCCGGGATATCGATTGGTGCGAAATCGCCGAGTCACTCATCGTATGCGGCGCCGGCCCCACAACCCGCGTGTCCGCATCTCGGTTTTGGCCGATTGAACGGCAGCCCGGAAAATACGGGAGAGGCCGGGGACCGATTCGGGCAGGGGTGTGAGGAAAATATTAGGGTAGCCAAGTGGGGTCTAAGGAAGCAGGGAGAAAGCGAGGGGTGGACAGTACGGAAGCGTCCACCTGCGCTGCTGTCAGGCCGCCATTCTTCCAGCTGTTATCCAGAATCACCTGCTGCAGCTCTCCTCGGGTATTTGCATCCCGGACTTCTTCCTCGGTGGCAATGACGGACGAGTCCTCTGCGATGCTGCTGATGATCCTGGAGTTCAGACCGAGCCTGGGGTTTCTTACTACGTCTTCGGCAAAGCTCTTCTTCACAAACGATGCGAGCCCAAAGCCAACAATCTCAACCCGGTCTCCCTCGCGCATTTCCACAACAGCGCTTCGCGTTGCGTGCGACATTGCAAAGAGCTGCTGCCAGGCCTTCGCAGCACGAGCATTTCCGACGGCCTCCGCTCCATTCCTGGCCGGATGCAGCTGCAGGCATCCGGCCAGGTCTCTGGCCTGCGTCCTTCGCCAGGGGAATAGGGCAGTCATGGCCGCCTCCCGAAAAGTATCCTAAAAAGCCATTGCCGCGGAATTGAATTGCCCACTAGAGTACCTGCAATTTGCTTCGTATTCCATCGACCGCATCCCCGGCCGCGGAGGAATCGAGATGAAAACCAAGGTTTGGTTGCCCATGATAGGCGCGCTGTGTGCCGCAACGGCCCTGCTGCCTGGCGTGTCACCTGCTTTCGCTCAGCTTCCCGCCAATGCCACCGTCGTTGCCTCCGGGTTGAACGCACCCCGCGGCCTCCACTTCGGTCCCGACGGCCATGACCTTCGGTCCGGACGGCAGCCTCTATGTCTCCAACTTCGGTGCCGCCCCTGCCGGAGCAGGACAGATCGTTAAGGTTCCGGTCGAGCCTGGTTATTAATCGCGACCCATTCCGGATCCGCCGTACTTCCGGGCTCCCTCCACACCCCGCCAGCGACAGGTCACTCCTGCTCGCTGGCTGAAGCCTTGTGCCCGTTCGGTGACCGCGGCACTCCCCCGAAAGAGCCATAAGCAACTGCGCATCAGGTGGTTAGCATGATAAGCACCTATGAGCACCAGCACTTATCCCTCGCTGGCCGCGTGCGCCGAAAATGCGACTCCTGCGGACCGGATCTGGCCTTACTATTTGCTGTTCTTCGTCTCCGGCTTTCCCGCTCTCCTCTATCAGATCGTCTGGCAACGGGCCCTGTTTACCGTCTACGGCGTCAACATTGAATCTGTAACCGTCATTGTTACGGTATTCATGCTGGGCCTGGGCCTTGGCAGCCTCGCCGGCGGCCGCCTTTCCACGCTGCCTCGCCTTCCCGCGCTGCGCGCCTTCGGCGCGATCGAGTGCTCGGTCGGCCTCTTCGGATTCGGCTCCCTTCATCTCTTCCATTGGGTCGCACAGTTCACAGCAGGCCGTTCCACCACCGTCACCGGCCTCGCCACCTTCCTTCTCCTGCTCATCCCCACGCTGCTCATGGGCAGCACTCTGCCCCTCCTCACCGAGCACCTCGTCCAGCGCACCTCCAACGTCGGCGGGTCCGTCGGTGCGCTCTATGCTGTCAATACCCTCGGCTCCGGAGTCGCATGTCTTGCCGCGGCCGCGTTCCTCATGCGCGCGATGGGCGAATCCGGATCCATCCATGTGGCGACGGCCTGCAATCTGGTCGTGGGCGCCATCGCGCTCCTGGCTCCCCTGGGATCGGGCAATCCCCAGACCGCGCCTCACTCCTCCAGCCTGGAATCCCGCCCGCTCCCCGCCGTCATGCCCTTCACCCCGGCTATGGTTCTCGCCGGCGGTACCGGCTTCGTCGCGCTTGCCTTTGAGATTCTCTGGTACCGCATCTACTCGTTCGTCAGCGGCGGAAGGGCCTCTTCCTTCGCGGTCATGCTGGGCTTCTATCTCATCGGTATCGCCTGCGGATCCTATCTCGTCCACCGCGCCTGCAAAAACCGTCTGGCCGGTAATCCCGGCCGAACCTTACGCGCTGCGGCCATGGTCGTGCTGGCCGGCACTATCATCGGGTACCTGCTCGCCCCCGCCGTCTCATTCCTTGTTTTGTATATCAATTACGGCCGCACCTTTTGCATCGTGGAAATTTCCGCCGCCCTGCTCGGCGCCGCTTTTCCCCTGCTCGCCCACGCCGCCATCGGCGCCCAGGAACAGGCCGGGAAAAAGATCAGCTATCTCTATCTCAGCAATATCATCGGCTCTGTCCTGGGCAGCTTTCTGATCGGCTTTATTCTGCTCGATCACTGGTCCACAGGCACCACCTCTGCAGTCCTGCTCGGCCTCGGGCTCCTGATCTCGCTTGCGATGGCGCTCCTCGCCACGCCCCGGCCACGACCTCTGTTCTTTGCCAGCGCAACCGTGGCTTGTCTGCTTCTCGTCTGCTGCAAGGGCCCCTTGTTCTCGGGCCTTTACGAGCGGCTTCTCTTCAAAGATTCCCGTCCCGCCGGCGACAAAGTCGTCCAGCTCGTCGAAAATCGCAGCGGCATCATCGCCGTCGATTCCTGGGAGACCGTCTACGGCGGCGGTATCTACGACGGCCACTTCAATATCGATCCCGCGCATGACGACAACGGCATTTTTCGCGCTTACGCGATCCCCGCGCTGCATCCCAATCCGCGTCGCATGCTCATCGTCGGCTTGTCGTCCGGCTCGTGGGCGCAGATCGCGGTCAACGATCCTGCTGTGCAGGATGTCACCATCGTCGAGATTAATCCGGGGTACACGGCTCTGATTCGCCAGCGCCCCGGGGTCGCCAGTCTGCTGACCAATCCCAAGGTCCACATCGTCATCGATGACGGCCGGCGCTGGCTGGTCGCTCATCCGGACCAGAAGTTCGACTTCATCCTGATGAACGCGACCTACAACTGGCGCGCGAACGCCACCAATCTGCTCTCCGAGGACTTTCTGCGACTGAGCCGAGAGCACCTCAATCGCGGCGGCGTCCTCTACTACAACACCACCTCCTCCGGCCGTGTGCAGCTCACCGGAGCGATGGTCTTCTCCCACGCCCTCAGGATTTCCAACTTTCTCGCCGTCAGCGACAGCCCTCTTATCTTCGATCGGACCCGCCTGCGTGCGGCCCTTCTCGCCCTCCGCATCGACGGCCGCCTGATGTTCGATATGTCGCGCCCCGAAGATCGCACCGCTCTCGATCGCATCGTGTCCTTGCCCGTTGCCACCGACGAGAAGACCGCGGACGGACTCGACCATTCCATCGAACTGCGCGAAAGTCTGCTGTCACGGCTGCACGGCCTCGACCCCATCACCGACGACAACATGGGAACGGAGTGGCAATAGAAGCCGAAGCTTCGTGACAGCTCCGCCCGAATCGGTTCCGCGCGGCTTTCTTCCCGGTACTTCCGTACCGTTCCCCCTCTCCTTTCTCCTTGCTTCGAGAGTCCCCGCCTCGCTACCCTGAAAATAATCAGGAGTAGTGTCCGAAAGCCCCGCCCTCAAAGCGGGCTTTTCTATTGGAAGGCTAAGTCGTGCCCTTCAGCCGCAAGTGAACTTCGGCTTTCGCCGCCGAGGGAGTGAGTTGAACGCTGCTTCATGGGGGTTAACGATCTCGTCAATGCCCAGGGGGTCGACCCCTCCGGATATCGCTGATTCTTTTAGGGAGCAAGGGGGGTCGAAGCCCCTGAAATCAAAATCGGTCGGGGTAGAACCCCGGCCCCGAGCGGAAGGCAGGCCTGACCACCGAGGCCTGGCGACTGGGGACTGCAGACTGGCACCGGGGACTGGACAAGCGACCGGTTAACGACTTCGCCAATCCGAGGGGGGGCGACCCCTCCGGATGTCGCTGATTCTCTTAGGGAGCAAGGGGGGTCGAAGCCCCTGAAATCAAAAACCCATGTCGCAGAATCCCAGCCCCGAACGGAACGAACCGGCAACTGGAGCCACCGCCAGGCGACCTGTTAACGAACCCATCAATAGAGAGGGGTTCAGCAGCACGAGCGATCCAACAGAATCAAAGGGTTCCGGAGGGGTCACCCCCCCCGAACCCAGACTCCGGAACAAGATAGCCAGCCGCCAGCTCCCGGAATCGCGCCACCTCGGCATCAACCCAGGCTTGATCTCGGCCGAGTTCTTCCGCCATCAGAGCCGCAACTTCCGGCGCCATGCGAAGCGCAGCCCGCGCATCCAGGAACAGGGCGCGAGTCCGCCGCGCCAGCACGTCCTCCAGCCTGCGAGCCATCTCCTCGCGAACCGCCCAGACCACCTCGGCCGCAATCGAAGGCAGCGCCGGATCAAGCTGCTTTCCGAGCGCCGGAGATTCATGAACCAGAGCGCGAATCTTCTCCGCATCCGACCCATAAACCCAGAGATGGTTGAGCGCAGAGGCATCCTCGAGGTACCCGTGAATCCGCAACTCCCGCGTGACGCACGGCTTCTCCCCCAGCTTGCCCAGCATGATGGCGTGATCGACCGTGTCCTCCGCCATCTGCCGGTAGGTCGTCCACTTACCGCCCGCAATGGTCAGCAGTCCCGAATCGTCGATGTGAACCGTGTGGTCCCGCGACAGCGCTGAAGTAGTCGTGGCGCTGGCTCCGGATTGCCGCACCAGCGGCCGAATGCCCGCGAAGACGCTCAGCACATCTTCGCGCTTCGGCGGGCGGCTCAGGTATTCGCTCGCCGTCTCCAGTACGAACTGGATCTCGTGTTCGAAGGGAAGCGGCTCATACGAGGGCCCATCGATCGGCGTGTCGGTCGTGCCCACAACCGTGTGGCCGTGCCATGGGATCGCGAACAGCACACGCCCATCGCTGGTGTGCGGCACCATGATCGCCGTGTTGCCGCGAAGGAAAGACCCGTCCAGCACAAGGTGAATGCCCTGGCTCGGCACCATCATCGGGCTGGCCTTTGCATCCGCCATCTGCCGCGTCTCGTCGGCGAAGATCCCTGTTGCGTTGATGACGACCTGCGCGTCAATCGAAAGCCGCTGCCCGGACTCGCGATCCTCAGCGAGAACCCCGCAGACGAATCCATCCGAACCCCGCCGGATCTCCATGACAGGCGCGTAGTTCAGCACCGTCGCCCCATGATCCACGGCCGTGGCAAGCAGATGGATCAGGAGACGGGCATCGTCAAACTGTCCGTCATGGTAGACAACACCCCCGCGCAGTCCATCCTGACGCAGGGTCGGCAGTCGTTCCAACGTTTCCTCTCGCGACAGCAGCCGCGACTTGCCGAACCCATATTGACCGGCAAGCAGGTCGTAGACCTTCAACCCGATGCCATAGAAAGGCGTCTCCCACCAGGAGTAGTTAGGAACCACGAAAGGAACATCGTGAACCAGGTGCGGAGCATTGCGGCGCAGGATGCCGCGCTCGCGCAGCGCTCCCATCACCAGAGACAGATTGCCTTGTTCCAGATAGCGGACGCCCCCGTGAACCAGCTTGGTGCTGCGGCTCGAAGTCCCCTTCCCGAAGTCCTCTCGCTCCAGCAGAAGCGTCGAGAAGCCGCGGCTGGCCGCATCGACGGCAATCCCGGCTCCGGTTGCCCCTCCGCCAATAATGACGATGTCGAAGGGCTCGGTTCGGCTCCGGATGCGCGCAAGCGCCGCGTCCCGGTTCATCGAAGACCTCCAGTTCCTGTCGATGGAATCACTGGCGCCGTCCGGCCTGTTTCGCTTCCTTTTGAACCGGAACAACCTGCACTGTGGCCTCGCGCATTTCGTTGAGGAAGCGATTGATGACGGATCCGTGAAGCAGAATGTCCCATCGTGAGCGGGCCGATTGCCCGAAGACCACGTGGGAGATGTTCTCCTTCCGCGCAAATTCGATCAGGGCGTCCGCGACCTTCTTGTCCTTGAGCGTCACAACGCGCGCCCCCAGATCGCGTGCCATCCGCTCGTACTCTTCCAGACGCGCGAAGGCAGCGGGGTCGCCGTGACGGTGGTCGGTGCCCGGAGTATCGACATGCACGACGTACCAGTTCGTTGCGAGGCGGCCGGCCACGCGAGCTCCCACCCGGATCAGACGTTCCATCCCCGGACGCGGTGACAGGCAGACCATGACCTTTTCGGGGATAGGAGCCTGCTCCAGTCCCTGCACCCGGCGGTATTCGGCCGCTGCTGTACCCACCTGTTCCGCCGTCGTGCGCAGGGCCAGCTCGCGCAGCATGTTGAGATTGCCCTTGCGAAAGAAGTTGGCCAGCGCCTGCTCGACCTTTTCCGGGGCGTACACCTTGCCCTGACGCAGCCGATCGCGCAGTTCATCGATGGTGATATCGACATTGACCACTTCATTCGCCCGCCGAAGAAAACTGTCCGGCACCGTTTCACGAACCTGGGTGCTCGCCGAGCGGGCCACCGCGTCGTTCAGCGTTTCCAGATGCTGGACGTTCATCGCGGTCATCACGTTGATGCCGTCGTCCAGCAACTCGAGGACATCCTCATACCGTTTATGGTTGCGCGACCCCGGCACGTTGCTGTGGGCAAGCTCGTCGACAATGCACCATGCCGGATGCCGCGCAATGACCGCATCGAGGTCCATCTCGCGCAGCGTGACCGAGCGGTATTGAATCTCCTGAAGGGGAATGGTTTCCAGCCCGTCAATCAGGGCCGCCGTATCGGCGCGCCCATGCGGTTCGACCAGGCCGATGACGATGTCAATGCCCTGGCGCCGCATGAGGTGGGCGTCTTCGAGCATGCGGTACGTCTTGCCCACGCCGGGAGCAGCGCCCAGATAAACACGAAGGCGCCCGGGTTCCGGCGTCTCGCGTGCGGGCGTCATCTCGCGAGGCTGTTCCTGTGCCGGTTCCGCGGGCGGGACCGGAGGTGGGGTCGTCATCCGACCTCCACAGGGTGGCGATCCGCTTCCGCCACAGCAATGGGCAGGGTGAAGCGGAAGGTGGTACCCGCGCCAAGACGACTCTCCACCGATACTTCTCCCCCCTGGGACTCGACCAGCCGTCGCACCAGGGCCAGACCCAGGCCCGAAGTTCCACTGTTCGGATCGCCGGAGAACCGGCCGAAAATGGTGGGCAAACGCTCCGTCTCGATGCCGCGGCCGTTGTCGTGGACGAAGAACTGCACCCGGTCCGGCTGCTCCGTGGCGCCGATGCGAATATGGCCGCCTTCCGGTGTATAGCGCAGTGCGTTGGTAATAAGGTTATCGAGTATCGTCCGCAGCGCGCGCCGATCCGCCTGCACATAGGCGACATCCTCGAAGCCAAGGATCTCGATTTCGATGTTCTTCTCCCGCGCCGCATCACGGCAGCGGACGATCGTGTCCCGCAGAGCATCGATGGGACGGATCCTTTCTTTGCGCAGCTGGCGGCGGCCGGTTTCGAGTTCGGCAACCTCGATCAGATCGAGCATCAGATCGTCCAGCTGCTCGGCTTCGTGCGCTGCACTGGTGGCCAGCTCCATCTGCAGCGGGCGAAGCTCACCTGCATGGCCTTGCGTGAGGGAATAAAGAGCCAGACGAAGCCTGCGGATGGGTTCGCGCAGTTTCTGGGAAGCAACGGCCAGAAAGCGCGACTTGAAGCGGTCGACCTGCGCAATTTCCGTCACGTCCTCAAGCAACGTGACCGCACCCAGCAGCTTGCCCTCGCTGTCGCGCATCGGAGTGGTCCGCAATCGATAGCTTCGCTCCGCCTGCCCGATGCGCATGGGGAGCAGAGCGGCTTCCCCTTCTCCACCGGTCATGGCTCGTTGCATGGAGACGGCAGATCGAATCGCGTTGAGGATCTTGTCCCCGCCCGGCGTGCTGGTGAGGACCATCCGGTCCACTTCTACGTCCCCGGACGCTCCCCCGAGGAGTTCAATCGCGCTCTGGTTCAGCTTGAGGACCTGGCCTTTGCTGTCGGTAACGATCACCGGCTCGAAGATCGAGCGGACGACAGCGTCGGCAAGCTGGAATTCCATCTGGCGGCGCCCCGACTCCGTTTCCCGGAGATCGCGAAGACGTATGGCCAGACGGTTAAGTTCTGTGGCAATGGCGCCGAGGTCGTCTTTGGATCGCCACTCAACCCTCTGATGCAGATCGCCCTGACCGATGCGGCGAGCGATGCGAGCCGTGCGCCGCAGCGGCGTAATGACCAGAATCAGCATCACGGCAGAGATGACCGTTGCGGTGGCGATGGAAAGGCCACAGGCTGCAATGAGACGTGCGCGCAGTTCGCCCTGCTGCCGGCGCAAATCAGTAACGCTGCCGTAGCGGCGCGCTGAGAGTTCATCGAGATCGCGGCGCAGCTCAACGTGAAGTGATTCCAGGGAACGGGTAAGGTCGGCGTCGTCATGGGGAGGATGCTGGACGAGCCGCTCGTGGTCTCGGACAAGCCGCTCGAGGGGAAGGCCAGGATCGAAATTGCTCGCATCTTCCACGGCAGCGCGAAGAAGAATCTGCGTGTGGCTAGCCTGCTCGCGAAAATCGGACAGCGTTGCGTTGCCGGTAGAAATGCGGGCAGCAATCAGCTCCTCGTGGGCCACAGCGCCCTGGGCCGACGCCAGAGATGCTACGGCCGTTTCCGCCACGCGCACCTGCGTATCCAGAGCCGCAAGATGCACAAACGACGTGCGTACCAGCATGCTGACCGCGGTAACCAGCGCGATCAGAAGGACACATCCGAGAATGAGTCGTTGATAAAGGCTCAGCATGAGCGATGAACTGTGCAGATCCCTGAAACTTGAGCGTAGTGGGGCTGGGACCGCGATGCAAGCGGAGTTCCCCTATTCGGGAGTGCGGTAGCGTTGCAGAACGTCGCTGATGGTCACCATGCCTTCCAGCGTTCCGCGACTGGCACGGTTCAGGACCGGCAGGAACGGCCAGCGTGGGAAGTAATGCAGCGCCGAATCCAGCGGCATATCGGGGAAGAGCAGGGGTGTGCGGTCCTCTTTCAGGGCACGCTGGATCTGGGCTTCGGGAGTCAGGGTGGCGGCAGCCCCGGTGAACTCATCCGTACCGAGCGCGTACCACGATCCGTCCCTGAGGCGAACCAGACAACCGATGGCATGAGCCTCGGAAATCGCGTGGGAGACCGACTGGATGGTATCGCTGTCTGCGACCACAGGAACACTGACCGGCTGGAGCGCATCTTCGAGGTGAAGACTCGACTCCTCGCGCTGCTCCTCCATCGAGGGCAGATCGAGTCCGTCCTGCTGTGTGAAGATTTCGAAGATACCAACCGGCTGCAGGCTGCGCGAGATGAGAAACGCGAGTGTGTTCGCCAGAATGATGGGCAGAATGATGGAGTAGTTGCCGCTGACCTCGAGCACCATGAACACCGAAGTGAGCGGGACGCGGAGAAAACCGGCGAACAGAACGCCCATGCCCACCAAAGAATAAGCGCCGACGGTCCCGGTCAGATGCGGAAAGAAGTGCTTCTCGAAGGCTCCCACCGCCCCCCCCAGCATGGCCCCGATGAAAAGCGTGGGTGCGAACATTCCGCCCGGCGTTCCGCTGGAAAAGGAGAATGTCGTCGCCATCAGCTTCAGGAAGACCAGAGCGAGCAAAACCTGCCAGACGAACTGTCCGTGTAAAGCCTGATCGATAACGTCATAACCGGTTCCCATTACCTGGGGGAAACCAAAGAAGGCAATAGCACCCACCAGCAGTCCGGCGACCGCCGGCTGAAGGAAGATGTTCCATCGCGGCAGGGCCCGCAGTCGCGGTCGCAGATAGCCGAGAATGCTCGAGAAAAGCGGAGCGACCAGGCCTCCGAAAACGCCCAGCACTGCGTACGCCAGCAATTCGCGGGGATCGCGGACCGTGATCGAGGGGATACGGAACATCGGCTCGGCCCCCCAAAAACCGCGCGCGACAACGACGCTGGAGATGGCGGCCAGAACCAGGGAACCGAGAACCGCCGCGCTCCAGCTCCCGATGACTTCTTCGATCACGAACAGAATTGCGGAGATCGGCGCGTTGAAGGCAGCAGCCAGACCCGCGGCTGCACCGATGGGCGCGAACATCCGCATGCGGCGCCGGGACAGGCGAAGATTGCGGGCAATGATCGATGCGACGCCGGCGCCAATTTGCAGCGACGGATCTTCAGGCCCCAGAGAATGACCTGCCCCGATCGCAAGAGCCGACGTGATGAACTTCCCGATAACAGTGCGGAAGGAGATGTAGCCCTCATAGACATACAGCGCGGCTTTCGTCTGATTGACGCCGCTGCCGCGCGCCGCCGGGAAAAACCAGATAACCAGCGCTGAGACGACGAGTCCAGCCACTGCCGGGACGAACAGGAGCCGGTACTGGCCGGCATGGGGGGCCGATCCCAGGGTCAGGATTTTGATCCATTCGATGGCAATGCGGAATGCCACCACCAGCAGCCCCGAGATCACGCCGATGAAGATCGAGAGCACCAGAAAAAGCCGCTCATCGCGTGTAGGTGCGATCTTCTCGATCACCGTGGACATGCTGGGGCGCGTACTCCCGCCGCTGGGCCGTCCAGGCACCGCATCCGCGAGCGGGGCAACAGAGTTGTTCGCGGGAGCGGAGATTCCCGCAACGGTACCATCGGAAGAATTGGTAGCCGCTTGTGAGGATGAGTCCGGCATTATTCCTGTTCTACCGCGTTTGGATTCTGCGCAATGCGCAACAGGGTTGCGTCGTCTCCGCTTGGCGGGCCGCAAACGGCCGCAGTGGCCGTTTCAGTATCGTATGCAAGCTGAACGAGACGCTGCTCCACGTCCGGCTGCTGTTCAAGTTTCGAAACCGTCAGCATGGCCGGGATCTGACTCCAACGGGAAGTCAGCCCCGACAGTCCTGATGCTCCGGAGCCGTTCGAAGCCGTACAGGTAGTGAGACGTTTCCGCGCAGTGTTTCTCAGCGTAAGTACCCGCTGAGCCCGTTGGCGCGGAGAGAGATGGAAGGAGGGGTAAAGGAGCAGCACCCGCTGCGACGTATCCAGCATGAAGTGGTCCGCCGCTGCCTGTTTGTCGGTGAGTTTGGAGGCAGCGTCGCTGCCCATCGCTCGACCGAAATAATCGTTGGCCAGCCGGTACATTCCCAGCGAAAATGCCGTTCGTCCTGCGCCCTCAAGTGCGGCGAAAGCGGGTTCCCGGCGAGCGGCCAGGGTCTGATAGATACTCAGGGCGTCTCGCGGAGCGTTGGCTTGTTCCAGAAGGCCGGCGATTTCGACCTTGATGCCGGGATCGTCAGGAGCGTTCCCGGCGGCGATCAGAAGCTGATCGCGCGCCTGGTTGTATTCACGGCGCGCAATCAGGTATTGCGCCATCTCCAGGCGAACCTGGCGGCGCCGGTTGTAGCCATTGCCCTGCCAGGTACCATCCAGAGACGACTGGTAATAGAGGATCGCCTCGCTTTCGTGGCCTGCACTGGCCGCAAGACGAGCCAGTTCCAGGTTAATCGTGCCGTCCCCCGGCGCCGACTCCCGCAGCGTCGTGAAGTAGGCCGTCGCTTCCTGGACTTTTCCCGCCTGAGCCAGCGCAGTGGCCAGCTCGATCTCCGTCTGACGGCTTGGTATGTAAGCGAGTGCGGAACGAAGATCGTCAATGGCGACTTTCGGATGGCCAGCGCTGAGGGCAGCCTCTCCTCGCGCCTTCCACCGCGCCCCGAGTTCCTCTCGATGGTTGGTGAAAGAACGGAAAAGAAGCAGGGTCAGGGTAAAGAGGACGGCGGTGATCAGAAAAAGAGACAGCAGCGAAACAGCATCCTGAAAGATCAGCCGGCGGCGAGCGAGCCGCTCTTCCGGCGTGAGGATCGTCGGCGCGTGGGTTGTCGCCATCGGCTCTAGTTTCTCAGATTTGCAGACCATTTCGGGCATCCCCGAGCCGGTGCCGCGATTTCCAATGGGGCAGTTTGCAAGCGTAGGATGAGGAAGAGAAAGGCGCCAGGGATGGATCTCGAGGGGAAGGAGAAAGCGCTCGATCGACGTCTTCGGGATCTCGGAAGCGTGATCGTGGCCTATTCCGGCGGTGTTGACTCGGCCTGTCTGGCATGGGCCGCGCATCGCAGCCTGGGCGATCGGATGGTGGCAGTCATCGCCGATTCGGCCTCTCTCGCCAGAAGTCACTATCAGGACGCTCTCGCCTTCGCTGGGGAAAACGAGATTCCCCTCCTCATTCTTGAGACAAAAGAACTGGAGCGCGAGGCCTACGCCGCCAACAACGGCGACCGGTGCTTTCACTGCAAGGATGAGCTGTTCACCGTGCTGGAGGCGGAGCGGTCGAAACGAGACTTCGCGGCCGTTGCCTATGGCCTCAATCTCGACGACGGAAAGGATTTTCGCCCCGGACAACGAGCTGCAGCCCAACATCGCGTGGTCGCGCCTCTCGCGGAGGCAGGACTCAGCAAGGCCGATGTCCGCGAACTCGCCCGCAAGGCAGGACTGCGCGTTTGGGATAAGCCGGCATCCGCCTGCTTGTCATCGCGGATCGAATACGGCCGCCGTGTGACCACGGAAGCTCTGCGCCAGGTGGAAGACGCCGAAGAAGGACTACGCAGGCTGGGGCTGCGAAGATTTCGTGTGCGGCATCACGGGAGCGTGGCGCGGATCGAGATTGCTGAAGAAGAGATGGCCACCGCGCTCGATCCGGCGTTCTTCCGCAAGATAGCCGGTGCAGTGCGGAGCGCTGGCTTTCCCTACGTGGCGGTCGACTGCGATGGCTACCGGTCTGGCTCCATGAACGAGCTGCTGCCGGCTGAAATGCTGTCGGGGAATATGCGGAACGGCAGCAGAGCATCGTAACGTCATCTATGAAGATCGGAACGATTGAGTGCTTTGCCGGAATCTCCGGAGACATGCTGTTGGGAGCCCTGATCGACGCGGGCGTACCGGCTGAGACGCTGCAAGAGGCAGCCAGCGCGCTCGGCATTGGTGCCCAGTTGCGGATCTCCTCGGTCGATCGCGGCGGGATCCGAGCCACGAAAGTCGACGTGCTTGAGAACGGAGTGCCCGCCGAAAGTGCGTCAAAGCCGGGTGCGGATGCCGACCCGCACGAGCATCATCATCACGATCATGAGCCCACCCTACAGCACGGCCACGCCCATGGAGCAGAGGATCCGCACATTCACGGCCGTCATTGGCCCGAGATTCGCGATCTGATCACAGCCGCAGACCTTTCCCCCGGCGCAAAGAAGATTGCGCTCCGAGCCTTTGAACTCCTGGCGACGGCAGAAGGCAAGGTTCATGGAATCGCGCCGGAGAAGGTGCATTTCCATGAAGTCGGCGCCGTGGATGCCATCGTCGATATCGTGTGCGGCGCCGTCGGGCTCGATTCGCTGGGCGTCGAGAAGTGGCTCTGCACCCCCATCAACGTCGGCAGCGGATTTGTGAACTGTGCCCACGGCCGGATGCCGGTTCCGGCTCCAGCGACTGCGGAGCTTCTGCGGAACGTCCCGACTTACTCCGCCGGCCCGCAAATGGAACTTACTACCCCCACCGGCGCGGCGATGCTGCGTGCGCTCGAATGCGAGTTTGAAACCGCCGCGGCGAGATTGAGCCAGATTGGCTATGGCGCCGGCGGGCGAAATCCGGAAGGATTCGCGAATGTCTTGCGGCTGTCCGTCGGGACGACGGCGGAATCTGTCCCGGGCGATCGGAATTTCTCCAGCGATCGCGTTGTGGTTCTCGAATGCGCGCTCGACGACGCGACCCCCCAGGTGCTGGCCCACACCATGGACCTGGCGCTGGAGCATGGCGCTCTGGATGTCATGGCAACCCCGGCGACGATGAAGAAAGGGCGGCTCGGAACTCTGCTGACTGTGCTCGCAAAGCCGGAGGACGAAGAACGGCTCGAGAAGTTGATGTTCCGTGAGACGACGACCCTCGGCATTCGCCGGCGCGAAGATGAGCGGGTGGTTCTCGATCGCGAATTTGTAACCGTCGAAACACAATATGGCAGGATCCGCCTGAAAGTGGCGTCGGCAGCCGGGGAAACTCTGAACGCCATGCCGGAATATGAGGACTGCCGTCGCGCTGCTCGGGAGCATGACGCTGCTTTGCGAGCTGTCATGGAAGCAGCCGTGGCCGCCTGGGCGGAAATCAGCAGGGAGAAGGCTGGCGCATGACACGAGAGATGATTCTGCAGTTGCTGGAGAGCGTGCAGGCTGGCCACACCGCTCCAGCGGCCGCTCTGCACGAGTTGGCGCGGATGCCGTACGAGGATGCCGGGTTCGCGCGGATCGACCACCATCGGGCACTCCGGCTGGGACTACCGGAGGTGATTTACGCCTCAGGCAAAACTCCAGCCCAGGTGGCGGAGATTTTCGCGCGCATGGCCGCAGCGGGGGGCAGCGTCCTCGCAACGCGGGCGGATGCAACCGCGTATGCCGCCGTGAAGGTGCGGGTGCCGGAAGCGGTCTATCACGAACAGGCCAGGATCATTGGATTACAGGCTGCAACCCGGCCACAGCAGGCCGGTCCGGTGGCCGTCGTCTGCGCCGGAACCAGCGATTTGCCGGTTGCGGAAGAAGCAGCGACGACGGCCGAATACCTCGGCTGCGCAGTGACGCGCATCTGGGACGTGGGCGTAGCCGGTCTGCATCGCATTTTGGCCGCGCGCGAGGGCCTAGGCGCCGCGCGGGCGGTGATTGTCTGCGCCGGTATGGAGGGTGCTCTGCCCAGCGTCGTCGGCGGGCTGGTGGCGGCACCCGTGATTGCGGTGCCGACAAGCGTTGGCTATGGCGCCGCTTTCGGCGGCGTTGCGGCGCTGCTCGGGATGCTGAATTCCTGCTCGCCCAATGTGTGCGTCGTGAATATTGACAACGGATTCGGTGCGGCCTATGTGGCGGCGATGATGGTCAGGGCGCAGAGCTCGGAGCGCCCGGAACAGAGCAGGGAACTCGACGTGGCGGAAGCCGGAAATGGCTCCGCCACGTCCTCGCATCATCGTTAGGCAACCAGAAGCACCTTGCCGCCGGGATGCTTGTGTTCGGCCAGATCCTGCGTCTCACGCGCCTGTTCCAGACGATACGTCCTGGCGATCGGTATGGTGAACTCGCCGCGGGCGACGTCCTCGGCAAGCTCGTAGAATCGCGACGCATCGGGCTGGGCCATGAAGGCACGGACCTGAATGTCTTTCCCCGCCGCTTCTTTGGGCTCACCGAGAACCGAACCCAGAACGCCGCCCGGCCGGATGGCCTTGAGCAGCCTGGCGATGGTTTCCCCGCCAACCGTGTCCGCAATGGCATCCAGATCGCGGAGGCTTGCAACATCCTTCTCGTCGTCGAGAGCCACCACGCGCTCCGCGCCGAGTTTCGACGCCTCTTCGCGCTGCGAGGATTTGACGCCGGCGATGACGTGAACGCCATGCTTCAGTGCCACGTACACTGCGGTGCGTCCGACGCCGCCAAGCGCACCAGTGACGAGCACCGTTCAGCCAGGCTGTGGTTTTACCGCACGTTCGATGAGCTGAGCGCCGGTCGTGAGCACCAGCGGCAGAGCGGCGGCCTGCTCGAAGCTAAGGCGGTCCGGAATCGGCGCAAGGATGTCCGCCTTCACTGTTGTGAACTCGGCGTAAGTTCCATTGGCGAGTCCCATCACGCGCTGGCCTTTGCTGAATCCGGTCACTTCGTTTCCAAAGTCCGCCACCTCGCCTGCGAGGTCCCGGCCGAGAATAGCAGGGAAATCCACGGGCATGCGCTGGCGGGCAGATCCGCTGCGGATCTTCCAATCGATCGGGTTAATGCTGGTGGCCCGAACGCGCACGCGGACCTCGTTAGGGCCAAAGGGAGGTTCCTGCTGATCGTTTTCAAAGCGAAGCTTGTCGACGTCGCCGTATTCGTAAAGAACAACCGCTTTCATCGTATCGTCTCCTCTCCAGTTGGGATGGCCCGGAGCGGCGGTGGGTCGCTTGCAGGGATCGATTGAGACCCGTTCAGGCGCCGACCGGCGTGCCTTTCGGCTTTTTTGAAAGCAGCCAGAGCATGGCAATCACGGCCAGCAGCGACGCCATTCCGGCCAGGCCGAGGATGCGCAGGACGGCGACCGTATAGCGGCCCTGCGTCGGCGAGTAGCTACAGCAATAGAGCAACACCAGATCGCTCAGCGTGCCGATGTGCCGCGTGCTGGCCTGGATGAGCGCAAGGCGCACATCGCGCGGCTGGTAGTCCACGCCAAAGAGATATTTCGACATCCGCCCGTCCGGAGTCGCGATCATGATCACGCTTGAGTGCGCGAACTGATCCATCTTTCCGTCGGGACCGGGAACGCGAACGTAATGAAAGCCGGTGGCCTGGGCGAGATCCGTAATGGAGGACTCCGGACCCGTCAGAAAGTGAACAGCACCAGCGGCGCTACCGCTCGAGTCATCGAGCATGGAGAGAAAATGCTGTTTCTCCGAGACGGCATCCGCAGGTTTGTCGGAGGGATCGATGCTCGCCACCACCACGTCGTACTCGTGCCCAGCCCGGAAGCCGCTTTGGTGAAGTGCTGAAGCCATCCCGTGAAGCACCTGAGGGCAGAGCATCTGGCAGTTGTAGTACATCTGCGCCAGCATCACCGGCCGGTTGTCATGAAAGAAGTCGCCGAGCTTCACGTCGCGGCCCGATTCGTCCTTGAACGAGTCGCCGAGCGGCAGAGGCCGGTTGAGATTCTGATCGATTCCAGCGTTCTTCTGCCAGGCTGGGGCTTGCTGCGCGCTCGAACCTACGGGGCGATCGGCGGAATATTGCGCACGCGCCGAGACAGTACTGAGAAAAAGGCTTCCGAGAAGGCCAACGGCCACGACAGGAATGCGGAGACGAATCACATTCCAAGAATACGCCGCAGGGCGCGACCTTCAGGGCAGCGGATGCAAGGGAACCGTTTTTCCTGTGCGTGCGGACTGCCGGGCCGCGTCGAGAATCTGCATCACGACCATATTGGTGTCGAGCGAACTGAGATCGTGGTCGGGGTCCAGTTGTCCTCGCACCACCGCCGCCAGGTACTGCAGGGACGTGTCGCTGGGCGCCGGAAGCGGAGGGATGCCGAGCGAGACTTCCGGTGAGGCTGCATTCACCCGCTCACGAATTTGCGTCGGGTTGGGAGCGATGGCGTAGCCTTTTGTGCCATAGACTTCGGCGTCCTTGCGGCTGAAAGGCCAGTTCCATGAGGGCATCAGCACCGCCTGGGCGCTTCGGTAGCGCACGATGATCGTGGCGTCGTCATCGACATGGGGATACGTCTCCGGCTTATCCGTTTGTGCGACAGCGGTTACGCTCACCGGCGTTTCCCCGTGCATGAACCAGGTCATGAGGTCCGCGCCATAGCAGCCGAAATCGTACAGAGCGCCGGCGCCGTTCTGCGCGGGATCGGTGAGCCACTGAAGAAACTCCGGCTGCACGCCAATTTCTTTTGGACCCTGATGCCCATCGTGAATCACGGCTTTGCGCAACTCACCGAGGATTCCATGGCGGAGAAGATCGTAGAGGGCGCGATTGCTGGGATACCAGGTGGTCTCGTAGTTGACGAGGATCTGGATGTGGTGCTCCCGGGCGACACGGCGGATCGCGAGCGCGTCGCTCACTGAGATCGTCAGCGGTTTCTCCACCATGACGGCAACGTTGTGCGCTGCGGCCGCTTCAATCACGCGCCGATGCTGCTCAATCGACGTGTAAACGAGCAGAGCCTGCGGCTGCTGATGTGCGAAAAGTTTATCGAGCGTTGGATAAAAGAGATCGTGATCCAGATGGAATTGCTGCTCGTATTTGGCGCACAGGGCGGCGTCGGCATCGACAATGCCCACCAGCTTGACGTCGGCCTGTTTCGGGAATTCCTGCAGGAAGCCCGTCACATGGCCGTGCTCCAAACCCACAATGGCCACGCGAACCGGCGCGAGTTGAGCCGCAAGGGGCAGAGAGAGCACCCCGGAGAGAACGAGTCCGGAGATGGAGATCAACCGCGAACGAAGCAACATAGGCCTATGCTATCCGCCGACGGTGCCTTCTGCACATTGCAACGCCTGTTTGTGTGGTGTTAGTTTGAGTATTCGATTCTTCCGCCAAAAACTGTCAACGAAGCCCATTAGTCAAGGAAATCAACACATGCAGACAAGCTATAACGGGTTGACTCTGCCCAAAGACGGCGAGGCAATCCAGTATGCGAATGGGAAGTACACCGTTCCCGATCGTCCGATCATCTCCTTTATTGAAGGCGACGGTACGGGCCGGGACATCTGGCGCGCCTCCCGGCGAGTCTTCGATGCAGCCGTCGAAAAGGCCTATGGTGGAAAGCGCGCCGTGAAGTGGTTTGAGATCTTTGCCGGCGAAAAGGCCTTCCGCGAGTTCAAAACGTGGCTGCCCGACGATTCGGTCAAAGCGGCGACGGATCTGCGCGTCTCGATCAAGGGGCCGTTGACGACCCCGGTGGGTGGCGGCATTCGATCGCTCAATGTGGAGCTCCGTCAGATCATGGATCTGTATGCGTGCGTGCGGCCCGTGAAGTACTACGCGGGCGTGCCGAGCCCGGTCAAGCGCCCGGAAAAACTGGATGTGGTCATCTTCCGCGAGAATACCGAGGATGTGTACGCAGGCATCGAGTTCAAAGAGGGCACGGCCGACGCAAAAAAGCTGATCGCGTTCCTCAACGACGAGATGCTGAAGGGCAGCAAAAAGAAAGTACGCGAAGATTCCGGCGTTGGCATCAAGCCGATTTCGATTACCGGAACCAAGCGGCTGGTGCGCTACGCAATCCGGCATGCGGTGGCAGCCGGGCGTAAGTCCGTGACGCTCGTCCACAAGGGAAATATTCAGAAGTTCACCGAAGGTGCATTCCGCGAGTGGGGCTATGAAGTGGCCGTCCAGGAATTCCGCAATGACGTGGTAACCGAGCGTGAGAGCTGGATTCTGGGCAACGTCGAGGCGAATCCGGGTCTGACTGTGGAGCAAAACGCCGCGCTGATTGAGCCGGGACTCGAGTTCGGGAACGATGAGTTCCGCCAGTCCGTCTACGCCGAAATCACAGGGGTTCTGGATTCGATCGGCAAGTCGCACGGCAACGGACAGTGGAAGAAGAAGGTGCTGATCAACGACCGCATCGCCGATTCGATCTTCCAGCAGGTGATTATCCGGCCCGAGGAGTACAGCATTCTGGCGTGTCCGAACCTGAACGGGGACTATATTTCCGACGCCTGCGCGGCTCAGGTCGGCGGTCTTGGCATTGCCCCTGGCGCGAACATCGGCGACGGCTACGCGGTATTCGAGGCGACCCATGGCACCGCTCCAAAGTATGCGGACAAGGATGTGATTAATCCTGGATCGGTGATGCTGTCGGGCGTGATGATGTTCGATTTCCTCGGTTGGCCGGAAGCAGCGAAGCTGATCGAGTCGTCGTTGGAGAAGACCATTCAGCAGAAATATGTCACCTATGATTTCGAGCGGCAGATGCAGGGCGCGACCAAAGTGAAGACCAGTGAGTTTGCCACGCGCATGATCGCGAATATGTGAATTTACCCTCCGCCGGGCGCCCTGGTCGGAGATTCACGAAGTTAAAGGAGAGTTATGCGGAAAAAAGTAACGATTGTCGGTGCTGGAAACGTGGGTGCGACCACGGCGCACTGGATCGCAGCAAAGGAACTGGCAGATGTCGTCCTGATCGACGTCGTTGAAGGGATCCCGCAGGGGAAAGGGCTCGATCTGCTGGAAGCGATGCCCATCGCGAAGATGGATTGCCACATCATCGGCACGAACGACTACGCGGACACGGCGAATTCCGACGTCGTGGTCATTACAGCGGGCATTCCGCGCAAACCTGGAATGAGCCGCGACGATCTGCTCCAGACGAATTACAAGATCATGTCGGATGTGGTGGGCAAGGTGACCGCGGCGTCGCCCAACTCGATTCTGATTATCGTTTCCAATCCTCTCGACGCCATGGCCCAGGCCGCGTTCAGGCAGGCGAAGTTCAACCGGGAGCGTGTCATTGGAATGGCCGGCGTCCTCGATTCGGCGCGCTTCCGGACATTCATTGCAGAGGAACTGAAAGTTTCAGTGGAGAACGTCACCGCATTTGTCCTGGGCGGGCACGGCGACACCATGGTTCCGCTAACGCGTTACTCGACGGTAGCCGGAATTCCCATCACCGAACTGATCGAGAAAGAAAAGCTGGACGCGATGGTGCAGCGGACGCGCGACGGCGGCGCCGAGATCGTAAAGTACCTGAAAGCGGGCAGCGCTTACTACGCGCCTTCGGCGGCGACAGTAGAGATGGTCGAGGCAATTCTCAAGGACAAGAAGAAGATTCTGCCCTGTGCGGCTTATCTCGACGGTGAATACGGCATCCGCGGCTACTACATCGGTGTGCCGTGCAAGCTGGGCTCCCGCGGGCTCGAGCAGATTATCGAGATCAAACTCACGCCCGAAGAAGACGCGGCTCTGAAGAAAAGTGCAGAAGCTGTAAAGGAGCTGTGCTCGGTCATTGGGGTCTAGCCCCGCGAGCGCAGAAATGCAATCACATGGTCGGCTTCGACCGCGCCGACCAGTTTGCCCCCTTTGTCCACGACCGGCAGCGCTCTCAGGTTGTACTTATCGAACAGTTCTGCCACCTCGTTCTCGTGCTGGTTCCACTGCACCGAGATAAAGCGGGGTTCGGCCAGAACCTCGAGCCGCGTTTCCGGCCGCGCCAGAACCAGTCGCGCCAGAGGCACCACTCCTTTGAGCACTTCGCCTGAGTCGATGAGATAAACCTCGGTGATCGTTTCCGGATCGCCCTCAAATCCGCGCAGGGCACGAATGGCGTCCGCGACCGTGGCGCTCTGCGGCACCGCAACGTACTCCGTGGTCATCCGCCCGGCAGCGGAGTCTTCGCGAAACTCCAGGAGTTCCTTGACCTCCTGGCGCTCCTCCGGATCCATCTCCTCAAGAATGGCTTCCGATCGCTCCTCCGAAAGTTCGGCAAGCAGGTCGGCGGCCGCCGAGGGGTCCATCTCTTCCACGATGCCGGCAGCGGTTTCCGAATCCAGAGCCTGGACCATGGACTTCTGCAGCCTGGGCTCGACCTCTTCCAGCGTTTCGGCCGCAACCTCTTCATCGAGCGTGCGCAGCACCGCTTCCCGCTCTGCCGGTGCCAGATCTTCCAGAATGTCGGCGATGTCCGACGGGTGCAGCTGAGCCAGCCGCTCGTGTTCGATGTTGAGCTTTACGCGCCGCGTCGGATCCACTTCGATCATGTCGACAAAGTTCCACGGGATCACGCGCGCCGGCAGTTTTGAAACCAGATTCTCCAGAGTGCGCCTGGGCAGCGCACCGCTGAACAGCCTTCGCACGGCGCCCCGCAGCCCGACTTCTACTTCCGTAACGCACAGCTGTTCTCCACTGCCGTTGGATTGCCAGCGAAGATTGACGTCGTTGACGCGAACCACTTTCCTGCCGTGAACGTCGATGATCTGCCGGTCAAGCAGGTCCTGCCGCAGCAGGATGTAATTCTCATAGCCCTGCAGCGGATTGAGAGTCGCATCCGGCCGCAGTTCGAGTGCGCCGCTGGGAGTCCAGTGAACGTCTTTGGAGGCCACAATCTCCAGGCCTTTGCGCGTCTTCACCACCAGGCCGGCAACCCGCCCCGCCTCTTCACCGGTCCCCACGGCAACGTCGCGAAGACGGCCGCGCATTCGCCCGCGTGCGCTCGTGACCGGCGTTCCCAGGATGGCAGTCAAAGAGCGCAGCGCCACTTCGTCGGTCATGGTTCCAGTCCCGGCATGAAGTGTAACAGTGCCCCTTTTTCGCAGGATAGAAAAAGACAGTGCCAATCGGTGCATTACCCGTCTGCATTAACGAGACGCAGAGGACTCCTGATCGCCCTGAATCCCGATTAGTGCGAAGCCCCGGCTGAAACCGCCTGCCGCACGCGTTCCACCAACAGCTTCAGCCCATCGACGGCGCGCACGCGCACGGTTTCTCCCGGCGCGATCGGGTCTTCCGGTGACTCCGCGAGCCAGAGTTCGCCGTGGACGAGAATCTGACCCCTTGGCGCGAGCTGTTCCTGAGCGACGCCGACTGCGCCCACCAGCGCGTCCGGCCCAATCATGACCTTGTTTTGTCGCGCTCGCCAGGCGATCCGAACCAGGAACGTGGTGATCAGTCCAAAGGCCAGACCAGTGGCGATGGCCGTGGCCAGTTGCACGCGCATTTCCGGAATCGGCCCGGCGACGAGCGTGAGTGTCCCCAGCACCAGGGCGACAGTGCCGGTGGCCGCAAGAATGCCATGGCTGGGAAACTTCGCCTCCAGCACCATCAGAGTGATGGCGCCGATAATCAGCGCCAGCGACGTGTAACGCACCGGCAGCAGATTCAGCGAGAAGAGCGCCACCAGGACCAGCAGCGTTCCCAGCGCGCCAGGAATAATCGTCCCCGGCGTGTTGAACTCCATGTAGATGAGCAGCGCTCCAGCCAGCAGGATCAGCACGGCGAGGTTCGGATCCATGAGGCGATCCATGATCTCCTCTCGCAGTGTCGGTTCCACCTCCACCAGGTTCGCGCCGCGCGTGCGCAGCGTCTGGGTCATTCCGTTGAACCGCTTCACCTGACGACCGTCGATCGCATCCAGCAGCGCGCGCTCATCGGGGGCAACCACGTCGATCAGGTGGAGTTGCTGAGCCTCCTGATCGGTGTAGGACTTTGAATTCTGAACCGCATCCTGCGCTGCGTCGACATTGCGCCCGCGCTTGGAAACATACGAGCGCAGGAATGCCAGCGTGTCGTTCAGGATCTTCTGCTTCATCGTGTCGTCGATCTTGCCCATCTCGACGACCGGGTGCGCCGCGCCCGCATTGGTCCCAGGCGCCATCGCTGCGATGTCGGCGGATTCCAGCAGGAAGAATCCTGCCGATCCGGCGCGGCTGCCGGCCGGCGCAACATAGAAGATGACCGGCGAGGGTGAATTCAGGATGTCCCCCACCATGCTGCGCGTGGAATCGAGCAGACCGCCAGGAGTATTCAGCTCCACCAGCAACGCCTGAGCATGAATCTCTGCCGCGCGATCGATACCGCGCTTGAGGTAGTCGGCGCTGATCGGTTGAATCGTATCGTCCAGGTGCAGAACTACCACCTGGGGCGTCTGCGCCGCTGCCACGCGCGCTGTGCATGGCCCGAGCAGGCACAACAGGAACAGCAGAATCATCACCAGCAGAAAGAAAGGCCCGTGGTGATGGCTATCCCTGAACGGTGATCCCTGAACGCCGATCCCTGTCTTCATGGCAATGTCTGACCTCGCCGTTCCAGCGCCAGCTTCATGCCCTTCGCGCTCGCGCTCTCCGGATCCACCCGGAGAGCCTGGCTCACATCGCTCGCGGCGGCGCTCAGCTGATTCGCCTGCAGGTCCAGCCGCGCCAGCACCAGATAAGCCGGCACATTGGGCGCCAGCTGGATCGACGCCCGCGCCTCCTGCCGGGCCCCATCCGCCTCGCCGTCGCGTTCCTGCACCGCAGCCAGGCCCGCGTGAGCCGGCGCTGACTGCGCATCCGCCTTCAGTGCCTCACGATACTCCCGTTCTGCCTCCAGAACCAGTCCCCGCTGGAAGAATTGATCGCCGTCCCTGACCAGCTGCGCGGCTCGCTCCGGCGGCGCAAGCGATGCCAGCCGCATCTGTTGCACTTGCTCCAGTTCAAAGGCTGCCTGGCGGAATCCGGCTTCGCTGTAGCCCCTCTTGATGCGCGTCAGCGGACCCTGCGTATCGGCGACGGCGTGCCCTGGGTCCGGATTCGCGCCGGCAGGAGCAGGATTCTTCAGCTGGTTGGCGTACGACTGCGCCTCACTGTCTCCCGCACGCAGCGTGAGTACTTCATTGAGCTCCTTCAGCGCTCCGTCCGTGTCGTTGCGGTGCGCCAGGGCGACCGCGAGATTAAAGTGATAGTCCGGATCGCGGGGATCGGCGGCGATCGCTTGCTCAAAAAGCGCCCCGCTGTCTTTGCCGCGGCGGCTCGCGGCCACTCCCTGATTGTTGACGACCTCCGGCAGCGGCAGCCGCGTCGCCACAAAGGCGAACGCATCCTCCGCCTCGCGGTAGTTGCCGGTATAGAAGTACGCCAGGCCGCGATAGAAGTCCGCCTCCAGCGCGTTCGGATCATCCGCAGGAAGGTGCCCTAGCGTCGTGGCCGCGTCATCGTAATCCTCATCGGCAAAATACGTCCGCCCCAGCGCCAGCCATGCGGGTGCAAATTCGGGGTCCAGCTTCACCGCGTCCCGCAGGTGCCCAATGTCCTCTTTGGGATCAGCCGCCACCAGCCCCTGGATGTAGTCGCGGAAGGCTTCTGTGTGCAGATTCCTGTCCGCGGCAATGAAGGTCTGCTCATCCACACCCAGGGCCGGATTCAGCTGGCGCGCCACCTTCCACGCCAGGCCGTTGATCATCTGCAGCAGGTGTTCAGCATCACCCTGCTGTTCGATGGGCTCACTCAGGCGCAGGCCGGAGACGTCGAGCGTCAAAGCCTCAGCTGTCAGCTGATTCGCATCCGTCCCTTTGGCAAAGTGCCCAAACACCACATAGTCGGCGTCCAGCGTCTGCGCAATCCGGATAGCGGTGGCACGCGTGGGCTGCAGATCCGTCGGAAGGCCAAGATGGTCGAACGCATAGAGGCGATCGCCGCGGCTGATGGTGAGAAAGCCGGCAGAACCCAGACGCCGGTTCAGCACGTCAGGAAAGGCCGAGCCGATCCAGTCGTTGCTCTTGTCCCCGCTGCGGTTCTCGAAGGGCAGCACCAGCACAAGCCGCCCATGCGCTTCGCCCGATTCGGCGGGCTTGCTGTCCGTCGCCTCCTGCGCGCGCGCGACCCCCGCCCATGCCAGGATCACCAGCAGAAGGGAAGCCGCGATTCCGCGAAATCTTACTTGTCCCCGCACCACTGCTGATTATAGAGTCGCGCGATTCGCGTGCCTGTCAGCTCAGCTTCCACGGCTCCCGATACGGCCGCGTCAGCAGCGCACTGGCCCCCGGATCGTTGAGGATCGTCTCCTTCTTCACGTCCCACTCGATCTTCCGCCCTACCAGCATCGAAATCAGCCCCAGATGTCCAGGGATCGTCGAGTGATGCGCCGTTTCGACGGGGGCAATCGTCGGCTTGCGCGACCTGACGCTGTCGAGGAAATTCCGCCGATGCTCGTTCGACACGATCAGCTGCACCTTGCGCTCGCTCTCCGGCAGCGACTCCTCCTTCACCCACTCCGGGTTCGACGCATCGAAGCCGCTGCGATCGACCCACACCCAGCCATCCTTCCCGATCCACTTCGTGCCCATCGCGATCGCCGGCGATCCCCCCGCGATGGTCATCGTCACGTCCACCGGGTAGCCGGTCACTTCCTTCCGGTACAGGCACTCGATGTCGTATTTTGTCGCCGTGTTCCAAACCGCATTCTCCGGCGGAAACTCGCCGTGCCCCTCCACCACCGACGGCCCGGTGCGGTCGAATCCCAGCCCCCAGTGTGCGATATCGCCGTGGTGCCCGATCCAGTCCATCAGCTGGCCGCCGCCGGTGTTGTAGTTCCAGCGCCAGTTCTGGTACACGCGCACCGCGATGTACGGCTCCTTCTTCGATGGCCCCAGCCACATGTCGTAGTCGAAATCCGCGGGCGGATCGGAAACAGCCAGGTCCCATGCCGGCGTGCCGGGCACAATCTGCGCGGGGCTCTCCGGCTTGTTCGGCAGCGACGCCAGCTTCTCCATCAGCGCCGGCAGCGTGTGCGGGAAATCATGATGGCCGCCGGGCAGGCCGACCTCAACATGCGTCACATCTCCGATCAGCCCGTTCCGCACGATCTCCGCCGCCTTGTGGAAGGAGGGAAGCGAGCGCTGCCACGAGCCGGTCTGCCACATCACGTTGTTCTTCTCCACCTCGCGGACGATGGCCTGCTGCTCGAAGACCGTCTTTGCCAGCGGCTTCTCGCCGTAAATGTCTTTCTTGTGGCGAGCCGCTTCGGTTGCGATGATCGCGTGCCACTGGTCGGGCACCGCGATCATGATGGCGTCGATGTCGGTCCGCGCCAGCATCTCGCGATAGTCGTTGTAACCCTTGCAGTCCTGATTGCCGTATTGGCCGTTGATCGTGTCGAGAGCCGCCTGCAGATGCGGCCTGTCCAGATCGCACGCCGCCACCACCCGGCAATCGCTCATGGAAAGGAAAGCCTTCGTATTGGCCGGGCCCATCATCCCCCAGCCAATCACGCCAATGGTGATCCGATCCGACGCCGGAACGAACGCCCCACGCGCCCAGCCGCTGCGCGTAGTCAGCGCCGCCGCTCCTGCGGTTTGAAGAAAGTGTCTCCGCGTGAACATCGAACCTTGGCCTGTATGCTGCCCCGTCATCAGAAACCTCCCGAGCCTCGACTGCTTTCGCTTCGCCTCAAACAGCGACGCGGCGGCCCACGGAAGTCTAGCACCGAAGGAAGCCCGTAGCCGGTAGTCAGTAGCGGTGCCATTGCGATGTGTGTCCAGATCGAAATCGTGAAAGCGATATAACTGAAACAGCAGGCATCGCCGATCAGGAACGAGGCGCAGGGTGAAGACAGAATTCGCCTTCGGAAAGAGAGGCCTCACGGTTACCCTCCCGGAGGGGCCGCGATACAGGTTGATCCTGTGCCGATCCTCCGCTCCCGTGGCCGACCCAGTGGCGGCGATCGAAGCCGCACTGGATGCTCCCATCGGGCGCGCGCCGCTGGCCGAACTGGCCGCCGGCCGCAGGAGCGCCGCGATTTCGGTCTGCGACATTACGCGGCCCGCGCCCAATCGCGTCACGCTGCCTCCGCTGCTGGAACGCCTGCACCGCGCGGGAATTTCGAAGGATGCGGTGACGATCCTGATTGCCACCGGGTTGCATCGCCAGGCAACGCGCGATGAGCTGAACACGATTCTGGGACCTGAGATCGCGGCCGGGTATCGTATCGGAAACCACGATGCGCGGGATCGTGCGGCGCATCGCTCGCTGGGATACACGGGCCGCGGCACGCCGGTCTTCATCGACGAGCGCTTCATGGCCGCCGATCTGCATATCACGCTGGGATTCATCGAGCAGCATCTGATGCTGGGCTTCTCCGGCGGCCGCAAACTGGTTGCGCCAGGCGTGGCCGGGGAGGAGACGATCCGAACGATCCACTCGCCGCGATTCATGCGCGAGCCGGCGGCGACCGAAGGATCCATTGAGGGGAATCCGCTGCACGCGGAGTTGCTGGAAATTGCAGCCATGGCCGGCCACGACTTCATTCTCGACGTCACCATGACGCGGGAGCGCGATATTTCCGGAGTCTTCGCCGGATGCCCGGTGAACGCGCACGCGGCCGGTGTCCGGTTTCTGCGCGAACATTCCATGGAGCGGCTGCCGGAGGCGGCCGATGCGGTGATCACCAGTGCCGCCGGATATCCGCTGGACCTGACCTTCTATCAAACGATCAAGGGGATTACGGCGGCCGAGCACATCGTGAAGCCGAGAGGCCCCATCCTGTTGCTGGGCGAGTGCGCCGAGGGGATCGGATCGCCGGAGTTTGCGGAGAAGCTGCGCGCGTATGCCGGACCGGAGAATTATCTCCGCGCGATTGCGGATACTCCTGTGGTGCCCGACCGGTGGCAGCTGGAAAAGCTGGCGCTGACGGAGCGGAACCACAAGGTTTTCTTCTACACGCCGGGTGCGCAGAAGGAGGAGCTTGGGGCGCTGGCGGATCAGAGTTATTCCAGTGTTGAAGCTGCGATTGCGGCCCTGTTAGCGGCGCTGCCGAAGGATGCGCGCGTAGTTCTGATTCCCGAGGGTCCGTACGCATATGCGCGGGTCGAAGGTGAAGCGGAAGCGGAACGGGAGCCGGCGCTCACTTCTTCTTTTTGACCTTCTCGTGCTGCTTCACGACGCATTTCCCGCGCCGCAGTGGGGTTGTGCTGGGAGAAGGAGAAGAAAAGATGAAAGCACAATTGCAGCGCCTGTTGGCCCTGTTCCCCATGATGTTCGCGTGCGTAGCTGCCTCAGCGGCCCAGGATGCGCCGAACCCGCACAGTCCAGTGTTCAACATCATGGACTACGGCGCGCACAACGACGGCACCGGCAATGCATCCGATGCGTTCCGCGCGGCGATTGCCGCGGCGCAGAAGGCCGGCGGAGGGACGGTCTTTGTGCCGGCCGGCCACTATGTCTCGGGTCCCATCGAGATGGTGAGCAATCTCACCCTCTACTTCGATGCCGGAGCGATCGTCCGGTTCCCGGCGGTGAGACTGCCCTTCACTCCCGGCCGTCAGCAGGGAGTGGAGACGCTGACGCCGGTGCCGCTGATCGGAGGCCATGATCTGGAAAACGTCGCGGTCCTGGGCCGAGGCGTGCTGATGAGCAACAACGACGACTGGATGAACCTGCACCCGCGGTTGAAAGCCAGCGGTGAGGATGATCCGGGCAGCGCGAATGGGCCGCACTGGGAGAATCTGCTCAACACCCTCGAGGCTGGAAAGACCGTGTCCCATGAGGAGTACGAGGCGGTGGCGGCAGAGCTGCGGCCCTCCTTTATCCGCTTCATGAAAAGCAAGGACATCCTCGTCGACGGGCTGCGCTTCATCGGGTCGCCGATGTGGACGGTGCATCTGCTCTACAGCGAGAACGCAACGGTCGAGAATCTGGTGATCGAAACTTACCCGGGCGTGCACACCGACGGCATTGTGATTGATTCGAGCCGGTTCGTCAGGCTCGCCAACGACTATATCGATACGGGCGACGACGGCATCGTGATCAAGTCCGGCAAGGACGCCGACGGGCTGCGGGTGAATCGTCCGACCGAAGACGTCACCATCACCAACTGCACGGTCCACCATGCGCACGGAGCCGTCACCATCTGCAGTGAGACATCGGGCAGCGTTCGCAACATCGTGGCGAGCAACATTACCGCGGTCGATACGCAGAACGGTGCGCGCATCAAGAGCCGCCGCAGCCGCGGTGGCGTGGTGGAGGACGTGCGCTTCGACAACTGGACGATGGAGAACGTTGGTGAAGCGATCACGGTGACGAACTACTACCTGATGGAGGGAGAGAAGCGCACCTCCGAGCAGCCGATATCGAAGACGACGCCGGTGTTTCGCAACATTGCCATGAGCAACATGACCATCAATGGCGCGAAAGTTCTGATCGATGTTGCCGGCTTGCCGGAAATGCCGATTCAGGGACTGCACATTAGCAATGTGATGGGCACCGGCAAGAATGGCATGCGCGCCGAGTATGCAGACGATCTGGAATTGCACAACGTGCAGCTGAATCCAGCGTCCGGACCGGCGTTTTCCGCGAATCACGTTACGAATCTGGAACTGGACAACGTGAGCTCCGTGAAGCGGGCGCAAGGAATGCCGGTGATCCGTTTGGACGATGCGGCCGGCGCGATTGTCCGCAACAGCCGGGCATTCCCGGGAACGCGCGTCTTCCTCTCCGTCGAACCGGGTTTACTGAAGAAGATCTTTCTGGAAGGAAACGTGCTGAACAACGCGGCGACGCCGACCGAAGAAACCAGCCAGGGCCTGAATCTGGGCCAGCCGTTGCAGGGGTCGGAACGATAATGTTCCCAGGCTGGACCGTGCAGGGAGCGGCAAGAGCCGCGGAGAGGAACCGAATCATGACGAGTACACGCAACGGCATCCTGCTGACGATATTTCTGACGGTGACGGTCGCGCTGGGCGCGCAGGAGACGCGGCACACGGTGACCAATCCCTCGCCCAATCCGGCCGATGACACCAGGCCGAACAGCAGCGCGGTGCCCGATGCCTACGCTCTGACGGGACACTTTGACCGCATCGTTGTCATCCGCCTGAAGAACGGAGCGAACCTGCTGGCGGGCATGAATAAGGTCATCAAAGAGCAGCACATTGAGAATGGCGTGATCCTGGCGGCGATTGGCTCTTTGCGGAGCTGGAACGTGCATCAGATTTCGAACCGTCACCTGCCGGCGCAGGACACCTTCGAGGCGAATCCGACTCAGCCCTGTGACCTGGTGAGCATGAACGGGTATGTGATCAACGGCCGGATTCACGCGCACATGACGCTGGCAACGCCCGATCGCGTAATTGCCGGACATGTGGAAGAGGGCAACGAGGTGTACACCTACGCCATGGTCACGGTGGGCGTGATGAACGATACGAATCTCGCGCACATCGACGACAAGGGCTACCGCTGAGATCGCCACAAAGCAGTCGGGACCGGTTCGTGGGCGAGGGGCACGATTGAGGCTGCAGAAAATCAACGTTGCTTCGGTTTCTCACGATGCGCCCAGGGATACGACGGCGCCGATGACGTTGTCTCGCGAGGAATCCACGACCGGCATAATATCCGGTCCGGGCGCCGAAGGCGCAGGATCGTTTCCGGCGCGTATGTCGGTCCGCGCCTGGGTCGTCGTCGGTCTGCTGGTACTTTCCGTTGTCATCAATTACATCGATCGCAGCGACCTGTCCATGGCCGCGCCGGTGATGCAGAAGCAATTCGCTTTGTCGCCGATGCAGCTTGGGTCGCTGTTAGCGGCGTTCTTCTGGACGTATTCCCTGTTGCAGATCACAGGAATTGCAGGATGGCTGGCGGATCGATTTCCTGCCGGATGGGTGATTCTGTGGGGCTACGTTGTCTGGTCGCTTGCCACTATGGCAACGGGGCTGACCGCGGGCTTCGCCACGCTCTTCCTCTGGCGGCTGCTTCTGGGCGCCGGCGAGTCCGTTGCGTATCCCTGCTATTCGCGGATCTTCGCGACCATGCCGCAGCAGTACCGCGGGCGCGCCAACGCACTGATCGACGCGGGGACCAAACTGGGCCCAGCACTGGGTGCGTTCCTCGGCGGTCTGCTCCTGATCCACTTTGGATGGCGCATGCTCTTTGTTCTGCTCGGTGCGGGTGGGCTCGTCTGGGTCCTGCCCTGGTGGAAGACCATGCCGCGGTCCGGCGGCGTGGCGCAGAACGCCGGCGCGATCCCGACGGCATCGTTCACGAGGATTTTCCGCCTGCGGTGCGCCTGGGGAGCGTTCCTGGGACACTTCTGCGGCAACTACTTCTTCTATTTCCTGCTGGCGTGGCTGCCGGAGTTTGCCGTTCGCGAAGATCATCTCTCCCTGCAAGCCATGTCACGCCTGACCTCTGTAGTGTTCCTGCTGATCGCAGTTTCGACGCTGCTTGCGGGTTGGATTTCAGATCGTCTGATCGCTGGCGGGCACTCACCCAGCCGGGTGCGGCGCGCGGTAGTGGTGGGCGGGCTGGCTGTGGCGTCGAGCCTGATGGCATTTGCGCTCATCGGCCACCAGCCGCGGGCGGGAATGGCACTGCTGCTTGTGGCCTCGGCGGGGTACGGCGCGTTCGCTTCGAATCACTGGGCCATCACCCAAACATTGGCGGGTCCGGAGGCGGCGGGCCGATGGAGCAGCTTGCAGAACGGCTTCGCGAATTTGTCCGGAATCGTCGCGCCGTGGGTCGCCGGCTGGATTGTGGAGATGAACGGCAGCGCGCGCATGGCGTTTGTCGTCGCCGGAGCCGTAGCCCTGGCTGGCGCGCTGTGCTGGTTCTTCCTCGTGCGGCGCGTGGAGCCGGTGCAGTGGGAGCCGATACCGTACGCGCTTCCTGACGAGTCGATCTGACAGAAGGAGAAAATCAATGGGTTCGCAGTTTTTCGCCTCGACGATGCTGGTTTTGCTGGCGACGGTTCCCCTCTGCCACGCTGCGGACCTCTCGCAACCGCTTGAAAACCAGCAGGTGCGCGTGACGGAGCACACGCTGCAGCCGGGGCAAAGCCTGCCCCTGAAGGATGGCAAGCCAAGCCTCGTTGTCTGTTTCGGAGGAGACCGCGCGGCCCTCGGGACCAGGAGCGCAACCGTCCGGCGCGGAGAGTCCGTCTTTCTCTCTGCGGACACGAAGGAAATTCGCGATACCGGCACCGCGCCGTTGCATTTCGTACGCGTGGCATTTCTGGGCCCGGGCAGCGCGGGGGTATGGGGCATGACGGGTCTGCCACCGAATTACAAAATGGTTCTCGAGAATCGTTACACCCGCGTTTACGACATCCGCATTCCCGCGCACTTCAAAGAGCCCCGGCACACACACCACGGCCGCGTGGTCACCTGTCTTTCCAGAGCCAAACTGGAACACGTGTTGCCAGATGGCCACGTGCAACCCTCGACGCTGACCACCGGCGAAGTAGTGTGGCGGCCTGGGCAGACGCACGAGGGCCACAACATCGGCGACACGGACCTGTGGGCAATCGCCATCGAACCGAAATGATCTGCCTTGTGAAACACCCACTCAAAACTGCGACTAGCCTTTTGACGCTCGTGTCGCTGGCCGCTCTTGCCCTCGGTGATCTCTTCGTTGCGGCCACTGCGGAGACGGCGCCCGTCTTTAACGTCGTCGATTACGGGGCGCAACGCGATGGCTCGGCGCCCGCGACGGAGGCCTTTCGCAAGGCGATCGAGGCAGCGCACACCGCTGGCGGAGGCACAGTCTACGTGCCTGCGGGCAAGTACCTCTCCGGACCCATCGAAATGTTCAGCAACATCACCCTCGACATTGCGGAAGGGGCGACAATCGAGTTTCCTGTCACTCCGCTGCCCCTTGTTCCCGGGCGATAGCTCGGTGTCGAAGCGCTTGTGCCGCAGCCGCTGATCGGCGGCACCGATGTGGAAAATGTCACGATCACCGGCCGTGGCATCCTGATCACCGGCGACTACGCGGCCTGGGCGAGGGCTTACGGCGCTCCGCCGCTGCCCGACGCATCGGGCAACGCGAACGGTCCGCTGTGGCAGAAGCTGCTCGAGAAGCTTGAGGCCCACGCGCCGGTGTCCGAAGCCGAATACCATGCGGCAGGCAAAGAACTGCGTCCCTCCTTCATCTGTCTCACGCGCGCGAAGAACGTGCTGGTGGAAAACGTTCGCATCGAGGGCGGGCCAATGTTCATCGTGCATCTGCTCTATTCGGAGAATGCGACGGTGCGGAACCTGATCGTGCATTCGTATCCAGGCCCGCACACCAACGGCATCGTCGCCGATTCCAGTCGCTTCGTGCGCATCTTCAACGACTACATCGACACCGGTGACGATGGAATTGTGATCAAAGCCGGTAAGGACGCCGACGGTCTGCGCGTCAATCGGCCCAGCGAGGACGTCGCCATTGCCAACTGCACAGTCCACCCTGCGCACGGAGCCGTGGTGATCGGCAGCGAAACCTCAGGCAGCATTCGCAACGTTGTCGCGAGCAACAGCACGGCGGTCGACACGGAGGTCGGCATCCGCATCAAGAACCGCCGCGGCCGGGGCGGGGTGATGGAAGACGTCCGCTTCGACAACTGGACGATGGAGGACGTGGGTAAGGGTATCGAAGTGAGCAGCTATTACGTCATGGGCGGCGAAAGCGCCACGCGACCGGAGGCGGTTTCGCAACGCACTCCCGTCTTCCGCAACATCGCGATCAGCAACGTCACCATCCGCGCGGCGAAGAAGGCGGTCGCTGACATCGAGGGATTGCCCGAGATGCCGATTCAATCCCTGTGGCTTCAGGGCATCGTCGGGTCCGGTGCGACCGGCTTGCTGGCGACCTGGACAGACGACCTGGAACTCCACCACGCGGAGGTGACGGCACAGCGCGGCGCGGCTTTCGCAATCGCCGATGCCGCCAACCTGGAGATGGATGACATCACTTCGGCCCATCCGCTTACCGGTGAACCGGTCATCCGCCTCGCGCGATCGCCGGGCGCGATTCTGCGTAACAGTCATGCTCTTCCCGGCACGGGAGTTTTTCTTTCGACTGAGCCCGGAGATCTCAGGACGATCCACCTCGAAGGCAAACGTTCTGCGTCCCGCCGCCCTCGTCGAGCGCTAATGCCACGAGCGGGTGGACTTCCTGGTTCTGCGTGCGGGACGAAATCTGCGAGCACGGCTCAGTGGCTGCTCCAGGTCTTGTCGGGCGCGTTACACAGCGTCTCCAGCGGGCAGTCGATGCACCGCGGCTTGCGTGCGATGCAGATTTGCCGGCCGTGGTGGATCATCTCGTGTGAAAACGCGATCCAGTGGTCGCGGGGGATGATCCGCATCAGGTCCTCTTCGACCCTCTTCGGATCCTCGGCGCGCGTGAGCCCCAGCCGATGCGAGAGCCGCAGCACATGCGTGTCGACCACCACGCCTTCTGTCTTGCCGAACGCGACGCCCAGTACCACATTGCCAGTCTTGCGCGCGACCCCGGGAAGCGTCAGCAGCTCCGCCATGGTCTCTGGAACTTTGCCGCCAAAATCGCTGATCAGCTTCTTCGCCGCGCCTGAGATCGACTTCGCTTTGTTGTGATAGAAGCCCGTCGATCGGATCTCCTCTTCAATCGCCGGCAGCGACGCCTGGGCAAAGGCCTGCGGGGTAGGGAATTTGCGGAACAGTTCGGGCGTGACTATATTCACGCGCGCGTCGGTGCACTGCGCTGAAAGAATCGTTGCCACCAGCAACTCCCAGACATTGCGATGATGGAGCGCGCACTCGGCATTCGGATACGCAGCCTGCAACCGCCGCAGCAACTCCGCAATCCGCTTCGGATCCGGTTTCAGACCCGAGTCTGCCCGTTTGACCTGCTTCCTGCTCGCTTTCTTACTCGAAGTCGGCTCGCTTCTCGCTCGCTTTTCGCTCGCTTTCCTGCTCGGCTTCACGCTCATTTTCTTTGCAGCCATCGCGGCCATTGTATCGAGTCACCGCAGTTGTGACGTGGCCTCAGCCCCGAGAGGCGCGAAACTTCGCCACAATCTCCACATAAGCCCGCGCCGTCTCGGTCACCTTCTCCGGCTTGCCCTCTTCGATGGCTTTCGGATTCACCAGGTCCGTCCCGACGCCCAGCGCCCGCGCTCCCGCCTTGAGAAAATCCGCCGCGGTTTGCAGCGTAACGCCGCCGGTCGGGATCAGCTGCAGCTCCGGAAAAGGAGCCAGCAGCGCCTTGAGATACGGCGCGCCCCCCACCGCCGAGCAGGGAAAGATCTTCACGTAGTCGGCCCCCGCCCGCCACGCTGTGATGACTTCAGTCGGCGTCAGCGCTCCCGGAATCGATACCTTGCCCATCTGCTTCGTCTTCGCGACGACCTCCGGATGAAAGCTCGGGCTCACCACAAATTCCGCGCCCGAGTCGATCGTCTCCTCCGCCTGCGCCGCGTCGGTCACGGTTCCGGACCCCAGCAGCAGCTTGTCGCCATGCTCCTTCTTCAGCTCACGCAGCAGGCCGACGGCACCCGGAACGGTCATCGTCACTTCCATGACCGTGATGCCGCCCGCCATCAGCGCATCCACCAGCGCGTGGCCTTCTTTTGCCGACCGCGCCCGCAGCACCGGCACGATGCCCAGCCGCTCAATCCACTGTTTTGTCTCCGACTGCATCATCGCTCCCACTCTCCGCCTTCCCCGCTACCGCGCAATTCTCGCCGAGCCGCCCTTCATCACGCGCTCCACCTCCGCCACAGTCGCCATGCTGGTGTCGCCAGGCGTGGTCATTGCCAGTGCTCCGTGCGCGACGCCGCACCGTACAGCCCACTCCAGGGGCTTGCCAGCGAGCAACCCGTAGATCAGCCCCGAGGCAAACGAGTCGCCGCCCCCGACCCGATCCAGAATCTCCACGTCGGTTTGCGGCACATGCGCAATCTTGCCCTCCCCGAGCGCCATTGCACCCCAGGCGTTTCGGCTCGCGGTATGCGCCGTGCGCAGCGTGGTCGCCACTACTTTCAAATTCGGATACGCCTCGGCTACATCGCGCAGCATTTGCTCATAGCTCTCGGCGTGCAGTTCCGCAAAATCCTCGGTCACGCCTTTGAGCGCAATGCCCAGCATCGCCGAGAAGTCCTCTTCGTTGCCGAGCAGCACGTCGACTTTGCGCACCAGTTCACGATTCACCTCCTGCGCCTTGGCCTTGCCGCCGATGCTCTTCCAGAGAGAGTCGCGGAAATTCAGGTCATACGAAATCGGAGTGCCGAATTTTCGAGCCGCATCCATCGCGGCCTCGGCAACCCCCGGCGTCGATTCCGAGAGCGCAGCGAAGATGCCACCCGTATGGAACCAGCGAGCGCCGTTCGCGGAACCGAAAATCTCCTCCCAGTTCCAGGTCTCGCGTGTGGTGTGCGCGATGGCTGTGTGGCCGCGGTCCGAGCATCCTGCCGCGGCGCGCACGCCAAAGCCGCGCTCGGTAAAGTTGAGCCCGTTCCGCACCGTGCGCCCGACGCCGTCATACGGCATCCAGCGGAGCAGCGACGTGTCGACACCGCCCTGCAACATCAGGTCCTCGACCAGCCGCCCCACCGGATTGTCGGCCAGCGCCGTGATCACCGCGGTCCGCAGCCCGAAGCAGCGGCGCAGGCCGCGCGCCACGTTGTATTCGCCGCCGCCCTCCCACACGCTGAAGGAGCGCGTAGTGTGGATGCGCCCCTCGCCCGGATCGAGCCGCAGCATCACTTCGCCGAGGCTCACCTCATCCCAGCGTGCCGGCCCCTGCCTGACCTGAAGAGGTTCCATGCGTCCCATTTTCGTCGCGCCGGCCGCCTCTTTGTACCGAGTTGCGGGACCATGCCCGCAGCGCTGTACCCTGCTCCCCGCACCCTGTACCCTGTTACGCATGAAAATCGGAGTCTTTACTCCACTCCTCTCGCAGCTCCCGCTGCCCGCCGTGCTCGACAAGCTCAAGGCTCTCCACATCGATACGGTGGAGTTCGGCACCGGCAACTATCCCGGCGACGCGCATTGCAAGCTCACCATGCTCGACGATGCCAAAGCGCTGGGAGAGTTCCGGAAAATCCTTGCCAACCAGGCCATCACGATCAGCGCCCTCAGCTGCCACGGCAACGCGCTGCATCCGGACCCGGCCATTGGCCAGAAACACCGCGAGGTGAGCCGTAAGACGGTCCTCCTTGCCGAGAAACTCGGCGTTCCGGTCGTCGTGGATTTTTCCGGTTGCCCCGGTGATTCGCCGAAGGCCACCGCGCCCAACTGGGTCACCTGTCCCTGGCCGCCCGACTATCTCGACGTGCTGCAGTGGCAGTGGGACGAAGTCGTGACGCCGTACTGGCGCGAGCACGGCAAATTCGCTGCGGATCACGGCGTGCGCATCGCCATCGAGATGCACCCGGGCTTCGTGGTCTACTCGCCGGAAACAACGCTGCGGCTGCGCGCAATCGCAGGCCCCGCGGTCGGCGCGAACCTCGATCCGAGCCATCTGTTCTGGCAGAACATCGATCCCATCGCCGCGGTTCGCAGGCTTGGCGACGCCATTTTCTACGTCCACGCGAAAGATACGCAGCTCTACCCTGCGAATCTTTCACTCACCGGCGTGCTCGACACCAAGCCCTACACGGATGAGCGCCATCGCAGCTGGCTCTTCCGCACCTGCGGCTACGGCCACGGCGCCGAGTGGTGGAAAGAGTTCGTCTCAACGCTGCGCATGTACGGCTACGACAACGTGCTTTCCATCGAGCATGAAGACTCGCTGCTTTCGGCCGAGGAAGGGCTGACGAAAGCCGCACACTTCCTGAACGACCTCGTCGTGCGCGAGCAGCCGGGCGCAGCGTGGTGGGTATGAGACCGGTAGGGCTGGATGATACTTGTACGTCTAAGCAGAGGGGGAACGGAGTATGCATCGGGCTTGGACTCGCTTAACCTTTGGTGTGCTGATTTTATCGAGTTATCAGGAGGCGCTGGCCCTGCGAAGTCTCAAACTCGACATCACAAAGAATCAATCAATCGTGGTAGAAGTTCCACCTGGCCAATGGGAGAAGAAAGATATCTCGTGGACCGGAAGCATTCCGATTTATGTCCTGCGAGTGGGCGCTAACTTCATTCAGGGTGGCCGATGGGAGAGCGGGAACTTACCACAACTCGTCGAATTTCATCTGGAAAAGGCGCAGGATTGCGGCAGCGGTGTCATGAGTGGTCGAACAGTCGGATGTCCCCCCAATTGGAAGCAGGTCGAGTTGCGGAGCGCCAATGTGTGGCTAAAGATACAGTTTTCACCCGAGATCTCCGACGTCGAGGCGGCACTTAAACAAATCGCTTTCATCGGATCACTGGTTCAGTTTGAGAACTCCAGCTACTTGCATGACAAAGTGTTCCTCCCCAATCAGGCAAAGGCTTTCGCCGCGCTGCCGAAACTGGGGGTCGAAGATCGCTACCAACTCTTCAAAGCGGGAGTGACTGAGGGCTGTGATGTGTCTTCAACGTCGTTCAAAGGCATCGGTTATTTACTTCTAGACTTTCCGACCTCGACGACCTTTAACACGTTGCGAGTTTCGCAGGACGAACGCGTTGCCAGCGTAATACGCGAAGTCGTTATCCGGCAAGCGAAAGAGGTCTTACCGCTTGCTGAAGGGAAGCCAATAGGAGGACTCGCATTTCACCTTTCAATCCCAGCGTACAACTTCGTCACCGGCGGCGAAGCCAAATTCGATGACCTGCTTGTCTATCTGAAGATCGAGGATCTCAGAGAATTCTCGTCAAGTGACATCACGTCCCAAAAGCTCATCGATGATTCATTCGTACTGCTGAACTCCGACCGAATTGAAGCGAAGCTATGACCAAACGCATCCGCACCGCAGTCATCGGCACAGGATTCATGGGCCGCGTGCACCTCGAGGCACTGCGCCGCACCGAGAACGTCGACATCGCCGCGATCGCAGGCCGCAACGCAGCAGCCGCAGAGAAGCTCGGCTCAGCGTTTGGCATTCCTCATCTTGCGCCAGAGGCCGTTCTGCGCGACAAGAGCATCGACGCTGTCCACATCTGCACGCCGAACGCCCAGCATTTCCCCATGGCGCAGGAGGCTCTCCTGGCGGGCAAACACGTTCTCTGCGAGAAGCCGCTGGCCACCAGTGTGGAAGAAGCGCAGGAACTCGCCGCCCTCGCCGCGCAAAAACGATTACGTAACTGCGTCTGTCACAATTTGCGCTATTACCCCATGGTCCAGCAGATGCGCGCCATGCGTGAGGCCGGAGACCTGGGCGAGATCCTCGTCGCGCAGGGCACTTACTCACAGGATTGGCTGCTCTACGACACGGACTGGAACTGGCGCGTGGACTCCAAAGCTGGTGGGCCGTTGCGCTGCATGGCCGACATCGGCTCCCACTGGTTCGACATGGTCGAGCACCTGACCGGGCTGCGCGTCTCGTCGCTCTGCGCCGACCTCAACACCGTGCACAAAACGCGCAAACAGCCCAAAGGCTCGGTGGAGACCTTCGCCAACAAACTCCTCTCCGCCGACGACGTGATCGACACGCCCATCGATACCGAGGATTTCGGCGCTGTGGTTTTTCGGCTCGGCGATCGCGCGCGCGGCTCCATGACCGCCAGCCAGGTTTCCGCAGGACGCAAGAACGGGCTCCGCATGGAAATCTACGGAACGAAAGCCGGCGTCGCATGGGATCAGGAGCGCCCCGACGAATTGTGGATCGGCCATCGCAACAGCGCCAACTGTGTGATCATCAAGGATCCATCGCTGCTGAAGCCGGCGGCGCGCAGCTTTGCCGATCTGCCAGGCGGCCACAGCGAAGGCTACGACGACACGTTCAAGCAGGTTTTCCGCCGTTTCTATGGATCGATTGCCGATCCCGTCGCGACGCCGGAGTATCCGCAGTTCATCGACGGCTTGCGGCAGATGGTGATCCTCGGCAGGGAACTGGAGAGCCACAGGACGCGCAGCTGGGTTGATGTTCCTGCCGTGTAAAGTGGCCGAGAGCCGTTTGTGAACCAGAAGCCGGAAGGAGCCGTCCTTGCTGATTCTCGCCGCAGTGGTTGCGATCTTCGTCTACGGCATGACCGCCGCCATGCTGGGGACGATCCTGCCGGAGCTGTCCAGCCGCTTTCAGCTCACGCCTCGGCAAAACGGGACGATCGCTTTAGCGCAGGCGTTAGGTCTGATGGTCGCCTCGCTCGGCGTCGGGCCACTGCTCGATGACTTCGGCAAGAAAGCCGGTCTGATCATTGGTCTCGGCCTCATCGGCCTTACGCTCAACCTGCTGCCGAAAATCTCCGGCTATCGCAGCATTATCTTTCTGCTCTTTCTCCTCGGTTGCGGCGGCGGCATTGTCGTGACCGGCGCCAACGCCCTCACCAGTGACGTGGGGGAAGCGCACCGTGCCACCGCACTGAACCTCGTCAACATCTTCTTTGGGCTGGGCGGCCTGGCTACGCCCTTCATTGCGGCGAATCTTTTCAAGCGCAACTGGGTGCGCCTTTGCTACAGCGTCGCAGGCCTCACGCTGGTTGCCCTCCTCATTCAGGTTGCGGCGCACATGCCGCCTCCCACCGGCGCAGGACGCTTCATCTTTGCCGATGCGGGGCCCGTTCTCGGAAGGCCGATGTTGTTCCTGCTCGGATTTCTGCTGTTTCTCTATGTCGGTTGCGAGGTCGACGTGTGGAACTGGTTGGTGCGTCATCTGGTCGAGCAGGGCGTTCCGGAATCCCGCGCCCTTAACATCCTCTCGCTCGGGTTCGCGCTCGGTTTGCTGATCGGGCGCGCCGTGGTGTCGCCGATTCTCATCAGCGTGCCGCCCATCTACGTCACGCTGGCCGCTTCTGTAGCCATGACGGTTACAACCTTCCTCATGCTGCGGACCACCAAACCGAAAACGGCTGCGGTGCTCGTTTTTCTCGCCGGCCTGTCGATGGCTCCCGTCTTCCCCACGACCCTCGCAATCGTGGCCGATGCCTTCCCCCGCATGACCTCAACCGCGATCGGCATCGTCATCACCTGCGGATGGGCGGGCCTGGCGGTCAGCTCTCACCTCATCGGCGCGATTGCCGGCGGCGATCCAAAGCGCATTCGCAAGGCGCTGCTGGTCATCCCCGCCTCGTCGGTTCTGATGATTGTGATTAACGTGACCATCCTGATCGCGGCGCGCTAGAACCGATCTCGTAGACGCGGACTCCACCTGAGGCACGGGTGAGACCCGCCAATGAAGCGGGTCTCAGGAACTCAAACGAAGGCTTCTATCTTCACACGAGACCGGTTCTAAACGCTGCGCATCCAGTCCGCGTCCACCTTGAGCGCCTGCATGGCCGGCATATCGGGGAACGCCTCCTGCTCCACAAAGATGTGCTCGATGCGCGCCTTCTTCGCTGCGGCGAAGATGCTCTTGTAATCGATGCTGCCGCGCCCCATCTCGGTGAAGACCGGTTCCATTCCAGGTTTCCAGCCCGCCAGTTTGAACTCCTTGACGTGCAGCATCACGTAGCGGTCCGGGTAGCGCGTCAGATAATCCTCCGGTTTATGGCCGCCGATCACGACCCAGCCGCAGTCCATCTCCATATCGACCAGCTTGGGATCGGTGTTCTGCAGCAGGAGATCGTAAGGCAGGAAGCCGTCGTGCTCGTCAAATTCGATGTAGTGGTTGTGATACCCGAACTTCATCCCAGCTGCCCGCACCCGCTTTCCAATGGCGTTGAGCTGGTCTGCATCCCACTTCCAGTCGTCGGCGCTCATCGTCTCCAGTGCGGCCACCCAGCCCAGACCCTTTGCCTTCGCTGGATCGCGCAGCAGCGGCGACGCGCACACGATGTACTCCAACCCCAGTTCGCTGCCAAAATGCAGAATGTCATCGAGCGCCTGCAGCTGCTGCATCGGATAGTGCGCGCTCACGCAATGGAGACCGGCTTGCGACATGGCTTGCTTTACATCCGCCGCCGAATGACTGAAGAATCCCGCTGCCTCTACCTCGCGATACCCCATGGCGCCCAGCTGATTCAGCGTGCCCTGGTAGTCTTTCGGCAAATATTCCCGGACTGAATAGAGTTGGAGCCCAACCGGCAACCCGAGCGCGCTCGCCCATGATTTTTCTGCAGCCAGCATCGCGGCACACGCCGCCGCGCCCGCAACGAATTCTCTTCGCGAAATGAATGACATTTCTTTTGCTCTGCTCCTGCGCGCAGCTTGCCCGCGCCGTTGCTATCTGCCGATGTGGAAGCTGACCAGCGCCGCACTCCCCGCTGGCAGCTCGATGGCTGTGGTCTCGTCGTGCACCGCCAGTGTTTCCTCGTGTGCCGCCTGCCACGTGCCGCTCGCGCCCACCGGATTCGCGCCCAGTGTCACGTCCTGGGTGTCGTCGAGGCGCGGCGCAGTCAGCCGCAGGGCGCGTGCCTGCGTGGCCGGTGCCCCGATGTCGATGGTCAGATGAACGGCCTGGTCCGCCTCTTTATTGAAGACGAGTGCCTTGATGGTTCCGGATGCTTCGGCCGCGTCGTTGAGCACCCCGTAGGCCGTCAGCAGCGGCGCTCCCTGCTGGTTGTCGAGCGACGCATCGATCAGGTGCCCAGGTCCCGCTTCGGCGAAGAGCAGCATACCGTAGTAAAGAGGACGCGCCGTGAAGCCGCTGGCCACCGTTCCTGCAATCGGCGTGTACCACCCATAACCGCCGCCGTGAAAGTTGATGCCGACGCCGCCCGCCGTGGCCAGCTGATACATCAGGTCCGCGCCCCACAGCGTCGATGCAAGGGTGTCGCTCACGCCGCGCTTGCCACCTTGATAGCAGGAGTTTGTCTCCGCCAGCCGAAAGGGCAGACCGGAATCCTGCTTTGTTTGTGCCATGCCTTCGAACTCGCGCGCGAGCGCGGGACTGGGCCGCAACAGCCGTTCGATGGTCATCGAAGGATCGGTTGGCGGGCCCTCGGCGTAGTAGTGCTGCGAGAGGAAGGCTGCTTCGTCCTTGAACTGCTTCGCGAACGGCACCAGCCATTCGTTGTTGAACGCGGTGTCGGGCCCGGCGAACGGCGCATGGGGCACCTTCTGCCGGATCACGTCATAGAAGTGCTGCCACTCCCTCGCGAACTGTGCGAAGTCGTAGCCCGCGGTACGCAGGGTGTTGCGATAGAAGAGATCCGGCTCGTTGCACAGCTGGAAGGCGACCAGCTTGTCACCCATGGTGCGCATCACGAAATCCGCTTCGGCCGTCGCGGTTTCGGCAGTGCCGGTACCCATATTCAGGCCATAAATCAGCTTCCAGCCCGCCGCGTCGATAAAGCCGCGCAGATTGCGCACCGCCTGAGGCGTGGTTCTGGTCTGCTTTGCCGGGCCTCGATGCAGGTCCACGCGGAGCGCCTGCTGCAGTACGTCGGCCTGATCTTCCTCGCGCTCTGCTGCGCCCGCCTGCGCAGCCGATTCGGGTGACCAGTGGGCATATTCGCTGCTGTTGCCGCCCACGCGCAGCACACCGGATTTTCCCAGGCGCCGGATGAAGCCGACCAGTTCGGTGTTGTCGGGCGAGAAGAAGTCTGGATCGCTCAGTTGTGAGGTTTCGTAACTGAGGCCGGTGAAATCGGCGGGAATCGGATTGCCTCGCTTGTGTGGATCGAGCTTCAGACGCAGAGAAACGGAAGACGCGGCCTGCGCAAGGCCGATGTTCCGGTACAGCGCCGCACCGGAAGCCAGCGCAGAGTTCCTCAAAAAGGCCCTTCGATCCATCGCCGCCATTCGATCACAGCGCGGAATTCGCCGCAACCTGCGCGACTCTTCTGCGCCGCGCGGAAGCTCACCTGGCGATGCGCAAACTCAGCTGGTTGGGGATGATTGATTCTCCGGTCCAACGAAGACGGGTTCAGGCTCCAGGTGAATCCCGAATCGCGTCGCCACCACGCCCACGATCCGATCGCGCAGCGCCAGTACGTCAGCAGCCGTCGCGCCGACCCGGTTGATCAGCGCCAGGGTATGGCGGCTGGAAATCCCTGCTGCTCCGAGCGTGAATCCCTTCTGAAAGCCCGCGTGCTCGACCAACCATGCCGCGGGGACCTTCACGAAGCCCGGTTGCGCAGCAAAGCTGGGCACAGATCCGGATTCGAGCGCTGCAATTTCGTCATACCGCGCCTGGGGGACGACAGGATTCTTGAAGAAGCTTCCCGCGCTGCGGCAATCCGCCTCGCCATCCACAATGAGCATGCCTTTCCGATGGCGGATCTCCCGTACCGCAGCGGCAGTTTCCGCCAGCGTTGGGATTTCGCTGCGATCCAGGAAGAAACGCTTCAGGTCCGGATACTGCAGAAGAGGTACGGCGCCGGCGCGGAGTTTGTAGTCCACCCGTGTGACGATGAAGCGGTCGCGATCCGTTGAATTGAAGATACTGCGCCGATAGGAGAAGCCACAGTCGGATGCCCGCAGTTCGGAGAAGGTGAGGCTGTTGCGCTCCAGAACGCGGACCGACACGATTGTCTCGGCGATCTCCTGGCCGTACGCGCCCACATTTTGCACCGGCGTCCCACCCACGGTTCCCGGAATTCCGGCGAGGCACTCGATGCCACCGTAGCCCTTCCCGACGGCGTGTGAGACAAACCGATCCCAGTTCTCACCCGCTGCGACGCGGAAGAGATTGCCTTCCTGCTGAATTCCCTCGAGCGCAACGTGCAGCACGAGGCCGTCGAAGCCTTCGTCCGATACGAGCAGATTGCTGCCTCCGCCCAGAACGAAAAGCGGAGCGTTCTTTTCGCGGGCAAAGCGCACGGCCTCCTCGACCGATTCTTCCTCGGTTGCTTCGACAAACCACCGCGCCGGTCCCCCGATGCCAAAAGTCGTATAGGGAGCGAGCGCTACCTGTTCCTGCACGAGCATCTTAGAGAGGTATATCAGCCAATCGCCGCTCTGGAGCGGCGATTGGCAGGGTCATCCTGAGCCAGGGCTGGCGCGCATGCGCCAGTCGGTGAAGGACCCTCCGCTCTGGAGCGGCGATTGGCAGGGTCATCCTGAGCCAGGGCTGGCGCGCATGCGCCAGTCAGCGAAGGACCCTCTGCTCTGGAGCGGCGATTGGCAGGGTCATCCTGAGCCAGGGCTGGCGCGCATGCGCCAGTCAGCGAAGGACCCTCCGCTCTGGAGCGGCGATTGGCAGGGTCATCCTGAGCCAGGGCTGGCGCGCATGCGCCAGTCAGTGAAGGACCCTCCGCTCTGGAGCGGCGATTTGGCAGGGTCATCCTGAGCCAGGGCTGGCGCGCATGCGCCAGTCAGTCGAAAGGAAGCTGGCACTGCCCCAATGCGCCCCGTACAATGGAATTCAGATCGTTACGCTTTGCACTGAGGAGAACCCCCGAATGTATCCCGAAATCATGCTCATCCCCATGCGCGAGGAACTCACCCGCGCGGGCATTGAAGAGGCGCGCACGGCCGAAGCCGTCGACGCTGCAGTCGCCAGTCCCGGCACCACCATGCTGGTGGTGAATTCCGTTTGCGGCTGCGCTGCCGGCAAAATGCGCCCGGGTGTTCGCCTGGCGCTGCGCAACTCTGTGGTTCCGGACCGCTCGGTCACCGTCTTTGCCGGCCAGGACCGCGAGGCGACCGACCGGGCCCGCTCTTACTTTGAGGGCAATCCGCCCACCTCGCCCGCCGTGGCGATCCTCCGCGACGGCAAGCTGGTGTACCTGATGCAGAGATTCATCATCGAGAACAGCACGCCGCAGGCGATTTCCGAAGAGCTGGCGCGGGCCTTCAACGAGCTGTGCGCAAAGCAGGCTGTTTAAGGTTTTCATAGCACCCAAAAAGGCTGCGCGTGAAGCGCAGCCTTTTTTGTCTCAGCAAGCTTTCCGAAGTCTCAGGTTCCCGGCGCGTACACGGTGCCCGCCGTCTCAAACGCATCGTCGGACTCGCGGTACAGGCTCACTAGGTTTCGTCCTTCGCGCTTGGAGCGATAGAGCGCCTCGTCGGCGCGGAGCAGAAAATCCGTCGCTGTATCCTTCGGCAGGCTCACGGCTACGCCGATGCTGGCCGTCAGACTCACGCTGCCAGGCAATCCGGCGAGTCCGGCGATCTGGGTTCGGATGCGTTCGGCAGCCGTCATCGACTCCGCCACTCCGGCATTCCGCAGCAGCACCACGAATTCCTCGCCGCCGTAGCGCGCCAGCACGTCGGAGGGTCGCGTGCCGTCGCGCAGCACCAGCGCGATCCGCCGCAACACATCGTCGCCGGCAAAATGCCCCAGCGAGTCATTCACCTGCTTGAAATAGTCCAGGTCGATGAGCATGATACCCATGCTGCTTCCGCTGCGATCGCTCCTCATCAAATCGCGCCGCAGGATCTCCTCGAAGGCGCGGCGGTTCAGCAGGCTCGTAAGCGAATCCGTCTGCGCCATCTTGTGCAGTGCCTGGCGGTGTACCGTCAGAGCCAGCCACAGCAGCCCGATGACCACGGCCAGGGCCAGCACCATGGATAGGTAGCTGAATCCGACGTTGATCAGATCCGGATGAACAAAGTTCATCTGCGCGCGCGGCATGCGAAATTCAAAAAGGCACCACGCTCCCTGCAGACAAGCGGCGAGAATCAGCAGCCACGCGCAGGCCCGCGCCGGCTGACGGGTTTCCGAATCGTGGCGATTGAGAAACAGCCTGACCGACGTGGTGATAAAGATTGCGCCCAGGACGATGGCATGGATCACCAGCCGCGCCAGCACCTGGTCGTTGGCGTAGGTGAACCACACAAACAGGGGCAGGGCGACGATCAGAATGCCCGCAGGCCACGGGAAGAGATGCGAATCGGTTTCCAGAATCTCCGCGGTAGCCAGATAAAGAAAGATGGCGCCTGCAAACAGCAGAAAATTGGCCAGCACGACGCTCACCACTGCCGGTGTCCAGGGGCGCAGTCCCATCAGCAGAACACCGAATAATGCCGAGACGATGAACCAGGAGAGCTGACGGCTGCCACGCAGGTCGGGAGTACTGCGCCGGACACCCCGGAATCCAACCAGCATCAGCAGGAGGGCCGCCGCATAGCCGCACATTAAGAAAGGCGTATACATGGGTGCTACGTTCAACACCTCCACTTACCGGCCAGCTCATCGCCCAAACGGGCTCGAGCCTGATCCAGGGTCAGCTACATCACCGGGGTAATTTGGTGCTATCAGGATGGCACACGCCTACATCCAAAGTCACCACAAAAGGTGACTGGGAACCACCTACCACATGGCTATTCGGTGTCAGTCCAGGTCACCCGTTCAGTATCCCCGCGATCCACCCCTAAACCATGAATCACGGATCGAACCATCGAGTCGTCCTCGTTTCCGGGCCACCCGGCTCGGGCAAGACCACGCTCGCCCGACCGCTGGCGGAGCGGCTGGGCTTCGCTCTGCTGACCAAGGACGACATCAAGGAGAGTCTTTACTCGGCGATGGAAGGCGCGCCGGGCGACGTTGAGTTTTCGCGCCGCATCGGCTCGGCAGCCATGGAAGTTCTCTGGGCCCTGGCTCCTCATTGCCCCACGGTCGTCCTCGAAGCCAACTTCCGAACGAAAAGCAGCTACGAGCGGGAGAAGGTGGCGACTCTGCTGGCAACCGGCTCGCAGATCGTGGAGATCTATTGCCGCCTGCCGCGTGAGGAAGCCTCCCGCCGATTCGCCGACCGTGCGAGCCAGGTGAGGCATCATCCGGCCCACGCGCTGGCCGAGATGCCGCCGGAGCGGATGGCGGAGTATGAGGATCCGTTCGCTTTGAGCCCGGTCATCGAAGTCGATACGCGAACCACCGTGGACGTTGCATGGCTCGTCGCGCAGATCGGGGCCCTTTGGGAATAGCGATAGGCCGCACGTCGTTCGCCGCGCCCATTTAGAATGGTGTTTTGCACTCCATTATTTCCCGCAGGGTCTTTCGCTGAACCGGAAGCACTCGCAAAAGGCACATCCGCACCCATGCATCGCTGGTCTAAGCTCTTTATCCCCACCCTGCGCGAAGCTCCCGCAGACGCCGAAGTTGCCAGTCACAAGTTCCTGGTTCGTGCCGGATACATCCGCCAGCTCGGCGCCGGCATTTATTCCTATCTGTTCCTCGGCCAGCGCTCCATCGACCGCATCATCCGCATTGTGCGTGAGGAGATGGACCGCATCGGCCAGGAATTCCTGCTGCCCACCATCCACCCCGCCGACCTGTGGCGCGAGTCCGGCCGCTGGACCATGATGGGCGACAACATGTTCCGGCTCAAGGACCGCAAAGGCGCGGACCTGTGCCTCGGCATGACCCACGAAGAGGTCATGACCGACATCGCCCGCAACGAACTGCGCAGCTACAAGCAGCTGCCCCAGACCTGGTATCAGATCCAGACCAAGTTTCGCGATGAGCCGCGGCCGAGGTCGGGTCTGTTGCGCGTGCGCCAGTTCATCATGAAGGACAGCTACTCGTTCGACCTCGACCAGGCCGGTCTGGACAACAGCTACAAGCTGCACGACGCGGCCTACCGCGCGATCTTCACCCGCTGTGGCCTGAACTTTGTCGTCGTCGAAGCCGATTCCGGAGCGATGGGCGGCTCCCAGTCGCAGGAATTCATGGTCTACACCGACGCAGGCGAAGACCTCATCGCCAGCTGTGCCGCGTGCGGCTACGCAGCCAACATGGAGAAGGCCACCTCGCGCCTCGCCCCCGTCAAAGAGATGGAGCCGACCGGCGACGGCATGCCGGAGCTGGTATCGACGCCCGGCCAGGCCGCGATCGCCGACGTGACAAAGTTCTTCAGCATCGAATCCAGCTCCGATATCAAGTGCGTTGCGTACATGGCAACGATCCCCACCGATTCTCCCGACCGTAAGTCCGCCGACCGCAAGCCCGCCGACCGCAAGTCCGCGGAGTTCCCCGTGATCGCGTTCCTGCGCGGCGATCATTTCGTGAACGAGACCAAGCTGATGGCGGTGGTGGGCGCGACCGAAGTGCGTCCCATGGTGCCTGAAGAACTGGATCGGTGGTTCCACGGCCCCGCCGGCTATCTCGGCCCCATCGGCCTCGATCCGGCAAAGACTCTCCATGATGGCAAGGCGAACGTCATCCTTGATCCTGGCCTCGATAACCGGAAGAACCTCGTCTGCGGCGCCAACAAGCTGGATTACCACTACCGCAACGTCGTCCCCGGGCGCGACTTCCAGTGGACCGTGGTCGCCGACATCCGCAATGCCCGCGAAGGCGAGGGCTGCCCGCAATGCGGCGCGCCGCTGCGGGTCGCCAAAGCCGTCGAAGTGGGACACATCTTCAAACTCGGCGACCGCTACACCAACAAGATGGGCGTGCGCGTCCTCGATGCCAACGGCAAAGAAGTGACTCCGATCATGGGTTGCTACGGCATCGGGATCGAGCGCATCCTCACCGCCGCTGTCGAGCAGGGCAACGACGCCAACGGCTTCTGGCTGCCGCGTTCCATCGCGCCCTTCGACGTGGTCGTCACAATCACCAACGTCGCCGACCCAGTGCTCAAAGCCACAGGCGAGAAAATTGCATTTGACCTTGAGGCCGCCGGGTTCGATGTGCTGCTCGACGACCGGGACGACCGTGCGGGTGTCAAGTTCAAGGATGCTGACCTCATCGGTATCCCTTATCGGGTGACCGTCGGCAGGAAGGCGGCAGAAGGGAAGGTCGAGCTGATGACCCGCGCCACCGCGTCCGGCGTGGACGTCGCCATCGCTGACCTCGTTGGCGAACTCAGCCGCGTTGCCCCGGTACACTAGAAGGGAGGGGGCATCCGCCGCCGCTGTTGCTGAAAAATGCGTGTCAGCCTGCACACGGCGTGTCACCCACGACACGGAGAATTGGAGCGAATTACCACGAAGATGCGTGTTTTCAATGCATCCAATATGGCTCCGCGCATGCACCACTGCGTCGTGGAACCTGCAGATGAGCCGCGAGGCGGTTCGGACTCGTCTGAACAGGCAGGGAAGGCGAATCGAGCTCTATGGCAGTAAAAGTTAAAGTTCCCAGGGTGGCAGTCCACATCACCGCAAAAAGGGCGCTCATTGTGGCGGGAATGGTCTGCGGCGCCGCGGCTGTGCTGGGCGGCCTCGTCTTCACCTTTTACTGGAATAAGTACGGCCACATTGTCGACGAGCGCCTGAAGCAGCCGCTTTTCGCGCAGACCGCAAAGATCTACGCCGCCCCCGCGGAGATTCGCCCGGGACAGAAGCTGACCGCCGCCGACATTGCGCAGCAGTTGCAGGAGGCTGGCTACTCGCTCGATAGCCAGGGCTCGGCTTCTCCCATGGGCACCTATGCCGTCAATGCGCACGCCATCACCATCCGTCCGGGTGCGCAGTCGTACCACTCACAGGATGGGGCCACGATCAGCTTCGACGAGCACGGCGTCGACGAGATCACAGGCGATAACGGGCAGCAACTCGCTGCCTATGAGCTGGAGCCGCTGCTGATCACCGGGCTCTCCGACGAAAATCGTGCCAAGCGCCGGCTCGTCACCTACGACGAGCTGCCAAAATATCTTGTTCCCGCCGTCACCTCGATCGAGGACCGCCGCTTCTTCCAGCATGGCGGCGTGGATTACTTTCGCCTTCTCGGCGCCGCGGTCGACGACCTGCGCAACCGCCACTACAGCCAGGGTGGATCGACGCTCACCATGCAGCTGGCGCGTGGCTTCTTCCTCACCCCGGAAAAACACATCAAGCGCAAGCTCATCGAGATCATCATTACCTTCCAGCTCGAGCACCGGTTCACGAAGCAGCAGATCTTCCAGATGTATGCCAACCAGGTGCCGCTCGGCCAGCGTGGCAGCTTCTCCATCGACGGCTTCGGCGAAGCAGCCCAGGCCTACTACGGCAAGGACGTGCGCCAGCTCGATCTGCCTGAATGCGCGCTCCTCGCGGGCATTATTCAGAGCCCGAGCCGCCTGAATCCCTTCCGCCATCCGGAGCGCGCAATCGAGCGCCGCAACATCGTGCTCGACGCCATGGTCGAGACCGGCGACATCAGCAAACAGCAGGCGGAGCAGGCCAAAGCCGCGCCCCTCACTCTCGATCCCGGCGCGTTCGATTCCGGCGAGGCGCCCTACTTCGTCGACCTCGTCCGCGACCAGCTCATCCAGCGTCTCGGCGATGCCGATTACAACGAGCAGGGTCTCCGCATCTACACGTCGCTCGATCCGCAGCTCCAGCAGATTGCCCAGGACGCTGTCGCCGCCGGCATGAAGCATGTCGACCAGCTGGTACAGGAGCGTCGTGAGCGGCTCATCCGCCTGGCAGCGAAAGAAGGCAATGCCCCGCCGCCTGCGGAGTCGCCCCAGGTCGCGCTGATCGCCCTCAATCCCCACACCGGCCAGGTGCTCGCCCTCGTCGGTGGCCGCAATTACGGCATCAGCCAGTTCGATCACGCTGTCTCGCACCGGCCCACAGGGTCCATCTTCAAGCCCTTCGTCTACGCGGCCGCCTTCAACACCGCCCTCGCTGGAACGCCGCTCACCAATGCCGACGGCACCAGCGCCGTCTTCACGCCAGTCACCGTCCTGCACGACGAGCAGACCACCTTCAACTTCGACAACCAGGACTACACACCGCGCGACTTCGACAATAAGTATTACGGCGACATCACTGCCACTGAAGCCCTCTACCGTTCTCTCAACAACCCCACCATCTCGCTCGCCCAGATGGTCGGCTTCGATAATGTTGCCTCGCTGGCCCGCGATGCCGGCATCAAGTCGGCGCGCGGCACCCCGGCCATGGCCATCGGAGCCTACGACGCGACGCCCATGGAGATGGCCGGCGCTTACACCGTCTTCGCCAACGACGGCGTCCACATCGATCCCTGGATGCTGGCGTCGGTGCGCTCGCCCAACGGCGATGTCCTCGCCGATTACTCGCCGCAGATGAAGCCGGTGCTCGATCCGCGCGCCGCCTTCCTCACCATGAGCATGATGGAGCAGGTGCTCAACAATCCCCATGGAACCGGAGCCGGTGTCCGCAACATGGGCTTTACTGCGCCGGCCGCCGGCAAGACCGGTACCTCGCATGACGCCTGGTACGCGGGGTTCACGAGCAATCTGCTCTGCATCGTCTGGGTCGGCAACGACGATTACACCGACATCAAGACCGAGCTGGGCGGCATCAATGCGGAGGGCGCGAAGGCCGCCGGTCCCATCTGGGCCGACTTCATGAAGAACGCGGTGAAGTTGCCCGAATATTCCGATACGAAAGATTTTGTCCCCCCGGCCGGAGTGATCCAGGTAAGCCTCGACAACAACACCAACCTTCTCGCCGACGCCACCTGCCCGCAGGACTACACCGCCGCCTTCCTCGAGGGAACCCAGCCCACCGATACCTGCGACCACTCCATGGGCGACCAGCGCAACCTCTTCCAGAAGATCTTCGGCCTGGGCCAGCGGTCCGTGACCCAGGCGCCTCCGCTCCAGCAGCAGGCCCAGCATCCGGTCCCGCCTCCAAAGGCACAACCGGCCCAACCCGCGGTTGCACAGAATCCGCCCGATCAGCAGAACCCGGACGACAAGAAGAAGAAGAAACCCGGCTTCTGGGGTCGTCTCTTCGGCAAAAAAGACAACAGCCAGCCGCAGGACCAGAACCCGAACCAGCCGCAATGAAGTTCACCGTAGCCACGCACCACAAGCGCGAGATCGTCGACATCACCGAGCAGGTCGAAAGCCATCTCACCGGCGCGGACGGCATCTGCTGCCTCAACGTCCTGCACACGACGGCGGCCCTCACCACGGCCGATCTGGATCCGGGTACCGACCTCGACATGCTCGACGCCTTTGAGGCCATGATGCCCAAGCTACGCTACCGGCATCCGCACAACCCCGAGCACGTGCCGGATCACATCCTCTCATCGCTGATCGGAACCGCGCTCACCCTGCCGGTCGAATCCGGATCGCTGGTCCTGGGCACCTGGCAGCGAGTGATTTTGGTCGAACTGGATGGCCCTCGCAAAAGGGAACTGGTGCTGACGTTTCTGAAGAGCAGGGAGTAGCGAGCCAGAAGCTGGCAGCGGGAAGTAGCAAGTTTGGGGTATGGGCGGGCGCGGGTCCCGCGCCCTAAACCCTAAACTCTAAACTCTAAACTCTAAACTCTGATCCCTAAACTCTGATCCCTAAACTCTCTTCTAGATCTTCACCGGCATCGTCGGATCGCCCGGCGTGGTGAGGTTGTTCTCCGCCCGCACAGCCGCTTCCGCCGCCTGGAACCCCATCTTCGAGTGGGTGCCATCGCAGAAGGGCTTATTCACCGATGCGCCACAGCGGCACAGCGAGAAGGCCGCTTTGCCGGTCAGGTCCCACTCTTTGCCTTCGTGGTCCACCAGCGTCACCGGACCCTCCACTCGGTAGGGTCCGTTGGGACGCACCGTAATCTTCACATCAGCCATTGCAATCTCCTGGAGATGAAATGTTCGCACTCTCAGTCTATCGTTGATGCGCTCCAGGCCAGGACTGCGTACTTCATTTGTACGAAGGGCCTAAGCGACGGATGCCACAGCGGGCTGGACAGGGACAGCCTCGGTGCTCTTCTGCCTGACGGCAAACAGGTACCACACCAGCCACGCGATTGCCGTCCACAGGAACCACTTCGAGCCCAGGCCGATGGTCGCCCAAAACGGCTGGAGCTGGACCACGATGAACAGAGCCGCCAGAGCCGCTACGGCTGTGCGTGAGGAACTGCGCCACGCGCCGTACATGAGCGCCGGCAACGCCAGGGACTGGTCGTAGATCCAGCAGTAAGGCGCCACCACGATCGAGACGAGCATGAGGACGTTGCCGTTCGCCAGCCAGTCCCAGGTGCGGCGGCGGGGCCAGTAATACGTCAGAGCCCAGATGCCGCTGAGAGCGCTGGGCACGAAGACCAGCCATTTCGCCGAGGGGTTCAGCAGCTGGCGCAGCTCGACGCTGAGGCAGGGGATGAACTCATTCCCAATGCCGGAAGCGCGTGCCCAGTGGGCATATTGGGTGAAGGCCGCCGGGTCGATCAGCCACGTGAGCGCGCAACTGGCCGCAAGCGCCGCCACAGCGCCCAGCAGGATGCGATAGCTGCGCGTGACCACGATCCACACCAGCAGAATGAGCCCGAAGGCCAGGAAGAGATGCGGCTTGAGCGTGCAGAACCACAACGCGGCTCCGGCCAGGAAAGGCCGCGTGCGATGCAGGCGCAGAAAGAGCACCAGGCCCAGCAGCAGGAAGATCGAGGTCTGGCCCATGATCACGCATTGCAGCGCTGGGGGAAACGAGTAGCCGAGCCATTCGAGGTACGTGCCTGGCCTGCCGAACATCTTCCACAGCATGCGAACGCAGGCGGCAAGAATGCCGGCCATGAGCAGCGACCACGGAAGGGCCCCGATGCGCGGCGCCACAAACCCCAGCGGCAAGGCCAGGGGCAGGGCCCACGGCGGATTGCGCATGTAGTAGGAGCCGGGTTTCCCCTGGTACCCGGCAAACCGCTCCAGCTTCCCCATGGCGACGGGGTCATAGGGGTTGGCATGATGGATCAGCTGATAGCCGGTCGACCAGTACACGACGTAGTCGCGGCCGCCCGCTAAGCGGCCCACCATGGGCATGACGGCTAGGAACAACGTCGTCAGCGTCAGGGTAACGACGCAGGCGAGGACCACCATCGCGTCTGCGAAGTCGGGTTGCCGTTTGGCGGGGAGCGATTGGGTGGCAGTGCCCATCACATCGATTCTAGGAACTGCGTGGCCTCCCGGCGATGCCACCTTCCGGCCATGCGCGCGTGGCGCGTTCTCGGGATGCGAGGCTTCGGGCACGGACTATGCCGCTGTGGGAGCGTACGCAGCTACCGGTGAGGCGTCTTGCTGCGTCGATCGGCGAGCCAGAACGTACCATGCCAGCCACGCAGGAGCCTGCCAGAGCCATGAGTAGAAGAAGGCTGTGGGACCAAAGTGGAACCAGGGGACGATCTCCACCAGCAGATACAGCACGGCCAGCGCGGCGAGCATGCGGCGCGACGACGTGCGCGAGGCAGCATACAGCACGGCAGGAAGGGCGAGGGACTGATCGAACAGGAAGCAATAGGGCGCGGCGACGATGGAGACCAGCATGAGGAGACTGCCATGCTCGATCCAGTCCCAGCTCGCACGTCGCGGCCAGAAGTATGCAAGAGCCCACGCACAAGCGAGGATCGCGGGCACAAAGACGAGCCACTGCGCGCCGGGATCGATGAGCCGGCGCAGCAGCACGCCAAGGCAGGGAACCGGCTGGGCCGAGATGCCAGAATCGTGCGCCCATCGCCAGTACTGCGAGAACCCGGCGGGATCGATCCACAGGGCCGCAAGACAACTGACCACGGCGGCGATCGCTGCGCCGAGCAGGATCCGATAGCGGCGCGTGAAGATGATCCACACCAGGAGGATCACGCCGAAGGGAAGGAACAGATGTGGCTTGAGCGTGCAGAGCCAGAGCGCCGCTCCAGCCAAGAGCGGCCGCGTCCGGTGCAGACGCAGGAAGAGCACGAGGCCCAGCAGGACGAACAGCGACGTTTGTCCTACGACGACGCATTGCAGGGCGGGAGGAAATGCACAGCCGAGGAGCCGCAGTTGCCATCCTGAAAGGCCGAGAACGGGCTGCAGAAGCTGAACCGAGAGAAACAGCAGGCCCAGCATCAGCAGTGACCACGGCAGCACAGCGATACGGGCGCTCACGTATCCCAGAGGCAGCACGAGCGGCAATACCCACGGCGGGTTGCGCATGTAGTAGGAGCCCTGGCCGGTGTAGCCGGCAGTGCGTTCCAGGTCTCCCATCACGCTCGCGTCGTAAGGATTGGCATGATGCGCCAGCTGCTGGCCGGTGGCCCAGTAGGAGGCGAAGTCGCATGAGCTGGGGAGGCCGCCCTTCTGCGCAAGAACGGCGAGAAGCAGCGTGGTGACGATGAGGACGAAGCCGCAGGCGACGCCAATCATCAGGTCGGCGAAATCGGATCTGTCGGTCTTGCCCGGGACCTGGGCTGCGGCTGCCATCCCGCCCATTCTAGTGATGCTGGACAGCTAAGCTGAATCCCTCTTTTGGATACGGTCGCGAAGTGGGTACGCCTGGATGGACGCCCTCAGCAATTCCGGCACTTGGCCAGGATCGCGTTGTGCAGCCGCTCGCGCAGATCGTCCGGAAGCTCGTACAGCTCGTGGCTGCGGTAGATCTGGATCGTCTTGCGCGTCGTGTTCAGCGTGATCTCGCAGTGCTCGCACTCGCGCAGGTGTTCCTGCAAATCCGCGCGCAGCGGAATCGCCGCATCCTGATCGAGCATGTCATCGAGCTGCGCTAAAAACTCCGTGCACGTCACTTCGCACCCACCTGGGCCTGAGCCTGCCTGCCCTGCCCCCGCTTAAAGTAGCGGCTCAGCCGTTCCCGCAGCTGCAACCGCGCCCGCAAAAGCCGCGATTTTACTGCTGGAATGCTCAGCCCGAGCGTCTCCGCCGTCTCCTCGGTCGAAAGTCCTTCGACGTCTCTCAAGACAAACACCACGCGGAAGCCCGGCGGCAAGCCCTGGATTGTTTTGCGCAGGATGTCTCCCATCTCCGACTGTCCATACATCGCCTCCGGGTCCGGGCTCCAGTCGGCCAGGTCGCGCGGCATCGAGCCTTCTTCGGTCTCCACGTCTTCATCGATGGAAACCATCCTGCCCGTCCGGCGCTTCCTGAGCCGCATCAGCGCTTCATTCACAGCGATGCGCACCAGCCAGGTATAGAACTTTGAATTTCCCTGGAACTGGTCCAGCTTCTGGTACGCCTTCAGGAACGCATCCTGCACGACGTCTTCGGCGTCTTCGCGGTTCTGGACGATATGGTTGGCAATCCGAAAAACCTGGCGGTCGTACTGCTTCACCAGCTTCTCGTACGCCGCCATATCGCCCTGCCGCGTCCGCTCGACGAGCAGCACGTCAGGATGAAACTCAGGCGTCCCTTGTGTTTGGATGGAGGAAGACATGAATGGCTTCAGAATTTGGACTGCTGCGGACAACGGGGCCTTCCTCCATAGTAAACGGCGCACGGCAAGACAATCAAAGACAAGACAGGCCCTGCTCGGCGCTCTGGGGCTCATTCTTTCGATGAGCGGCTGCGGCAAGAGGACTCCGACTTTCTCCGGGGCGCCGGATACGGTTCGCCAGATCATCATGAAGAAATGGGAGATCGTGCCGAATCGGCTTGAAATCCCTCAGGGCGCGCGCGTTGAGCTGGTCGTTAGTTCCACCGATGTCGAACATGGACTGGCGCTTCCAGGCCTCGGCATCAACGAGCCGGTGCAACCGGAGCATCCGGCGGTGATCCGGTTTCTGGCCCAGACGCCTGGCACCTACCCGATGCACTGCAGCATCGCCTGCGGCCGAGGTCACGACCGCATGACGGGAGCGATTGTGATTACGCCGAGCCGGTGAGACAAGAGTTTAGAGTTTAGGAATTAGAGTTCAGGGTCTCGGTTCCAACATTGTGCATAAAGGCAGGAACCGGGCTGGCAAATCTCTGCAAACTCTAAACTCTGGTTGCTAAACTCTGCTTTACTCGTGCCGCAGTGCCTTCATCGGATCCACGCCCGCGGCTCGTCGCGCCGGAATCCAGCTGGCGCCGACCGCCACCAGAATCAGCAGCGTGCCGGCCAGTGCAAAGGTTGCCGGGTCCCACGGCTTCAGCCCATAGAGCATGGACGCGATCAGGCGGCCGAGGGCAAGCGCGGCGGCGAGGCCGACGATAACGCCTATGACCACGATCCATGAGGCCTCGCCGAGCACCATCCGCAGGACGCGTTGCGGCTGAGCCCCCAGTGCCATGCGGATGCCGATCTCATTCGTGCGCCGCGACACGGAATACGCCATAATCCCGTAAATCCCGATCGACGCCAGAACCAGAGCCAGGATACCGAATCCGCCGGTGAGATCGGCAAAGATGCGCTCGTGCTGCAGGCTCGCGGCGATCTGCTCGTCCTGCGTGCGCACGTCGAGGAGCGGCACATTCCGGTCCACGGATGCTACCGCCGCCCGCACCGGCGGCAAAATGGTTTCTCCTGCGAGGTTCGTCGCTACGGCGAAGTTCGGCTCCGTCAGTCCCAGCGTTCTCTGTATATAGGGCATGTAGGCCGTTGGCTGCACGCCCTCCCGCACCGAGTCGTACTTCGCGTCCGCGCACACCCCGACAATCTCAACCGGGAACGGACGGTTCCAGCCCGCGTAAACCGTAGTCCCGATCGGATTGCGATCGGGGAAGAACTTCTTCACTACGCTCTCGTTCACCACGATCACTCTGCGCGACGTTGGCGTATCGCCCTGGTTGAAGCCCCGTCCCGCGACGACGGGAATCCCGAAAGTTCTGAAGAAATCGTCTCCCACAGTGTTTTCGAGCACCGCTGGCCGCTTCTCGCGCCGGTAATGCTGCCCCTCCGGCACAAAGGTCAGGCTGGACACGTTGCCGGACATCAGCGGTACGGTCGTCACAGTCACCGAACGGACTCCCGGAAGGGCAGCGAGCCGATCTTCGATTTGCCGGAGTAGTCGAAGGCTGGCCGGTCCCTGATACTTTGTTTCCGGCAACTGCAGGCTGAACAGCAGCACGTTGTGCGACTGGAATCCCAGTGGCGCCTTCACCAGTTTCACCAGCGTCTGCACGAACAGCCCCGCACCCACGACGAGCAGCATCGACAGCGCAATCTGCACCACCACGATCGCCTTGCCTGCCAGCCCGCGCCGCCGGTGCGTCACGGTTTGGCCGGAGTCCTTGAGGCCGCTGCTCACCTGCACCCGCGTTGCCTGCCACGCTGGAGCCAGCCCAAAGATCAGTCCCGTCAGTACCGAGATCCCTGCCGCGAAAGCGAAGATCGGCCAGTTGAAGCGCGCCGTAAACGCTGGCGGGTTCAATCCATGCGACAGCAGCCTGGGAATGCTGTTGCGCACCGTCCAGGCCAGCAGCAACCCCGCCACGCCGCCCGTCACAGAGAGAAGCAGGCTTTCCGTCATCATCTGCCGCAGGATGCGTCCGCGTCCCGCACCCAACGCCAGGCGCACGCTCATCTCCCGTTGCCGCGCCCCCGCCCGCGCCAGCAGCAAATTCGCCAGATTCGCGCACGCCAGCAGCAACACGAATCCCGCCAGCCCCATAAGAACCGCGACCGGTTTCGTCAGACCGTCCGCGTTCGGATTCTGTCCCCGGCTCCCATCCTCCAGCGTGAGCCGCGGTATCTGGCTGTCGTTCTTCACCGTCATCGTGGACCGCACCACGGCGTTCAGTTGTACATTCAGCCCCGCATCGGCCGTCGCAGCCGCAATACCCGGCTTCAGCCGTCCCATGACGAGTACCCACCAAATCAACTTGTTTTCCAGCAGTATTTCCTTCCCGTCGCTGAATTGCTCCGGCGCGACGATCGGCTCCATGCTGAAGGGCAAAAAGATATCGGGGCTCTCCTGCGCTGAATACGCGCCCGTGAATCCCCGCGGGTTTACGCCGGCAATCGTCATCGGCTCCGCATTCACAAGAATCATTCTGCCGATCACGTCCCGCGAGCGGCCGAACTGCTTCGCCCAGAACGCATCGCTGATCGTCAGTACCGGACCGCTGCCCACGGCCCCATCGTCGGACTCCTCGATCCCGCGCCCCAGTTGCGGCTTCACTTCGAGCGTCGCGTAGTAATTGCCTGACACCATTTCCACGTTCACCGCTTCAGCGTGCCCGTCGATGGTCGCCACCATTCGTCCGAAGTTCTTGAAGGCGAAGATATCCGCCACCGATCGATTCTCGCGCCGCAGCTGTTCGTACGCCGGATAGGAAAACGACGTTGACTTCAGGCCTGCCGGACCGTCGTCATACCATCCCCAGGTGCTCTCCACTACGCCACCGTGGGGCTCTGCCCACTCCAGCATCCGCAGTTGCTCCGGATGCGGCACATCGAGCCGGTCGAGCAGCAGGTGTTGTGCGGCGGTGAAGATGACGGTGTTCGCTCCAATACCGAGCGCGAGCGAGCCGACGGCGATGGCGGTGAAGCCGGGACTTTTTGCGAGAATACGGACCGCATACCGGACATCTCCGCGCAACTCATCGAAGAAGCGGGTTCCCCAGGCCTGTCGCGAATTCTCCCGAACCGCGGCCACGCTGCCGAGTTCGGCGCGGGCGCGGCGCAGGGCCTCGTCGCGCGGCACCCCGTTGCGCATCAGCTCCTCACCGTAGCTTTCGATGTGGAACTGTAGTTCCTCGGCTACCTGCTGGTCGAGGGCATCGGCACGGGAGACCGCCTTCCACCAGGTCATCATGCGGCTGCGGAGACTCATGCTTCCTCCGGCTTTGTGTTCAGAATCGTTCCGACGACGTCGGCAAACTGGCTCCACTTTTTCGTCTCGGCGTCGAGCCTGCGCCGGCCGGCCGCAGTGAGGCGGTAGAAGCGCGCGCGACGCTTGTTCTCACTCAGGCCCCACTCACCGGCGATCCAGCCCTCGTGCTCCAGACGGTAAAGCGCGGGGTAGAGTGAACCCTGCTGGATTTCGAGGCGGTTCTGGGAAATTTGCTGGATCCGCAACAGCACACCATAGCCGTGCAGCGGGCCCAGGGAGACCGCCTTCAGCACCAGCATGTCGAGCGTGCCCTGCAACAGATCGATGGTCTTATCGCCGCTCATCGGTGTCTCTCCAAGATTGTCTGGGAGAGTAACCCGCACTCTCCCAGACTGTCAAGGAGAGGGAGAGGCGAGCGGAATGATGAACACACTGGGGACCGGAGCGGAACCCGTTCCGGTACGCGTTGTTGCAACTTTTTGGGCAGCGCCGGGACTTTCCATCCCTAAAGGCACTCCATTTCGTCATACTCTGATAGCCAGAGGCGTATTGATGTTGTTTTTCCGCGTTCCTTCCCCAACTCGGCCGCTCATTTTCGCAGTCCTCTTCACTCTGGGTTCGGCTGTGGCGTTCGCCTCGGTCCAGGCCGGATCGACCTCGTCGCCCCAGGAGCATCACAAAACCGCCCATCACACGGCCACACACCAGAGCACACCGAGCAACGCCCATGCTTCGCCCCACGCTTCGGCTCGGACCACCCGCACTTCGCACACCCGCACCGTCGCCACTCGCCATCGTCGCCGCCATGTGCTCACGGCTCGTGAGCGGGCCCGCAGCCGTCGTTACCAGCACGCTTTCGTCGCCTCTTCTCAGTTGCGGCCCATGGCACAGCAGCTTGCCCAGAGTCCGACGCCGGCCGCCTTCGCGGGGGTTAGTTCCTGGGCTCACGGTCACACCGGCGAAGCGGCGGCCGCCGCCTATCTGGCTGTCGGCCACGCATACCTGTTGCAGCGCCAATTTCCTGAGGCGGTGGCTGCGCTGCATTCCGCGGATCGTACCGATCACACCAACACTGAGCCCGACGGTGCTCTGGCGGACTATGTCGACTACCTCACCGCCCAGGCCTACCTGCAGAACAACCAGCTGCCCCAGGCCGAGGCGGTACTGGATCGGTTCGATCGTAAATATCCCGACAGTATTTTCGTCGACAGCGTTCCGGTTCTGCGCGCCAATCTCATGATCCAGGAAGGCGATCCCCAGGCCGCTCTCGCCGCGCTCAATCCTCACCGTCAGGAACCCGTCGGTGGCAAAGCCGACTTCCAGTTGGCTCTCGCGAAAGCGGAAGCGCTGGCCGGTAACAGTGCTGAAGCGCAGCAGCTCTACGAGCACGTTTATCTGGATTATCCGCTCTCGATCGAAGCCGGTGTGGCCCGCAGCCAGCTTGCAGCCAGCGGCGTGCTTGCAACACTCCCGCCGGAGAAGCGGAGCCGCCATGCCGACGCCCTCTACAACGCGGGGCACTATTCCGACGCCGAGGACGAATACCGCTCACTTGCGGGGCAATCGAACATCGATGACGCGAGCCGCAACGCCTTTCTGGTTGCCGCCGCCGAGTGCGACTGGAAGCTGCATCGGCTCTCGCCATCTCAGCTCAACTCCATTCCCGACACGAACGACGAAACCGGCGCACGGCGCACCTATCTCCTGATGGAGCTGGCCCGCGACCGCGGGGATCAGACCACGCAGCAGTCGATCGTAAGCGAGATGGAAACGCGCTTCCCCTCAAGTCCCTGGCTGGCCGAAGCGCTGTACTCCAGCGGCAACATGTACCTGTTGCTGAAGGACTATCCGCACGCCATCACGTTTTATGGCGAGCTGGCGCGCCGCTTTCCGACCAGCCACTATGCGCCCAGCGCTCACTGGCGCACTGGCTGGCTCAACTATCGCCTCGCGCAGTATTCAGAGGCTGCCCGCCTCTTTGACGAGCAGATTCGGGTTTATGCCGGAGGTAAAGAGATTCCCTCCGCGATCTACTGGCGCGGCCGCATCTACGAAGATCAGGAGAAGAAGCCTGAGGACGCCGCCGAATACTACCGAACGATCCTGCGTGTTTATCCGCACTACTACTACTCGATGCTGGCTCAGGACCGGCTGAACCATCTGGGGACGGTAACGCCCGATACCAATGCGATCCTCGACGCGATGCAGCCGACGAGCATTCCGGAACTGACCGACGACGTTCCTGAAGACGATCCCCACGTGGTCAAGGCGCGGCTGCTGGCCAATGCCGGCCTGAACGAATACATCGCGCCCGAGATTCAGGCCTCTGACGGCAGCGATCAGTGGGGCGCCTTCGCGGAAGCGGAAATCTATGCGTCCTACGGCGAATCGTGGCACGCGATGCGCCTGCTGAAGCGGGCGATTCCGTTCTATATCTCGGCTCCGATCGAAGCGATACCGGTCACCTACTGGCGCATCCTGTTCCCGCAGTCGTACTGGACGGACATAAAAGCCGATGCCGAACGCAACGGACTCGACCCGTATATGGTCGCGTCCCTGATCCGCCAGGAAACCGAGTTCAACCCGGGCGCGATCTCCAACAGGAATGCGTACGGGCTGATGCAGTTGCTGCCGTCCGTTGGCCGATCGCTCGCCCGCCAGGAAGGCATCCACCACTTCCAGACCAGCGAGCTCCTGAACCCGTCGACAAACATTCGCCTCGGGACGCTGTACCTGAAGCAGACCCTCGACAGGTTCGGCGGCCAGCCGGAGTATGCATTCGCGGCTTACAACGCCGGGGACGATCGCGTGACCGACTGGCAGAGCATCGGGAATTACCACGGCATGGACGAATTCGTGGAGTCGATCCCCTTCACGGAGACCCGCGAATACGTTGAGGCCATCCTGCGCAACGAGCAGATCTATCGCGAGCTCGACAAAGTAGCCGATCAGCGCGCCGAGCGCTGATCGCGTGCTATTATCCTGCTTCCCCCGTTCGCCCCCGCCCGCCATTCATCCGAGGAGATGCCTTGATCAGCCATTGTTGTTCTTCCTTTTCGCGCCTGGCGCCGGCGGCGGTGTTTGCCGTTGCTGCGGTTTTTCCTTTTGCCGGAGCTGCCCAGCAGAACACAACCTCGACGGTTACAAATGCACCACGGCACGGCCTTGCGGTCGCCAACATCGATCGTTCGGTCAAGCCGGGCGACGACTTCTACCGCTACGCCAACGGAGGATGGATCGCCCGCACCGAGATTCCGGCGGACCGCGCCGGCATTGGCGTCTTCTCCGTCCTCGCCGATCGCAGTAGTAAGAATGTTGCCGCCATCATCGAGGAGGCAGCGAAATCCAAAGCTCCCGACGGTTCGAATGAGCGAAAGATCGCCGATCTGTACAACGCCTTCATGGACGAGGCCGCCATCGACACCCGTGGGCTGAAGCCTCTGGAGCCGCATCTGGCAGCAATCGCCGCCATCCATGACCGGCACGATCTCGCCGTCGCATTGGGCAAAACGCTGCGCGCCGATGTCGACATGCTGAACAACGCGGTCTTCTCCACGCCAAACCTGCTCGGACTCTGGGTAGCGCCCGGCTTCGGCGATTCCGACCATTACATGCCTTACCTGCTGCAGGGCGGCCTGCAGATGCCGAGCCGCGATTACTACCTCGACGGATCGGCGCACATGAAGGATCTGCGTGTGAAGTACTACACGCATGTCGCCACCATGCTGCGCCTGGCCGGCTTTGACGACCCAGAGAGCCGCGCCAGTCGCATCGTCAGCCTTGAACGCGATATCGCCGCCACCCACATTAGCCTTGCCGAGATCGAGGACATCGCGAAAGCCAACAACCTATGGACTCGAGCCGATTTCGCGGCGAACGCGCCTGGACTCGACTGGGACGCGTATTTTGAGGCTGCCGGGCTCGGCGGGCAGAAGCAGCTCATGGTTTGGACGCCGAGCGCCCTCACCGGCGAAGCAGCCCTCGTGGCTTCCGTCCCGATTGACACCTGGAAGGACTGGCTGCGGCTGCAATTGATCGAGGCGTACGCGAATGTACTGCCGCGCGCGCTGGCCGAGGAGCAGTTCTCCTTCTTCGGCCAGGTGATGTCGGGCGTGCAGCAACAGCGCCCGCGCTGGCAGCTCGGCGTGAACCTCGTCAACGCCGATCTGGGCGATGCGGTGGGCCAGATCTACGCCCAGAAGTATTTCTCTCCCCAGGCCAAAGCCGAAGCCCGGGCGATGGTCGCAAACCTGATTGCCGCCTACCACAAGCGGATTGACCAGCTCACCTGGCTGGCGCCCTCGACCCGCGCCGAAGCGCAGGCCAAGCTCAACACGCTTTACGTCGGCATCGGTTATCCGGAAAGCTGGAAGGATTACTCCGCCTACGAGGTTCGGGCCGACGACGCGTTCGGCAACTCCTGGCGCGCCCCGCTTTGGAAGTTTCAGCACGAGATTGCCCGCATCGGCAAGCCCGTCGATCGCCATGAGTGGTCGATGGAGCCGCAGACGGTGAACGCCGTGAACCTGCCGCTGCAAAATGCCCTCAATTTTCCGGCGGCCATTCTGCAGCCGCCATTCTTCGATCCTCAGGCGCCGGCTGTGGTGAACTACGGCGCCATCGGCTCGGTCATCGGCCACGAAATCAGCCATACCTTCGACGCCGAGGGCAGCGCGTTCGACTCCAAAGGCCGCGTGCGCAACTGGTGGACCCCCGACGATCACGCGCATTTCGAGCAGCAGGCGGAGCAGCTCGAGAAGCAGTACGACGCCTACGAGCCCTTCCCTGGCGTTCACGTCAACGGCAAGCAGACCATCGACGAAAATATTGCCGATCTCGGCGGGGTCGCAGCCGCCTACGACGGCTATCGCGCTTCGCTCAAGGGCGCCGAAGCTCCGGCCAGGGACGGCTTCACCGGCGATCAGCAATTCTTCATCGCCTTTGGGCAGAACTGGGGTTCGAAGACCCGCGAGGCTTCGCTGCGGCGCCAGGTGCTGACCGACGGGCACTCGCCTGGGCAGTACCGCGCCGACGTTGTTCGCAACATCGATGCCTGGTACGCGGCGTTCAAGGTGAAAGCCGGGGAGAATCTCTACCTCGCGCCGGACGATCGCGTGCGCATCTGGTAGCTTCGACCGGCGGCGGCCGTCACCGTCTTCTTGAATCCGTCGCCGTCTCGCGCTCGCTGTGCGGCCTTTCGATATATCGTATTCGTCATGGAAATTTCATCGCTCGCCCGCGCCCCCAGGCGCATTGCTCTTGCTCTCACCTTGTGCTCGCTCGCTGCGCTGCCCTGTCACTCCGCTGCGGCGCAGTCTGATAACGAACGCCCTCATCCTCCCATGCCCGCGGCTTCCGAGCCTTCGAAGCCAGGCCCCAATCCTGTTGCTGAGAAGAATCCACTGCCTCCGCTGCCGGCCGACGCGCACGTGGCGCAGAGCATCACGCTCGACGGCAAGAAGGTCAACTACACTGCCACCGTCGGAACGCTCTTCGTCCGCGACGCGGAAGGCAAGGCCGTGGGCCAGCTGGTCTACACCGCCTATACGGTCGATGAACCCAATCGACCGGTCACGTTCGCGGTGAACGGCGGACCCGGCGCTGCTTCGGTCTATCTCAACTTCGGCGCCATCGGTCCGAAGCATCTCAACGTCGGGAATGAAGGCGACAGCCCTTCCGACCCCGCGACCCTCGTCGACAATCCAGGCACCTGGCTTAACTTCACCGACCTTGTGTTCCTTGATCCCATCGGCACCGGTTTCAGCCGCTCGCTGGTCGATGAGGATCAGACCAAGAAGCTGTTCTGGTCGACCGAGCCGGACATCGAGTATCTGTCACGGGCGATCTATGACTGGCTGGTGGTGAACGACCGGCTGTTGTCGAGGAAGTATCTCGTTGGTGAGAGCTATGGCGGGTTCCGCGGACCGCGCATCACCTACTATCTGCAGTCGCAACTGGGCGTCGCGATGAACGGCGTGGTGCTGGTCTCGCCGTACCTGAACCCGACGCTGGAGCAGAATGGCGACCTGTCGCCGCTGCCGTGGCTGGTGACGCTGCCGTCGATTACGGCGGCGAATCTGGAGCGGCAGGGCAAGCTGACGCCGGAGGCGATGAAGGGTGTCATCGACTACACGCTGGGCGACTACCTGACCACGGTTGTACACGGATACACCGATCAGGCGGCGACCGACGCGATGATCAAGAAGGTCACCGAGATGACCGGGCTCGATCCGACGTTCGTGAAGGAGTCCGGCGGGCGGCTGGAAACGGGCGCGTATCTGCGCGAAGTTCACCGCGAGCAGGGCAAGATCGGATCCGTCTACGACTCCAACGTGACGATGTTCGATCCGTTTCCGTATGCGCCGGAACAGCGCGCCAACGATCCGCTTCTGGCTACGCTGATCGCGCCGACGACGACGGCGATGGTGGACTGGGTGACGCACACGGTGGGCTGGAAGGTCGATGCGCGGTACAACGCGCTGTCGTACGAAGTTGCCACGCACTGGAGCCGGGACGACGAGATGCGCCGCGGTTCGGTGACCCAGCTGCGCGATGCGGTGGCGGCCGATCCGAAACTACGGGTGATGATCGTGCATGGGTGGAACGACCTGTCCTGCCCGTTCATGGGATCCATCCTGACGGTGAACGAGATGCCGATCATGGGCGATCCGACTCGCGTGTCGGTGCATGAGTTCCCTGGCGGGCACATGTTCTACACGCGGGAGGCGAGCCGGGTGGCACTGCGCAAGGACGTGATGGAGATGTACGGCAAGCACTGAGGACCTGACTGGGGGACGCGGGGGATGGGGGTGGACCCCCTCCCCCCTCCCCCTGCACTGCGGGACGCCGATTGATTCTGCTGGACTTCCCGGGTGTTAACGGCTTTGACAACAAGGTCGAGTACAGCTTCTTCGTCCTTGCGGGGAGAAGTTGTTGTTTTTCCGGAGGGCAAGAGGGGTCTTCGCGCGTAAGTATTTGAATCGACGGAGGCGGCAATTCTCAGGTGCAAGCTATGCATTTGATTTCAGGATAGGTTGCGCGTATCTATTGTGGATTCAAATGCGTACGCCCGGTCCTGGAATGAATGGCAGGTACGCATTTGATTCCAAAGTAGAAGTTGTCTCTGCATGTGATTCGAAAGTACTTGCTGGTGGCCAGGGGCGGAGAGCAGGGAGCCGGTAGTTTGGAAGGCGACGTCCCCATCTGCCAAAGGGCAGACAGGTGGCACTCGGCGGCCAGGGGTAAGTTGGAGGCGGACGAACATTGCGCGCTAAGAGAAAAAGCGCCTAAGTGGCGGCTCTTTTTCTTTCTATCTCCCTATTATCAGGATACCAAGTGCAGCGACAAAGTCGGCCAAAGTTGTTGGGGTGCTGGGGCGGGGAAGTAGCGTGGAATGTGGGGGAACACTTTTGTACCGTGCGAGAAAAGCTTGACAGGAAAACAGCTGAGGACCGGACGGCTAAGAAGCGGTCGGCTAAAGGCCGGTCAGCGATGAGCCGGTCAGCGGAGAAGCGGCAATTCGGGCGGGTTGTACCCGGTGTGTTCTGTGCCGACGTGGCGAAACTTCCGCAGAGCGGGTTTTTCGGCAACAATCCGGCTCGATGAGCGCATTGGCGATTTGGCATCAACTGACGAACGCACGGCAGATCATCCGGGCCGCACTCGATTGTCAGGCACCGAACTATCTTCCTTAGCACCAATGGCAAGTCTTGACGACCCGGTGTTTCGCTTCATCGCTCACAGGAATGAGGCATCATCCCCAAGGAGTAGACTACCGAGTAATTCTGGGAATTAGATCAGCAGGAGCACATGTCGGGAAAGCAGGCAAAGAAGAAGAGGAAAGAAAACAGGCCATATTCCCGGCTAGAACAACACGTGCGTTCGGGAACTGTTTTGACGCCCCCGTGGCTCACGCTACCAAATCTACAAAAAACCTCGTGGATGAATGATCGGCTACCTGAGCTCCTATGGGCCGTCCTGCTGGCCACACAAATGGAACGAAAAGCAGCTCTGGAGATTTTCCGTTCGGTTGCTCGGGTCGGCGAGGATTATCGAGGCATAGGGAAGATTCCCATCACACTGTCTGGCATCGCCTCAATGCCACAGGACGCTCGCAATGCAATTATCGGGGCTATCACAGCCGACCCAACCAGCCGGGCAACCCTCAAGTGTTTAACCCTTTTCAGGGGCCTCCCATCTCACGAGACATGGCTGGCAAGGCTGGGTACCACGACTTCACCCATTGACTGGATGCCGTTAATGAACGGCGTGGCTCGAACTCTCGACCACCAAAGCCAGGAGTCAACCGACTGTCAATGGGCGTCTTTTTATTTTCGGATTACCTCGGGACAATTCAAATTGCCGACAGATGAGCTTAATCGGCAAGTCGCCGAATATCCAGAGTTTGGCGATCAACGAATGGTACGACCGTCCATCCGGGCTAACGAGATCACTCTGGACAATCACTACAGAGTTGAAACAGGTTGGAGCGGGAAGTTCTGGGATCAATGCCTCCGTGAAACGCGGTGCGAGTTTGGTTTGCCCCGGACAAATTCATCCCTATCAGAAACCGGAGCACCCCTTGAAAATATGGACCCGTTGGCTGGTTGCCTCGCGGATCATGCCATATCTAGCCTTAAAACCACGCGAGTTGATTCCAAACACGATACGATTTTCGGCACAGCGTTCTATTGCTTGAGCATTCTGCGTGAACTCATTGAATTCTGTGCTAATGGGGCGATTCTAGCCAGAATGGGACTCAGGACTGTTCTTGAGTGTTACGTCGCGCTTGCCTATTTGATGAAGAAGAACGACGAAACACTTTGGAGATCCTACCGCGTCTATGGCGCAGGACAGGGAAAGCTAGCTTTCCTCAAAATTGATGAATCAGATGAATCAAACGAACGCCCTGCGTTTGTCTCGGTTGATGCTCTCAAGACATTAGCTAACGAGGACCAGTGGCAGGAATTCCTGCCGATCGACATTGGGCACTGGGATAAGAGCGATCTTCGGAAGATGAGTGAGTTCGCAGGCGTGAAAGCCGATTATGATCGCTATTATCCATGGACTTCGGCTTATGCTCACGGAAACTGGGGAGCAATCAGGGGCACCGTCTTAACAACCTGTCTCAATCCTCTTCACCGTTTACATCGGATACCGTTGGTGCATGCGAGGCAGTTGGGTGGTGTAATACCCGACATGATCTGTTTGGTCAATAAAATCCTTGCGCTCGTAGACGGCGCGTATCCAACCTTCGAGCCACGGTTATCTGTAGGCTCATCTGAACCAGCGTCCAACTGAACAGAGCGGAAGTTCCATTCAGGTAAATTGGCTGTGACGGAAATCCGGCCATTCATGGCTCCATATCATCCGCAACTGGATCACTTGGGTGTGAGGCTGCCCGCGAACAAGCGGCGTCTCGCCCTCAACTGGCGACTTCAGGGCTTAGCACTCATCGAGGCGTTCCGGACGTGCGGTCGGCAGACCGGAACTTACGGACTGTCAAAGGGCGCGGCAGATTGCTCGGGCAGACTATGAAGGTCCGGTTGGGGAGTTGTGATCTGGAAGCAAGAAGCAGGCGATTCGGCATGGACTCCGATTCTTTGGCGAGATTTTGTCGGTCGCGTGGCGACCGATTCCCCTCCGCCGGGGAGCTCGTGGCGGCTGACACCCCGTGGGCTGCGGGGGGTCCCTCCACTACGCGCCGGTAAGGGTCTTACTCGCTGGTGAGGGCTGAGGCGGCGCTCCGGTCGGGATGACATCGCGTGTGTTTGGTCCGGGGGGGATCCTTCTGCGCACTCAGGGACTAACCGGCCTTAAACTTCCGCTTCTTCCCTCAGCGCGTCGGGGGCGTGGGCGATGCGCATCAGCTTGCCGTGATCGAGCCAGTCGAGGGAGCAGCGTTCGCAGTCGGAGAGAATGACGTTGCCGGGGCCGGCGTAGAAGTGGGTCTCCATGGCCTGGCGGCAATGGGGGCAGGTGAGGCGGCGCTGGAGTTCGCCGCGGTCGGGAGGGTGGGGGATGACTCCGCCGCCGTCGTTGCCACGGCGAAGGGTTTGCACCAGGTCGGCGAAGATGTCCATATCGATGAGCATGCCGCGGCAGCGGGTGCAGTAGCGGAGAGGGGCGGCGGAGAAGGATGCGTCGACGAGGCCGGTGCCGCATGCCGGGCAAAGTTCGCTGCCAGGCTGGCCCAGCACGCGTACGCCGTCATCGTTCTTCTCCGGGAAGACGATGTTGCCGCAGTACTCGCAGGCGAGGCTCTCGGCGCCCGAGTCGAGGCGCATGGGCGCGCCGCAGTTCGGGCAATTCATTGCCGGGGAGTTCATTGCGGCGGCCTCATTGAGCGCTGCCGGTCATTGTTCGGAACCGCATTCGGGGCAGAACTTCGCGACACGCGCCATTGGTTTGCCACACGCTGTGCAGAACTTCTGTGCCGTTCCCGCTGGGGCGACCCCGCCGGAACTGGCGATTTCGCTGGCGGTCATGGAACCGGCAAGGGCCCGGCCCAGGCTGACGCCCGCGCCGATGCCGACGACGGTGCCCGCGGATCCGCCAGGATTGGCGGCCGCTGTGCCGAGGGCCTGTGCTGCTTCAAACTGCGTGTAGGTGCCGAGGTTGCCGGCCATCTGCACGCCGATGCGCTGATCCATGACTTTGGTGAGCTCGTCGGGGAGCGAAATGTTCTCCACGGTGAACGAATTCAGTTCGAGGCCGAGTGCGGCAAAGGAGGGCTGAGCTGCCGCGGCGATTTTCTGCGCGAGGGCGGACTGGTTCTTCGCCATATCGAGGAAGGGAACATCGCTGGCGGCGAAGACGTCGGTCATGCGGGCGACGATGGTCTGGCGCAGCTGGCCTTCGAGGTCGGAGACGTAGTACGCGTCGCGCGTCCCGCTGACTTCGGTGAAGAACTTCCGCGGATCCTTGATGCGATAGGCGTAGATGCCATAGCCGCGCAGGCGGACCGCGCCAAACTCCTTTTCGCGGATGGTGATGGGCGTGGCCGTGCCCCACTTCTGGTCCATCTGCAAGCGGGTCGAGAAGAAGTAGACATCGGACTTGAAGGGCGACTGGAATCCTTTGTCCCAGTTCATGAGGTCGGTCAGCAGGGGCAGGTTACGGGTATTGAGGGTGTGGAGGCCGGGGGCGAAGACGTCGGCGATGGCGCCTTCGTTCACAAAGGCGGCCAGCTGCGACTCGCGGACGGTGAGCTGCCCGCCGTTCTGAATCTCCATGTCGTCCATGGGATAGCGCCACGCCAGCACGCCGTCTTCCGGCTCGTTCCACTGGATGACATCGACTAACTGCTTGACGAGAAAATCCCGCAGGGACACAGCTTCCTCCTGATGGACGGGTTTCGAGAGGGCTTTCAACTGCGGCAGGGACGAGCGAAATTCATCCCTCAGCGGCTAAAGCCGGATGAAGCCCGGCCCGGTAGGGCACGGCTAAAGCCGTGCCCTTTCAAGACCTCTTTTGAACGCGCTCTACTGCTTCACCGCCTGCAATCTAGCACCGATGCACACGTTCGCCACTCCCACAAACGAAGCAGGGATCGGTTCGATTTCGGACATTGGCAGTTCCGCGCGGGCCGTTAAGATGTTGCCAACGAGCACCTGCGATCTGGGGCCACTGAGGTAATGCAGCCTTCCATCCCATCGGGTTTTGCGCTCGCGTGCGCGGCTGCAGCGAGCCAGCCATGCTGACCTACGCCATTGGCCTTGTGCAGGACGTGCAGCTGGCGTGTTTCGCCGTTGTGCTCACCTGCATGGCGCTGCAGGATCGCAGCAGCAAAAGCCTGCGCTGGCTGGCGTATGGATATATCGCCGGCTTTGGCGGCGCCATGCTCGACCTCGGTGGCCGATGGCTGCCGCACTGGCTCTCGATGGGCGTCTTTATGGCAGCCGCGCCTGTCGGCTACGCGTGCTTCTGCATCAGCATTGCGCTCTTTATTCGCCGCGGCATTCGCCTGCGCTGGCTGTGGCTGCTGGTCAACCTGGGCGCCCTGCCGTTCTTCGTGAGCTGGAGCGTCACGGGCCACATGAGCGCGAGCGCCACGCTGGAGGATGGGATTCTGGCCGTGGAAACGGCGGTGACGGCGCTGCTGATTCTGAAGACGACGGATCGCGAAACTCGTTGGCCGCGCCGCACGATCTCGAGCTTCCTCGCGTTGTACTCCGCCGTCGAAGTTTCCCGCGTTGCGATCTACCTGGTCACGGGCAAAATGCCGGCTGCGGTCTTGCCCTGGGCTGAGGTCGCCAGCGGCATCGTTTACGTCGTCTCGTGCTCCGTTCTCCCGCTGGCTTTCATCTGGATGATGAACGCACGGCTGCTTCTCCACCTGAATCGCCAGTCGATGATCGACCCGTTGACCGAGCTGCTGAACCGCAGGGGAATCCAGGCTGCCGCCGATGTGGAACTGTCCCGCTACGAGCGCACGGGGAGGGACCTGGCCGTCGTTGTCCTCGACCTGGATTTCTTCAAGCTGCTGAACGATCGCTACGGACATGCCGGCGGCGACGCGATCCTGTGCGAGTTCTCGGTCTTCCTGCGCTCCATGATTCGCGAGACCGACATTGCCGGCCGCGTGGGTGGCGAGGAGTTCGTCCTGATTCTGTCGGGAACGGATGCGGATACAGCTCTGACGACCATCGAACGCCTTCGTTCCGCCGTGGCCGAACATGGGTTCGAACTGGGCGCCCGGCTGATTCACATGACCGCGAGCTTCGGGATCACGATCTCGGGCGGGCGGAAGAATCTGACCTGGGACAAGCTGCAGCACGAGGCGGATATGGCGCTTTATGCCGCAAAAGCGGCGGGGCGCAATCGCTCGCGGGTGTATGACGAATCGCTGACCACTTCGGGGCCGGCGTTGGTCGAGCATTAGTGTGTGGCGATTGGAAGATTCCGACGATCCCGGGCCTAAAGGCGCTCATCGGATGGACTCATTTCCCCGGCCTGAAGGCCGGGGCTTCTACCGTCGTCCCGCTGACGCGGGACCTTTGGTAAAGGGAATTTCAGCGACACCACAACAGGGAAGCTCTGGAGAACGCAAAACCATCCCTCAGCGGCTAAAGCCGGACTCATTCTGCGGTTCTTATGGCATGGCTGAAGCCAAGCCCCTTCAAAGCTGGCGAGTTTTCCGCAAGCTGTGAGCCATGCCCTTTCAAAACGCGGGGGCTAAAAGCCCACCTTGTGTGAGCACGGATCGGCACGACCAAGGTCGTGCCCTGATACAAATACCTTGACCCCAGAGTTTTTCCGCAAGCTGTGAAGCCATGCCTTGATACAAAGGCGGGGTCGGTCGTTCCCACCCTGATCGCCAGGAGCGGGCGATCAAGGATGGGGCACCCACGAGCTCACGCCGAGTGCTGGAGGACTTCTTCGCGCACCTGCTCGTCGTGGTTTTCTTCGGCACGGGTGCGGGGCAGGGCCACGGCCAGCACATCTTCGATGCGGCTGGCATAGTGGATGTCCACGCCGTCGGTCTGGTCCGGCAGCAGGTCCTCTTCCACATTCAGCCGGTTCTCTGTGGGAAGAATGACCGTGGTGACGCCGGCGCGTTTTGCGGCCAGGAATTTCTCCTTGATGCCGCCGACGGGAAGCACATTGCCGCTCAGCGTAATCTCGCCGGTCATCGCGGTAAGCGGATGCACCGGCCTATCGGTGAGCAGGGAGACCAGCGCCGTAGCCATGGTGACGCCCGCGGAAGGCCCGTCCTTGGGGATGGCGCCGGCCGGCACGTGGATGTGCAGGTCGGTGTCCTTGAGGAGGTCTTCTTCGAGGCCGAGCGATTTGGCGTTGGAACGGACCCAGGTGAGCGCGGCCTGCATGGATTCCTGCATGACCTCGCCGATCTGGCCGGTCATCGTGAAGCCGCCCTTGCCCTTCATGCGGTTGGCTTCGATGAAGAGCACGTCGCCGCCAGCCGGAGTCCAGGCCAGGCCGACTGCAACGCCGGCGCGTTTGGTGCGCTCGGCGATCTCGGTGTCGACACGGACCTTAATGCCGCCGAGGAATTCCTGGATCACCTCTTTTGTGACGACCAACTTCTCGGTGTTGCCTTCGGCGATGCGCCGCGCCTGCTTGCGGCAGATGGTTCCAATCTGCTGCTCCAGTTTGCGGACGCCGGCTTCGCGCGTGTAGTGGCGCACGATGTAGCCCACCGAGTCCTCCTGAAACTCGATGTTCTCCGGCGTGATCCCGTTCTCTTTGATCTGGCGCGGAATCAGGTAGCGGAAGGCAATGTGCCTCTTCTCCTCCTCGGTGTAGCCCTGCAGCTCGATGATCTCCATGCGGTCGCGCAGCGGCTCCGGCACCGTGTCGAGGACGTTGGCGGTGCAGATGAACAGGACCTTGGAGAGGTCGAAGGCCTGATCGAGATAGTTATCGCGGAACGTGTTGTTCTGTTCCGGATCGAGAATCTCGAGCAGCGCGGAGGCGGGGTCGCCACGAAAATCGCGGCCCAGCTTGTCGACTTCGTCCAGCATGAAGACGGGATCGTTGGCGCCTGCGCGGCGCAGGTTCTGGATGATCTGGCCAGGCAGCGCGCCGATGTAGGTGCGGCGATGACCGCGCAGTTCGGCTTCGTCGTGCATGCCGCCGAGCGAGATGCGGCGGAACTCCCGGCTGAGGGCACGCGCAATGCTGCGGCCGAGCGAGGTTTTACCCACGCCCGGAGGTCCGACGAAGCAGAGGATGGGCCCCTTCATGTCGGCTTTGAGACGCCGCACGGCGAGGTAGTCGAGGATGCGGTCCTTGACCTTTTTGAGGTCGTAGTGATCCTCATCGAGGATCTCGCGGGCTTTGGCAATGTCCACCGTTGAGCCGGAGGATTTCGACCAGGGCAGCACCGCCAGCCACTCGATGTAGTTGCGGGTGAGCGAGTAGTCAGCGGCCATGGGAGACATGCGCGAGAGCCGGTTGAGCTCTTTGAGCGCTTCTTTCTTCGTCTCCTCGGGCATACCGGCGGCTTCGATCTTCTGCTTCAGTTCCTCGATATCCTTCTGGCCCTCGTCCATTTCGCCGAGTTCCTTCTGGATGGCCTTGAGCTGTTCGCGCAGGTAGTAGTCGCGCTGCGACTGCTGCACCTGGTCCTGGACTTCGGTCTGGATTTTGTTGCGGAGCTGCTGAACTTCGAGTTCCTTGGCCAGATGCTTGTTGATGCGCTCGAGGCGCGCCGCAACGTCGGCGGTTTCGAGCAACTCCTGCTTGTCCGAAGTCGCGAGGAAAGGCAGGGAGGAGGCGATGAAGTCGACCAGCCGTCCTGGCTCGTCGATGTTCATCGCGATGGTCTGCAGTTCGTCGGAGAGCGTGGGCGAGGCTGTGACAATCTGCTGGAACTGTGTGATCACATTGCGCTGAAGCGCCTCGACAGCGGGGTTTTTGGGAGCCGGCACTTCGGGCACCGTCTCCACCGTCGCGACCATGAACGGCTCAATGTGGGAGAACTCGCCGAGCCGCACTCGTTCCGTGCCTTCGGTGAAAACGAAGAGGCTCTGATTCGGCATCTTGACGACCTTGTGCACCGTCGCCAGTGTGCCGTACACATGGAGATCCTGCGGTTGGGGGGTGTCGACGCGGGCATCGCGCTGCGCCACCACAACAATGTTCTTTTCCTCACCGAGAGAATTGATTAACTGGATGGAGCTTTCCCGGCCGACCGTCAGCGGCAGCACGGCGTGGGGAAAGAGCACCGTGTCGCGGACGGGCAGAATGGGGAGCCCCTGATTGTCGCCGCCCTCGCGTTTGTTGGGGTCGCCGGGCTGAATAACGCTAATGAAATCGCTAGCCATGAGTGTCCTTATATCAAATAATTACTCATTGGATTCCGCAAGTTTAAAAAAGTATCATCGGCGAGTTCTGACCCAATTCCGGGGTTTACTCCTTGATGGACGCTAAGAACCTTAGTATCAACAACTAAGGGTCAACGCCGAATGCTGGCCCAGAGGGTACCACCTACTCCAGCCATATCGGCACAACTCCTGGATTCCGGTAGGATGCGCCCTGTTCGCCTGCCGAAACTCGCGCTGCGGTGTCCTCAGGCTGGGGAAGCCGCGCGGTACCTGCCCAGCTCGCGAACCATGGAACAGTGATCCGCGAGCATTTTAAGGGCCACGTCTGCGGTCGCGGGCCGCTCCAACTGGTAATCGGCGTAGAAGACGTATTCCCACGGACGCCCGGGAACAGGTCTGGACTCGAGGCGCGTCACGTTGGTCCCCAGCCCGGCGAAGACCTGCAGGGCTTCCACCAGGCTCCCCGGCCGGTTTTCGACTGAAAACGCGAGGCTCCCTTTATCGGGATGCGCTTCCGCCTCGAGCCGTTCCCGTTTGCGGATGAGGAAAAACCGTGTGTAATTCTCCGGATTGTCTTCGATGCCGGCCTGCAAAATTTCCCCGCCATAATGCCGGGCGGCCTGGGTGCTGGCGATGGCGGCCACGCCGGGGTCGCGGAGTTCCATTAACTGTTTCACACTGCCTGCTGTGTCGTAGTACGGGGCTGCCTCGATTTCCGGATGTTGCTGGAAAAAGCGCCGGCACTGCGCCAGGGCCACCGGGTGCGAGTACGCCTGGCGAACCTTCTCCAGCCTGGCTCCCGGCACTCCGATCAGGTTGTGCCGGATGCGCAGCAGCCACTCGCTCTGGACGGCCACGTCGTGCGCCAGGAGGAGGTCGTAATGCTCCAGCACCGAGCCGGCCAGGGAGTTCTCAATGGGGATCATGGCGGCATCGGCGTTACCCGCGTCGACGGCTGCAAACACGTCCGCTGAGAGGGCGCATGGCAGAAGGGTTGCCTGCGGCTGCGCTTTGAGGGCGGCCTCATGACTGAACGAACCCGGCTCGCCCTGGATAGCAATGCGCATCCTGCTTCTTCCTCCAGTCATTTGTATGGTAACGGCAACCTCCCGCCGTCCGGCACCCTCTATCCAAGCGTTGGTTTGAATCTGCCGCAAGACAGAAAGGAGATCACCGGATGCTTTGGACACTTTTCATCATCCTGCTGATCGCCTGGCTGGTCGGTCTGATTGGGTTCCACGTTGTCGCCTGGTATATCCACCTGCTGTTGGTCCTGGCGCTCGTCGTGCTCGTCATTCAGCTGATCAGCGGGCGCAGACGGGTGGTTTGAAGCCCGGCGGCGCCGGATTGGGCCGCCGATTCCCACAATCGTTGAGAGGACCGGCGGCGACGAACCCGCCGACCCGGACCTTATTTCTGAAAGCGGCGGCACACCAGCCGCCGCCGACTCCCATCCATCAATTCAGCCGGTTCTGAACACCAAGAGGGGGACTCATATGAACTCGGATCAGGTTAAGGGCAAGACGAATCAGGTTGTTGGCAAGGTGAAGCAAGGCGCCGGAGAGATAACCGGCAGCGACCGCCTGGCGAATGAGGGAGTTGTCGACCAGGTCAAGGGCGCGGCCCAGGAGACCTGGGGTAACGTCAAAGATGCCGCCCACGAGGCCGGGAAGACCCACGAGGCAGAACGTCAACACAAAAATGCTGAAATGCGCGACAATGTTGCCAACAAGGTGGAGGACGCCAGTAACAAGGCGAACGAGAAGATCGATCAGTTTAAGGATCAGCAGCGTCAGCGCCACTCCGCATAGTTGAGCCGCCAGGGACGCTTCGATCCAAAGACCCGGGGGTGCGGTGCCTAACGGCCTGATCGCCCCCAGGGTGCATCTACCTCACCGGGCTCGCAGCTCCCGCTGCGAGCCCTCTTTTTGTCTCCGCTGCCTCCCCGCCTGGCAGGTCCACCGGCTCATCGCGGGAAGTCGCTCTCCTCGGCGGCCTCGCGGGTTTCTTTGGGGCAGATGCGGTTCAGTTGCTCCAGCAGATCCTGCGGATCGTAGGAGGAAACGTGAAAATCCTCCGCACCACAGGGGTCATGGCCGCTCGGTGAAACCGTAACGATGGGGAGGTCACTGCGCACCGCCCGCAGGCGCCGGATCAGCTCGCGACAGGTTATCCCCTTCACTTCCGTATCCAGCACGATGCCGTCGACGGCGGGGAAGCGCGCCAGCATGCCGATGGCCTCCTCGACGCTGTAGGTGGTGATGACGTTCAGCAGGGCGGTCTCGATGACCAGTTTGCGGGCCGAAATACTGCCGGGATATCGCTTGTCGATCACCAGAAAACAGGGTCGGATCATTCCCGTTGAGATGCGATTCGGTTGTTGCAGAAAGATTGCCGGGAATGGCTGTCATGAAATGGCCGTGCGCGCCGATAGAGCTTTATAGCGCGCCGGCAGGGCGCCCAGGGGCTGCATGTACAGAATTGCGAAGAAGGACTTTGGGTTTCAGCTCACTTTTGGAGACAACATCGAGGCTGCAGAAATGACACGCTGGCGGGAGGAAGCCAAAGCTGCCCTTATTGGTGCGCGGCGGCCGTTTGGCGTGCTCATCGATATGCGGACGCTGAAGCCGGGCGGCATCCAGCCCGATGCTCAGAAGATCATGGTCGAGGGACAGGGGTACTTCAGGAAGGCGGGGATGGAACGCAGCTGCGTCATCCTGCGGTCCGCCACCATCACCATGCAGTTCGAGCGCATCGCACACGAGTCGGGCATCTTCGCCGTTGAGCGCTACATTAACGCCGGACAAAAGCCCGACTGGGAGGTGCGAGCCCTCGGCTGGATTCAAAACAAGATCGATCCCAACGCATAAACCCAGGAGCAGAAAGGTTCCCATCGCCATGTCCGCTGTCCGCAACCTCCCGATTGCTCGCAAATTCACCTATGCCTTCGGCATCATCAGCCTGCTTTGTATCGGGCTGGCGGTGTACAGCTTCATCGCCATGCGCGGCATCACAGCCACGGCTTCCAGCGTGCGCAGCGTGAATGTCCCCGCTATGGCCGACCTCGCGGCGATGCGCTTTAACGCTATGAGTGTTCGCCGGTCCGAGCTGGCTCTCATTCTCTGCTCTACCCCGGAGTGCACGGCCCACTATCGAGAGGTTCGCCAGCAGTCCCTGGACGCATTCCAAGCCGCCGCCAAAGATTATGAGCCGCTCATTAGCTCCCCGGAGGAGCGCGACGTTTATCAGCAGTTCTCTTCCAAATTCGGGCGTTATGCCGAGGCCACCGATCGCGCAATGGCGGCTCTCGCGGCCGGCCACGCGGATCAGGCAACCCAGGTGGTCCTCGATCCGGCCCAGATCAAGGGCCACGCCGACGCTATAGCCGTCGCAAATAAGAATCTCGATCTAAATATGAAGCAGGCCGATGAGAAGGCCGGCGCCGTAGCTGCCGCCAGCAACCGCACCACCTGGATCAGCGTCTTCATGACCCTGGCCATCGTCGGCTCCTCGGTCGTCATTGGCTTCCAGCTGAACCGCTTCGTCACGCCCCGCATTCGCAATGTCATGAAGATGGCGGAGCGGCTCCAGGCCAAAGACATGACCGCATACGTGAAGGCGACGGCGACCGACGAGATCGGTCGCATGGGGGAAGCCCTGAACAGCAGCATCGCCGCCATGCGGGACGTGCTCCAGTCCGTGGCGCGCAGCGCCGGGACTCTTTCCGCCGCGACGACCGAAATCAGCACCCGTTCTGAGGAAAGCGCCAGCAACGCGAAGAGCCAGTCCGCGATGACCGGCCAGATTGCCACCGCCGCTCAGGAGATGACCGCCACGATCGGCGAGATCAGCAGCAACGCCGAAAGCGCTGCCACGGCCAGCCGCGCTTCAGCCGAAACCGCCAACCGCGGCGGTGAAGTGATGCACGCCGCCGCCGCCACCATGGAGAAGATTGCAGCTTCTACCACTTCGGTCTCCGAGCGCATTGCCTCCCTCGCCCATCGTTCCGAGGAGATCGGCAACGTCGTGAACGTGATTCAGGAGATCAGCGAGCAAACCAACCTGCTGGCCCTGAACGCGGCCATTGAAGCTGCTCGCGCCGGCGAACATGGGCGCGGATTCGCGGTTGTGGCGGGCGAAGTGCGCCGCCTGGCCGAACGGACCAAGGCCGCGACGGAAGAGATCAGCGCCACCATCCACAGCATTCAGGATGAGACGCGCCAGACCCTCGAGGTGATGGACGGCAGCCGCTCCGCCGTCGATTCCGGCATGGAGGAAACCGCCAAAGCCCGCCGCAGCCTCGACGAGATCATCGAGGCCTCGCGCCAGGTCGAGCACCAGATTCAGCTCATCGCGTCGGCTGCCACCGAGCAGACCGCCGCATCCGGAGAAATCTCACAGTCGGCCGGCCAGATTTCTCATCTGGCGGAGCAGAACACTCGAGGCGCCGAGGAAGCGGTTGCCGCCCTGAAGGATCTCTCCCGTCTGGCCGTCGATCTTGACACCATGATCCATCAGTTTCGGCTGGACGACGAGGGCAACAGCGCAGGATCGCCTCAGGGAAAGTCGCGAGCAACGGCTCCGATTTCCGCGTGGCAGCCGGCGCACTCCGTATAGTTGGTGCTTGCGCCTCAGCTCCGCCGTCCGCTCCTTATCTGCCGGGCGGCGGCTCTGTTTTCACTTGCCGGAATTCCGGTGACAGGGGTCACATCGTTTTCTTCCCGCGACCGGCGATCATGCTGTCGTGGACGGTCGCCGCGGTCTATACTGCTCCCCGGACGAACGTTACGTCTCGATCCTGAGGTGGAGGACAAAGATGGTTTCTCTGCGCCATGTCGCGCCCCTGGCAGTTGCAATATGCTTCCTGTCCGGTTGCTCCAGTTCCAGCAACAGCAATACCCCGAGCCCCCAACCGGCCGCCACGACCCAGGCTGCCGCTGTGCCGCAGATCGTCAGCGGGAAAACGGCCTTCTGGGAGATGTACAAGACGGCTCACGCGTGGGCTTCCGATGCGGAGCCGATACGGCTGACAATGAGGGAAGTTCCCGGCTACAAGAACGCAGCCGGCAAAGCAGGTATGTGGGAGGCAGTCTTCGGTTCAGCCAGCCTCGGCAGTTATCGCACCTTCACGTATGCGATCGCGGACGCTCCGCCCTCTGTTTCGAAGGGGGTTGCAGCGGGTCTGGCACTGCCGTGGAAAGGCCCGACGCGCGATGCGATGCCGATCGATACGTCAATGTTCAGCGTGGACTCCGATGCCGCCTACGCGGCGGCCGCCACCGACGCTGCCGAGATCCTGAAAAAGCAGCCGAAACTGGAAGTCACCGAGTTCGAGGCCGGCGATACCTATAAGTTCCCGGCGCCGGTGTGGTACATCCTGTGGGGCACCCAAAAGGCCGGTTATGCCGCCCTTGTTGACGCAAGCAGCGGCAAGGTGATGAAGGGCAAATAGCCGATCGCCCCAATCTCTGGTCCAGTGCCCTGAGACTGCTGCCGGTTACTCTCCTCGCAGGGCTTGAATAGGATCCACCGATGCAGCCCTGCGGGCTGGTAACGCCGACGCGGCGGCGGCCAGCGCCAGGACCACCAGCGACGTCAGCGTCATGACCAGAGGATCGAAGGGGCTCACGTTATAGAGGAAGGATCGCAACAGGCTGGACACGGCTACCGCGCCGGCCAGCCCTGCCGCGCAGCCGACTGCGGCGAGCTTCAGTCCGGAGGCGACAACCAGCCGCAGGATGTGCGAACGCTGCGAGCCCAGCGCCATGCGGATCGCCATCTCGTGTACGCGCGACGCCACCGAGAACGCGATGATGCTGTAGATTCCCAGCACGGCCAGCAGAACCGCGGCCAGAGCGAAGCTGGAAATGATCACAGTATTGAAACGGCGGGGGGCCTCACTCGCCGCGACCACCTCATCCATGGTCTTCACTTCGGCGAGCGGCAGCAATGGATCGATGGAGCGAACCGTCGCGCGCACCGCATTCTCCATCTGCTCGGGCGGCAGCGCCGATCGCACTACGATGTAGCCGATGTTACCGTTCAGATCGGTGGGCAGCGCCAAAGTCCCCTCATCCTTCTCCAGTTGGGCTACGGGCAGGTAGAACTGCTCGCGCGCGTCGACGTCGGGCGCATTGAGCTTCGCGTCGGCGACTTCGCCCACCACCGTCATCCACGGCGTGTTCATCTTCAGCGTGCCAATCCGCATCCGCTTGCCGACTGGATCCTGGTGGGGCCAGTAGTGCTCGGCAAATTCGTGGTTCACGATCACCACGAGCTGGTTATTGGCATCGTCGCTGACGGAGAAATATCGCCCCTGCAGCAGCGGAATGCCCATCGCCTTGAAGAAATCGCCGATCACCGCCGAGGGAGATGCCGCGGTACGGTCCGGTCCGCGCGGATCGACGTAACCGTCCGCCACGAAGGCTTCGATTCCATCCCCCGTCGCCGGAATCGTACTGGTGAGTCCGGCGGCCTGCACGCCGGGCAGCGAACGCAGCTGATCGAGCAGCCTGCGATTGAAAGTATCGATTTGCGCCTGCGCCGAGTATTGTTTTTGGGGCAGTGAATAATACGCAGTCGTGACGTGGTCCGGCCGAAAGCCCAGATCCACCGCGCTCATCCTGCTGAAGCTTCGCAGCAGCAGTCCCGATGCGGCGAGCAGCACCAGCGCAACAGCGATCTCCGTTACCACCAGCACCGACCGCAGCCGCGCATGACTGCCGCTGGCCGATCCGCTCCGTCCGCCTTCCTTCATCGAAGCGCTGACGTTGGTGCGCAGCGCAGCGAAGCCAGGGGCGAGCCCGCAGAGCAACCCCGTCAGCAATGCCAGCAACAGGGCGAATCCGACTACGGTCCAGTCCAGCTGGACCTCGTGAACCAGCGGAATGGTCTGCGGGATGAAACGTCGTCCCGCGGCGAGCCCAACCGCGGCCAGCGCGATTCCAAGGAGACCGCCTGACAAACTCAGAGCGGTGCTCTCCAGCATCATCTGGCGCAGCAGAGTCATCGCGGGGGCGCCGATCGCGAGCCGCACCGCGGTTTCCCGCTGGCGGCGGATGGCCCGCACCAGCAGCAGACCGGCCAGATTCGCGCAGGCGATCAGAAGCACCACCACGACCGCCAGGAACAGCATCCGCAGCATGGGCCGCGCTTCGAGCACCGTTATCTGCTGCAGCGGATACACCACGGGGTGAATGCGGAAGTTCGCCTGATCCGGCGGGTAGCTGCGCATGATCTGCGCGGCGACACCCACCGCATCGGCCTGCGCCTGCGCCGGGCTGACGCCGGGCCTGAGCCGCCCCACCATCTGCAGATACCAGCTGGTCTCCGCTTCCGGGGACAGCTCGTCGGGGGAAAAGCTCATCGGGACCCACAACTCGCAGCGATAGAGCGTTCCGCGGTTCAGCGGGAACTCGAAAGTTCGCGGCATCACGCCGATCACCGTGTAAGGCTTGCGGTCCAGCAGAATCTTTCTCCCGATGATGTACGGATCGCCGTTGAAGCGGCTCTTCCACATGGCATAGCTCAACACGGCGACCTGCGTCTTCTGCGTGTCCTCCTGGGCGGTGAAGGCGCGGCCCATCAGAGGAGCCACGCCGAGCACCGTGAACATCGACGGCGTCATGCGCGCGCCATAGATCTGCGCCGGCGTGCCCGAGCCGGACAGCTCGTAGGGGCTGTCTGTGTAGCCGCCCAGGCTTTCAAACGAGCGCGTGTCGCGTGCATAGGTGATCACTTCCGGCCCTGTAACGGGTCCCGGATCGGAGTGCCCCCAGGTCGTTCCCTCCACCTGATCGCCGAGCGTGACCAGCCGGTCCGCATGCGGGAAGGGAAGCGACCGCAGGAGGACGCCATCGACGATGGAGAAGATGGCCGTCGTCGCCCCGATGCCGAAGGCCAGCATCAGGACCGCGGTCAGGGTGAACCCCGGAGATTTGCGCAGTTGCCGGAAGACCAGTCTCACTTCAACGGGGATCGGCATGAGACTCCATGGCCCGACGAGGGTTCATATGGTTAAGCGGAGCGACTCGGTTTTGCTGCGACTCGAGGGCCGGCCCGCTGCTCAATTGCTTTCGAAGGGGATATCCGCGTTCCGCAGCCCCAGCTTCGCCCCGATAGAGTATCCGATCATCGCCACCGCCGGCCACGTGGCGATGAACCGCCCCTGACCATCGAGCAGGCCGCTGTCGGAGTTCAGGCTCAGGAATGTCAGCCATAGCTTATCCACCGCGCCGCAGTGGTAGCAAGCCATTGGCCCGGTGGGCATGTCGAGCACGTGCAGGCCCCAGACCATCCACCAGATCAGCCCCAACATCCACGGCAGGGTGGCGCTCTCGGTGGGGTGCAGCTTGGTGAAGCCGAAGCCGGCCACCAGAGGCACGACAAACGACACGATCAAGGTCACCAGCGGCGGGACGTAGGAGGGGTGAAACAGGGTGATCGCCCCCAACGCGATTCCCCAGGCGATGAGGCAGAGGACCAGATGAAAGAAGAACCACATCGCCTGGAAAAGGACGCGGGTCTCCTGGGGTCCCAGGCTCTCAACCGGCCGCGAGTTCATCTACGCACTCCGAATCGCATCTGTCCCTCAGACTAACGCGCCCTGGTTGTGGCTGCAGAGAGTGTCTGCACTTTTCTGGTAACTCGTTACAATCGTTTTATGCTCCTGGAAGGCATTTTCCCTGCGATCACGACGCCGTTCTATCCGGACGGCCGCCTCTACCTGCGCAAACTCGAACACAACGTTGAGCGCTATTCGCGCACGCCCTGCGCCGGCATGGTTGTGCTGGGCTCGACCGGCGAAGCCGTGATGCTGGGCGACGAGGAAACCCGCGACGTGTTGCGCCACGCCGCCTCTGCGGCCGCTCCTGACAAGATCCTTCTCGCCGGCGTCGCCCGCGAGAGCCTCTCGGAAACCCTGCGACTCGCCGAATACGCGGCTGAGAAGCAATATGACGCAGTCCTTGTACGCACGCCGAATTACTACACGCCTTCTTACGGCCTGAATTCCGGCGCCACGCCGATGCTCACTTACTACCGCGCCATCGCCGACCGCTCGCCCCTGCCCGTTGTCCTGTACAGTATTCCGCGCTTCACGAATGTCGAGCTGCCGGTTGAAGCGGTTGCCGAGCTGGCCCAGCACCCGAACATCATCGGGATCAAGGACTCGTCGGGTTCGCTCGAACGCATCCAGGCTCTGCTTGCCGCCACGCGCAGCGCGCCTAAACGGAGTGTCCTCGTAACGCCGGTCTTCACCGCGATTACCAGCCGCATGATGATGGCCGAGACGGAGGCCGCGGCGATCCCGGACTTCGTCTCGGCTGAACTTCTCGGCGGTGCACCGGCCGTTGCTGTTGTCCCTCCTGTGATCAAAACGATGCGCAGGAAGGAAGTGGGCTTTCAGATTCTGTCCGGTTCAGCCGAGACCGTGCTTTCCGCTCTGGAGGCCGGAGCCTCGGGGGCTGTCCTGGCGTTTGCGGCCTGCGCACCGCAGGCGTGCCAGGAGGTTTACACGGCCTGGAAGGAGAATGACCCCATCGTCGCGCGCGAAAAGCAGCGGAGTCTGATCGAGGCTGCGCGCGTGGTGACCGGCAAATACAGCATTGCCGGCATCAAGCACGCCTGCGACCTGAACGGCTACTACGGCGGGGTTCCCCGCATCCCGCTTTTGCCGCTCACCATCGACCAGAAGACCGAAGTCGCCACCGCCATGGGCGATATTCGCAATTAGATTTGACCGCGGCAGGCTGTTCGGGCGAAGCTTCTACGCAATGTTTCTGAAACAGTACTATCTTGGCTGTCTTGCCCACGCTTCTTATCTGCTTGGAGACGAGACGTCGGGCACGGCGGTTGTCGTCGATCCGCAGCGCGACATTGAGCAGTACCTGGCGGACGCGGCGGCGAACGGTTTCACCATTCGACACGTCTTCCTGACGCATTTTCACGCCGACTTTATCGCCGGCCATCTGGAGTTGCGCGACCGATGCGGCGCCACGATTCACCTCGGTGCTCGGGGGAAAGCCGAATATCCGTTTATTGCGATGAGCAACGGAGACACCCTGGAGTTTCCTGGCCTCCGTCTTCAGGTGCTTGAGACTCCCGGACACACGATCGAGTCCATTTCGCTGCTCGTTTACGACAAGCAGCGGGATTCCGAGCAGCCATACGCCGTGCTGACGGGCGATACGCTCTTTATCGGCGATGTTGGACGGCCCGACCTGCGCGCCTCACTCGGCTGGACCGCCGCGGAACTGGGCAGCCATCTCTACGACTCCGTACACAACCAGTTGCTCCCGCTGTCCGACGCGGTTCTTATTTATCCTGCGCACGGGGCCGGCTCGCTCTGCGGCAAGAACATTTCAAAGGAGACGGTCTCCACCATGGGCGAGCAGCGCCGCTTCAACTACGCTCTGCAACCCATGACCCGCGAGCAGTTCATCGCTATCGTGACCGCCGATCAACCCGACGCGCCGCCCTACTTCACCTGGGACGCGGTCCTGAACACGCGCGAGCGGACGACGCTGGACACCAACCTTGAACAGGTCCTGCAGCCGCTCGAACTGGATGCATTCCTCGCCCTTGCGGGCGACGGTGCGCAGGTCCTGGACGTCCGCCACCCCGACGAATTTGCTGCGGGCCATCTCGCCGGCTCCATCAATATCGGTCTGGACGGGCAGTACGCCACCTGGGCCGGCACGGTGCTCAATCCCAGCCGTCCTATTCTTCTCATCGCCAGTCCCGGCCGGGAACACGAAGCCGCGCTCCGGCTCGGACGCATTGGCTTCGATCAGGTTCGTGGCTATCTTGGGGGAGGGATGGAAGCCTTGACGGACCACCCGGAGCTGCTGGCGTACACACGCCGTTCCAGCGCGCCGGAATTGGCGGCGCTGATGGCCGCTTCGCGGCCGCCACTGCTCATCGATGTCCGAACGCCACGCGAGTGGTCCACGCGGCATATCGGCGGAAGCCTGAACCTGCCGCTGAATCGCCTGCGCGATCAGGCGGGCGAGATCCCGCGCGATCGGGCCATCGCCGTGCAGTGCGCCGGCGGCTATCGCTCCTCGATTGCCGCGAGCCTGCTGCAGCAGCAGGGAATCACCGATCTGGTGGAAGTGGCTGGGGGGCTCGCCGCGTGGGATGCCGCCTCGTTTCCGGTGGCCAGCGCGCCCATCGTCTGAGCCGTGCCCACAAAGTCATCTGATGCCTGTGCGATAATCGCTCGACTCCGCTGACATCCTGCTGCATCGATTTCAACGAGGACGTTTCATGTCTGACACCGCCGCACCCCTTGTTTTCAGCTTTGAAGTGGAACAGTGTCCCGACAGCGTTGCCATCGTGCGCTGTCATGGCAAGCTGGTCGCGGGTGTTACGGACGTCCTTCTCACAGGCGTGCGCCCGCTCTTTGCGGACCACAGGCGCGTGGTGCTCGATCTTTCGGACCTGAAACACACGGACAGCATGGGGATGGGTGCGCTCGTGCGTCTCTACGTTGGCGCGAAGTCAGCAGGATGCAGTCTGGAGCTGGCGCACCTGAGCAAGCAGATACGCCACCTGCTCGGGATCACGCATTTGCTCGACGTTTTTGTGATTGTGGGGGAGAGCGGCATCAAGTGGATGTGAGCGATCTCCTGCTCCTTAGCGAAGGAGCCAATAGCGCTGCAGGCACCTTGACAAGCGCGCGCGCACGCGGAACCATAGCCGTGCTTTCCCGGAAGCGTCTCCAGCGTGCATTTCTTTCTGCTCCGCTTCAGCGGAAGCACGATTGACGTTCCCCCGCCCCTCACAGTAAGCAGCGCCGGGCCCCAGTCTCGCGCGACGCTCTGACTCACCCCATCTCCGCTCTGCATTGCAGGCATCTTCCTCGTCCCGCTTGCGGAGAACGCCAGGCCCAGGGAGGGCTATCCGCCATGAAAGTACGCACGCTCGTCTCTATTACGCTTTGTTCGCTCTTCGCGGCGTCCGCGATGATCGCGGCCGCGCAGGACAAAACCCCGCCACCTCCGCCGAAAGTCCTCGTCATCCAGCGCGAATACCTTAAGCCCGGCAAAGCGGGCGATATTCACGTCAAGTCCGAAGGCAATTTCATCAAAGCCAGCACCGACGCCAAATGGCCCACGCACTATATCGCCATGGACTCCATGTCCGGCCCCACCCGCGCTCTTTACATGTTCGGCTACGACTCCTTCGAGGCGTACGGCAAGGACCAGGAGGCGCAAGCGAAGAACGCCGACTTTGCTGCCGCCATTGACGCAGCCTCGCTCGCCGACGGTGAACTGCTCACGCGCTACGACTCGAACACCTTCATCTATCACCCGGAGATGAGCCTGCACGCTGCCGTCGATGTCCCGCACCAGCGTTACTGGCAGTTCACCATCTACCGGATTAAGCCCGGGCACGAGAAAGAGTGGTCCGATCTGGTGAAGATCTACACCGACGGATTCGCGAAGATGGCCGATCAGCACTGGGCGATGTACGAGAGTCGATATGGGGAGAATGACGGTGGCGAGTACGTTGTCATTAATCCCATGCGTACCCTGGCGGAAGCCGATAAAGGCATGACGGCGGCCGATTCGTTTATGACGGCACAGGGCGCGGCGGGGATGAAGCGCATCGAGGACCTGGCCGCGGCCTGCATCGAATCGAGCCAGAGCAATCTGTTCGCGGTGAACGCGAAGGAGAGCTACTCCGATCCCGCCTGGGCGACCGCCGCGCCGGAAATCTACGGCCAGCACTGAGAAGCAGAGCACCGGATACTCCGTGTCCTTTCTCACAGGGGGACACGGGGTCTTTCGGTCCGCAAGCCGCCTCCGGCTACCCCGGGCGGTAACCATTTCGCAAGATTCCCAAAGTGTCCTCCCGTGACACTCTCAGGGGATTCCGACTTGTCTCTCCGCGGGCCTAGCCTTCCCAGCGGTATGGTCTACACAGCAGGGCAGCAAGTGCGCATTCTGCACAGTGGAGCCATCGGCCGGGTCTTCCTCAAACTCCCGTTGCGCGATGTCTACCTCGTCCAGTTCCCAGGTTTTCCCGTAGTGGAGAAGATCTACAACGCCTGCGATCTCGAAGCCCTTCCCGCATCGGCCTCCGTCATCGCCGCAGAAGAATCGCTGCAGCACGTCTGAGTCAGCGTAGTCGACGCTACCCGCGCATCGGATTGGCGGGGACCTCCTGCATCCGCTTCCGCGGATCACCGTCCAGCCGACGGCTGGTTCACGGGGATGCGCACCAGGACCGCGCCGTTGCTCTGCGCTATCAGTTCGGAGAACCCGACCTCGCTCTCCGGCATCCGGAACGACCGATACGCTTCGCTGAGCGCGACCACCTCGCCGCTGGGGCGCGCACGGGGATTCCTGGGCATGACCAGGCTGACCCGCACATCGGGCCGCCCGTCGCCGTCCAGGTCAAGCTCTGTGTTGAGACGCCGAGGGAGGGAAGCCGCGGGCCGGAAGGCAATCTGCACAAATGGGTCTACATTTTGCAGTGCGTGGGGCTGCACTGGGCGGTACACATCGATCTGGTACCCGTCGCGCATCACGGTGCGTGCAATCGTGCCCCCGGAGTAGACCGCATCGACGTGCACACCCGTCCGCGCTACCGCCTCGGAGAAGGCTCCCATCAGCACAAAGGGGGTGCAAGCCGCGACTATCAGCGAGAGGGCCGCGCCCACATAAGCAAGAACCGCAAGCAACCGCTTGTGCACAGCACCCTCCTTTATCGGATCGGCAGAAAGCCGAGGATCGTCGCCAGCGAGTTGGCGATGATGCTGCCGCCCAGCATTGTTGCCAGCGCCCACGCTCCATACAGGAACAGGAGCCGCGCCCGCTCCGGCTTCACCGCGACGGGCGTCCCCTTCAGATGCCACACCGCCGCATGCTTTTTGCAGCTGTCCACACAGGCTCCGCACTTCATGCAGTTCAGCAGCGTTTTGCCTTCGCGGATCGACTCCGCGGACAGCGCCATGGTCGGGCAGGCGGTTTGGCACAGCGTGCAGTCCGCGCACTTCGTCCGGTCGAAGCGAATTTCGAACAGGTTGATCTTGTTGAACAGCGACTGGAAAGCCCCGAAGGGGCAGAAGAACCCGCACTGAGTCCGTTTCTTTGTGAGGAAGGGCAGCACGACGACGAGACCAACAAAGAGCGCGACGAAGATCCCCATCTGGATGGCGGTCTTCACGCCCGTCACCGCCGGGAACTCGGTCACCGCCTTGAAGGGGCACAGCCACATGCAGTAAACGGGCTCAAACAACGCGGCGGACAGCACCGCGACCGCAATGAGCAGCGCCCAGGGCACCAGGCGCAGACGTGGATCGATCTTGCGGATCCTGATGTGTTTGGGCAGCGCGGCAAAACCCTCTTCGATACCGCCGAAGAAGCAGGCATAGCTGCACCACGCCTTGCCCAAAACCAGAGTAAGCGCCAGCCATAGCCCGATCATGACTGCAACCGAATGCGGATTCGTTGCGGTGGGCAGAATCGATCCCGGAAAGATGACGGTCCGCGTGAGAGCCGCCGGGATGAGGATCATCGGGATGACCATGTGACAAAACGGCGTATCGCCGCCCAACATGTGTTCGAGCGAAATGCTCATGCTGCCACGCAGGTGGATGAGGCTCGCGATGAACCCAACGGGAAACAGGAATCCGAGCGTGACGAAGAAGTAGCGTCGCCAGCGATACGTCTTTCCGGTTCGCATCATCAGGAAAAACAGCAGGGTCATGAAGAGAACCGCGGCGGCGGCACCGATGTGATGGTTGAGCCCGGGCGAGCGCAGTGTGGGCGTAAACATCAGCAGAGCCCACAGCGCGATGGGCAGGGTGAGCAGAACCGAGCGCCCCACGGTTCGGAAGGGCGGAGGGCGCCGCTTCGGATGCGGGATCGCCGCGCTAGCCATAAATGGCCTTTTCGATCAGGAGCGAGGCTCCGCTGAAGCCGTACCAGCAAGCCAGCAGCACGGCCGCCATGCGTGCCACAGTCAGGAAGGATGGCGTGCGTCGCACCACGCTCAGGGACAGGAGGGGCATGAACCACACCGCGGTCCCGAGGAAGAAGAGCGCAAAGAAGGCCAGGGCATTCGCCAGCGATGGCAACTGAGCAACGCGGACACCGGCGACGAGAAAGGGCGGACAGAGGTTGATTCCGGTCAGGAATCCGAGCGCCACGGCGCCGGTGGGCCGCGTTTGCGGAGGCTCGGCAGGCGCAGCGCCGATCTGCACCAGCCCGGGTGGTTCCGATCGGGCCACGGCACAGTGCGCGTGCGGCCAGCCCGCCGCGTAGATCAGCAGTCCACAGGCAAGCAGCAACTGTACCGCGCCAACCATCCAGGATTGCTCACCCCAGGTGCGGGCGATTGCAGCCCCCGCCATCCAGATGAGCGATGCAAACAGCAGATACCCGGCCAGGCGCGCGCCGAGGAACAGCGTCATCTGCCGCGCGTGCACGCGAACGCCCCGCGGCTGCACCAGCATCCATGGCAGCACCACAGGTCCGCAGGAGGCTATGCACACGGGACCGGTCGCCAGCCCCAGCATCAGGGCCTCAGCCATACTTGTGGAAATGAAGGGGACCGTCACTGGCGGATGCTACTCCGGTCGCGAATGAGCGGACAGTGACCGCCATCACGAAGAATCGCAAGCCCCACTGCCGTGGGGTCTTTGGGGCTCTCAGGCGTCTGTTATGATGGCGCGTTTCCTGGGGAGGAAGACGTCGCAATGCGGTGTCTGCTGTTCGTGTCGATCGTGTTGTCGTGTTGGCCCGCAACGTTCGCGCAGGTCGTCTCGAATCCACCGTTCTCGGCGGCCATCGCCAGGGCCCGCGCTCTTGAAGCCGGCGCGCTGGCTACCGACGTTCCCCACCACATCCACTACGACCTGAAGCTCTACAGTCACACGGGGAAGTTGACCAGGGGCACCTGGGACATGTGGAGCGATCCGCTCCGCTTCACGCGCAGCGACATTGTTGCCGGCGACTTCCACTACACGCACATCGAGGACCTGGTCCACACCACGCAATGGCGGCACTTCAACACGGTCATGCCGCTGAAGGTGTACGACCTGCTGCAGAATTACGCCGAGCCCGGTTTCGCGGTTTCGTATTTCGCGCTTCCTGGGCACGACGTTCATTTTGAGCAGGTCCAGGGTTCGCCTTTCAGCTGCACGAGCCAGGTGCTCCAGATGCGGGTCTGCTTCGATCCGCTCGCGCACGTGCTGGCCTTTGCTGAGATGTTCAATCAGACGGTGACGTGGGAAGACTGGCAGCCCATCGGCACGCACACGGTCGCGCGCCGCTTCCGCATCTACGACGCAGGCCGGATCATGGTGGAAGCCTCCGGCAAAGCCGAAGTCGTGAAGTCTTTCCCTCCAGGCCTTTTCACGATTCCGCCCGACGAACCGGACATGGGTGAGCCGGAGGACAACGGGACTGCTGCGCACAAGGTGATCGGGTCGAAGCCCGTGAAGCTCGACATGCTCTATGGCAATCTGCTGATCAGGGTTAAGGTGGACGCGGACGGCAAAGTCCACAAAGCCGACCTCATTGACGCCGACGACGATGACCTGATCCACGACGCTATGGAGTTTGCGAAGCACCTGACCTTCGCGCCGCAGGTCACGAACGGCGTTGCCGCACCGTTTGAACAGTACATCTATCTGCGGTACGCTCTCGGCGAGCAGGCGGAGTGAATTGCCTTACCGCGCGATTTCCTGTACGCGCAGTTTCTCCTCTGGTTTCAGATAGCCCTTACGCCGGAACCAGTCCTCCATCGCCGTTTGCAGACGATCGAGCGGCACGTGCAAGCCGGCCTCGAGGATTCCGTCGCCGGCGGGCAGAGTGTCGTCGAAGATGGCGTCGTTGGTGAAGTTGCGCATGGCGAAGTTATCGATCCAGGCCATGGGGCAGGGAACTGCCTCCCCGCTCGGAGTGACGCGCTCAATGCGCAGCCTGCGAATCCACATCGCGAACCTCAGTAGCCTTTGGCGTGCAGAGCGAACACCACAATTGATGCGAGGATGCAGTAGATGCCGAAGATGTACCACCGGCCGCGCTCCAGCCACGTGCTGAGCCACTGCAGAGCCAGGAGGCCGGCCAGGAAGGAGAACAGCATGCCGAGCAGGCTGGGTGCGGCCGCATGGGCGAACCCGCTCGCGTCGGCGTGACGCAGGCGCAGCGCCTCGCGTCCGATGGCCAGCGGCGTGATGATCACGGCCAGCGCGAAACTGAAGGCTTCGACCCGCACCTTTTTGATCCCCTGCAGGATGCCGACGGAGATCGTCGCGCCCGAGCGGGAGAATCCGCGGAAGGGGAGGCAGAGGCCCTGGACGGCACCGATGATTCCGGCCTGGCCGAAGCCGATCTGGTTGGCCTCTTCGGAGTCGGGGCGGCGGCCTTCTTTGAGCCCGGCGACCAGGATCAGGATTCCGGCGGCGAGCAGTGCGGGGGCCACGATTTCGAGGTGGCTGAAGAGGTCCTCGATCTGGGCTTTGGGCGCATGACGGAAGAGGGTGTGCTCGATGATCTTGATGACCCCTTCGCCGATGACGCCGGTGAAGAACGTCGCGATCACGGCCTGCCACGCGAAGCGCTTGAAGGCCTCGCTGTCGGAGAAGAAGGTCTGCTCCCACTGCTTCCAGAAGTAAACGATGACCGCGAACATGGTGCCGGTGTGGAGCATGACCAGCAGCAGCGTCATCGCGGGGGACGATGGGTCCATGCCCATGAGTTTTTCTGCCACCACAACGTGGGCGGAACTGGAGACGGGCAGCAGCTCAGCGAGGCCCTGGATGACGGCGAGCACGATCACCTTGAGAAGAGACATGCACCGATTCTAACGAGCGGCCACATTATTTTGGTCATTTGAAGGGCGGGAGGGGGCGCCGGTATCATGTCCGTAAAGGTCACGGGTTTGACTCAAGGTCGAGAGGCCGGCCTGCGCGGTTCGGCTACTCCGAAGAACGAAGCGGGTTCCTCCGGCGACAGGGTTCAGTTCCAATCCAAAGGGAGACATCGATGCGAATTGCTATGTTGACGGGCGGCGGAGACTGCCCCGGTCTGAATGCCGTGATCCATGCGGTGGTGAAGAAGGGCATTACCCACTACGGCGACGAGTTTGTCGGCTTCCTCGAAGGCTGGCGGGGCGTGCTGGAGAACAAGACGGTTCCCCTGACGCTGGAGAAGGTGGACGGCATCCTGACCCGGGGCGGGACGATCCTGCGGACCTCGCGGACCAATGTTCGCAAGGTCGAGGGCGGGATCGAGAAGTGCGTGCAGGTGCTCAAGGCCAACAAGATCGACGCGCTGATCGCGCTGGGCGGGGACGACACGCAGTCGGTGACGAACGCGCTGATCCAGGCCGGAGTGCCTGGAGTGGGCGTTCCGAAGACCATCGACAACGACCTGAACGGCACCGATGTGTGCTTTGGCTTCGACACGGCGGTGATGATCGCGACCGAGGCGATCGATCGGCTGCACACCACGGCCGAGTCGCACGAGCGGGTGATCGTGTGCGAGGTGATGGGGCGCGACGCGGGTTGGATCGCGCTGACCGCCGGCATCGCGGGTGGCGCGCATGTGATTCTGGTGCCGGAGAGGCCGATCGATCTCGATCACGTTTGCGCGATCCTGAAGTACAACTACACCACGGGCAAGAACTACGGCATCGTGGTGGTGGCGGAGGGGGCGAAGCTGCCCGACTCCGGCGCGCAGGCGACGAAGGGGACCAAGGTGGACTCGTTCGGGCACGCGCAGCTGAGCGGCATCAGCGAGCACCTGGCTGAGGAGATCGAGAAGAAGACGGGCTTCGAGACGCGCTCGGTGAACCTTGGGCACACGCAGCGCGGCGGCACGCCGACGGCGTACGATCGCATGCTCGCGACCCGGTACGGGCTGGCGGCGATCGATCTGGTTCACCAGGGCAAGTTTGGGCGGCTGGTGGTGCTGCACGGGACGAAGATCGAGGACATCCCGCTGGCGGAGGCGATCGCGAAGAACCGGACGCTGGACGAGAGCTTCCTGTCGCTGATCAGCTCACTGGAGCCAAAGCTTTAATTGATCGGCCCCATCCTGTTCATCCCAAGATGGTTGAATTGGATGGGGTTTTCATTCAAATACCCCGTCAAATCGTCATTCCTTTCCGGCTGCGGAGTGTGGTACAAAGAGCGTGCCTCACTGCTCTGGGAGGACTGAAGTGAAAGTCCCGCTCGCCACGCCCGAGATCCGCGAAGTCATGGACATTCGCCAGGCTGCGCACTATCTCGGCATCAGCGCCGACAGCCTCTATCGTTACGCCTCCTCCGGGTTCATCCCGGCGTTCCGGCTTGGGAACCGCTGGCGCTTCCGCAAGTCGCGACTCGACGAGTGGATGGATCGGCGGTCGGGGCTGGAGGAAGAGGCGGCGACGCCGAAGCTGGTCCGCTCGGGGAAGAAGCCGGTTCGGTCGACCCGGGTGATCAGCCGTTCGGTTCGGACCGGGTCGTAGACCCCATATTTCGGCTCCGACCCCCCTCCCCTTCTAATGGAATCAGCATGATCCGGAGGGGTCAACCCCTCTGGTGTTATCGAGTTGGTTAAGCCTGTTTCGCTCGCCCTCTAAAGCTTCGTTCCGTCGATCCAACCCTCCGTTGTTCGTCCTCAGATCAATCCTGAGAACGGCAACTCGGTCCGTCGATCGATTTTGAGTTTTTTGGGGGTGGACCCCCCTCCCCTTCCAATGGGATCAGGATTATCCGGAGGGGTCGACCCCCTGGTGTTGTCGAAGTGGTTAACTCGTGTTTGGACATGCCTGACTTCCGGTCCTGACGTTTATTCGTGCCGCCTTAAATGGAAAAGCTCCGTGCGCCGTATGAGGCGGACAGAGCTTTCCCTGAATTGAGGGTAGGTTTTTTGCGGGGTTGAGGCAAGGGAAATCGGAGGGGGAGACGGTACGGAGGTCACGATACCGGGCACCGAGCACCGAGCACCGAGCACCCGGCACCGGACTCCGAGCACAGAGGGCGAACCGTAGGATCGAGGGAAGGCGAAAATGGAAGACGATGCGAACGGACTTGCTGCGATTCAACGGTGCGGTTGAACGGGATCCTGCCATCGATGCGTGGATGAGAGAGCGTGATGGCGAACTGGCAGCCATCGCGCGCGAATGGTTTGAGGTGATGCGCGGGTGCGGGGACGAGGTCCGGGAGCTTTTGCATGACGGCTGTCCGGTGGCGTGTCTCGGCGACGCGCCTTTCGGCTACGTGAATGTATTCACGTCGCACGTGAACGTGGGGTTCTTTCAGGGCGCGGCGCTGCCGGATCCGGGCCGCCTGCTGCAAGGCACCGGGAAGTTCATGCGCCATGTGAAGCTGAAGCCGGGAACAGCTACGGACGCCGCAGCGCTCCGGAGGCTCATCGAGGCGGCGTACTCGGACATCAAGGCGCGGGTGGAAAACGGTTAGGTCAGCTCGTGCCCGATGAGCGCAATGGCCTGTACGCGCCAGTTGAGAATTACTTCCGGATAGCGGTACTCGACCCGGATGCCAGGAGTTTGGAGGGTTTCAATGGAAGGAAAATTCTCGACGAAAGGAGAGGGCAGAGGGCTTGTACTGTCCCCAGGTTCAACCCAGGCGTCGGGCCACCTCTCCCTCACGAGCCCATAACTTCCCGTCTGCCCAGGCGCCATGCCCCTCGCCACCTATTCGGCGAAGGCGTGCAGCCGTGCAGGCGGATTGTCCGCGGCGAGGTGGTGGCCGCAGTAGACGCAGTAGAGATCCGTGAGGCGGGCGTTGCGGTGGCAATTACCGCAGCAGGGCGACACCTGATACGCGCACTGCGGGCAGAAGTGATAGTCGCTCTCGATGCGCGCGCTGCAGGCCGGGCACACAGAAAGCACCGGGAGACGCAGCAGGAAATACAGAACCGCCCCGATGCCGCTGGGGATGACGACGCAGACGACCACCCAGAGCGGGACGCTCATGCCGCGGCGGGGAGAGTCGCGGGTGATGTAACCCATCATGAGTACATAAAGGCCCGCGAGCAGCCCGAAACTGAGGTCGATATAGAAGCGGAACCAGAAGGGCAGGTTTGGCGGATGGTGACGATGGGCCGGCACGACGACCCACATCAGGTACTCCATGAGGCCGAAGACGACAATGCCCCCCACAAGAGACCAGAGGGGGATGAGACTGAACTCGCCGGAGAAGCCTTCCGGATGCAGGTCTGCGCGTTGGCGAACATCTTTGTTCATTGCACGGGTCCCAGGAAACTATCGCTCGGCGCGGGCGGCACGGTCTCTCCACGTCAGCAGCAGGATGGCAAAGAGAGCGGAGAGCAGCACCACGAAGAGCGTCAGCACCATCACCGGCAGATCGAAGAAGTGCTCACCGTTACTGAGATCGCTCACAGCGCTCCACAGAAGCGGCGCAACCAGAAAGACCAACGCACCCATGGCCAGCAGAGCGATCCCGGCATGGCGGCGCCTGCGCGTCCGCTGCGTCTGGAGTTCGATAGCGGCTTCCATCACGGATCGACGGGTCCGGAGCACGACTTCGGGGACCGGGTGACCGGTGACATTTCCGCGGGGATGGAGTACTTCGCTGCTCATCGAGCCTCCATCCGATCAGACGAAGCGGCCACGGAACGAGTTGCCGGTTCGACCTGAGGTTTCAGCGCGGCCAGTCCGCGATAGAGGCGCGACTTGACGGTGGAGAGCGGAGCGCGAGTCATGCGCGCGATCTCTTCCAGCGACATCTCCTCGCGGAAGCGCAGCAACAGGACCTCGCGGTGAAGCGGGTCGAGGGTGAGCAGCGCATCGGCGACCAGTTGGCCGCTCTCGAGAGTCGAGAGATGGTCGAAGGGAGACTTGTCCTGGCTGGGAACTTCGAAGGGGCGCTCCTCGTCGCCGCCCTCGCACATCTCCTCGAGGCTGGCCATGGAGCGGCGGCGGCGCAGATCGATGACGAGGTTGCGGGCGATGGTGAACAGCCAGGTATCGAAACGTGAGTTGCCGTTGAACTGCGCGCCGCGCATCAGAACCCGCATCCAGGTTTCCTGAAAGAGGTCTTCGGCTATCTCGCGATTGCCGGTGAGATAGAGAAGATAGCGCAGAAGGCGGTGCTGATACTGGAGGATGAGTTCGTCGAGGAGAGCAGGATCCTGGCGGCGCAGGCCTTCGACGACGCGGGCATTCTCTGACCGGACGACCTCAGCAAGTTGGAGCGCTGCCGTACTCATGTCAACTTGACAGACGGGGGAAGGCGCACGAAAGACGCTTCGGGTTACGAGTTTCTCAACCTTTTGCGTCAGATCCATCGCTGCCCTTTCCGCGTGCCTCGTGGGGGGGTAGCCGCCGACTGGCTGGGCTTAAGGTAACTCTACCATTATCAGTCGGATTTGAGTCGTCCGCAACGATAGACTTGAGGGGATGGACGTTCTGTTTGGGTTGCACCCGGTGGAGGAAGCCCTACGGTCCGGGTCGCGGCGCTTCGACCACGTTTGCGTGGCGCGGGAGCGGCATGACCACCGGCTGGGGGAGATCGCGGCGCTGGCGCGCGCGGCGGGCGTACCGGTGCGCACCGAGCCGAGGGAAGCGCTGAGCCGGCTGGCTGGGACAACGGCGCATCAAGGCGTGGTGGCAGTCGTCGGTGAGCGTGCGTTTCTGGGCCTCGATGATCTGCTACAGGGGCCGGAGCCGCGGCTGGTGCTGGCTCTCGACGGCGTGGAGGATCCGCAGAACCTGGGCGCGCTGCTGCGGACAGCCGAGGGCGCGGGCGTGGATGGAGTGCTGCTGACGGAGCGGCGGTCGGCGCCGATGAGCGCGGTGGCGGTGAAGGCCTCGGCGGGTGCGGCGGAGCATCTGCGGCTGGCGCGAGTGGTGAATCTGGTGCGCGCGCTGGAGACGCTGAAGGAGCGGAACCTGTGGTGCGTCGGCCTCGACGAACGCGGCACAACGGATTACGACCGCTACGATTTCCGGTCCAACACGGTAGTGGTGCTGGGGCGCGAGGGAGCGGGATTGCACGAGCTGGTGCGGAAGACGTGCGATCATCTGCTGCGGATTCCGATGGCGGGAAAGGTGGATTCGCTGAACGTGTCGGCGGCGGGAGCGGTGGTGCTGTTTGAGGCGGCGCGTCAGCGGAGGGCGGGGGCGGCTTCGGAAGCTACGGCTCGCGCGGCGAAACCGGGCCGGCCTCAGCAAAAAGGTCTGGGTTCATGAAGTTTTGCATGATCTGCGCCGCAATGCTCGGCGCTTGTCTCGGGTTCGCGCAGCCCGGATTCGGACAACAGAACGAGAAGCCGATTCCTCAGCAGCCGCAGGTGTTGTTTTCCGGGCAGCCTGCGTCGAGTGAGAAGGCGGCGGGTTCAGCGACGAGTGCGACAGCATCAACGGTGACCGATGCGGAGCGCAGGTCGGTGGCGATCACGGCGTGGAATCTCGACGTGCATCTGAGCCCGCGTGAGCAGGCGATGGAGGTCCACGCGCGGGTGACGCTGCGCAATGCAGGCTCGGCGCCGCTCAGTAGAATTGCGCTGCAGCTTTCGTCGACGCTGCATTTTGAGATGGTGGGGTTGCACGGCAAAAAGGTGGCCTTCACGCAGCACACGGTCGCGAGCGATGCGGATCATACAGGGAAACTCGAGGAGGCGGTAGTTCCGCTGGCGGAGGGTTTGGCGCCAGGCTCATCGATGACGCTGGATGTGGACTACGGCGGCACTGTGCCGCTGACGGCGGAGCGGCTGACGGCAATCGGGGCGCCGGATGCAACGGCCGAAGCTTCGGATTGGGACCGGATCACCGAGGATTTCATCGGGGTGCGAGGGTTCGGAAATGTGGTGTGGTATCCGGTGAGTTCGGTGCCGGTTTCACTGCAGGACGGAGCGAAGCTGTTCGCGGAGATTGGGCGGCAGAAGCAGATGGATGAGGACGCGACGGTGAGTCTGCGCGTGACGGATGAGTTTGTCGCGCCGGTGCCGAATGCGGTGCTGCTGGATGGCCGCTTCATGAGCGGCGTGCAGCCCGCGGCGATGCCGACCGCGTCGTTCCCAGGAGTGATGACGGCGGTGCTGTCGGCGACGCGGCTGGGATTCGAGACGCCATCGTTCCTTGTGGCGCGGCGCACCGCGGTGGAGGGACACGGCCTGCGGGTGCTGGCAACGGAGGCGGATGCGGGGAGCGCACAACGGTACATCGCGGCGGCGGCGCTGGCGGAGCCACTCATAACGACGTGGTTGGGCAAGCCGAAGACGGCGTTCACGATTCTCGATTTACCGGAGACGGACGATGCTCCGGCGGAGACGGGCGCGATGTTGGCGACGCCGCTTTCCAGCGACGACGCGCAGCATCTGGCGCCGGTAGCGGTCCATGCGCTGGCGCATGGCTCATTCGAATCGCCGCGCGTGTGGCTGAATGAGGGCGTGGCGGCGTTTCTGGGATCGTTGTGGATCGAACAGGGTCAGGGACAGCCGGCGGCTCTGGAGAATCTGAATGCGGGCCGGCCGGCGCTGGCGCTAGTGGAGCCCGCATCGCCGGGCGAGGGAGCGGGTGAGGATCTGCTGCACGCGACGAGCGCGGTCTACTACCGTACGAAGGCGGAGTATGTGCTGTGGATGCTGCGCGACCTGGCGGGGGACAAGGCGCTGCAGAGCGCGATGCAGGCGTACGAGGCCGCGCAGGACACGACGCGCGATTATTTCGAGAAGCTGGTGGAGAAGGCGAGCGGCCGGGATCTGAAGTGGTTCTTCGACGACTGGGTGTATCGCGACCAGGGACTGCCGGATTTATCGATTGGCGGCGTGTATCCGAGCCGCGAGTCGGCGCAGCAGGTGCTCGTAGCGGTGGAGATCCGGAACGACGGCTATGCGGCGGTCGAGGTGCCGGTGACGCTGAAAGGGATAAGCGGAGCGGTGACGCAGCGGGTGCTGGTTCCGGCGCACTCGACCATCACGCATCGCATGACGTTCTCTGAGGATCCGGTAGAAGTGGACGTAAACGACGGCACGGTCCCCGAGGTGCGGGACAACGTTCACGAGCGGATCATTACGGCTGCGAAGCCGCAGTGACGACGGGCTCGGCGAGTGTGCCGGTGATCTTCTCCGCGCCGCGGCGCGTTTCGAGGGTAAGGTCGAGGTCGCGGTTGAAGGAGATGGAGCCGCGGAGGGCGCTGGTTCTGCCGTCGCGAGAGACGCCGCCGCTGGCAATCGTCAATGTGCGGGACGCGATCGTTCCCTTTCCTGTCCAGCGTTCGAAGGGCATGGGCGGCGCCGTGCTGCCGGTCGCGGCTTTGGCGGGCGCACCGCCTGGTGGACTGCCTGGCAAGGCGCCATTCTGCCAGGTGAAGGAGAAGTCGCCGGTGGCGGAGCCGGCGAGATCGGCGGCGCGGTAGCCGGTCAGGGTGAGCGCGGCGTCGGCGTTGATTTGCCCGGGACCCCACTTCTCCTCGAAGAGCTCGGCGGCGGCAGCGGAGCTGGCGCCGGTGAGGCGCGTCTTCAGCTTCCAGTGCGGCGTGCCGTTTTCGAAGCTCATGTCTCCGGTCCAGTGGAGGGTTCCGCCGAGTGCTGTCGCGTCGAACGAGGAGAAGGCGAGGGTATTGCCGGCAACGCGGAGCGATGCGGCAACGTTGTGCAGCGGGAGCGGGCCAAGGTCGAGCTGCTGGCACTGGAGCTGACCCTGGAGCTTGGGCCAGCCGGGGTGGTTGTCGCCGAGACTCAGGAGCTTGCTCAGGAGGCCGCTATCGGGGTTCACGCCGAGCCCGGTCTCGATGGCGTCAGCGCTGGTGGATCCGAGGGCGAGGGTGAAGGTCGCAGGACAGCCTGCCAGGTCAGTGCAGACCACCGGAAACTGCAGCGAGCCGTGCATGGGCATCTTCTGGTATGTGAGAGCGACGTTCTGCCAGGAGATCTGCGTGGGATCGAGGCCGATTTCGGCGGACTGGACGTCAACCGGCGCGGGGAGGAACGCCGGACGCAGCTGCGCGGAGTCGAGAATGATGGAGCCGCTGGTGGCGATGCCATTACCGCTGCCGGCATCAGGCAGAGGCCGCATCCACTGGCCGGTGGCGGAGAGGTTGAGGGTGGCGCGCCCGCGCGGCGCGACGAGGTTGGTGGCATTCTGCAGCACGCCGAAGCTGGCCACTGCGGGAAGAAGACGGGCGAGCGAGGCCGGGCCGGTGAGATGGAGTTCGAATCCAGCGCTGGTGAAGCGCGAGTCCGCAACGAGGGGCTGTGACTCACCCATAGGGATGGAGACGGGCTGGAGCTGAATCGCGTTCTGCACCGGTGGCAGTGGCTGCGAGTGCTTCGCACGGTGCGGAATCGAGGGCTGCGGTGGCGGAGCAACGAAGTGCATCGCGGGAAGGTTCAGCGTGCCTCCGGAATAGCGAAGCGAGACTCCCGTGGCGTCGGCAGTTCCGGTGAGCAGCGGGTGATCGGCAGTGACGAATTGGAAGCTGCCATTCACGATGCCGCCCACGGTCACGTTCTGCGCGCCGGGTCGGGTGAGTTGCAGGAAGCGGATGGGGAAAGCAGCGGGAATGCGATTGATCTCGAGCTGAAGGTTGGCTTTGGGGGTCTGCAGGCCCTGAACGCTGCCCGTGAGCAGGAGATGTCCGTCGGCTACGGGCCAGAAGCAGGTGATGTTGTCGAGCGTGTGCAGGAGGTGATGGTACTGGCTGCGGCAGGTGGCGTCGACGTCGACGGTGGAGGGCGGCTGGAATTCCTGGCGGCGCAGGTCGGCAACCCGGAGGCGCGACTGCAGCTGCAGATCGCCAATATTGCCGCGGAGATCGGTGGTCAGGTCGAGGTCGCCTCGCCATCCGCTGTCCATACCGGCGAAGATCCGGGTGACCTGGCCGAGTTGAGCGCCGCTCCACTCGGCGCGCAGATCCACAGGCATGGCATCGAGCGCCGGAGCGCGGTGCAGCGAGCCTTCAATGCTGAGCCCGCCGGTGTCGGAAAGGTGGAGCTCGAGGTCGGTACGCACCGGCTGGGCGCGCATGCGGAGGCGCCACTCGTCGGCGTTGGCCTGCCACATCGAGAACTCGGCGTTCATCAGCGAGAAGGGCTTCTTCTCCGCGCCATCCTTGAAGTCGATGCGGGCGTTGGTGGCTTCGATGTAGGGGAAGCGAGGACGCGCGCTGAGGCGCCGCTGGCCGGTAGGGGCGTTGGCGATCTGCGAAGCGCGGAGCAGGACCGAGCCGATACTCCACTCACCAGCCGCGTTGCGGACGATATTGAGGTTGGCTTCGTCGAGGCTGATGCGGCTGACTTCGAGGCGTCCACGCCACAGCGAAGTGAGCCGGAGGGAGGCGACCACAGAAGTAGCGTGGAGCGCGGGCTCGTAGCCGAAAGAAGGATCTTCGTCGACCGTGAAGTCGGTCATCACGATCCCGGGCGTGGGCAGCAGGCGCAGCTGCATGCCGCCGACATAGACAGGGCGGCCGAGAGCTTCGGACATGCTGGCGGTGATGGTGTGGCGGTATTTGCCGAGGTTGAAGTACGGAGGGAGGAAGATGGCCAGCAGAAGAAGCGCGATGAGGGCGCCGGCGATGGCGACGCGCAGCCACGGAAAAGGCCGAGGGCTGCGAGACTCCTCGGAGGATACGAGCTCCTCCAGCGAAGGCATGGCTATTTCACTCGGTGGAGGGTGCGGCGCCAGCGAGTCTGGTCGAAGAAGTGAATCGTCTCATGGAGGATCCAGCCGACGCGGTCCGCAACGGAGGTCTTATATTCCTCCGACTCCGGCGTCTCGAAGGACCAGTAAACGAACAGCGGGCGTCCGACGATATTCGCGCGAGGAACGAAGCCCCAGTAGCGGCTGTCGAGGCTGACCAGACGGTTATCCCCCATGCAGAAGTACATGCCGGCGGGAACGACGAGGTCCTGGCCCTGAATGAAGCCGGGCAGGGCCTCCCCCCACTCGGCAGTGACATTGCCGCTCAGGCTCGGGGAGACGGAGGGGAAGTCGTCGCGGTAGGCATCGTAGTCCGCGTCGGAGGGCTTGCCGGCGTAGGGCTCGTCGAGGGCAACGCCGTTGCGGTAGACGATGCCGTTGCGCAGGTGGAGGTGGTCCCCGGGGATGCCCATGACGCGCTTGACCAGGAAGAGGTGGTCGCCGTTGGGCTCGAGGGTGGGCTTGTAGAAAACGACGATGTCGCCATGCCGCACGTTGCGGTAGTAGACGAAGGGCGCATAGCGCGCGGGCGGCGCGAGGGTGATGCGATCGACCAGGACGTGGTCGCCCACCAGCAGCGCCCGGACCATGGAGGAGGACGGGATGGCGAAGTTCTGAAAGACGAAGGTGAGGACGAAGAGACCGACAGCGAGAACACCGCAGATGGAGGCGAAGGCCTCGAGCGGAGTCTCCTCGTGCTTATGCTTCGACGCGTGCTGCTCCTCGACTTCTGCCATCAGGGTTCCAGCTATCCTCAGCGAACCACGCGCATCAGGCGGTCCCAGCGCGCGAAGTTGACGATCCTGTCCCAGAGATCGTTTTTCTGTCCGAGTCTATCATCCGGGAGCTGAACGACATCGGTGGCGGAGGGCTCGCGCAGGGAGAAATAGACGATGAAAGGGCGGCCGACGATATGGTCGCGGGGAACGAAGCCCCAGTAGCGGCTGTCGCGGCTGAAGTTGCGATTGTCGCCGA
>Ga0224555_1000109_pt1 | contig 109423 bp, 87 predicted proteins | sample 714S23034metaG_FD_180687 | JGI IMG/M metagenome (GOLD analysis project Ga0224555, IMG submission 180687) | Peat soil microbial communities from Stordalen Mire, Sweden - 717 S2 30-34 | ecosystem: Environmental > Terrestrial > Soil > Wetlands > Peat | place: Sweden: Norrbotten County, Stordalen... | reverse complement strand
CGCTTCACGCGCAGCGGCTCTTTGGCGACGTCGCAACCGGCAATCAGCACCTCGCCGCGATCGGGCGCCAGCAGGCCGGTCAGAATCTTGAGCAGCGTGGATTTGCCCGCGCCATTCGGCCCCAGTAACGCGCAGATGCCGCCTGCCAGGTCGAAGGAGATATTATCGAGGGCGGCGAATTCCCCAAATCGCTTGCTGACCTCGCGGCAATGTAGCATATTGTGCCGATTATCGCAGGTCCGTTGACGGCGCGGCCCCGCGTCCGCCTGCGGGACGTCCGGTTCCGAAAGCGGACACACAGAACCGCTAGGGTGCAGTGTCCAAGGAATAACTGTACAGCAGATTAGCTGTGGGGCAGGCCATCGTTTTTCGTGGCCTGCCGAGTTCGAGCACGGTGCGCAGACGACAAACAACGATCGTCTGCGCCAAATGCGGATTCGCATCTGAATACGCAGTATGAGCCGTCGACCTTGGCGGTAGTCTCCGCCGATGGCGGGCGGCCGTTGAAAGTCATTCCGGCTCCGTGGGGCAAGCAGTGACCGTCGACTTCACCGTGTCGCCCCCGCCGGCGCCTACCGGCTCCGTCACGGTAACGGCCACTACGGGTGAGAGTTGCACCGGCATCGCACCCAACGGTTCCTGCCTGTTAACGTTCCAGACGGCTGGCCCGCGGACGATCACGGCCAGCTACTCCGGAGACGCTACCTTCGCTCCCAGCGTATCCACACCGGTCAACCAACTGGTGAACCAGGCCGGAACGACGACGGCGCTAGCTTCCTCTCAGAATCCGTCTCCATTCGGAGTTCCCGTGACATTTGTGGCGACTGTTGCGGCCGTAGCGCCGGGCGCCGGAACACCCACGGGCACGGTGACCTTCTACGACGGAGCGGCAGCCATCGGCGCGGGCACGCTCTCCGCCGGCGTGGCAGCCTACTCAACCACCACCGCTCTCGCCGCCGGCACGCACTCCATCACAGGCAGCTACGGCGGGGACGCCAACTTCCTCGCCAGCGGTTCAAATGCGATCGCCCAAACCGTGACCCAACTGCCCCAGACCATCACCTTCATCCCTATTCCGAACCAAGTGCAGGGGACGCAGGTCGCCTTGGTGGCCTTCGCCAGCTCCCAATTGCCGGTAAGTTCCACCTCGCTGACCGCGCCGGTTTGCACGGTCTCGGGCTCGACCGCTACGCTGATTCACGCCGGACTCTGTACCATACAGGCTGCGCAGCCTGGTAACGCAGTGTACGCCGCGGCTCCCTCGGTCCAGCAAAGCTCTACAGTGCTGGCCCCGCCCGCCAATTTCACGATCACCCCGATTCCATCGTCGGAAACCGTGCACGCCGGCCTGCCCGGCGTGGCCGCTCTGGAGTTGCAATCGGTGAACGGTTTCAACGGCACCGTGACGCTAAGCTGCGGGGGTGGTCCCGCCGCCTTCACCTGCCGGGATGTGCCGCAATCGGTGAAGGTCAACGGAAGAGCATTCGTCGCAACTTTAGTCCTGTTCCCGCATAACACGGCGCCGGGCACCTACACGATCACTTTTACCGGCGTCTCCGGCTCGTTGACGAACAGTACCGCCGTGAAATTCACCGTCAAGTAGCACAGCAAACGCATCGAAGATCCCGGCGGTCCAGGCCGCCGGGGGAGGTGCAAATGCGACCAGGATCGCGCAAAGATAATATTGAAGCTGCCTGCACGACTTCACGGAAGGATCGGAGCGATGTCACGTGGGTGCGTACGTTCATTATCGACCGGCAAGCAGTCTTGGCGATCTTTACTCACATCGGCGGACGCGCATGCCTGGTCGGCGCCGTCGATGCTGTGTTCGGCGATATGGTCCCAGATCCCGATCAGGTCCGCCCGCGCCTCCGGCGTGAGGAAAAACCGCCGGCGCCGGCTCATTTGCCGTTTGCCCGGCGACGGGCGCTTATTTGCCGGATCTCTTCAAACACGGCGTCTCCATCCAGCAACTCGCCGCGGTCGGCCTGCTCGACGCCCCGCCTGATCTTGGCCCGAAGCTCTTTCAGGGCAGTCGCGCGCGCCTGCTCGCGTTCCTCGAGCAAGCGCAGTCCTTCGCGAACCACTTCGCTGGCGGTCTGATACCGGCCGGAGGCCACGCGGGACTGGACGAACTGCTCAAGTTCCGGGGTGAGCGAGACGTTCAAGCTGGTGCGGATCGGCATACCTTAATCAATGCAACACCTGTCCCGCTTGTGTCAATTTGTGTTACAGGATGCCATGTTGGGCGCGCGGCGGTTGGCTACCGCCGTTTTGGCCGATTGACAATCGGCCGCAGCTTACCAAGCTGGGCGGGCGTCCACGCCTGCGACGGGTCTCCAGACCCGCCAGCGAGCGAAGCTACCCCGCGCAAGCCACGAAGCGGTCAAGCGGTGGTCATCGGATAGCCTTGTCCTCCGCTCGCCCGTACCGGTTCAAAAGGTACGATCCGGTCTGCAGCAATCCGGCGAAAGCGAACCACACCTGCCAGTGCGAGAACAAGCCCTTGCGGATGGCGAAGTCGCTGGCCCAGTGCGGGTCTTCCGCCAGCCGCCAGATGCCCAGTGCCGCCGCCATCACTGCCCCGGGCGTCAGCAACGACGCGAACGCCATCGCCACCCGCCGGTTCTTGCGCCGCTTGCGCTCCACTTTCGAACCCTTTCCAAAGCGGATGCGGACCACCATCTTGTTTACCACTCTATCAGTAATTGCGTTAAATTAGTCGCTTCGGAAAAGAGGCAAATTATGATTCATAGACTGAAAGCTGCGGTTTTCGGCACGGGCTTCGTGGGGCGCGTGCACCTGGAAGGGATTCGCCGCTTGGGCTTCGTCCAGGTCTACGCCATCGGCGAGAGCCAGAAAGAGAAGGCTCGCCGCCTGGGCGAAGAGTTCCACGTCGATAAGACCGCCAGCGACTACCACCTGATTCTGGACGATCCCGAAGTGGATGTGGTCCACGTGTGCACGCCGAATGCGCTGCACTTCCCCATGGTGACCGACGCGCTCAACGCGGGCAAGCACGTGATCTGCGAGAAACCCTTGTCCACGTCCGTCGAGAACGCGCGCAAGCTGGCCGCTCTCGCCAAGGAAAAGAACCTGCGCAACTGCACGTTCCACAACCTGCGCTTCTACCCCATCGTGCAGCAAATGCGCCGTATGCGCGAAGCGGGCGAACTGGGCGAGATCCTGGTGGTGCAAGGCGGCTATTCGCAGGATTGGCTGCTCTACGACACCGATTGGAACTGGCGCATCGATTCCACATCCAACGGCCCGTCGCGCTGCATGGCCGATATCGGCTCGCACTGGTGCGATATGGCCGAACATGTCACCGGCCAGCGCATCACGTCGGTGTGCGCCGATCTTCAGACGTTCCATAAGACCCGCAAGCGGCCCAAGAAGTCCATCGAGACCTTCGCCGGCAAAACCCTGAACCCGGAAGACTATGACGAAGTGCCCATCGACACCGAGGATTTCGGCGCGGTGCTGTTCCGCATGGGCGACCGCACTCGCGGCGCATTCACCGCCAGCCAGGTCAACGCGGGTCGCAAGAACGGTCTGAGCCTGGAAGTCTACGGCAGCAAGGCTTCCGTCGCCTGGAACCAGGAGCGGCCCGACGAGTTGTGGATCGGACACCGCAATACGCCCAACGAGATCGTCATCAAGGACCCTTCGCTGCTGCTGCCAGCCGCGCGCCCCTACGCCGATCTGCCGGGCGGTCACAGCGAAGGTTACGACGACACCTTCAAGCAGTTGTTCCGCCGCTTCTATCGCTCCGTGGAAGATGCTTCCGCGCCCATCGAGTATCCGCAGTTCGTGGACGGCCTGCGCCAATTGCAGATCCTCGACGCCGAACTGGCCTCGACGGCCGCGCGCGCCTGGATGGACGTGCCATCTTAGTGGGGCAGGCTCTCGCCTGCGGCGGCCTCTCAGGCCGCCTCTTTTTATCGCAGCAACGGCCGGGGGCCATCACCAGCAGCAGAAACCCAGGGTCGTGGAGGGCGGGATTTATCCCGCGCGGGGCTTAAGTCACGCCACGATCTCCATCACGCGCCGCACGCGAGCCGTGAGGCGACGGCGCCTACGGTCTTCATCAAGTTGCTTCATGCGCTCGGTTATCTGCTCGGGCGAGGCGTCCGGCCCCAGTTCCGCACGCACTGCGCGCACACGCGCCGCCAGGTCCATGTCGGCCTTGCACCCGCGGCAAATACCGGATCGGTGCACCCGCCGGCGTGGGAGATGGCACTGCGCACAAACGGGTATGGGGCGCGGTACTATCTATCCGCCCGCCAACAGGCCCGGATCAGGGGTGGTCGCGGGCCAGACTGGCACCGCGTATCGGAGACACTCAACCCTCTGCCCTTCCGGAGAGAGGGGCTGGATAGATCAATCCTCAGGGCTCGCCGCCAGCGCGCACGCTCACGGCGTTACGGTGAAGACCGTGCCCACGTTCGCACTGCCACCGTTATAGGTCGTGCCGTAAAGCAGCCCGCTGCCGTCGATCACCAGGGTCGCATACGGATTGGCCCCGTCGCTGCTGATGAAGTTGTGCAGGATAGTCTCGGTCCAGGAGCCTCCTTGAGACGCCGGTGGCGTCAACGAGTACACCGTACCAAAGGATGAACTTCCGCCGTTGGCGCAGACGCCGTAAAGCACCCCGCTGGCGCCGAACACCAAACCGGCTCGGGGACTGCCCCCGTCGCCGGGAGGCCCCGTGAAAGTATGTAGAAGCGCGAATGTCCACGCGCCGCCTGGAGTGCCCGGCGGCGTCAACGTGAACACCGTGCCATCGCCCGAGCTTCCCCCCATCAAGGCGGTGCCGTAGAGCACCCCGTTGCTGTCGATTATTACAGGTGCGTGGGGATTGGCCCCGTCGCTGCCGGTAAAATTGTGCAGCACGGTCTCCATCCAGGCGCCGCCTGGAGTGCCCGGCGGTGTCAGCATGAACACCGTGCCATCGCTTGAGGTTCCCCCGTAGTAGGTAGTGCCGTAGAGCACGCCCCCGGCGCCGATCAGCACACTGGCGTGAGGATTGGCGCCATCGCTGCCGCTGAAGCTGTGCAGAACGGTCTCGGTCCAGGTGCCTCCCGAGTTGGTCAGCGAGAACACCGAGCCGTCACTCGAAGCCCCGCCGTTGAACGTCGTACCGTAAAACACCCCGTTATTGTCCATCACCATGCCTGCGTAGGGATTCGCCCCATCGGCCGGCGAGCCGCTGAACTGGTGAAGAAGCGTCTCAGTCCAGGAGCCGCCCCCCGATGGCGGCGCCAACGAGAACGCCGTGCCGAGGCCTTTTTGCGCGCTGTTGTAGCTCCCGCCGATCGACGTCGTGCTGTACAGCACTCCGCTGTTGTCGCTTACGAAATCTCCATCGGGTTCGGCCCCGTCGGTGGGGAAGCCGGCGAAATCGTGTAGGACGGCCTCGGTCCACGAGCCGCCCCCCGATGGCGGTGTCAACGAGTACACAATGCCGTTGTTGCTCAAAGACCCGCCGAACACCGTGGCACCGTAGAGCGCGCCACCACTGCCGATCAGCACACCTCGTTTGAGATTGGCCCCGTCGCTGGGGGCCCCCGCGAAACTATGCAGGACGGTCAGCGTCGGCACGGCCGAATAGATCGTAAAGCCGTTCACCAGAGACGCTTGCTGCATGCCTGTCGCGACCGTCACTGTTTGGGGTCCGGTTGTCGCTGTAATGCTGATGGCCAGTTCCGCAGTGGCACTGGTCGGGCTATTGACCGTAACCGGCCCCGGCTGCCCATCCGCGGCGCCTCCCACCGAGACGCCCGGTCCGAAACTGGCTGTCGTCGTCGCCTGCACGAAGTTCGTGTTGGCTCCGGTAATGGTCGCTTGCAGGGTCTTCCCCGCGTTCCCCCAGTTCGGCGAGACCGTGGTGATCTGGGCCGCGGGATTGATGGTCAGGACAAACGCCTGGCTTGCAGTCGCCTGGTTGCTGTCCGTCACCTGGATGGTGAAGTTGAATGTGGCTGCTGTGGTGGGCAAACCGCCGATCAAGCCCGTGCCTGAATTCAGCGAGAGGCCGGCTGGCAAACTGCCCGCGCTCACCGACCAGGTGTATTGCCCGCTTCCACCGGTGGCCGTTAAGGTTTCTGAGTAGTCGATCCCTACCTGGCCCGCTGGCAATGGTGAAGGAGTCGTGATCGTCGGCGCCGCGTCGATGGTTACAGAAAACGCCTTGGCAGCGGTCGCCTGATTGCTATCGGTCACCTGGATCGTAAAGCTGGGAGTGCCCGCCGCAGTGGGCTGGCCGCTGATCAGCCCCGTGGTTGCGTTCAACGTGAGACCGCCTGGCAATGAGCCCACGCTCACCGCCCAGGTATAGGTCCCGCTGCCGCCAGTAGCCGCCAAGGTCTGCGAATAGCTTACACCCACCGTGCCCGTCGGCAAGGGCGAGCTGGTGGTGATGACAATCGCCGGGTTGATGGTCAGCGCAAATTGCTTGGATCCCGTGGCTTGGTTAGTATCGGTAGCCTGAATGGTGAAGTTCGCGGCGATGGCCGTGGTAGGTTGGCCGCTGATGAGGCCGGTGGTTGCATTCAACGTGAGACCGGCGGGCAAGGATCCCACGCTCACCGACCAGGTGTAGGTCCCGCTGCCTCCCGTCGCCGCCACCGTCTGCGAATAGTTCACGCCCACCGTGCCCTGCGGCAGCGGTGAGCTGGTAGTGATGACGATCGCCGCATTGACGGTCAGGGCAAATTGCTTGGACCCCGTGGCCTGATTGGTGTCGGTCGCCTGAATCGTGAAGTTCGAGGCAATGGCCATAGTAGGTTGGCCGCTGATCAGCCCCGTGGCCGCATTCAACGTAAGACCGCCTGGCAAAGATCCCACGCTCACCGCCCAGGTGTAGGTCCCGCTGCCGCCAGTAGCCGCCAAGCCCTGCGAATAGTTCACTCCTACGGTGCCCGTCGGCAACGGTGAGCCGGTAGTAATGACGATCGCCGCGTTGATGGTCAGGGAGAATAACTTGGCGGCCGTATCCTGGTTACCGTCGGTAACCCTGATTTCGAATTTGGGGGTGCCTGTGTTGGTTGGCTGGCCGCTGATTACGCCGGTGGCCGCATTCAGCGTGAGACCGCCTGGCAAGCTCCCCGCGACCACCGCCCAAGTGTAAGTGCCGCTACCGCCGGCAGCGGTCAAAGCCTGCGAGTAGTTTGAGCCGACCGCGCCCGCCGGCAAGGGTGAACTGGTGGTGATGACAAGCGCGTGGTTGATGGTTAACGCGAATTCCTTGGAAGCGGGCATGTGCAGGCTGTCGGTAGCTTTGATTTCGAAGTGTGAGGTGCCTGACGCGGTGGGCGTGCCGCTGATTACCCCGCTCGCCGTGTTCAACGTGAGGCCGCCGGGCAAAGTCCCCGCGGTCAACGCCCAGGCGTAGGTCCCGCTGCCGCCAGTAGCGGTCAAAGTCTGCGAGTAGCTGTCGGAAACCACGCCCATAGGAAGGGGTGAGCTGGTGGTGATCGCCACGGGAGCGTTGACGGTTAGCGTCGAACTGTTGACGCTCTGAAAGGCGTTGCCGGTGGAGGTGGTGCCGGAAATGGAAACCTGGTAAGACGTCGCGGCTGAAACCGTGACAGAGGTGGGAACCTTGAACGTGACGTATTCCGTGGTGCCCGATTCAACCGTGACAGCCGTAGCCGTGGTGGTGCCGGTTGGCCCGCCGCCAGAGGTTGTGGGGTTGAGTGTTACAGTTACGTTAGCAGGCGGGATCGTTCCGCTCGGGAAACCATGCCCGATGACCGTAACACTGGTTACGTTCGTGTCGGCCGCGGTGGGCGAAGTGAGTCCATTCAGCGTGACGTTTGTGACTGCCCCCAACGGGAGCGAACCGGCAAACAAAACCAACGCGCACAGCAGCATGCGCACCAGACAACTGGCCCCGGATACACGGCTGATTCGTGAGCTTTTCATGCTGGGCCTCCACGCCCGCAAAAAGGGGCTCAGGCTAAGATACCAGAATATCCAGTGCATTGTGCGCTTTTTCACGCGCGGGACAAGGGGTACTGTACTGTTGTTCTGGCGGGCTGGTACTGGCTACCGGTCTTCGCGCGCCAATTGCGGGTCGGAGGGGTGCTGGCCGCCGATCTTGCGCTCCAGCTAGCTCTCAGCCTGCGCGGGTCCCCTGGACCCGCTCGCCCGACCCAGCGTGAAATCTCGGTGACACGCTACACCAAATAGTTTTCCCCGTCAAGCCAATAACTTGCCGGAATTGCCCCCCGGTTCTCTCCCATCCGCGGCCTATCATTCGGTCAGGAGAACAAAAACGGGCGCAGCCAGGACCAAATTGGCTTCGCACGTTCAAAATCGCTATGGCAACTGAAAAAATGAAAAACAAATCGAGGCCAATTGCCTCAACGCGCAGAAATCTACGGGGCCAAAAACATCTGAGGGGAAGGCCGGTGTCTCCATGAACTCCCCGCGCCACGGCCTGCGCGTCCGCGCCATCGCCCTGCGCGCGGCCCCCTGCGCCGATCCCATCCACCAGACCGCAGCCCCGTCAGCAGGTTCCGAGCCGCGACCGTTCCGAGCCGCGACCGTAAGGGAACGGTTGCGCCTACAAGCCCGTCATGATTCGCCACAACGCCACCTTTGTGCGCCAGGGCCATTGCCTCCTCTTCGCCGAATACTCGCAGTCCTTGCAAGACTGCCGCGGATGCCGCACCATCGCCTGGTGCCGCTACTACGACCGCGCCGGCCTGCGCGAACCCGAGCGGCTGGCCCTTGCCCGCTGGGAAGACGACGGAGGCCGGCCCACTTGAAACATATCCGCCCCTTCTGTCACTATTCAATGATGCGGGGGGAATATGCCATTCAATGACAACCGGATCGAGCACTTCATCGTCCTGATGCTGGAGAACCGTTCGTTCGATCACATGCTTGGCTTTTCCGGTATTCCGGGCATCGACGGACTTACCGGCGCGGAAACCAATCCGGACACCACCGGTGCGCCGGTTAAGGTTTCCAATAATGCGCAATACATCGGCGACTACGAGCCCGATCCGGGGCACGAGCTGTTCGACGTCAACGTCCAGATCTTTTCCAATCAGCAAGCCACGCCGGGTACCGCGCCCCCCATGCAGGGCTTCATCCAAAGCTATTTCCAGGTCTGCGGCGATCCCAATCGCGCCAAGGACGTGATGAAGTGCTTCTCCCCGCAAACGCTTCCCAACCTCACCTACCTGGCGAAGAACTATGCGGTCTGCGATCGCTGGTTTTCGTCAGTGCCGGGACCCACCTTGCCCAACCGCTCTTTCGCGCATGCGGCCACGTCGATGGGCTCCGCTGTGGGGCCGCCTTTCCTCGGCAATCTGCACACCATCTATTCAGTGTTGAACCAGCAGCAGGTCTCCGCCAAAATCTACTATCAGGACTACACCATGGCCCTGACCTTCAAAGAATTGCTGGGCAATCAGACCGAATACTTCGGCCTGTACGACGATTTCCTGAACGACTGCAAGAATCCGCAAGCCCTGCCGAACTACTGTTTCATCGAGCCGCGCTACAATGCCGACGACACAGGCGGCGCCCATGAGCCGGCCGACCAGCACCCCGACCACGACGTGCGCGACGGAGAAGCGCTCGTTCACGATGTCTATACGGCTTTGATCGGCAACCCGGAAGTCTGGCAGAAGACCCTGTTGCTGATCGTCTACGACGAGCACGGCGGCCTCTTCGATCACGTCGCGCCGCCCGCCTGCGTGAACCCCGACAACCAGAATTCGGCCGATCCGCCGTTCGATTTCACACGCCTCGGAGTGCGTGTGCCCGCCGTGATGGTTTCGCCCTACATCAAGGCCGGCACGGTCATCGGAACCGCCGATAACACGTTCTACGATCACTCTTCCATCATCGCCACCGCGCGCAAATTATTCCTGCCGGATTGGCAGAATACGTCCCTCACCAATCGGGACAAAAACGCGTTGACGTTCGACCAGGTCCTGAATCTGGCCACGCCGGATAACAATCCGATGGCGGCGCGGGCCGTCGCCCTTCAGGCGCATACTGCCATGGTCGCCGCGCGCGTCGCCGCCGTGCCGCTGGGCCAGGCGCCGCCTTCGAGCAAGGATAAACCGCTTTCCAACCTGCAAATGGACATGGTGGCGCACGCCAGCCAGGCCGAACAGCAGTACCTTCCGCCCGAACGGCAAACTGGGCAATCTCCAGCCGACATTCAAACCGAGAAACAGGCATCCGCCTATTTGCAGAATGTCGGACAGCGGCTCAGGGGCGCCCAATGAAACGCATCGTTTTGTTTGCCATGGCAGCCTCGCTGGCGCCTGGGGCACTTGGCGACGATCAGTTAACCAAGGAAATCCACACCATCGAGAATTACTGCGCACCTGCCTTGAAAGCCAACCTGCTCGACCGTACCCAGGACGGCCAGTGCGCTCAGCCTATCTTCAACGGCGACCCGCTCCACTTCAATGCCCAGATGTTCGCGCCGGGCAACGGCCTGGGACTGGGGTTGGGATACAAGCGCCTGTTCACCTTCGGACAGAACTGGCAGAACAACTGGGATCTGGGCGGAATGGGATCGGTCCAGGGCTCCTGGGAAGGTCATTTCGTGGCGCGGTTCGATAAGGAGCGGCCGGCGCCTTCCATGACCGATACTACTCCGCCCCAGCACCGCATCGTGGAGAAGTTCGAAATCCAGCCCTATGTCACCGCGCAGCAATTGACCAAGCTGGATTACTACGGTGAAGGCCCTCAATCCAGCCGCAGCGCCGTCGCTCTATACACCGAGCGGGACATCCGCGTGGGCGTCGGCGTGTCTATCCCCGTGGCCTGGTGGCTCAACGTGGGCGCGAAAGCCGAAGGCTTATGGCCGGCGCTCGGTCCCGCCTCCACCAGCACAATCCTTTCCGTGGCCGACTCTTATACCAATTCACAGGCGCCCGGTATCGCCTCGCAGCCCACCTTCACCCATTACCAGTTCTACGTCCGCCCGCACCTGCCCAATCAAGAACCGTTCGGTTTGATTTACAAGGTCGGCTACGAGTATTATCAGGATCACGGCAGCGGCCAATATTCCTTCGGGCGCTTCCGCGCGGATCTACTGCACAACTTATACCTGGAGCACGCCGGCAAAGAGACACGCCGTGACAGCATTCTGTCGGTCTATGCCCGCCTGACGCTGGCCGAAACCTCCGCCGGCAACACCGTGCCGTTCTATTTGCAGGATACGCTCGGCGGCACGGATATCAACGGCGACCCAGCCCTGCGCGCCTTTGCCGATTACCGCTTCCGTGCTCCGGATAACATGGTCTTCGAAGTGGAATTCAATCGCCGTATCTGGAAGCCGCTCGGCATCATGGTCTTCTACGATACCGGCCAGGTAGCCGCTCAGGCCTCGAACCTTAGCTTAGGAAAAATGCGCCACAGCGTCGGCGGAGGCCTAACCCTCTGGTCGGCCACCAAAGTGGTGTTTCGCGCCTACGTCGGACTCGGCGGCGGAGAGGGCACCCACACCTTCGTGGGCATTCTCCCCCTCCCCGGACCCGTAGCCGCGCCCTATCGCACCTACTGAACTAACATTCTGACTTCTGTCTTCTGACTTCTGTCTTCTGCTTCTTCAGTCCAACACGATCTTCATGTTCGTGCCGCCCACCCGGATCTCTTGGACCTTGTTCTTGCCATCGGCATTGGCGTACCGTACGGTGGTGGAAGAATACTTGGCGTCGCCCGACTCGACCTTCACGGCCGCCTCGGCGGTCTGGTGGCCGTGCTTGATCACGATCTTCTGGTCCTGCAGTTCACACCTGTAATCGCCGGCCTTCAACTCCGTGCCGCCGATCGTGGCCGGCTCAAACAACGTTACGGTGAATGACTTGGCGCTGGCGAAGGCCATTCCTGCCAGCAGACATACGAATAACAATGCTTTCTTCATCTTCGGTTAGCTCCTCAACAGTTTTGACGGCCTAGGGGTGCCTTCGCACGGGCCGCCTGAAGATAAGACGGACGAAATCAGGAGACGTTGTCCCGCGCCATATCAGCAATGTGTAAGGAATTCAGCCACGCGGCCCAGCGCCCGCTCCTGAATGTGCGGTTCCTCCCCAAAGCCCTGCAGCCATTCCATGTCCGGCTCCTTGCGGAACCAGGTCATCTGGCGTTTGGCGTAGTTTCGCGTATTGCGCTGGGCGTAGAACAGCGCCTCTTTGGCATTCAGTTCGCCGCGCAACATCTGGACCGCCTGCCGATAGCCGTGCGATTCGAACGGTTTCGCCTCCAGGCGAAATCCCCTGTCGAGGATGCGCTGCACTTCCTCCGCCAACCCGGACTCGAACATGCGGCGGCAGCGCTCGTCCAACCGCCGATACAGTTCATCGCGATCCGGCGCCAGGCCCATCTTCAGCGTGCGAAAGCCCTCAAGCCGGTCGCGGCCTTCGCCGAACATCTCGGTCACCGGCCGCCGCGCCAGCAGGCACACCTCCACCGCGCGCATGACTTTAGGCACATCGTTGCGGTGGATGCGCGCCGCCGCGGCCGCATCGAATCGCCCCAGCAGGCGGTGCAGCGATCCTGCCTTCCTCCGTTCGCGCGCAGCCAGTCGCTCACGCAGCGCCGTGTCCCGCTCCGGTCCCCGGAACAAGCCTTCAAACAACGCCCGGAGATAGAATCCTGTGCCGCCCGCGACCACCGGCAGCCTGCCACGGCTCGAGATCGTAGCCAGCGCCGCGCGCCCCAGCCGGGCATACTCGCCAGCGGTAAAGACCTCGTCCGGGTCCAGAATATCGATCAGATGGTGCGGAACCCCACGCATCTCCGCCGGTGGCAGCTTGGCCGTGCCAATGTCGAAGTAGCGGTAAATCTGCAGCGAATCGCAGTTCACCACCTCGCCGCCGAATTCCTCGGCAACCCTTAGAGCCAGTTCGCTCTTGCCCGCGCCGGTGGGCCCGGCGATCGCAATTACCGGTTTCAATAGGACCCCTCCGATAAGTAACACAAGCGTCACGATACCCGCATTGCAAATGCGCTATTCAGTTCCGGGTTCCCGCAACCGGATGTACGGCTCGCACTAGCCGGCGGGTATAAAAGAGGGTGGTCAGCGTGTTTGCGGCGTCGTTTTTCGAATGGCTCAGTACCAATCCCTGGGCCAATGCCATGAACGCCTGAGCCAGTACCGGCACCGCTTCCTCGTTTCCAGGATCGTCCCCGGCCGTTATACAATGAAAAGGAACGATTCGACCCTCCCAGGCATCTAGGTCGAAAGGAACCACACGATGAATTTTTCCCCAAAAGCGCTATTCTTGGCCCTTCCGTTGGCTTGCCTGTCCTATGGGCAGACCCCCGCGGCAACCGCACCGCCGGTCGATAAAGCCGCTGCTTACTATAACTTCTCGATGGGCCATTTGTACGCCGAACTGGCCGGCGTGTATGGCAATCGCAGCGAATACGTAGGCAAAGCCATCGATTTCTATAAACAAGCGCTGAAGCTGGACCCGGGAGCCAGCTTCCTGTTCGAAGAATTGACCGATCTTTACATCCAAAGCGGCAGGCTCAAGGACGCCGTTACCGAGGCCGAAGACGTCCTCAAGCGCGAGCCTAACAACCTGGACGCCCGCCGCATCCTCGGCCGCATTTATACCCGCATGATCGGCGACACCCAGCAAGGCAAAATCAACGAGGAAATGCTGCGCGCCGCCACCGGGCAGTACGAGAAGATCACCGCCAAAGATCCCAAAGACGTCGAGAGTTGGCTGACCCTCGGCCGCCTCTATCGCACCGCCCGCAATTCCGTGGACGCCGAGAAAGCCTATTCGCAGGCGCTGACCATCGATCCGAACAACGAGGATGCGCTCACCGGTCTGGCGATTGTCTACTCCGACGTCGGCGATACCCGCAAGGCCATTGAAAAACTGCAGGCTGTCACCAACAAGGATCCCAACCCCCGCACCTTGTCCGCCCTGGCCAGTTCCTACGAACAGCTTCACGATTACCGCAGCGCCGCCGAAGTGCTGCGCAAGGCGATCGATCTGGACCCGGAAAACAGCCGCGTCAAGCGCGCGCTGGCGCGCAATCTGCTGTACTCCGGCAACCTGGACGAGTCTCTCAAATATTACAAGGAATTCGCCGACGACGACCCCCACGACACCGAGGCCCTGCTGCGCATGGCGGAAATCTACCGCGAAAAGCGCGATTTCGCCAAGTCGCGGGAAATCCTCGATAAAGCCAAAGCCTCGGACCCCGAAAACCTCGAAGTGCGCTACGACGAAGTGAATCTGCTGGCCGTGGCAGGCCAGCCCGATAAAGCCATTGAAGCGCTCAAGTCCCTCCTGAAAGACACCGAGCGCAAGAGTTATTCGGAATCGGAGAAGGCTACCCGCGTCAATCTGCTGGAGCGCTTGGGCGAGCTTTACCGCGGCTCGAATCAAAACCAGCCCGCCATCGACGTCTTCCGCCAGATCGCCGACCTCGACCCGGATTCCGGCGCCCGCGCCGCGGCCCAAATCGTAGACACTTATCGCGCGGCCAAGGACTTCAAGAATGCCCGCGCCGAAGCCGACGCGGCGCGCAAGAAGTATCCCGACGATCGTGGGTTGACCGGGGCCTACGCGTCCGTGCTGGCGGACATGGGCAAAGTCGATCAGGGCGTCGCCGAATTGCGTGGCTTGCTGAAAGGCGATCACGACCGCGAGACGCAACTGGCTATCGCCCAACTGTACGAACGCGCCAAGCGCTACGAAGACATGGGCAAGCCGTTGGACGCGGCCGAAAAGCTTTCCGAAACCAAGCCCGACAAGGAGACCGTCTTCTTCATGCGCGGCGCCATGTACGAGCGCTTGAAAAAGTTAGACGCCTCCGAGGCCGAGTTCCGCAAAGTGTTGGACCTGGACCCCGACAGCGCCGGCGCGCTGAATTATCTCGGCTACATGTTGGCCGATCGCGGTGTGCGGCTGGATGAAGCCCAGAAAATGATTACGCGCGCTCTGGAACTGGATCCCGAAAATGGTGCGTATCTGGATAGTCTCGGCTGGGTCTACTACCGCGAAAACCGGCTGGACGACGCCGAGCATGCCCTGGTGCGCGCTCTGTCAAAGAGCGGCGTTGGCCAGGACCCCACCGTGCACGACCATCTCGGCGACGTTTATCTGAAACTGGGAAAGACCAAAGACGCCATCACGCAGTGGCAGGCCTCTGTGAAGGAAGCCGAGACCGACACCCAAACCGACATGGAGCCGGGCGAACTCGCCAAGATCAACAAGAAACTGGAAGACGCCAAAGTCCGCCTGGCAAAGGAAACCGGAGCATCCAAATAGTGTAGTCTTCGTGGGGCAGGCCCTCGGCCTGCGGCGGCCTCTCAGGCCGCCTCTTTTGGTTGCGGCTGCGCTGCTCTGTGGGGCAGGTTGTCAACACTTGGCAACCTGCAGGCCGATTGGCAATCGGCCTTTCCTTCTTAGCTGCCTGGGCCCCGCTTGGTCAAATGTGGAAGCTCACCGCCGGAACGTGCGCCTCAATCTCCTTGGCTTTATTCACTTCCTGGATCACGTCCGCCAGCGTGGTGCTGTCCAGAATATGCGCCACCGCGTCGCGCACCCGGCGCATCACGATGCGCGTGCCGCAGGTATTCTCGTCCTTGCACTCGTCGCAACGCCGGTAGTTGGTCTCGCGCGCGCAAGGCAGCGGCGCCAGCGGGCCTTCGATCATGCGGATCACGGTGCCCACCGTGATCTCCTCCGGCGGCCGGCTCAGCTCATATCCGCCCGCGCGGCCTTTCTTGCTCATAACCACGCCCCTGTTCCGCAACTCCAACAGGATGGCCTGCAGAAACTTCAGCGGGATGGATTCTTCGGTGGCCACCAGGTGGACCAGAATCGGACCCTCGCCGTAGTGCCGGCTCAGCGAATAAAGAGCCTCCAGCGCGTACTTCGTCTTCTTGGAGATAGTGCGCAATGACGATCCTCGATACTGTTAGCATACGTCAGACAGAGTGCCTTTGTATAGGCCTGTTACCCTGGCCTGTTACCCTGGTAGCTCACGTGCCACGCTCACGCGCCACCAATTGGCTGCTGCTGCTGGCCGCCGCCTTCCTGTTTTCCACCGGTGGCGCGGCCATCAAGGCCATCTCCATGACCCCCTGGCAGATCGCCAGTTTCCGTTCGGGGATCGCCGCGCTCGCCCTGGCCGTCTTCGTCCCGGACGGCCGCCGGCACTGGCGCTGGGCGCTGCTGCCCGTGGCCGCCGCCTATGCCGCCACGTTGGTCTCTTTCACCCTGGCCACCAAGCTGACCACCTCGGCCAACGCGATCTTTCTGCAATCCACCGCGCCGCTATACCTGCTGCTGATCGGTCCGCTGCTGCTCAAAGAGCCACTCGGCCGCTCCGATCTGCTGTTTTTGACGGCCGTGGCCGCGGGCATGCTGTTGTGCTTCGGCTCCGCGCAACCGGCCGTGGCGACCGCTCCCGACCCGCGCACCGGCAACCTGATGGGCGCGGTTTCCGGCTTGAGTTGGGCGCTCACGGTTTCGGGTCTGCGCTGGCTCGGACGGCGCGAAGGCGCGGGCAATGCCGCAACCGCGACCGTGGTCCTCGGGAACCTGCTGGCGTTCTTGGTAACCTTGCCCAAGGCTCTCCCCCCTCCCCACGCGGGCTTGCTGAATCTTAGTGTGCTGCTCTATCTGGGCGTATTCCAGATCGGGCTGGCTTACCTGTTCGTGACCCGCGCCATCCGTCATGTGCCGGCCTTCGAGGCCACCACCGTCCTGCTTCTGGAGCCCGCGCTGAACCCCGTCTGGGTGTGGCTGGTCCAGGGCGAGCGCCCCGCGGCAAGCTCCATCTCGGGCGGTGTGCTGATTCTGTCCGCCACCGTGCTGAACGCGTGGTGGCAGAATCGCCGCGGATAGCCGCACGGCCCGCGCGCGCTGGAGCCGGAAGCGCTGGGCAATCCGATCCGCAAATCGCGTTCAGCCCCCGTGGGACAAGTTGCCAACCTGCAGACCGATTGTTAAGGGTGCTTAACGGTTTTGGGGAAACCGCTCCCTGACGGTCGCGGCTCGGCAACAGGCGCATTGATTTCGCAGGGCTTACCGAGCCGCGACCGTCAGGGAGCGGTCTTTGCCAGTCAGTAATCCCCAAACCGGTTAAGCCCCCGGTTGTTAATCGGCCTTCGCCGATCTACAATAATCGGTTAACATCATTAGATACCCCCCCCGAGAAGAAAGAGACTGGAACTACGTGTCGCACAGGTTGGAGAAGAACCGGCCATCTTCCGGCGCCGCTCTCAGTGCTGGAGCCGAGGCCAGCGTCCGGCAACTGATCGCCAACGGCAAATATAAGGTGGCAGTCGAAACCGCCAAGGAGATTCACAAGGCGCAGTCCACGGCCGCCTCCGAAGCGCTGCTGTTGGATGCCTACGCCGCCCGGATTCAATCGCTCATCGATCAGAACCTGGCGGTCGAGGCCCAAGCTCTGCGGGAGTTGGTGTGGGAGCGTTTCCCGTCCGCCCGGGAGCGGCTGAACGGCTGCAACGGCTCCGGCGGAATGGACGCCGGCCGGTTCGAAGAGCTGGTGCGGCCGCTGAACGATCCGGAGCTGAGCGCGGAACGCCGCGCCGCCATCGAAGCAGCCATCGCGCGCGAGGCCGTTGACCTCCGGGCGCTCGCGGAGTGCGCCGCATTGCCCGTGGAACATCCTCTGCGCACCGCCGCGTCCGCATTGCAGCGCGCGTTCCTCGCCGTGACTGAAGGGCCCGTTGGCGAGGACGCGGCCGAACTGCCGGAGGTCTCGCGCCGCAGCCCCTTGGCGCCTTGGAAACTGCTGGTGCGCGCCATCGCCTGTTTCTATCGGGGCGAAGACGAAGCCAGCCGGCGATACCTTGCAGCCATCCCGCCGGAATCCGCGCCGGCCCGCCTGGTTCCCGCGATGCTGGCGATGCTCGGCGGCAAGCCGGCGGGGCTGACCGCCGCCGCTGCCGCCCTGGTATCGTCCACAACTTCCGATCCCGCGGTGCTGCCGAAGGCCCTCGAGGCACTGGACAAGGCTTTCGACTCGCACAAAGACGGAATTGTTCTTAAAGGCATCCGCGAAGCCGTGCAGGCGTGCCGCGAGAGTGCGCCCGGCCAGGTCGAGAGACTGAAACAGCACATTTCGGTGCGCTGCACGCTGGCCGATGTGAAAATGGAAAAAGTCCACACGGCCATGGGCGGGGCTCCCCGGCACGATGCCTACTATTTGAGGCTATTCGCGCGCGGTATGGAGGAACTCGCGGACCCCGACAACATCGCCATGGCCTGCGCCACGTGGGATCTGTTCCGGCTAGAGGCGGTGCGCGAAGGATGGTTCACCCCGAACGGCCCGGAAGCCGCGACGCTCTATCTCCATATCGCGGGCGTGCTGCGAAGGCTGTCTTACGAATTGCTGGCGGATCTGCAAAGGACCGCCTGCCGGCAAAATAAACAGTCCCCCGAGGAACTGTATTTTCTTTACCCCGAAAAGCTGTATGAACGCGCCTGCGCCCTCGATCCGCATTTCGAATCGTTCTCGCAATGGATGGACTGGGCCAAGCGGGACCGGCCGAGGACCGTCGAGAGAGTGGCTGAAGCGTGGCACAAAATCCGCCCGATGGATATCGAGCCGATTCTCCTGCTGATGGATGAGAAGGAGAAGCGCAACGCTTTCCATACCTCGCTGCAATATCTGGCCAAGGCGGAGCGCATCGACAGCGTGCATCCCGCCGTGCGCCGGGCGCGGCTGCGCCTGCTGGCGGCCAGCGCCCTGCGGCACCTCCAGCAGAAAAAAACCAATCTGGCCCAGGAGAAGCTGGCCGAGATGGAGACGCTGCCCCAGTCCCAGCAGGGCGACCGGCCGGCTTTCCTGGCGGCCTTGCGCTACATGGTTGCGGCGGTTCGCGGCGCCGGCGATGCGGCCGCCGCGCATCGCGCGGAAGTGGAGCGCGTGCTCGGAAGCAAAGCGGCCGCGGCACTGCTGATCTCCGATGTGGCCAGTGCTTCGAAGCGGGGCGCACTCGAAAAGCCGCCGCCCATCGAGACGCTCGACAAATCGGAACGCGCCGCGCTGCCCGAGGCCGTGATTCGCGTTGCCGAACTGGCCAAGGACATGCAAATGGACCAGGGAATTCCCGGCGAATGGCTGGCGGAAACGGCGAAGCAATTTCCGCGAAGCAGCCAGTCGCTCAATGTGGGCCAGCTTCAGACCCTGGCGGAGGCGGGGCTGTCCGCGCAACGTTTCGACCTGGCTTACGCGGTTTCCGCGGCCGGCCTGGAGCGCGGCGGCGCGACCCAAGCGAGCTTTCTGCTGGTGCGTGCGCTGGCCCTGCCGGATTACCTGGAAGAGCGCAGGGCCGTGTGCGCGGTGGCGGCAGCCCAGCTCGCGCGCCAGCAACGCCAGATGGACGTGGTGGAGAAGGCCGTGGAACTGATTGCCGATTCCCCTTTCGAGACTCTCTCCTTTACCCCCGAACAGGCATCCGCGGTGGCTGGAGAGGAGAAGGCGGCACGGGCGTTCCCTACGGCGTACCGGAGCGGCCCCGACTATAGCGGTCTCTTAGGTGCGGTCGCCTGCCCGTGTCCCAAGTGCCGCCGCGCGCGCGGAGAGGCCGTCGGTCCATTCGAGGATCTCGAAGATTTCGAAGACGACGATCTCGACCTTGACGCCATGCTCGGCGGAATGGAGATCCCTCCGGACATGCCGCCGGAGATCGTGGAAATGGTGCTCGAGGAAACCAAGAAGGCCGTCCAGCGCGGCGAGTCCCTCGATTCCCTGCTGAACCGGGTGTTTGGACCGGACATGGGATTCGGCGGGAGGCGTAAGAAAGGAAGGCGGAGATAATGGACCCCACCGAAGTTCTCGGCGTCAGCCAGGATGCCGGCGAGGAAGAGATCCGCACCGCTTATGTGCGCAAGGTGAAGGAGCATCCGCCGGACCGTTCGCCGGAGGAGTTCGAACGCATTCGCGATGCCTATGCCAGCCTGCGCGATCCGCGCCGGCGCATGCGGGACAGGCTGGTTTCCGTCGATCCCTTTGCGCCGTTGCCTTCCGTCATCGAACTCCCGCCGCGGCCGCGCCGGTTTGCCGGGCCGCAGCCCTGGCTGAAGGTGCTGGAGGTCCCGAAAGGAAAGTGATCGGTGGGATGAGCCGGGTAGAGATCCTGCGGCGCTTTGAGGAATGGCTGGCCGGCGCGCTCGCCGCCGAGGAGCCGCCGCGCGGGGTCGACGCGGAAATTCTGACGGCCATGGCAGGCGCCGGCGACGGCCGGGCAAGCCCCGCGCCTGCCGCTGCTTACTCGTTGTGGGCAGCCATGACGGCGCTCACCCAGGAAGTCAAGCTGCAGAGCAGATCCTTCAAGGAATTGAACGACACGCTTGGCTCGCAGACCGGCCGCATGGCCGAACGCGAGCGCGACTCGATGCGTGAAACCGAGCGCCGCTGCCGCAAGGAAGCCCTGGGCGTTTTGATCGATCTGCGCGACCGGCTGGGGCGCGGTCTGGAATCGGTGCGGGCCAGCGAAGATGAGATTTCCAAGGCCGTCCGGCGAGGTTGGCGCGCGCGCATCTTCTCGCGCCTTTTCTCGCAGGCAGGCCGGCCAGACGACGACGCCGCCGGCGCAACGCTGGCAGCCTTGAAGAAAGGGTACGAACTGGGACTCGAGCGCCTGGATCAAACCCTGGAGGAATTCAACGCGCGCGAGATTTCCTGTGAAGGGCAGGCCTTCGATCCGCGGCGCATGAACGCCATCGATCGCCAGGAATCCATCGCCGTCCCCGAAGGCACGGTGATCGAGGTCTATCGTAGCGGCTACGAATGGAATGGAGAAGTGTTTCGACCGGCGCAGGTCAAGGTTTCGTGTGCGCCGGCGGGAAAAGGAACATGAGCGATTTAATTGTCGGTATCGATTTAGGGACCACCAATTCGGAGATCGCCGCCTTTACCGGCGGCCAGGTGCGGGTGCTAGGGCCCGGAGATACGCGCATGCTGCCCTCCTGCGTCGGCTTTTCGGCGGCCGGAGAACTGCTGGTGGGAGAGGCGGCGCGCAACCAGCAGGCGCTTTATCCCGAGCGCACGGTGCGCAGCATCAAGCGCCAGATGGGCAGCCAGGAAAAAGTGCGCGTGGGCGGCAAGGATTTCCTGCCCCAGGAGATTTCCGCGCTCATCCTGCGCGAGCTCGCCGAGTGGGCCCACCGCGCGCTGGGCGAGCGCCCGCAGAGGGCCGTGATCACCGTGCCCGCCTACTTTTCCGATGCCCAAAGGAACGCCACCCGCGAGGCCGGCGCTCTGGCCGGACTCGAAGTGGTGCGCATTCTCAACGAGCCCACGGCGGCCAGCCTGGCCTACGGCTACGGCGACGGATCGCGCCATACCGTGCTCATCTACGACCTCGGCGGCGGCACCTTCGATGTCTCCGTGGTGACGGTGGAAGGCGACATCACCGAAGTGCTGGCCAGCCACGGCAACAACCACCTCGGCGGCGACGACTTCGACGATCTGCTGGCCGAGCGCCTGGCGGCCGAGTTCGAAAAGCAGCACGGCATCGATGTCCGCAAGGGAAACCCGGCGGCCAAGGCCCGGCTCTGGTGGGCAGCCGAAGAAGCCAAGAAGAAACTGAGCTTCGAACCTTATGTCAAGATCCGCGAGGAGGCCCTGGTCACCCGGCTCTTCAGGCCCTTGCATCTCGAGGTCGAAATCTCGCGCGACGAATATGAAGCCATGATCCGTCCGCTGGTGGAATCCACGCTCGACAGCGTGTCCAAGGCGCTGCAGGATTCCGGCAAGAAGCCCGGCGACATGGATGCCATTCTGCTCGTCGGCGGCTCCACGCGCACGCCGCTGGTCTCCAGCCTGCTCATCGAAAAAATCGGTTTGGAGCCGCGCCAGGACGTGCACCCGGATCTCGCCGTGGCGCTGGGCGCGGGGGTGATGGCCTCGCGCCTCGCCGGGCGCGCCGTGGAGCGCGTGCTGGTGGACGTTTCGCCGTACTCCTTCGGCGTCTCCTATCTCGGCGAACGCGGCGGGTATCCCTATCCGCACTGTTACAAGCCCATCATCCGGCGCAATACGCCGCTGCCTTTGACCCGCACCGAACGGTATCTGACCAGCCATCCCTACCAAACCCAGGTGGATGTCCAGGTATATCAGGGCGACGATGAGGACGCCCTGAAAAACATCCTGGTCGGCGATTTTAGCATCGAAGGCCTCACCGCGATTGAGGACGCCAATGAGATTCTCTGCCGCATGCGCCTCGATCTGGACGGCATTCTGGAGGTCGCGGCGGTGGAGAAGCTGACCGGCAAAACCAAACACATCCGCATCGAAAATGCGTTGCGCGCGAAGAGCGCCGAGGAGATCGCGGCGGGGCGCAAGCGCATTCAGGAGTTGTACGAGACGCGCGGCGAGATGGCCGATGAAGAGTGGGAGACGACCGAAGATCTCGAGGAAGACGTGCTAGAGGGCGACGTGCTCGAAGATGACGAGGCCGCCGGCTCTAACGCGATCGAAATGCCGGCTCCTGTGCATGCGGACGGCAATGCGGAAATAGAGGGACTGCTGGAGCGTTCGCGCCGGTTGCTCGCCAAAATGCACGCGGAAGACCGCGAAGAGGCCATCGACTTGCACGAGAAAATCGATAAGGCCATGGCATCCCGCGACGCGGCGGCGTTGAAGGAAGCCGCCGGCGCGCTGAAGGAATTGCTGTTCTTCGTCGAGGGCCGTATTTGACCCGATCCCTTCGAACGGCGCGCGCACTCGTGCGCGCCGCATCGGCATTCTTATCGGTACTGGCGCGGCGCACGCAGCCCAGCCGCAGGCTGCCGCCCCGCACGTTGCCGAGCCGCACGTTGCCGAGCCGCGACCGTGAGGGAGCGGTTGCGCCACGCGCCTCTTTTCCCCCGGAATTGCGCAGCCCCGGCGTCGAGAACCGGTGCCCGGTCTGCCAGGCGCGTTTTCGCGGCGCGCGTATCTGCTCGCGTTGCGGCGCCGATCTGGAGCCGCTGATGATGCTGGCCATGCAGGCTTGGCAGTTGCGTCAGGCGGCCCGGCAAGCACTGGACGCCGGAGACATCCAACGGGCACTGGGGCTCGCCACCCAGGCCCAAGGCATTCAAAATACCGGAAGTGGAGAGGCGCTACGGTTGCTGGGCGCGTGGTTGCAGACTGCAGGCGCGCCGCGGTAACTTGCCTTGGCGATCACATACTGCCGATGCGGTTTCAGCAGCGGCCGCTTCCTGCATTCCTGGCAATCGCATAGGCGAGCGTCGGGAGAATTGTTAGTCGCCGCTCTTGTTGGGCTTCTTCTCTTTGAACAGGTCTATGGGGTCCTTGCCCGGAGCCATGGCGACATCGAACCAGCCGATCATCATCTCCTCCCAGCTTTGATCCCCCCAGCGCACGATCTTGGTGGCATCGGGATTGGCCGGGTTATTGGGAGAATTATCGAAATGCGCCACGCAGTGAAGACGAGTGCCGGCGGGCAGCGCCTTCTGGTCGGTCAGGTAGTAAAAAAGCTGCCAACTGAAATCGTACTTCGGCACGCGCAGCAGGACCTCGGATTCGCCAGTCGGATAGAAGGCCGTGTACACGAAATCTTTGCCGCGCAGGTGCATGTGAGGCATCATGTCGACCAGCTTGGCCGGCTCCTGTAATGTGACATCGGATTCCACCTCGTAGTTGGCGTCGCCCGCCGGAATCTCGAACTTGTCGTTGGAGGCGGCCACGGTGTAGACGCGCTCCAGGGGCGGCTCTTTGGCGAAGACCAGGCCGATGCGGCTGCGGTCCACGCCTGGTTTGCCGTTGGCCGTGTAGTGCATCTGGAAGACGAAATCCGATCCGGCCTTGACCAGCTTGGCTTGGCCGGGGCGCAGGATGCCGGGGGGCAATCCTGGGGCGAAACCGACCAGCAATTCGGGCGGCCCGCTGTTGTCGTCGTCCCTCTTATGCTTCCGCTTTTCGCGGTTCTCTTCTTTGACCGGAACGAACGGTATGCCGGGTTGGGCATCTTTCATCCATTTCGATCCGGGCGGGCGGATGAAGGCGATGATGTGATGGACGAGCCGCCGGTTGCCCGGGCGCGCTTCGACTTCCTGCACCCATCGGTCCTCGGTGAAGCCGGAAGGGATCACGATGTACTGATAGTCGATCGTTCCGGAGGCGGGCACGGCGAATGCGTTGGGCATCTCGAAGACGGCGTCGGGTTTGTGGATGCCCCAGCCGTCCACGAATTGCGCGGGCTTGGGGGCTTCGGAGGCCTCGCCTTCACGGGCGCCGTCGTCGGCCCAAGCCACCAGCGTATCGATCTCTTCGCGGGTGAGCGACCGGTCGTTGCTGAACTTGCCGAAGTGGGGATCGGCGGGCCATGGCGGCATCTTGCGGGTGATGACGGCCTCGCGAATGGCCTTCGCCCAAGGCCGCACTTCTTTATAGGTGAGCAGCGACATGGGCGCAGCTTCGCCCTGCCGGTGGCATTCCTGGCAGCGATTCTGCATCACCGGCAGGACGTCTTTGTAAAAAGTCGGCTGAGAGGGAATCGTGGCCGCGACTGCGAGAGCAGGCGCAACCATACCCAGCAAGTACGATCGAGCAGACATCCGCACCTCCACTGTGTGCTGTTTCCTTATATTAGGCTATGCGGGCGGCGGTGTAAAGCGGGCTAAAACGGCGGAAACGGCGGGGAGCGGGGAACGGCAGGCGTAAAACGGCGTTGCAGGTCCGTGGGCGAGAGGATAAACTAAAGGTACCGCACTGTTGCAGCAATCCCCGGTCGTCTAACGGTAGGACAGCGGCCTTTGGAGCCGTGAATCGTGGTTCGAATCCATGCCGGGGAGCCAATATCAATTGAATCAATATATTACAAATTATTCTTGGCGCTGCGTACAGAGATTTGTACACCGGACTCGTGGCCCTGGTCGCTTCGCGGTCCGCGGAGGTGAACGGCGTCGATTAATAGAACGGTCCCGGGCCCGATGTACACCCGGTCCGCTGGACACATTTGCATACGTGAAAGTTCGTATCGCGGAGATCCCCTGATCTGAGCCTGTTAGCAGGCCGCCGGTCTTATGGGGTGACTCGGAACTCCGAGTGTAACGACGCCCTCGAGTCTCCGCCGACCCAGACGTCGAATTCCTCGGGCTCGACTACCCATGCCTTGGCTTGGGGACTCCAGAATTTCAGCTCTTCCGGGCCGAGCGAGAACCGGATCGTCTTCTTCTCTCCGGCGGCGAGCGCGACGCGCTCGAAGCCCTTCAATTCGCGTACGGGGCGCGATGCGCTGCCGGCCCGCTGGTGGATATAGAGCTGCACGACCTCGTCCCCGGCCACCGCGCCCTGGTTTTCGACGTCGACCGAGACGTGCAACGTGCCGGAAACGGGCATCGATTTCCGATCCAGTTGCAGGGTGGAGAAGCCGAAAGTCGTGTAGCTGAGCCCGTAGCCGAAGGGGTACAGCGGAGCGGTCACAAAGTCGGCATAGCGCGAGGTGAAGCCCGGATCGTCTTCGGGAGCGTGCGTCCGGTTGTGATTGTAATATGCCGGCACCTGACCCGTGGTGCGCGGCCAGGTAACCGGGAGTTTGCCGCCGGGATTGACATCGCCGAACAGAACGTCGGCGATCGCGTTGCCGCCCTCCGTGCCGGGATACCAGGCTTCGAGAATGGCGGGCACGTGCTCGGCCGCCCACGCGATGTCTAGCGGCCGTCCGTTCAGTAGCACCAGCACAACGGGCTTGCCGGTGGCGACCACCGCTTCCAGTAACCGCTGTTGATTGCCAGGAAGTGAAAGCGAAACGCGCGAAGCTGCTTCGCCGCTCATGCCGGCGCGCTCGCCGAGTACCAGCACCACGGTTTCGGCGCGCTTGGCAGCGGCCACCGCCTTTTCGATTTCCTTCCGCATTTCGGCCTCGGGCATCGGGGGAGTCGGCTTCTTGCCTTCCGCCGCGTCCCAAGGCATCGGGAAGAGTCGCTGCATGTCTCCGCCGCGAACGAATTCGATGCTGGCGCCGGGCAGCTTGTTCCGTAAGCCTTCCAGCACGGATACCGCCGGGCCTGCTTCTACCGTCCACGAACCCTTGATCTCTTCCGCCGAATCGGCGACGGGCCCGATGACGGCGAGCGACGCGAGCGTCTTCTTGAGCGGCAGGGCCTTATTATCATTGCGCAGCAGAACCATGGAGCGCTGCGCCGCGGTGCGGGTGGCCGTGCGGTGCACCGGATCGTTCAGTACTTTGTCCTTCTCGGCCAGGTCGCCGTAGGGGTGCCCGAAAAGCCCGAGTCGGATCTTGACGGCGAGAATTTCGCGCACCGCCTGGTCGAGCACACTCACCGGCAGCTTGCCGCTCTCGATGAGCTTTGCGGCGTGTGTGAGGTAGGTCTCGCTGCCCATGTCCATATTCACGCCGGCGGTGAGGCCGCGATAAGCGGCGTCTTCCGGGCCGCGCGCGTAGCCGTGAACCACCAGGCTGGCGACAGCCCAGGCATCGCTGATCACGAACCCGCGGAAGCCCAGGTCGCGGCGCAGGATGTCCTGCAGCAGCCACTTGTTCCCACTGGCCGGAACGTCGTTGAGATCCATGTATGCGCTCATCACGGTGCCGACGCCAGCGTCAATGGCGGCCTGGAAGGGACGCAGGTAGACGTTGCGGAACAGCTCCTCGGGGATGTAACAGCCGTCGTAATCGCGGCCGCCCTCGGCCGCGCCATATCCGGCAAAGTGCTTCACGCTACCGACCACGCGGTTCGGAGTCCCCAGCCGCGAACCCTGAAAACCCAGCACCTGCGCGCGCGCCATCGCCGCGCCCAGGTAGGGGTCCTCACCCGCACCCTCCACGATGCGCCCCCAGCGCGCGTCGCGCGCAATATCGACCATCGGACCGAATGTCCAGTTGATGCCGGAGACGGACGCTTCGTGAGCCGCCATGGCCTGGGCGCCTTCCACCATGCCCGGGTCCCAACTGGATGCCATCGCGAGCGGCACGGGGAAGACGTTCTTGTAGCCATGAATCACGTCGAAACCGAACAGGAGTGGGATCTTCAGATGGCTCTCCCGGACAGCGATTTCCTGCATCTTCCGAATTTGCGCGGAATCGATCGTCCACAGCACCGATCCGGCGCGGCCCTGGCGAATCAGGTCTTCAGGCCTGGGGCCGTTCGGCCCGATAGGGCTAGGACCGATTTGCGTGATCTGACCGATCTTTTCATCCAGGGTCATTTGCCGGAGCAGCGACTCGACTCGCTCAGCGACCTGAGGGTCGCTCGGCGTGGGTGCGGATGGCGGCTGGGCAAACGAGGCGGCAGGGGTTAGCAGCCGCATGGAAAACAGTACGAGCACCGCGGTGCTGCCGAGCGGGCTCGGTCCAGTTGGGTCCTGGCTTAGCTTGTGCATGTAATCTCCCGTTGAAATTCCTCAGCGAATGGCCTCGCAAATCGGCATTGCGTGCCTCGCCGATGTTCTTGAGCATCTGGTTACGCCCTAATTTTAATCCGTTGTCAACATTTTTCCCACCTTCCCGGAGCAAAACGAGACACTATGAGACACACTTTTGGGGTAGCCGGAGATAACGTCCGTGGCGCGGTTGCGCCACACGATACTCCAGCCGCCTGGGTTGGGTGGTTTAACCCGCTTCGCGCCGCCCGATGCCCGGCCGCCGTTTCCGGCGGCCGGAGGCGCTGCATCAATGATGTGCACCCAAATCTCCTGGAATGTGGGCGCGGGGCTGTTGCCCGCCGGCCTCATCCGTGCAACTTCTTGAGCAGCCACGCCATGTTTCGTCCGAGCACTTTCATGGTCTGGATGCCTTCCTCGTCGTGGGCCACGTCGCCAGGCTCGTGGCCTATGCCAATGTTCCAATAACGGGAGCCCGGTATGATCATTTCGGTGATCAGGAAGAAGTGATTTAGGCTGTCGAAGGCATGCACGGCTCCGCCTCGGCGCACGGCCACCACGGCGGCGCCGGCCTTACGCCGGAACATGCCGCCGTTGGCTCCGGAAACCAGGCAAGCCCGGTCGATGAGGGCCTTGATTTCCGGCGAGATGTCGGCAACGTAAGTCGGCGAGCCCAGGAGAATACCGTCGGCTGCCGCCATCTTCTCGATATACACGTTCCCCATGTCGTCTTCCTGCGAGCAGCGGCCATCCTTCCTCGCTGAGCACTTGCGGCATGCCAAGCAGCCATGGATGTGGGCGCCGCCGAGTTCCACCAGTTCGGTCTCAATACCTTCTTTTTCCAACTCGCCGAGCACGTGGCCGAGCAGAATGGCAGTGTTCCCGCCTCTTCGGGCGCTGCCGTTGAATGCAACAACTCTCATATGCGTTCCACCGATAAGGGCAAATAGGTTCCGATGGTCTTATTATCTCGCATAGGCGATCCGATTGCTGAATGGGAAGCGTGCGGCCACGGCTCCAGTAGAGATTTCATCATCCGTCCAGGCATTCGGGGCCAGTCCGCAGCCTTTTACTCACGCGCCAATGCGCTTGAAGCGCCGGTCGTCGGGGACTGCCAGCGGCTTCAAGGTCGTCTTGCTCGCCTCTGCATGCCGTGCCCGCTCCGTCAGCTCATCCTGCGCTGAGCGTCGCGCATCCTCTTGCCGGCGCCCCGTTCCGGGCACAAGCAGCCCGTGTCCCTCGCCGCGAGCGCCGGCGTGCGGATGGGGATGCGCGACGTGCGGAGTGCGGCTGCGTCCATGATTGTCTGGCAGGGCGGGTCGGTGTGCGGCCACTGCACCGGGACGCCGACGCGCAGCCATGTGTGCTGCCCGCCCGTCGCGGGCGATTATGCCGGGCGATTCGCTTCCGGATGCGCGAAGTCCGCGGGCTCGGGTTGCCATAACCCGCGCTTCGCCAGTCCGACGCCGGCGGCCCGTTCCGGCGCCCGCCGCCCGTTGTCCGTCGCCGCGACCGCCGGCGCGCGGGTGGGGATGCGCGGCGGGCGGAGGGCGCCAGCTCCCATGGGTTGCGCGGGGCCGGCCGGCGGATGGCGTACCGTTTGCCGAGTGCGTCCGGACAGAGCCCCGTCAGCGACGATTGCGCACTGTGAAAATGGCTGTCTACGTTTCCAGGAATCCGCACGAAAGGTATGCCATCCAATAGACGTGCCCTTGTTACCGTCCGAGCGGGAGGGAAAACGTTTCTTGAATCCGGTGCCGACAACCGTCGCTGGGATATCAATCTTGTTCAAAGCGGGTCCACGCATCCTTTTCGGACGTGCAGCCCGATTGCCGAAATATGCGCTGGGGCCGTTTCATACTGACGCCAGTGTATTTGCGAAGAGCCCCGATTCCGGTCTGCGAGTTACCTGGATCGGTCACTCCACCTCACTAGTCGAAGTCGACGGGATACGGCTGCTCATAGATCCTGTCTGGGATGAACGTGCGGCCCCCATGCAGTGGACAGGCCCGAAGCGCTTCTTTCCAGCGCCGCTTGCATTGGAAGATCTACCGCCCATCGATGCCGTTCTGATTTCGCACGATCACTACGATCACCTGGGCGCCGGTACTATTCGGCGGCTTGCGCATATGGAGAAGCTTCGGAAGGCTCGCTGGATCGCCACGCTTGGCGTTGAGGATATTCTGCGGGCGCTTGGCGTCGATCCTACGCGGTGCACTGCTCTCAACTGGACCGGGAAAGCAACAATCGGTTCGGTGACCATAACGGCCTTGCCAGCCCGTCACTTCTCTGGTCGCAGCCTCTTCAACCGGTTTGAGACCTTGTGGGCATCGTTTGCTGTTACCGGCCCCAGGCACCGTATCTACTATGGTGCCGACTCAGGAGAATGGCCGGGCTTTCGCAATATTGGCGAGGAGTTCGGTCCGTTTGATCTCACCATGCTCGAGATTGGAGCCTCGAACCCTCTCTGGCCCGACATCCACATGGGCCCGGAAGGTGCTGTCCGCAGCTTTCGGTGCTCTGGGTGGCCACGGCTTGCTCATGCCCATCCACTGGGGGCTATTCGATCTAGCGCTCCACCATTGGACGCAGCCAATCGAGAGTCTCTTCGCAGTCGATGACCTAAAGCTCTGGTCTCCGACTCCGGGCATTCCGTCCGAAGTTGTGCCCGGCCAAGAAATTCGCTCTGACTGGTGGCGCTGATGCTGTTGTGGCCCCAGGGTTGTCACAAAGCGGTCGTCTTGCCTGAAGGGACACCATGGTCCAATCCCCACTCTGAGCTAGCAGTGATCCGGATACCGTGGCCCCCCCGGCCCAACGGCCCAGTTTGGTACTGGCGCCACGCACGCGCGGTATGAACATGCAGGCGGACGGCGTACGATTTCCGAGGCGCGCCGCATCCTCGAACGTCGGCGAGCGGCCCCTTCACCGGGACGCCGTCGCGCAGCCTGCAAGCCCGTGGCGCGGTTGCGCCGGGGGATACCTTCGGGTTCCATTTGCCGCGGGGCCTTACGACAGAGCTACCGTTGTGCGTTTTCGGCGGATCTCCCGCACGTGTGTGTCGCGCGGCTCAGGAATGCTCCGGCTAGAACGCCAATTGTGCCTGCAGCGACCAGGGAGCCTGTCAGATGCCGGCGAGCAAACCGCTGCAAGCCGGTGACTGCGTCCCCCAGGTCGTGATTTTCGATGTACGACCCCGTAGCATCCAGCCGGTCCGCCGTGTGGGTTGAGCAGTTGTCGATCGCCGCGGAACTTTCGCGTCCCGTACTGCGCACGGAGGAGGCGGCCGAATGGAGCGCAGCCCCTGTCTCGTCTCGCGCTTCATCCAATTTCCGGCCGGCTGACCGGCCCAACTCCTCGAATGATTCTCGCGTCTGTTTGCCAAACTCCGACGCTGTTTCCGTTACTGTCTGTAATGTAGCCATAATATTCCTCCAAAGTCCGCAGCCGGTTTCCTGCCACGGCTCCGACAGACAATGCAGAGCACGTTGGCCCCCATTGCGATCGGGAGGCACGCAAGCAGAGTCGCCGGGCGCGGCGTGCCGAAACAGCGAACACTGCACTTTCCGACGCAGTATCTGCACTTGGAACGGCGCCGCCTGTGCCGCCGCGTCTTTTCCGGAGCCGAACCGTCAGGTGGCCAACTGCGTGCTCAGTGCTTACGTATCGAGAACGCCTGCAAAAGTGCCCTGAGCCAACGCTGTGACGGCTCACGGATACCATGACACCCATCGCGCCGCCTCAATTGGCGTCAGATCCCCGGCCTCGAGCCGCGGTTGTCGTCGCCCATCCGGATGACGAGACGCTCTGGTGCGGTGGCTACATATTGACCCATCCGGAATACCTTTGGCGCATCGCGACTTTATGCAGAGCGGCAGATCCGGACCGCGCGCCACGGTTTCGCGGCGTTTTACAGCGACTGGGGGCGGAAGGTGAGATGGCGGATCTCGATGACGGACCGGACCAGGCGCCACTACCCGTCGGACAAGTGCAGGAGACCATCGCCCGGCTACTGGCTGGAACCACCTACAACCTGCTCTTGACCCACGGTCCGATGGGCGAGTACACGCGGCATCGCCGGCATGCGGAGTGCTGCCAGGCTGCGGTTGAGCTTTGGAGTGCGGGCCGCCTCGACACGCGGCGATTGTGGCTATTTGCTTATGAAGATGGGAACCGGGCGTACTTGCCCCGCGTGCGCGAAGATGCTGACCGGCGGGACGTGCTGACCGACGGCGTTTGGCTCGAAAAGCGGCGCATGATTATGGATCTTTACGGGTTTGGTCCTGAAACTTGGGAAGCACAGACCACTCCGCGCGAAGAAGGGTTCTGGTGCTTTGACTCGGCGCAGGCAGCCGTAAAACGCGCCACGCCCGGCGAGCCGCAAGCGTGAAGGTGTTGGTGCTGACCGAATACCCGCCGTCGGCAGCCGGCTTGGCGACGCAAGGCGATCTCTTTTGCAGGGGTCTGCGAGAGATTGGCGTGGATGTCCACCCGGTACACTTCGAATCGCCCTTGGAAAAGGAGTGGTATTACCGCTGGTTCCGTCCGGACGTGGTGGTCGGCGTGGGTTTCTGGGGCCATATTCCGCACCTGGTCCTGCACCCGCAACAGTTTGGGATGAGGGCGGTGCCATGGCTCGTGGCCGACGGGTATATCGCAGCACACCAACAAGTCCTGAACGCCCTACCGCTGATCCTGGTCACCTCCAACTGGGTGAAGGAGACATATATCAGGGATGGCCTCCGGGGAGACAATATCGAGGTATTGCCTGTAGGTTGCGACACGGATAGCTTCGCGCCGCGCAGCCGCGATGACCTCAAGGTGCGATCGATCCGTGAGGCTTTGGGCGTGTCCGATGACCAGATCATGATCCTGACCGTCGGTGGCGACGCGGCGTCCAAGGGCGCCCAGGAAGTCATGCAGGCGCTGGCGCTGATCGATGCCGAGGCGCCCGGCTGGAGATATGTCTGCAAGGTTTGGCCCCAACCCCGAACGGTAGAACAGAACCTGATCGACCTCGAATTAGCGGCGCATCTGGGCATCGACAAGAAGGTCACTTACTCCACCAACGTGGTCTCGCACAACTTCATGCCTTACTTATTGGCCGCCTGCGACATCTACGCTGCACCGTCGCGGCTGGAGGGTTTCGGAATGATTCAGGTGGAGGCTAACGCCTGCGCAAAGCCGGTGATCGCGATTAATGCGATGGCATTTCTGGACACGATGGTCCACGGTGAGACGGCATTCCTGGCGGAGGTTGCCGAGGAGCGTAAGATCACAGAGGCGGTCTTCGGGGAAGGCCACGGGATCGACGATAGCCACCGCATCGTGTTTCCAAACCCGCGAACAGCGGAGTTCCGTGCCAGTGTACCCGACCTCGCTAAGTATCTTCTGACACTCATTGAGGACAGCGGTCTGCGGCGGCGGATGGGCGAAGCGGGCCGAACCCACGTGGCCCGGTTGTTCGACTATCGCCAGGTTGCCCGGCGGTTTGTGAAAATAGTGTCCGACCGATTGGGAATTCAATAACATGGTCATGCTCATGGACGACAAGTCGCTGGCCTCCGTCGATCGGGGCAAAGAGGCGGCCCTCCGCATCCTGCTGCATAACGCGCGGGGGCCGTGCGAAGGACTGCCGCGGACCGCCGGATGGGGATATCCGGAACCCTACACGCGCGACCTCATGATTTCAGCCCTGGGTTTTCTAGCCACGGGCAACGAAGAGCTTGCCGACGCGCTACGGTGCACCTTGGTGGCGCTGGCAACCAATCAAACCAAGCGCGGTCACATCCCATCGCTGGCGCACGATCCGGCCGACCGCGGTTCCAGCGATACGACACCGCTTTTCCTCTTTGGCCTGGCATTGTACAGGAAATCGGTCAAACAGCCGGAGTTTCTCGACGAGGCAGCGCGGAAGGCCCTGATTTGGATGCAGTATCAGAGTCCCGACGACCTGGTGATGGTGGGTCAGTTACCGACCAGCGACTGGCGTGACGAGCAGTGGGTAATGGGTTTCGGGTTGTACGTGAATACGCTGGTATATGCGTATCTGCGTCTTTACGGCGAGCACGAGTCAGCCGGTCAACTGCGCGAGTTAATGAACCGTCTGGAGGTCCTTGGCAATGTGAAGAACCCCCATGAGCACGAGGGTCTTGTGGTGCCATCCAAGCCTTACTACGCTCTCTACTCTTACAAACTCTTTAACAGCGACCGTTTCGACCTGCTGGGCAATAGCCTGGCGATTCTGACAGGGATCGTCTCGCCAGATCGGGCGCGAAACCTGGTGGTATGGATTGAGGCCGAGTGCGAGGCTATGCGGGACCGCGGCGAGTTAGCCGTGGATTTGCCGCCTTGTTTGTTTCCCTATATTCTGCGCCACGACCCCGACTGGCGGCCACGGTACGAGCAATACAACCGGCCCGGCGAGTATCACAACGGAGGCGTGTGGCCGTTTGTCTGCGGCTTCTATGTGGCGGCATGCGTCGCGGCGGGGCGGATGGAACTCGCAAAGCGGAAGCTCTCGGCTCTGACCGAACTGGTGAAGCCCTGGCACGAAAACGAGGCGGAGTGGGGTTTCAACGAGTGGATCAAGGCGCAGACCGGTCAGCCTAGCGGGCGCGATTGGCAGACCTGGTCGGCTGCGATGTACCTCTACGCCGCTGACTGTGTCGAGCGGCAGGACACGCCATTCTTCGGCGAGATGCGCGCCGGCTATGCGAGCCCATCGCCGCATTCGAAGTAGAGGTTGTGGCGCCCACGGCGGGTCATGCTCTTTGCCTGACAGCGATGCAGGCATCCCAGTTACCCCTCTGAAAGCGAGCAATCCCGGTCGCCGCGACCGCCGGCGGGCGGATGGGGATGCGCGGCGGCGGAAGGCGCAGCGAGGTAGATCCCGAACAGGCGCGCCTCGAATCCTCTGTCGCGCATTTGCCGATAAAATAACGACCTTTGTCGCCTCGGATTCCGTTGCGGCGCCGCAACCTCGAGGGAAGGCCCGCTCGATTCTACCCGAACTTCAGGGCGCTTGCGCAGCGGCGCTCCCAGTAGGTGCGAGTGTGCGCCAGAGCATATGGAAGCGGGGTGCGATGCGAAACCGCGTGCCGTCGATAAAGAAGACGCCCTTCTCGATCAGGGCCTTGTGCGCATGGCTTTCGTAGTCTTTGAGCGGCCAGTGCGCGCCGGCGGATTTGCGGTTGAGGTCCACGAGCTCCGCGAAAAAGCTTGCCCGGGCGCCCTCCCACTCGACTTCGGAGAATTCGATGCCCACGGCGAAGGCCCCGTACGAAGTGCGGCGGTCCAACCGGCGGATATGCCCGGTGATCGCGGCGCCGCGCGGCACGAGCAGGTCCCCCTTGTAGCCGATTCGCTCGACGACGCGCGCATGCAGTGTATCGCCCACCGAAGCGGTCTTTGAATCGATGGCGGCATCCAATTCCACAGGAACCAGCAGGCCGGCCGGCAGATCCACCTGGCGCACCTGCGGCTTGGGCGCCTCCGGAAGAGTGGGCGGCGTGTCGAAACGGATTATGGATGTGCTCCCGTACTCGCGGCACTGGGAAAACTCGATCACTGCACGGTCTGCCTCACCGGAGAAGTACGCCATGGTCAGCTCAGAGCGTTTGGGTAGCAGTGCGTCGGAATCGCCGATGTGCGTGCGGGCATAAAAGGTCCGGAAGACGGCTTCCGCTAGGCGCAAGTTAGAGGGTAGAGCGTCGCCATACGTGTCCAGCCGAATCAGATCCAGCGACAGGGGATCAAACCAGAAGGAGCCGTTAGCGGCCACTAGCTCCGCAGCGCCGTTCACCCGTATTTCCCCGCGGCTCTCTTGCTGGGTGAGATGAAAATCATAGCGGACCGCCGCACGCCCGTCCAGCTTCTCTGCGCCCCGGTATTGGAGAGTGCCTTTGCCAGAGACGAACAGATCCTGCGCAAAGGTGGCGAACATGCCGGCGCCGATCATGCCGCTGGTCACTAAAGACGCCACGCCCCGATCTTCGAATTGGCGGGATCCGGGCCAGGCGAACAGTTCTTTGCCGGCCACGCTGGAAACCTCCAGGTGAACCCTATCCACCGGCTTGAACGAGCTTGCATGCGGTTCGCGATGCGCGCGCTCGATACTCTCCAGGCAGGTATAGTTGGGAATGCTGGTCATGTCCTGCCGAACTTTTTCCTTGAAGCGCGCCAACTGGCTTTCATCGGGCGCTTGACCGGCGGCGGTGCCCGCCGTCATGGTGAGGGAGGTGAAACACAGCCACGCCGTGATTATTCTACAGCGCATGCGGATAGTCCCAACCCATTGTCAAAAGATTATTGTAAAACTCCCGCCCCCGCGATACCATTCAAACTTCAAGACTGCCCGTGCGCCTTGACGGTCTGGCGTTTCGATGCGTCGCGAGAACTCAAGTTGGCGGCCTGTACTCGCTAGGCTAGAATCCGCAGCAAGCTAAAATAGCTAGCCACCAGCCACGGGGGGCAAAGCGCGCGCCGGCGGGTCCACATATCCGTTCAGCTTTTCCGAGTTGGTGATCCGCATACCCGCCGTGTCCCACTCGATCCGCTCACCGGGAAACCGCTGCGCGATGCACCCCAGCAGAAACGCCTCGGTCACCGGACTCTGTATCTCGAAGTTCGCCAGCGGTGCCTGCGATCCACCTCGCGCAGCCGCCACCCACTGGTCGATGGCGACATTGCGCGGCCGCTCGCCACGCGGTGGCCGCGCCAGCGGCTGGTACTTTTTCGCTTCCGGATAAACGCGTGGATTGTTTCCATTGAATCCGGCCAGGATGATCCCTTTATCGCCCACGTACAGGATGCCTTCATTGTCCTCGCCGGCCTGGAAATAGTGCCGATCCTCCGCGCGCAATCCCGCCGGCCGCTTGGGTCGCAGACCTCCGTCGTACCACGACATCCGTACGGCGGGCCGGTCGCCCACGGCCGGATAATCCAGGTGCACGATGGACGCCTTCGGGAAGGTCTCTGCCCAAGACTCGCTGGAGCACGCTTCCACGCCCACCGGCGGCGTAAGCCCCAGAATCTTGAACACACCCGCGAAGCTGTAGCAGCCCATGTCGCCGAACGACCCGCAGCCGAAATCGTGCCACCCGCGCCATACAAACGGCAGATAGGCATGGTTGAAGGGACGCTCGGGCGCGGGGCCTAGCCAGAGATTCCAGTCGAGACCCTGGGGCACCGGTTGCGCCTCCGCGGGCCGGTCGATTCCCTGCGGCCAAAACGGCCGGCTCGACCAGTTGTGCACTTCGCGTACGTGCCCGATGGCGCCATCCGCGATCCAATCCGCGATCAGCCGCGTGGATTCGCTCGAAGGGTTGTTGACCGGCAGCGAAGTCGCCACCTTCATATCGCGCGCTACTTGCGCCATGCGCCGCGCATCGCCGATGGTGTGGGTCATGGGCTTCTGACACAGAACATGCTTGCGCCGCTCCATGGCCGCCAGTGAGATCGGCGCGTGCCAGTGGTCGGGCGTCGCTACGTAGACCGCGTCCACGTCCTTTTCCTTCTCCAGCAACTCGCGGTAATCGTTGTAAGCCGCGCAGCCTTTATAGGAGCCGGAGCCATTGCGCGAGCCGTAATAAGCTTCCACCAGGCGCTTGGCCGGCTCGCGGCCGCCCATGCCAAGGCTGGTCCGGAACTCGTGCGTCAGTTGAGCGAAGCCGGGCGACGCCAGGTCCTCGCCCCAACTTTCGTAGCCCGCGCCCAGCAGGCGGCGCGCCGACTGCAACAAGTCGTTCTCACCATATTCCGCGTAGTCTTTGCTGAACCGGTTGCAATCGCAAACCGCCACCACCTGTACGTCCGGCCGCGCCAACAGTTCCACGGTCACCGCCTGGCCCTGTCGGCCCAAGCCTACGCTAGCCAGCGTAAGCCTGTCGCTCGGCGGCACAAACGGCGCGCCCAGCACATGACGCGGCACGATCGTGAAACTGGCTACGGCCCCCGCAAACGCGCGGCGCGAAAGCTGACCATCCCCGGAAAGATACATAACAACCTCCAATGTGGCCAAATGCCACGAGGATCATTATAGATGCGCGCGCCGATCCCTGGCGGCGGTATGGTAACGACGGAGAGCTTGCCGGCGGTGACGGAGTCGATGCTTACCCGCGCGGTATACAACACCCATGCCGCCCCCGGCCGATCTCGTAGCTGTTTGCGTGGCATTTTGAGATTTCGAAAAACAGGGACAAAACAGACCAATTTCGACGCCCAGGCCACACCGCGCAACGTCCCGATTCCGGGCCAGGGCCGTTTCTTAGGGGCCCATCGCATTTACACCTTGTCGCGTTGAGCGCGCTCGCCTGAACCCCTCAAGCCCCAAGCGCCGCGAATTATGAGACAATGCCGCGGTATGCTTACCCTTTCCAGAAGAGCATTTTTCAAAACTGTCGCGGCGGACACGGTCGCAGCCGGGTTGCTGTCCGCAAGCGCCCGCGAGCTTTGCGCCAATCCGCTGGGCATGCCGATCGGATGCCAGACGTACCCGGTCCGGGCGATGATCGCCAAGGACTTTCCAGGAACCCTCAAGCAGCTTGCCGACGCCGGATTTCAGACCATCGAGTTGTGCTCGCCGGTGGGTTACGCCGATTCCGGTTTCGGCGGTCTCGCCAAATATAAAGGCGCCGAACTGCGGAGAATCATCGGCGATGCGGGCCTCAAATGCGAAAGCTCGCATTTCGACATCAAGGAGCTACGGGAGAATCAGGCCGGTAGAATCGCCTGGGCGAAAGACCTCGGCCTGACCCAGATGTTGGTGCCCAGCCTCGATGGCCCGCGAAACCCGACTATGGACGACGTGAAGCGGGCGGCTGGCGAATACAACAAAATAGGCGAAAAGGCGGCCCAAGCGGGCATCCAACAGGGCCTTCACAATGAAGGATTCGAGCTCTCGATGGTCGATGGCAAGCGGACCTACGACCTGTTGCTGGAACTGCTCGATCCGAAACTGGTCATGTTCCAGTTTCAGTGCTCGACCATCAGCCGCGGTTACGATGCCGCCGAGTATTTCATAAAGTACCCCGGCCGCTTCGTTTCGATGCACGTGCAAGACTGGTCGCCGGCCGCCCGAAAGCAGATGGCAGTGGGACAGGGCACCCTGGACTGGACGAAAATCTTCACCGCGGCGAAGACCGGTGGGCTAAAGAACTACTTCGTCGAAATGAACCTGGATTTGATGAGGGCCAGCGTCCCTTATTTACGCAATCTGCAGGTGTGAATGTGTACTTCACCACCTCAAGAGTGATCGCCGCGGCTTCGGACGGTGCAGCCCGGCAGCCCTAGAGCATGGCTGGCGCTTCCCGCGACCGTAACCCGAGACGAACATGTCGGCAGGCCGTGCAGCGATGTACACTGAGGACTTCTGTGCGTTGGCTTGCCTGGCTCCTAGTTCCAATCGCACTTGCCGCCGCCGATTGGCCGCAATTTCGCGGGCCGAACGGCTCGGGCGTATCTCGTTCAAAAGGCCTTCCTGAGCGCTTCGACGCGCGAAAGAATCTTGTCTGGCGAACCGCCTTGCCAGCAGGGCATTCCTCACCGGTGTTCACCGCTGAGCATATCTTTGTTACGGCCTTTGAGGGCAAGGTGCTGCAAACCCTATGTCTGGACCGCGAGAGCGGCAGGATACTCTGGCGCAGGCAGGCCCCGCGCGACAGGCAGGAAGCTTTCCAGGAGACCAATGGACCGGCATCTCCTTCGCCCGTAACAGATGGGGTCAACGTCTACGTTTTCTTTGGCGATTTCGGGCTACTCTCCTACAGTCCGGACGGTAAAGAACGATGGCGCCTGCCAATGGGACCGTTCAACAACCCCAACGGCCACGGCTCCTCGCCGATTCTGGCCGATGGGAAACTTGTGTTGATCTGCGATCAGGACACCGGGTCCTACCTTCTGGCCGTCGATCCGGCCAGTGGCCGCGCGATCTGGAAGACGATGCGGCCCGAGTGCACCCGTGGCTATGCCACGCCCGCGGTGTACCGGCCAAAGAGCGGGCCGGCGGAACTGATCGTTCCCGGCTCGTTCGAATTGGCGTCGTATGCCGTCGAGACCGGCCAGAAATTGTGGTGGGTGAGCGGGCTGGCGTGGCAACCAAAGACCGTGCCGATAGTCGACCACGACCGAATCGTTGTCAACGGTTGGGAAATCGGAGGAGGCGGCAAAGCGGTCGCTTTTGCAGAGGCCCTGGCTGTGTATGACAAAGATCAAGATGGAAAATTGTCGCGCAGTGAAATGGCTGCCAGCCGGAACGCCGAATGGTTCGCCGACAATGATCTGAACCATGACGGATACATCGACGAGCGGGAATGGGGGTTCTATCAAGCGCTCAACACCGCGGACAACTGTCTGATCGCAATTCGGGGCGGCGGGCGCGGCGATGTTACGAAGAGCCACGTGCTGTGGAGGTATCGCAAGGCACTTCCGAATACCTCGTCGCCGCTGCTTTACCAGGGCGTGATCTATCTGGTTCGCGATGGCATTTTTACAAGCCTGAATCCCGATAACGGAGAAATCTTCAAGCAGGGGCGTCTTACCGGGGCACTCGGCCGCTACTGGTCTTCGCCCGTCGCCGCCGATGGAAAACTCTTCATCGTGAGCGAGGATGGAAAGGTTGTCGTGATGCGGGCCGCTCCGGATTGGGATATTCTCGCCATCAATAATCTTGACGAAGATGTCTTCGCGACTCCCGCGATCCTCGATGGCCGGATCTACGTGCGCACCCGCGGGGCGCTTTATTGCTTTGCGAACGGTGGCCGCAAGAACACCGATTGAATGGGCACCGATGATTCGGGCCGTAGTCCTTCCCCGAAAGTCCGACGCCGATGTACACGTCTTGGCCGCTTGCCGACTCGGCATAGCGAATCGCCGATTCAAGGTCGCAGAACCACCGGAAGGTCTTATCGGCGATCGTCCAAATCTGAATACGCAACTCTTCCGGCTTGTTTGCAAAAAGGGCTTCCATGAACTGGCGGGCGGAAGATCGCGCTGGTTCTGCCATAATCGACCAGCATAGCTCTCAACATTCCCGTTGGCGGCCGGCTGCGTGGATGGCAATGCGGTTGGGGCGCCTGTCGCCGGGCCCGTCCGTTCAGACCTTGTGCCGGCCGGGGCCGGCGAACTCCTGTACCGTGCCGCTTTCGCCGGCCACGCGGATACGGACCCCTCCGGGCACTTGTATCTCCGCCCCTTTGGCGCGGTTGTAGTCGAGCGCGAGACTTCCGTGCGGCGTGGGAATGCTCACCTTCACCCAATCGAAGATCTTCCAATTGGGCCGTAGCTCACAGAGGCGGTAGCCCGGCTCGACAACTCGCAGACCCAGGGTACCGCGCATGAGTAGAGAGACGGCAGTGGCTCCGGTCCAGCCGTGGTTCAGGCTAAGCCCGTACGGGCGGCCGTAAAACATGAGCCGCTCACGCGGGCCGTCAGCGGGGCGGATGTCTTCGATGAAGCGCGTGAAACCGTTATCGAGCATCCAGCCCCAGTTCTTCTTCAGGTATTCGAGGGCTTTCGGGAAGCGGCCCGCCTTAGTGTACGCCATCAACTCGTAGTAAGCCTGCATGCTGATGTTGCGCGCGCGGTTGCGCGGATCGTCAAAGACCGCGCTGAAAAGCCCGTCGGTCTTTCCTTGGGGAACGAGGTCGAGCAGAATGCCCCAGGTCTGGGCGTGCGGGGAGACGCGCGGGTCTCGCGTACCGCTGCGATCGAAGCCGTTGATGAAAGCGCCCCTGGTGTTATCCCAGAAGACGCCTGTGATATTGGCGCGGAGGCGCGAGGCGTTGGCGGCATAGCGGTCCGCGAGGGCCGTGTCGCTCCACTGGCGCGCCAGCAGGGCCCCGATCTCGAAGCAGTGCAGGATGAGCATTTGGGCGTAGGCGGGCGTGCCGGCGCAGTCTAGGTCGGTAGCGCGCTTCTCGCCGCGATCGGACTTTGCAGCCCAATCCGGAAAGTACTCTCCGAGATAATCGACGCCTTCCACCTGGGGGCCGCCAGGGCTGGTCTTCGTGGGTGAGAAGGCGCGCGCCGAGATGAATCCCCGCTCGTCCTGAAGGCGCGTGAAGAGGTCGAGTACTTCCGTTACGTTGGCGCGGTAGCGTTGCGAAAAAGATACATCGCCGCGGGTCAGGTAGTCTTGACCAAACCCGATGACGTAGTACATCAGCAACTCGAAGAGGCCGATGCGGTCCAGGCCGGCTCCAGCGGGCGGTGTCTGCGTCAGCAGGGTGTTCCGCACCACGGCGGGATCGAAGAAGACGCAATCGACGGCGTCGAAATCGATGTTCTGATCGAACAGCCATACCAGAGCGTCACGCTTGATGCCGTCAAGAATGGTCGTGTCGTGGATGCAGGTGTGGAGTGTTGCGGCACCCACTTTCCAGATGTCGTTCAGACGTGCATCGCTCGATTCGAACGATCCCCGGTACTCGACCGGATAGATACGCGCATTCACGCTAACCCCTTCGAGCCTGCAACTTTGCGTCGCGTCGAAGCGGACAAAGCGGATCGCCCGTTCGGGCAGCACGAAGGCACGCCGCGTGGAGTCGAGTCGCAGGGGTACGAGCGGTGCCTGCTCGAACGTCGATTCGTCCGTTGCGGTGGCTTCTTCGATGGACTCGCCCACGGCCACCTGTAACTCGCCCGCGCCGGAGGCGGTGAACTCAACCGTGCCTAGCTCGATTTCATGAAAATCAAGTAGCACTTCCCCGCCACTGCTGAGTTCATACCCGCCGGTTCTCTCACCCGCTTTAGAAAGGCGAGCGACTTTGCGTGGGAGCAGTTGTTGGTGTCCGTCGATGTCCTTGTCGGGGAGTGCCCTGGGCGAGGCAAGGCGCTCTGCGAACTCTGCGGCGGTCCAGTGCTCGCCGTCAAGGCTCGCTTCCCATCCGTCGCCGGTGGATACGTTCCCGCCTTCGAGCAGGAAGCACGGCAGGGAGAGCATCATGTCCTGCATTACGAGGATCTCAACGGGGCCCGCAGGCAGCACGCGGTGGTTGACGCTGATGTCCCCTTCTCGACCGTCCACCCGTACGCGCGTGCGGCCCAGCGGCCAGGCCCAGCGGACGGGAGTGTCAACGGCCAGGATCAGGCGAAGCCGGAACCATGCCACGTACTCGGGGCGCTGGTAGAAGCCCGGGTAACCGATGTTGGACACCCGCTCGAAGGCGACGCGCGAAACGTTGGTGTGCAGATGGCAGGCGAGCTGACCCGGATACCAGATCCAGCGCGCGTTCCACGGCGCTGCGGAAGCGGGCGGCTTCACGGCGGCCTGCGCCCCTGTCGGCGATGCAACGGCAAGCGCGGGCGAGACGATGACGGCGCTCGCCGCAGTACCCAGCTTCAGTAACTCTCGCCGATCGAGTTTCGACATGGACGCTACCTCCGAATCGACAAAGCCGGAATTTCTGTTTTGGACTTCCAGGTCTCATTCAGTTTAAACCAAACCTGCATCCCAATGGGTGGCAATAACGCGCATCCCGCGCCCGCTGTCGGCGCCCCGGCGCATCCATGATCTGCAAGAATTCCTGAGAGGATGGCGGCACTCGACGCCCTGATCGACTGGGAAGCCGGCCGCCCGGCACCGCTGGGCGAGGAAGGCGAGGAGTTTTCGGCGGCAATCCTGCAGCCCGCGGCGCTTTACTCGGTGCATCTGGCGCTGGAACACTTGGTGGAATAAGGTGGCACAGGCTTCAGCCTGTGATCTCACCGCTCGGCGCCTTCGAGATCCAGCGTGACGCGCTCGCCGTTGATCAGCACGAATCCGGCGTTGACGATCTGCTGGCCGGTGCAGTCGAACTGCGCATAGCAGTGCAGATTGGCCATATCGAAGATGTATTCCACGGCCTGACCCGCGGGCTTCACGGTGGTGCTGAAGTCGATGCCCGCGAATTGGGGCGCTTCCTTGAAGCAGGCGAGCACGGGACGGATCAGGTGCGCGATCTGTTCGTCAAATGCCAGCGCGGCCGCGCGGTAACGGGATGACGGTTCCGGCGACTGGATGGTCGTCGCGATGGAAAGCTGCAGGTAGATACCTTTGTGAAAGTTCACGAACACCGGCGGAGCGTAGCTGACGAAGTGCGCTGTCTGGTCTAACTCGCGGACCATCTTGTCCAGAGTTTCCTGATAGGCAGTTTGGAGGCCCTTCAAGGCGTCGGGTGTGGGTTCCGGCGCGGCAACGGTGGGAGCAGGGGCAGGCTTCACCACCACTGCCGCCGGAGTTGGGGCGGGGACCGGCGCCGGAACCGCAACCGAAGCGGCGGGCGCATCCGTGGTCATGCGTCCCCAAATCGTGGCCGCTTCGCCGTTGATGAATAGCGTTCCCTCCTCCAGCGCCATTGCCTGTGTGGGCTCGTCCGGCGCCGCGATCAGGCGCAGCGCGGCGGCTTTCGGAATCACCAGGACCACGTTTTCCGGGTGTTCCCCGCTGACTCCCAACACCTTCTTGCGCACGTGATGCGAGATCTCCAGAGCGAATCCCTGAAGTTTCGGCTCGTCGCTCAACTGCGGAACCTCCGCTCGCAGCAGGGGCAGCATCACATCCTCGAAGGTTCGCCGGGCGCGTTCCTCTCGTTTCATCAACTCGTCGGAATAGGCGGCATAGTAGTTGCCAGTGATCTGCACAACCGTCTGATGTCCGTACTTGGCGAACTGGATGGACCGCTGGTCTCTGGTTTTCTGCTGGTCTTGGTCGAGGTCCAGCGTACGGCTGAAATAGAAACGGTAGGGGAACTGGTGCGACGCGATGGTCACGGCCGCAGCCTTCAATTCCGCAAAATGCTTCTCCTGTAATTCGCGCAATTCCGGATCGCGAATCTCCGGCGGCGAAACCACTTGCGCGCAGAGCAGGCCGGTGCACAACATGCCGGCGAGCAGCTCAATTCTTCGCATACGTCAAACCCTTCAAGCGATAGGGTGGATCGGCGACGGCGCGTATGTAGGCAATGAGCGCGTCCACGTCGGCCTTCTTGAGAGTATATCCGTAAGGCGGCATCTCCGGCGACTTGTTCAGAGCCGGCCCCCCAAAACCGATGATGGACGCGAGGTCCGCATCGCTCATGGCGTTCAGCACGGCGCCTTCGATAAAGGCGTGCGGCTTGGCGGTGAGATTGTCGTGGTTCGAAACCCGCTCCGGGGTGGATTCCGGATCGTGGCAACGCGCGCAGTATTGATCGTTCAGCACGCGGCCCTGCTGCTGCTGGTAGCCGAGCGCGATCTCGTCGAGCCGCAACTCCACGGGCTTGCCGGATTTGTCGCGCGTGGTGGCCGCGATCTGATATCGTCCGGCGCTGCCGCCCAGGGTCACCGTGGAGGTCAACTGTCCGTCCGCGCCAGTCAGGCCCGCGTCCGGCGCTGCCATGGCTCCTTCGGCGGTGTGCAACTCGACCAGCGCTCCGGCGACAGGACTGCCTTGCGCGTCGTTGACCTGCACCACGACCGGTTGATCCAGGGCCGCTCCGATACTGCCGACCTGCTTGCCTCCGCCGACTTCCGTAATCGCCGCTCCAAAAGCTTTGGCGGCGAGAGGCGCGGGTGTCTTGGCCGGCCGGTTGCATCCGGCAAGCAAGATCAACATGGCGGCACAGGCTTTAGCCTGTGGTCTGAGGTGCTTCATTTCTTAGCCACCTCCTTGTTCTGTTTCATCAGGAAGGCCGTCAGCGCGCGGGCATCCGCATCGCTCAAGTTCCGGTTGGGTTCTACAGTTCCGGGCCGCAAGGCCTGCGGATCTTTCAGCCAATGGAAGATCCAAGCCGCGTTGAGCCGCGCGCCCACCTGCGTGAGCGTGGGACCAATATAGCCCTTGTCGTTCTGCGGATCGACGATGTGGCAGGACTGGCATGCATACTTCGAGTAGAACAACTGCTTGCCCAGTTCGATATCGGCCGCGCTGAACTTGGCCGGGTCTATCGCGTCTCGATCGAAGTCGGGCGTCTGATAAACGGTCGATACGTAGTCCGCGATGGTCTCGGCCTCCGCGTCCGTCACGTTGAAGCGCGGCATGCGGCGGATCAGCGCGGGACGCAGCGTGTTGGGGTTCTTCATGAAGCTGACCAGCCAGCGGCGCTGGACGGAGCTGCCTTCCCACGTCAGATCGGGCGCCATGTTGCCGCCGCGGCCGTTGATGGCGTGGCAACTGAAACAATTCATGTCGGCCATCAATTGACCGGCTTTGCCCGCGGGACGATAACCGGATTCGCGCTTGCCTGCCACGCGCAACGCAGCCGGCAGGGTCCGGGCGCGTTCGGTCTGCGCCAGCAGGGCCGTGACCAAGGCATCCACCTGCGCCTCGGTGAAGGTGTATTGCGGCATTTTGGCGCTGGGGAAAGCATGCGGCTGCCTGATCTTGGCCCGCAAATAGTCCGGCAGCGTATGCTCCACTCCCGGCGCAAACACGATCTTCATGAGCGACTCGCTGCCCACCACGGTCAGTTCCGGCGCGAAGTTGGCAGGTTTGGAGATGCCGTTGATTTCGTGGCAGGAGGCGCAGCCGCGCTCCGTCACCAACGCCTTGCCGTGCGCTATCTGCTCCGGCGTGGCGGGTTCCAGGTGCACATTCGCCAGGAAATCGGAATCGGTCTTGGCTTCGATGAAGGCGCGCAGCGGGCCGAGCTGCTTCTGGTCGAAGCGGTAGTGGGGCATGGCGGTGCCGGGATCGTAGGTTTTGGGATTGTGCAGCCACTCGCCGAGCCACTCCGGCTTCACCTTGGAGCCGATGCGCGTTAGTTCGGGTCCCACGTCGCCACCCACCAGCATGCCCGCCGCATTCACGGTGGCATGGCAGGACGCGCAGAACGATTCGCCGTATACGCTGGCGCCGGCTGCGGCGTCGGCGGCGACGTCGGGGGAGGAGCGGGCCTGAGAGGCCCGCGCAGGCTGAGAGCCTGCCCCACTGGACATCAGAAATGCGGAGATGTCGCGCGCATCCGCATCGCTCAGTTGGAAGTTGGGCATCGTCGCGGTGACGGCGTAAGCCTGCGGATTCTTGAGCCAGGCGAACGTCCACTCGCGGGTGGTCTTTTCGGCGATATGGGTTAGTGGGGGAGCATCGGTTGTGGATGCCATCCGCTGGCCGTCAGGCATTTTCAGGACATGGCACGACACGCAGTCGTAACGCGTCAGCAGTTGCCGTCCCAGGTTCAATTGCGGCGTGCCGGTCAGCGTATTCGCGTGGCACTGACCGCACCCAGCTTCCAAATAGCGCGCGGGCAGAATGGGTTGCTCCCAGGCCAGCGTGCTGCGGTGCGCTTCCTCGACTCCGGTGGCGGCGCCTTGGCCGCGATGACACATCACGCATCCGAACTCGGTGAGGGAATGCGGAATCGGCGGATGCGGCCGGAACGGTTGCGTGCTCACGTCCCACAGGCTGGCTTCCTTTAAGCCCAGGTGACAGGTGCCGCAGCGATCCGTTACGCCCAACTCCGGCATCCAGATCTGCTGCAGTCCGCCCTGGAAACGCCGCTGTAGGGTGGCGGCTTCGCCACGCCCGCGAATCAGGCGGAGGTACTTCTGCTGATAGCGGGTCCACTCCCGGAAGCGATCCTTGGCCGGGGCGATCGCCAGGCAGATCAGCAGGATCACGCTGAGCGTGCCGAAAGCGCGCGCGCTATCGCCGAAGAGGAACTGCCACACCTTTTGTATCTTCTGTCGCATGGCGTTCAACTCCTCCAGGGCCACACCCACGACCAGCCCGCGCCGCGGAAAAATGTCCCGATCACCGTCAGAATTCCGGCCTGCACCAGGAACCACGTCATGATCCAGAAAGAGAGCGGTTTCGAAACCAGCCATCGCCGGAAGCGCGAGGGCTCCGGCGGACCCGCCGCGGCGGTCAGCATGAAGCCCGCAATCAGCAGCGTGGGAATCAGCACCGCGTAGACGTGGAAGACCAGCATGATTGCGGTGAACACTACCAGCGCTCCAATGAAAATGCGCAGCCGCCGCTCGCGGTTGCGCAGCCAAACGCCGTCGGATTCGATGTTGATGTCGAAGTACGGAATCACGATCAGCGCCAGCACCACCATGGTTGGAATCAGCACGCCAGCCACGAACGGCGGGAAGTAGTGCAACAATTCCTGCAAGCCCAGAAAGTACCAGGGCGCCTTGGCCGGATTGGGGGTGTGCATGGCGTCGGCCAGTTCTTCGAGAGGCGCATCCCAAATCAGCGATACGACCACCAGCGCGATGGCCAGAATCTCAATGGCCACGGCCGCCCGGAAGAGGCCTTCCGGATAGGTCATCACCACGGAATCGTCCTGGGCTTTTACCTGCGGCGAAGTGCGGCGCGTGACGAACGCCACGCGCACCGGCGTGCGGCGCGCGTCGGAATCGAATTGCGCGGCGAACTTGGGATTGGGCGGCTCACTCATGGGATTCCTTATGGCCCGTGTACAGGCCTCCGTCCTTGCGGATGCGCCAGAAGTGCACGGCGATGAACAGAATCGCCGCCAGCGGCAGAATCACGCAGTGCAACACATAGAAGCGCAGCAGAGCGTTGGCGTTTACGGTATTGCCGCCCAGCATCAGGAAGCGGACCTTCTGGCCCATCACCGGCACGGCGGACATAATATTCGACCCCACCGTGATGGCCCAGTAGGCCAACTGGTCCCAGGGCAGCAGGTAGCCTGTGTAGCTGAGCAGCAGCGTGAGGATGAGCAGGACCACCCCGACAACCCAGTTGAACTCGCGCGGCTTCCGATACGCGCCGCGGTAGAACACCTTGAACATGTGCGCGAAGACCAGCAGCACCATGGTGTGCGCCGACCAGCGGTGCAGGTTACGCAGGAACACCCCGGCCGAGACCACGAATTGCAGGTCCTTCATATCCGCGTAGGCTTGCGGCACCGACGGATGGTAGTAGAGCATCAGCAGGATGCCGGTGACGACCAGGATCGCGAAAGTGCCGAAACTGAGCGTTCCCAGGTACCACGTCACGCTGAATTGGAGGGCTCGTTCGCGGGCCTTGACCGAGGCCAGGTGCAGGAAGACGTTCTGCTGGATGGCCATCGAGCGGCGCAGATTGTTGGCGCCGCTGCCGCCGCGGAAGACGGAGCGCCAGACGCGAGTGTCGCGGATGTCTTGAAGAGTCATCAGGTCCTCAGGTATTGCTTGGGCGGAATGACGGAGGCGCGATCCACCAGCAGTTCACCTTCATCGCCGAGCCAGACTTTGAGCCAGGGCAGGCCGCGCGGTGCGGGCCCCTCCAGCTTCACGCCCTGTTTGCTGAACTTGCTGCCATGACACGGGCAGGCGATGATATCCAGGTCGGCATTCCACACCGTGAGGCAGCCGAGATGGGTACACGTGGCGGATAGCGCGTAGAAACCCTCCGGGCTATGAATGATGTAGATACCGGCTTCCAGATCCTGGTTGACGGAACCGAGCGGATAGCGGTCCGGCTTGCCCGCGTTGGCGATCGGCGACGGCTCGTAGAGTACGTTGGGGGAGAGATAAGAATATCCAAACACGCCTGCACCCGCGCAGGCTACGGCTACCGAGCCGACTCCCAGCTTGATGAACGCCTCGCGCCGGGTGGGTTGTGTTTTGTCGTCTTCTGGCATGCTTGTTCCTTCAGTGGCGAGTTTGCGCCGATTGGCAATCGGCGCGCAGGATTTCATCCTGCCCCACAATGCTGTACGCCTCCATGGTGATCACATTCACCGGGCAGCGTTCCGCGCACAGGCCGCACCGGATACATCGGGTTTCGTCCTTGAGCATGGCCGAACCGGTAATCACGCCCAGCTCTTCCGCCGCCACATCATCCAACTCCACGCGGTAAAGCTGCTCGTTGGCGCGGATCTCGCCCAGCACTTCGGGCGGAAACTCGATCTGCTCCAGCGGCACGATCCGCAGGCACTCCTCCGGGCAAACATCCGCGCAGCCGCCGCATAGGATGCACTGCGAGCCATCCGGTTCGTTGCCTTCGAATACGGTGTTGACCCAGCAGCGTAGACAGCGGCGCGCCTCGGCCATGGCCGATTGCTCGTCGAAGCCGATCTCCACTTCCGTCACGCCGGTGCGACGCTCCAGCGGCAGCATGGGCACCGGCTGGCGCGACAAATTCATGAAATCCGCAAACATGCGGTGGTGATCGAGCACTTCCACCACAATCTCCGGATCGGGATGCTTCCGCCCGGTGAGGTGCTCGTCGATGGCGATGGCGATGCGCTTGCCGTCGCCCACGCTGTCGATGATCAGGCGCGGCCCGAACACGCAGTCTCCGCCCGCGAACACGCCGGCCGCCGAGGTCATGAGGGTTTCGCGGTCCGCCACGACCAGCCCGCGCGGGGACACCCGCACGCCGTCTTCGGGTTTCAGAAAGTCCAGGTTGGGAGCCTGCCCGATAGCCAGGATGACGGTGTCGCACTCGATGACGGATTCGCTGTTCTCGTAGAATGCGGGGTTGAACCGCCCGTTGGCGTCGAAAACATGCATGGTCTTCAATGTTTCGAGGCCGGTCACTTTGCCGTCGCGCCCCAGCACGCGATGCGGACCCCTGCCGTCATGCAGAATGATGCCCTCGGTCTGCGCTTCCTCGATCTCTTCCAAGGCCGCCGGCATCTCCTTGCGATTTTCCAGGCAGACGATGCTGACCTCCTGCGCGCCCAGGCGGAGGGCCGACAGCGAAACGTCCACCATCTCGTGCGCGGCCAGGGCGGCGACATTCTCCTCGCTCGGAACGGCTTCTTCCGGAGCGCCGGCGTGCTGCCGCAGTACTTCACGAGCGGCCGACCGGGCCACATCCATGGCCACGTTTCCGCCGCCGATCACGACTACCTTCTTGCCGATAGTGAAGCGGTAGCCCAGGTTGGCGTTGAGCAGAAAATCGACAGCCTTGTGGACCCCGTCGAGATCCACGCCCGGTATGGAAAGGTCGCGGCTGCGGTGCGCGCCGACGGCGATGACTACCGCGTCGAAGCCCTGTTGGCGCAATCCGGAGATCGTGAAATCGCGGCCGGCGGCCTGGTTGAGCTTGAGCGTGATATCGCCGGCTTCCAGAATCTCGCGCACCTGCGCTTCCACCACGCTGCGCGGCAGGCGGTATTCCGGGATGCCCAGTTTGAGCATGCCGCCGGCCACCGGTGCGGCTTCGAAGATGGTGACGGCGTAACCCATCAGGCCCAGGTCGTGCGCCGCCGAGAGCCCCACGGGACCGCTGCCGACTACGGCAACGCGGTACGGTTGCGGCGCGGCACGCTGACGGTCGATGCGCAAGGGGTGCCGGGATTCCGGGCCGTAGCGCTCCGTCAGCATGCGCTTCAGGGCGCGGATCTGGATGGGCTTGTCCACGGCGCCGCGGCGGCAGGCCGTTTCACAAGGGTGCGCGCAGACGCGGCCGCAGATGCTGGCCATCGGGTTCGGATCGCGGGCGTAGCGATACGCCTCCTCGAACCGCCCTTCCGCGATGAGTGAAACGTACCGGCCGGCGTTGGTGCCGGCCGGACACGCCATCATGCAGGGAAAGTTGCTGTTCAGCCAGTCGCGGTCGACTTTCTTGTCGCGAAAGCGCGTCAGCATGCGAGCTTATTTGGAGAGCGCGAAATCGACCGTCACATCGCCGCCCACGGTTACAGGCTTCGATTGCGGCGTCTTCATGCCCTCGTGCCATGCTACGAGTGTGTAGCTGCCGGCCGGCACATCGGCAATTTTGAAATTGCCTTCGGCGTCGGTCTCGGCGAAATAGGGCGTCGGCGTCACCACCAGGAACCCGGACATTTCCGGGTGCACGTTGCAGAGCAACGGCACGATTCCCGGCGCGTCGAACTTGAAGTCGCGCTTCTGCCCTGTGGGCCAAGTGCCCAGATTGTGTCCCAGCTTTTTATTGCCGCTGATCGCCGGCCAAAAAATGTTGTGCGCCACTTTGTCGCTGTTCAGAAACTCCACCGTTGTTCCCACTTGCACCACCAGGATGTGCGGCGCGAACAGCAACTGCTTCTGATCCATCACCTGAGGCTTGGCGGGTGCGGGAAACGTCTTGCCGGCAACGGCATCCACATACACCACCGAAGTGCCCTTGCCCGCGGTGACCTTACCGCTGATGTTGGCCGCGTAAGCGGCCAGCGAAGCTGCGAGTAAAACGAGTACCACTCTCTTCATAGAACGGTTCCTTCCTTTCATCTCTGTTAATTGTAGAACTTCCCGGGGTCAATAAACGAATTCCAGAGCCACAACTGCCGTATTGACCCGGAAGGGGCTGAGCGGCTCCTGCAGTCCGGTCGAGGGGTCGGTGACCGTCTGGACAAACTGCTTGGGCCGGAACTGGTATTCAAAGGAGGCTTTGATGTTCGGGTGGATCAGGAATTGAATGCCGGGCGTGAAGCGGTTGCGCGTGGAGTTGAGCGGTCCGAAATAAGCCGTTCCGCTGTTGAGCGCCAGTCCGTTGATGCGGTCGGCGCTGGAGTTGACGCCATCCCAGCGCCCGATGGCCATGATCCACGGCAGAACCAGGTAATCGGCCTGCACGAATCCGCCGTTGAACTTGGCGGGCACGCTGGTAATAAAACCGACCGGTACCGCGGCAGTGGAACCCACCGGCAGTGGGATCAGGGCACCGCTCGAATCCACCGGCAGCAGGTTATTGTCGCGGGCGAACATATACAGGCCAAACAGATTGAAGTTGCGGTAGTTGAAGTTGAAATCGCCGCCCGCGCGGTAATAGGGCTCGCGCGCGTAGAGCGTGCTTGGGTTCCCGCTGGCGTCCGCGCCCACTACGCCCTGTTGAGATTTGCCGTGCAGGTAGAACGTGCCCAGGCTCAAGAAGGTGTGGTCGCGCGGTCCAGTCGTGCCGGCGGCCTGGACAGAGTGACGGCTTTCGCTGTCACGCTCCAGGTTAAACCGGTAGGAGAAGCGGGCGTAAATATCCTTCAGGCCGGAGTCCGAGGCGAAGCCGACCCCGCCATTGGAGCCGCCCGTGGCCGAGGGAACGTAGATACTGGCATTGGAGGCTTGATCCACGCCGGTCGTGTTCTGATCGATGATGGCCACTGAATAGTGGTAACCGCCATAGCTATGCCCGCCGCTGAACTCGATGCCCCTCTGTCCGTCCGCGAAACTAAACTGGTTCGCCACGTTCTGCTGCAAGGCCACCATGGAGTTGATCGCGCCCACGTTGCTTTCGGTATAAATGTCGTACGGGCTGATGTTGATGCTGCGCGCCTGCGTGAACGGCAGGTCCAGTTCGAATTGGCCTGTGCGGATGCTAAGCGAGTCTGTCGGAAGCTTGAGAAAGCGGCCGACATTGACAAATTTCAGGTAGCCGTCTCCCAGGCCGCCCGCGCTGTTATCCCCGGCCACGCTGAGGTCGTCATCCACCCAGAAGGCGATATCGCTGCCGAAGTTCCCAGCCATAAAAACGCTGAAGAAACCGGTCTCGAAATCGCTTCCCGGGATGACTGGCGCCACCGTGCCCGGAGCCGCCAGCGCATTGAAGCGGCTCGCGTTTGCGCCCGTGAATTGCGTGAAGTTGTTCATGCGCAGACCGATGGGCGGCATGCCCGGAATGGTGCCCGGCCAGACCGTGTGCGGCCAGACATCCTTCTGCGCCGGCGCGCCCAACATCACCGGAGGAGTCTTCAGGAACGTTTCGTCGTCTTTCGGGAATTTGAACCCGGCATCCTTGAAGGCTTTGCCAAAGTCGTTGAGCTTGGGAAAGTCCAGGTGGCAGGTCGTGCATGAAGTGCCGTACTGCCGGGAGAACGCCGGAATCGCATAGCTCCTGGTGCTGATGGTCGAGAGTAGCAACGGCGTAATCAGGATACCTGCAGGGATAAATGTCTTGGGCAATTTGCGTAGTTTCAGGGTCCACCTCCTCACTGGGGACTCCGCCTCGTCCGAAGGGATAGGCCAGATTCCGCAGTTTGGCCTAGTATGGCATCTCAATGCCCAACCTGCAAGCCGTTTGTTTTCAATTCATGCGGCAGCAGGGTGCGCGAATCGGCGCAGTTCGGAGGCCCACAGGGGTGGGGGAATTGCCTCAGCGCGTAGCTCCGGCGACGAGACGGTGGAAAAGTGGAAAACCGAAAGCAGGTTCCCCACTTTCCCACCGCCTTCTCTAGTAAGGAAGGGGACATTTCTAACGAGGCTTGACAGGTGAGAATTCTCGTAGTTGACTGGCGCTGCGATTGGGCCTACAATTTCCCGCATGTGCACACGCATGGCAGTCTTGATCCTCTGCGCCGGCGCGATACTGTTCGCGCAAAAAGATACCGGCGCAATTGTGGGAACCGTTTTGGACGCAAGCGGCGCCTCCGTGCCGGGTGCGCAAGTCGCGGCTGTAGACACGGCCACCAACTTCATCTACAACGCCGCCACGGATGCTACCGGACAGTACACCATGAGCCCGGTGCGCGTGGGCACTTATCGGATCTCGGTGGGCGCCAAAGGCTTCAAAACCGAGGTCGAATCCATCACCCTGGAGATCCAGCAGCGCGCGCGTGTGAATTTCACGCTGCAGCCAGGGGAACTGAGGGAGACTATCGAAGTCACCGGCATGGCGCCGGTGCTCGAAACGGACAACTCCGAGCGCGGCCAGGTAATTAACAGCCGTTACATGCAGGAGCTTCCGCTGAATGGCCGCAATCCGGTGCAGCTTGCGCAACTCACGGCGGGCGTGGTTTTCAGCGAGCCGGGTGCGCGCGACGAGCAGGGCTATGGTTTCTCGGCAAACGGCGCCCGATCGCTCCAGAACAACTTCCTGCTCGACGGCATCGACGACAATTCCAATCTGCCGGATCTGCTGAACGAGGCCAACTACGTGGTGATGCCTTCGGTGGACGCTCTCGAGGAGTTCAAGGTGGAGACGGAAACCTACTCGGCGGAGTTGGGCCGGGCTAACGGAGCGGTGGTAAACGCCACGCTGAAATCGGGCAGCAACGAATTCCATGGCGTGCTGTACGAGTTCCTGCGCAACGACAAAGTGGATGCGCGCAACTTTTTCGATCCTTCGCTGCCGCCGTACAAGCAGAACCAGTTTGGCGCCACCCTGGGCGGACGCCTGACTCGCGACAAGCTGTTCTTCTTCGGCGACTACGAAGGTCTGCGCGAGCGCCAGGGCCAAACACTGACGTCGCTGGTGCCGACTGCCGCGCAGGCCAGCGGCGATTTCAGTTCCCAGCTCGATTTGACTTCCCCTACCGGCGTGCCGGACTGCAATGGCATGCCAACCTTTGCGGGCGAGTTGTTCGATACGCGCCTCACCCAGGCCAGCGCATCGTCGCCGACCGGATACTGCGGCGTGCCTTTCAGCTACAGCGCGAACGGAACGCCATCCAACGTGATTCCGGCCTCTCGCCAGGACCCGCTGGGCCAGAAGCTGGTGGCCCTGTTTCCGGCGCCCAACGCTAACGGAAACGGCTACAACTACGTTTCCAACCCCGTCCTGCAACAGGACCGCAACCAGGGCGATGTGCGCGTCGACCAGGTTTTCTCAAGCCGGGACAATGCCTTCTACCGGTTCAGCATCTCCAAGTCGCCCACCGTGATCCCCTCTCCCCTGCCCGGATTGGCCGATGGCGGCGGATTCTTCGCGGGCATTCAGAATTTCGACGGCTATAATGCAGCCATCAGCGAGACGCATATCTTCAGCCCCACGCGCGTGAACGAGTTGCGCTTGGGGTACAACCGGTTGCGCGCCAGCCGTTTCCAGCAGAACTCCAACACGGACGTCGCCGCCCAGGTCGGTTTTCCGGGTGTACCCTTTTCGCAGGGCACCGATAACGGAGGCCTGCCGCAGCTCACCTTCAGCGATGCCTCGAACCTGGGAAGCCCGACTTATCTTCCCTCTCTCGAGATCCAAAATACCTACTCGCTCTCCGATACCGTCACCCTGATTCGCGGCGGGCAGACCTGGAAATTCGGCGGGGATTTCCGGCCGGAGGAGTTCACCATTTTTCAACCCGCCGCCTCCCGTGGTTATTTGAGCTTTGGGCCTGTGTATACGGACAATCCGGCCCAGCCCGGAACCGGCGGCAGCGGGCTGGCTTCCTTGTTGGCGGGACAGCCGGACGGAGGCGGCATCAACAACCTGCATAACGTGGATTACACGCGCAAGAACTATGCGGTATTCGTGCAGAACGACTGGCGAGTGAACCATAAGCTCACCGTGAACCTGGGCCTGCGCTACGAGTTTTTCGGAGTTGTCAAGGAACGTTTCGACTCGCAGGCCAACTTCAACCCGCTCACGGGACTGTTGGATATTCCCGCCGCCAGCAATGTGACCCTCACCCCCACCTTTGCGCAGTTGTTGCAGGTCAATCACAGCGCGCCCGCCGGCCTGGTGCATTCCGACTTCAACAACTTCGCCCCGCGCGTCGGCTTCGCATATCAGGCCGCTCCGAAGCTGGTGATCCGCAGCGCTTTCGGCATGTTCTATAACGCCTCGGAGAATGGCCCGTACTCGAATCCCAGCCAGGGCTTCAATCCGCCGTACTTCGTTAGCCAGACCTTTGCCGCGCCTTGTGGACTGCCTTCCGCCAATGCGGCACTGGATTGCTCGGTGCCGGGCCTGGGCTTCTTGTCTCAAGGATTCCCGGCCAACTCCCTGGTGGATCCCAACACGCCCACGCTGTTCTCGATGGACCCCTACATGCGCACGCCCTACGTATTGCAATGGCATTTCACGATGCAATATCAGGCCGGCGCTAACAGCCTGCTGGAGGTTGCCTACGTAGGCTCGAAGGGTACCAAGCTGTACACCTTCGGCAACGTCAACCAAGCCGCACCGACGGCCGACCCGAGTGCGCCTTACGCGCCGCGGCGTCCGTTCCCGTCGATCGACACCAGCATTTCTTATCTGGATACGGCGGGCAACTCCGAGTACGATGCGCTGCAGACCAAGTTTCAGCACCGCTTCTCGGGAGGGCTTAGCCTGCTCGCCAATTTCACATGGGGCCATGCATTGGGCAACGCGTCCAATGCCAATCTGGGCGCGCAGAACAACGACGCCTTCCGGTGGTGGGAGCACCCCGAATGGGAGCACGGCAATCTGGACTTCGATGTCCGGCGCCGCCTGGTGTTCAATTACATCTGGGAGTTGCCGTACGGCCGCGGAAGGCACTTCGGACCGGATGCGTCCAGATTCGCCAACGCCGTGCTTGGGGATTGGGAATTCTCCGGTGTCACCACTATTTCGGATGGCACCTGGTACACCGTGACCGATGCCAATGGCAACTTTGCCAACTCCGACGGCCAGCAACGGCCGGATGCGGTGGTGGGACAGAACCCCAACGGCAAGCCCTGCCTCCCCGGCACGTTCTTCAACACTTGCGCATTTGTCGACCCGGCCTACGGCTCGTTCGGCAACGTCGGCCAGAACACGGTGCGCGGACCGGGCCTGCAGTCGTGGGACATGTCGTTCCAAAAGGATCTCCCTGTCGGCGAACACAGGCGGTTCCAATTCCGGGCGGAAATGTTCAATATCTTCAACCACCCGAACTTCCTGTTCGCGCAGCCGGGGCCGCAGAATTCGAATAACGCGACCGTGTTTGGCACGCCTTCTTTCGGTTATGTCACGGCCGCGCGCGCGCCGCGCCAGGTGCAGTTTGGCTTGAAGTTCTATTATTGAGCCGCACCGGGCGCGCTCATCGTACATCGCCGATGTCCCACGAAGCCACACCCAAAAGGACCACCGCGAACGGAGTTCTCTTGCAACTGGTTGTGATTGCCTGCGCGGGCGCCCCGTGTCTCGCCGCGGAAGGCGCGCGCGTAGACGGCAAGAATATCCGCATAGAGTTCGACAGCAACATGCACAGCCGTGTGGTGGCCGTGCTGGCTGGGCAGGAACGCGTCATCGGCGATTTCACCCCTTCCGAGTTCATCCGCGTATCCGGACGCGATGTCACCGACTTCTCTTTGCAAGAACAGAAACACGGGCCCGTCCGGGATCGGTTGGGGTCAGGCTCCCGGACGATCCTGACAGGCATCGCTCCGTCTCTCAAAAAAGTGTTGACCGTCACGGTGTATGATGCGTTTCCGCGCACAGCGATCTTCGAGGTCGCATACACCAATACGGGAGGCTCGGATCTGTCCGTGAGCGGCTGGACCAACCAGCATCATGCCATCGGCGCTCCTCCTTCAGCCGCGCAACCGGCGTTCTGGTCGTATCAGAGCGGCTCCTACGAGAAGCGGCCGGACTGGGTACTGCCGCTGAAGCCGGGTTTCAAACAGGAAAACTTCCTGGGCATGAACGCGCCAGATTACGGCGGCGGCACTCCGGTCGTCGATGTATGGTGTCGCGACGCCGGCATCGGCGTGGGGCTCCTGGAAATGGCGCCGAAGCTGGTTTCTTTGCCGGTGACCCAACAGGGCCCGGGCCGCGCCTCGGTGGCGGTGGAGTTCAAGCAGAATCGGACGCTGAAGCCCGGCACGACCCTGAAAACCTTTCGCAGCTTCGTCGCCGTCCACGAAGGCGACTACTTTCAAACGCTGCGCGATTACCGCGAGATGATGATTGCGCAAGGCATTCATTTTGACCCATCGCCCGATAGCGCGTTCGGCCCCATCTGGTGCGCCTGGGGATACGGCCGGAAGTTCACGCCCAGCCAGGTCTACGGCGCGCTTCCGATCGTGAAAAAGCTGGGCTTCACCTGGGTCACGCTGGATGACGGCTGGCAGACCGCGCAGGGCGATTGGTTCCTCCAGCCGCAGAAGTTTCCACAGGGCGACGCCGATATGCGGGCCCTGGTGGACAAGATCCACGCCGAAGGCTTCAAGGCCCAGTTGTGGTGGGCGCCGCTGACCGCGGATCCGGGTACGGAATTGGTCAGGAATCATCCGGACTGGCTGCTGCTGAATGCGGACGGCAGCAAGCGGAAGATTTCCTACTGGAACTCGTGGTATCTGTGTCCCGCGGATCCGGAAGTAACGGCTTACCACACGGCCTTCGTGGTGAAGGCGCTCGGAGACTGGGGTTTCGACGGGCTGAAGCTCGACGGCCAGCACATGAACGGAGCGCCTCCATGCTACAACCCCGCGCACAAGCACGCGCGGCCGGAGGATTCCGTGGAGGGAATGCCCAAGTTCTTCCAGGCCCTCTACGAGACCGCCCGGCAGACCAAGCCGGATGCGCTGGTCGAGTTTTGCCCGTGCGGCACATCCTACTCTTTCTTCACTCTGCCGTTCCTGAACATGTCGGTTGCGTCCGACCCCGAGTCGGCATGGCAGGTACGCACGAAGGGCAAGACGCTCAAGGCTCTCCAAGGCGATCGGGTAGCCTACTTCGGCGACCACGTCGATATGACGAAGGACGATTTCGCCTCCACCATCGGTCTGGGCGGCGTCGTGGGAACCAACTTCACCTGGCCGGAAGGCTCGGCCCAGAGGAAGCGGGGCGACCTTACGCCGGCACGCGAGAGGAGTTTCGAAAAGTGGATTCGTATCTATAAAGAGAAAATGCTCTCGCGCGGAGAGTACCTCGGAACTCTGTACGACATCGGTTTTGACCGGCCGGAGACGCACGCGGTTAGCAAGGACGGCAGTATGTACTACGCCTTCTATGCGCCTAGGTGGAGCGGCAAAATTACGTTGCGAGGCCTTTCCCCGCGCGCTTACCGCGTTACAGACTACGTGGACGGTAAGGATTTGGGAACGGTCCGCGGACCCGCCGCCACGCTGGATGTCCAATTCGAGAAGCATTTATTGCTCGAAGCAAAACCGGAGTAGCGGCGTTTCGCAATCCAGCGTGTAGATCCCGGTGCCGCCCTCGCCGAAGCCCTCTGGGCCTGGACTTCCAGTCCCGCCTCGCGAAAATGGTCGTCCGGCTTGGCATTCCAACTCCAGTTGATCGACGAGATTCCGGCGAGGCCGGCCGGGCTTCGAATGCGGATTTCAGTGCAGTCGGACCGTGAGATGATCATAGCTCTTGCCCGGTTATGGCGGATGCAGTTGCCATGCGTGCCGGCGGTGGGCCCACCAAGCACGCCTCGCCTACAAAGTCACCAACCGTCAAAATCGCATGACCGCTTCCTTATTCTGTTTGAAGACGACGGTGAGCTTAAACTCTGGCTTTCTGGATCGAAAAGACGGCATCCGCTGGGGTCGCCCTGCGAGAAGAGCACTTGGCCTTTATCTTGAAATCTGCTTCATTTATGCCTCTTGCTCCGCTTGCCTAACGCGGCAACTTTACACTACTCTGCGCGGAACTTCGCGAACTCCACTTTAGGCTTGCTGCCCCCGCCACCCAGAGCTAAGGTCCTCATTTCATGTACGATATTGCTCATTAACGTCCCAAAACGCCGGATCGGGTTTGCCACCGCCAGACTGCGGCAGCGATCCCAATCCGAGCAGCACCTAACCTCCCATACCGCTGCGGAATGAGCTACCAACCCATACTGCCAATCACCGCCCGCCAATCCCGCCTAATCGAATGAAAACAATACGCGAAACCGCCGCAATCCCCCTCCACCCGCCGGCGCTCGTGCTATTGTTGTTCCGGGTGGCCCCAACAGCCACGCCCGAAATTCAGGCGCCATGCACTCGCCATCGGCGTTCTGCAAGCTGCGCCTGCCGGTTCTTTGAAAACTTCACCCGCGCGGGACGACTCTCGCGGGGTGGAACCATATAACCTATTTACCCGCAACGCATTACCCTGTTCAAATCTCATTTTGGGTTCGGTTGGCACATTTTCCGTCGAACCAATGTCAATGCACAAAAAAAACTGCATAAAAATGCACAAAAGCCGCCAACCCGGATCGCCCCCTCGTCCGCTCAGCAGCGAGCCCCCTACCGCACCACCTCCGCCGGATCGTCCATCTTCACCGACGGCCGCGGATCGAGCGGTTCCCGCGCCGCCGCCGGATCGAACAGCCGCGCATCCTCCCGCCTCACCTGATAGCCGTCGTAATCGGGCGTACTCGTGAAGCAATCGCTCAAGTCGCTGGCCACCGCATCGAACAGGTTCAGCGGCGGCAATCCCAGCAGCCGGAAGATGGTCTTCAGCATCCCCGGAAAGCTGGTGTTCACGTGCGACACGTAGTTCCGCTTGAAATACGGCCCAATCCCCATGAACACCGTGCGATGCGCGTCGATGTGGTCGCGCCCGCCCTGCGCGTCGTCCTCGGTAACGAAGATGGCCATCTCGCGCCACCACGGCGTCAGCGACAGAAACTCCACGATGCGTCCCAGCGCGTAGTCGTTGTCCGCCACGTAGGACCCCTCGTACGGATAGCCGTCCTGGGGGCGCGGCTCGGTCATGTGATCGTTCGGCAGGTGGATATAGATGAATCGCGGAAAGGGTTCGCCGCCCTTCACGTATTTCTCCTCGATCTCGTGGATGAACTGCGTGGCGCGAAACTGGTCCGGGATGTTCATGTTGAACATCGGATACTCGCGCGACGTGTTGCGGTACAGCGGATCGGGCATGGGCACATTGATCACGAAGCGCGCGCCGGTGGGCTTGTAGCCTTGTCCTTCGTCGCCGCCCGCCAGTTCAAATCCCTCGCCGTAATTGCGAAACGGAATGCCGTGGCGCGCCAGGTGATGCCAGATGGTGCCGCCCTCGGGCTGCTCCTCCGGATGCACCGAAGAGTTGCCTTCCGCGTAGCTCAGCCGCCCCGGCGCGGTCGTCGGAAAACGGAAATTCCGGCCATCCGCGTAGGAAGCGCGGAACGAAGTCTCGGTCAATGCGTCGGGATACGCGCCCACCAGCCAATGGTGCCCGTCCACGCTGACTTCCGAATCGGCGTAGAAGTTGTCGCTGAACGACCAGCCCAGCGCCAGCGCATGGTGATTCGGCGTCACGTTCACGCGCTGCAGGCTGAGGCGATTGCCTTTGCCCGTCGCGTGGCCCGCCTGTCCGAAGCGCGCAATCCCCGGCGCACCCATCACTGTCGCGCCGCTCGGCAGACGCATGATATCGCCGAAGACTTCGTCGTAGGTGCGGTTCTCTTTCACGATCAGCACTACGTACTTCACGCCGCTGGGCAGCGCGGCGCCCCCTGGGCCAGGCGTCTCCCCGCGCGGGTTCAGGCCGTTGTTGTCCATCACGGTCCCGGTCCCGGCGGTCACCGCCGCGGCATCCGGCAGCGGAAAAGACGCAATGCTGCCGCGCCGTAAAGTGCCCGACCAAGTCAAGCCTTCCGCGCCGGCCTCCCCGGAAGCAAACGCGGTCTGCCAGACGTTGGGGCCGGTACCCTGGCCGTTCACGCTGGCCACGTACACGTTGTCGCGATCGATCAGCACGCGGCTGGGAAACCAGGCCGCCGGCAGATGTCCGAGGACTTTTGCTTGCCCGGATGCGCGCGTGTCGACCACGCCCACCGCATTGATGCCCGCCTCCGCCACTAGCAGCCAGCCGGTCGCGGCGTCGTAGGCCATGCCGATGGGCAGCACGCCGCGCAGCTTGTCCAGGCCCGGAATGCGAATGTCGATCTGCCCGGTCACGCTGTTGGTCTTGGCATCGATCACGGTAATGGAATCGTTATGCGCGTTGGAGACGAACACGCGATCGGCGGTCGCCACCACGCCGGAAGGGCTGCTGCCGCCATCGGTCCCTTCGCCGAAGGCCAGCCCCGTGTGGATGAATGTCTCGATCTTGGGCGCCGCCGGGTCCGCCAGATCCACCACGGCCAGCGAATTGGCTTCCCGCACGTTGGGATCGCCCAAACCCGGCACGTCCACCGGCCCTTTGCCGGTCTCGCGTCGCGCGCCGTCGCGCGATTCCAGCGACGGGAATCCGAAAGCCGGAAACGGCAGGCCGGTCTCGCGCAGGTTGTGGGCATCCAGACCCGGCAGCGGCTGGTATTCGAACATGCCGACGTTGGTGACGTAGGCTGTGCGCTTGTCCGGCGAGAGCGCCAGCGCGAAAGGCAGGCGTCCCAGACGCACCGACGATAAGACGCGCTGCTTGCGCACATCGATCGCCACCAGGCGGAAGTTGGCCTGATCCAGCACGTAGACCACGCCGCGATCGGCGTCGAAAGCCAGGTCGCCCGTGAAGCTGTCCGCGAAGCCGTCGCGGTTCAAGTCATAGATCTTCTTAGCCTCTCCGGCGGCCAAATCGACCAGCCGCACGCGGCCCGAGTTGCCCTCCGATGCATAGACGCTATGTTCGGTGGCGAATGCCAGCCCCATGAAGACGCTGTGCCACTGATCGTCGCTCTTCTCGTCGCGCTCGCCCTCCTTCGCCTTCTTCTTCTTGGGCGCAAGCAATTGGCGCACCTGCCACGCGCCGCCTTTCTCCTGCTGGAGCACCGTCAGCGAGAAGCGGTCCGGCCCGCCGTTGGCCGATACCAGGGTCTTGCCGCTGGCGCTGATGGCCAGTCCGAAGGGTCCGGGGCCCGTCACGTACTGATGGCCAAGGGGCGAAATGATGCGCCCGCCCGGCAGGATGCTGGCCGCGCCGGGGCGGCGCAAGGCGGGCCGGATTCCAGCGGGTGCCGAGTATTCAGCCGCGCAGACGGGGAGTGCCAGAAACAGCAGAAAATAGCGCATGATGCGTTCTTACATGATATAGCGCGCGGGCCACCCGGCAGAAATTACCTGCACTAGCGCAAGGTTTGCACAAGCGCCGCCAGCCGGCTTTCGTGCGAAACTGGACCAAGGGTAAGATTCTACAGTGTATTACGCCGTACGGTAACGACTGTGCGATCTGGCACGCCAAGTGCACTAGCGCGCGGAAGGGAAAATCGGATGCGGAACGTGTTGGTATTCCTGATGTTCGCTGTTTCGGTGGCAGCCGCCCCGCCGCAGACGAGCAAGGCACGGCCTGCCGCCAAGGCTTCTCTCACCGGCTGCGTGGATGAGCGCGACGGTCAGTACGTGCTGACCAACGATAGCAATCTCCAGCCCACCGCCCGTTTGCAGCCGGCGGCTGGGTCGCCTGAGGATAATTTTGCCAGGCATATGGGGCACAAAGTGACAGTACGGGGAGTGCTTGCGAAGGCGGAACCGCTCCCTGTCATGACCGTCGAGAGCGTCGAAACTGTTTCCGATACCTGCGCTCCCGCATCGGAGGGGCAACCAAAATGACACCAAGTCCACAAGCGCATGGAGGAATGAGTATGGCAATGGCAATGGCAAGCACCGCGAGGGTGATCGCACCCCAAAGAACGTTGGAAGATCCCTTGGCCCACCTGCCGTGTTCCAGCATCCTGGAGTACAAGAAAGGCCAGAGCATTTACAGTGACGATCAACCCTCCACCAGCATCTACCTGGTAATCGAGGGCAAGGTCAAAGTCTCCCGCCTGGCTGGCGACGGCCGTCAGGTGATCCTGGACATCTATCAAACCGACGAGTTCTTCGGTGAACCGGCGCTTCTTCGTCTCCCGGAGCGCGCCGAACAGGCCACCGCCATGGAAAGCAGCCGGTTGATGTCTTGGAGCACCGCGGAGATCGAGGACATCGTCTCCAAGCGGCCCCGCTTGGCCGTGGCGCTATTGCAGATAATGGCGCAGCGGACCATCGAGTTCGGGCAGCGCATCGAAAGCTTCTCGGTGGATAATATCGCGCGCCGGCTGGCGCGGTCCTTGATCCGCTTCAGCGAGCGGCTGGGCACGCCCGAGCCGGATGGCTCCGTGCGTTTGGCGCCGTTCACGCATGAGCTGCTTTCCCAATACGTGGGCACCTCGCGCGAGATCGTCACGCACTACATGAACCAATTCCGGCGCGAGGGCTACCTGCGCTACTCGCGCAAAGGCATTGTCTTGTATCACGACGCGTTTAAGGAATGGCTGCGCCAGGAAAGCCGATAAGCTTTCAGCGATCAGCTTTCAGCAGTCAGCCTTCAGCTCTCACTCCAGCCGCGGCGGCGGGTCTGAAGCTGAAAGCTGATAGCTGATAGCTGACAGCTTTAAGGCATTTTCAGGAACTGCCCCAGCCGTTCTTCCGCCCGCCCGATGGCGCGCGCCAGCGCGACTTTGCTCAGATTGTGCGCAAACACGCTGGTGATGTAATCGAGATCGGCCGATACCACCGATTCCTGCGCCTGGGTCACTTCCACCGCGTCGGCAATACCGGCCTCGAAGCGTTGCCGGGTCAGCCGCAGCGTATCGCCCGCCACCTGCTGGTTATTGCGCGCCACTTCGAGCTGGCTGGCCGCGGTTTTCAGATCCAGAAACGCATTGCGCACGTCGGCTTCGATCCGGCCGCGCACATCTTCCAGCTCCGCGCGGCGCTGCCCCAAAGCGGCGTCCGCTTCCTGCGCTTCGCCTTCGGTCCGCCCGCCCTGCCAGATCGGGATGCGCAGCGTGCCGACCACCGTGAACGTGCCGTGCGATTGCGCCGGATTGATGCCGATAGCGCCATAGTCGGCCGAAAGTGCCAGCGAGGGTAGATGCTCCCAGCGGGCCGCGCTGCGGGTACGCTCGGCGGCGCGCACCTGCGCTTCGGCGGACTGCAGGTCGGCGCGATTCTCCAGCGCCTGCTTGAGCGCCTGCTCGATGGTCAGATCGGGCGCAGGTGAATAGGGGATATCGTCCGTGATTTCGTAGCCGTCATTCACCGGCAGTCCCACCAGCCGCGCCAGGTTGATCTTCTGCTTGGCCACGTCGTTCTGGAGCGACATCAGCCGCTGCTGCTGGGTCTGCAACTGGACCTGGCTGCGGTTCACGTCGATCTGCGGATTCAGCCCCACCGCGCGCCGTTCCTGCGTCTGCTTGAAGAGCGCCTGCGCCGTATCGATCTGCGCCTGTGCGGATCGCACGCGCGCCTCGGCCGCCATCACCTGTAGATAGGCACCGCCCGCCGCCAGCACCACCAAGTCGCGCGCGTCGCGCAAGGCGGCCTCGTTGGCCTTCACCAGTTCCTGCGCGGAGCGGTAGTTGTTCAGCGCCGTCAAGTCCGCCACGGTCTGCGTCAGCGTGGCGCGCAGATCGTAGTAGTTGAACGGTCCCACGATGGTGGGAAAGGTGAAGCCGGGAATGGGCACATGGATGCGCAGGCCCTCGGCCGCCAGGTTGGTCTGTTGCACCGCCTCGCGCAGGTAACCGTTCACGTTCGGCAGCAGGGAACTGCGCGCCACGCGGACCTGTCCGCGAGCCTGCCGCATGGCCTGCGTCAGCCCCTCCGTGCCCAGGTTGTATTCCAGGCCGCGCGCCACCGCGTCCCGCAGCGACAGCTTGCCGTTGAAGGGCTTCGCGCTTCCCGCCACGCTGCCGGCGTAAGGACCCTGCACCTGCACCGACGTGTTGAGCGTGTTGACGCTGGACGTGACGCCCGGCACCGGCGTCTCGACCGTGTTCACCGAGCCGCCCTGTCCGGGGCGTCCGGAAAGGGGCAACTGCGCGGCCGGCGTACCCTGCGGCGGTGGGGCCTGCGCCTGGAGAATCGATCCCAGCCCGAGCCAGAGAACTGCGCAATAACGTTTGGTCATCTGTTTATCATCCAAGTTGTTTGCGGAAACGCCAGATGCTGAGCGACACCAGCACTACCGTGAATCCGATGAGCGCCAGAAAGTTGGGCCAAAGCACGTCGACGCCGCTGCCCTTCATCAGCGTGGCGCGCACGATGATGGTGAAATGGCGGATGGGGTTCAGCCAGGTAACGGGTTGCATCCAGGAGGGCATGGCTTCCACCGGCGTGGTAGCTCCAGAGAGCGTCGCCAGCGGTGGATTGATGAAGAACGCCGTCATCATGGCTTGCTGCGCGGACTTGGTAAACGTCGCCACGAACGTGCCGATGCCAATGCCGCACAGGATGCACAGGCCCGCGCTCGCCGCGACCAGCAGCAGGTTGCCGCGCACCGGCACCGCGAAAAACAGCCGCATGATGCCGATCGCTAACGTAGCCATCACCATCAGCAGCACGAACAGCGGAGCGATCTTGGCCACCACTATGTCCGTGGTGCTGGCCGGTGTCATCAGCAATTGCTCCACGGTGCCGCGCTCGCGCTCTTTCACCATGGCGGTGGCAGCCAGCAGCGAGCCGTTAAGGATCAGCAACACGCCAAACGTCCCGGTAACGATGAACCAGGCGTTCACCAAGCCTGGGTTGTATAAGAACGCAGTCACCGTTTCCACCACTCCGCGATGCCCCGGTGGAGCGCCGCCGAGCGCGCGAATCCTGGGCCGGACGCCTTCCCCCGCCAACGTCTGGTTGTAAGAAAGGATCACACCCTCGGCGTAGCCCTGCGCGATGGTAGCCGTGTTGGCGTTGGCCGCGTTCAGCAGGATCTGCACATCCACCGGCGTCCCGCGCCTGAGATCGCGCGCAAACTCGTAGGGCACCACGATGCCGGCATCCAGCTTTCCCCGGCTGATGGCGGCTTCCAGATCTTGTACCGAGGCGTAATCGCCGCCCAGCCGGAAGCTCTTGCTCTCTGTGAGCGTGGAAATCATTTCGCGGCTTTCCGGCGTCTGGCTCCAGTCGATCGCTCCCAGGCGCAAGTGGGACACCGTGGAATCGAGAGCGAAACCGAAGAGCAGAAGCTGTAGCGTAGGCGGGACGATCAAGGAAATCGCCATGCGCTTGTCCCGCCGGATTTGATTGAACTCCTTGCCCATCAGGGCGCGTAGCCGGCTCATGCTTGCACCTGCAAGGTATGACGACTGGTCAGAATCTTTTTGTGGGGCAGGCCCGTGGCCTGCGGCGGCCTCTCAGGCCGCCTCTTTTGGTTGCCGTTCCGACAATCGGCCTGCAGGTTGCCAACCTGGCCCACAACGTGCGTCATGCGTTCACCTGCATGCGGCGCATCGTCTTCCAAGCCATCGCGTAAGACGCCGCGCCCAGCACCGCGATCATCAAGACGGAAAACCACGTGGCCGGCCATCCGCCGCCCTGCAACAAGGCGTCGCGCACGATTTCGATGTAATACCGGCCCCACACAATGTAGGAAACCCAGCGCAGGCCGGCCGGGATATTCTCCACCGGAAAGATCAACCCGGAGAGCAGAAAGACCAGCAGAAAACCGGCCAGCGCCACGGCCTGAATCGCGGCCGCCTGGTTGGGAATACCGGCGCCCACGAAGGTCCCGAAGCTGACTACGCAAAACGCGTAGAGCACACTGCCCACCATCAACGGCGTCGGATCTCCCGCGATGTGCAGGCCGAACACCGTCAGCAGAGTAGTCATCCCGAGCAGCCATTCGCCGGCCGCGACCACCATGAAGGCGAGAATCTTGCCCAGCAGGAATTCGTGCGCCGAAATGCTCGAAACATAAACCTGCAAAATGGTTTTCTGCTCGCCTTCCTTGGCCATGGCCAAAGCGGCCAGCAGCGCGGGGAACATGGAGATGCCCATCACGAAGATTCCGGGGGCGTAGAACTTCGGCGAATCGCGCCCGGGATTGTACCAAAGCCGCACTTGCGCGCCCACCAGCATGGCGCCCGCCATGGCGCCGGAGTCCTGGTTGAAGGCGTGCGTAATCTGGTTGACGTAGCCCTGCACGATGCGGGCGGTGTTGGAGTCCGTGGCGTCCACCAGCAATTGCACCTGGACATTCGCGCCGCGCGCCATGTCGTGGCCGAAGTTCCTGGGCACGATGAGTACGCCGCGCGCCGCGTTGGCCGTGAGGGCATCCTCGGGCTTGCGATCCGGAGGCCAGGAAACCACGTGAAAGGAAAGGGACGAGCGAAACGCGTCCGCGAACCGCCGCGACGCGGACGAATCGTCCAGGTCCTGAATTACCAGCGGGAGGTTATGCACGGTCAGCGAGATGGCCGTCGAGAGCAGAAACAGCAGGATCAGCGGCAGCACCAGCGCCAGCGCCAGCGCCAGGCGGTCGCGCACCAACTGCGTCAGCTCTTTGCGTGCTTGCGAGAAGATTCGTCTCATATGAAGTTTCAGCTTTCAGCTTTCAGCTTTCAGCTAGTCCTCTGCGGCAAACTTGCCTTCCTGGCGGGCCTTCTCCACTACCGCGATGAAAACATCTTCCAGCGAGTAGTTCTCCTCGTGCACCTCTTGGACCGCCACGCCCGCGTCGCGCAGCTTCTCGGTAAGTTGCTTTTCGGCGGATGCGACATCATCATCCACGATCACGTGTAGCCGGTCGCCGAACAGCGAGACGCGCCAACGCTCCATCTGTTCTTTCAGCCGGTCTGCCGCGCGCTGCGGCTGGTCCACGCGCAACTCCAGCAGGTGTCCGCCCTGCCGCGCTTTGATGGCGCTGGGAGCGCCTTCCGCCACCAATTCTCCCCCCGCCATGAAGCCCAGGCGATTGCACTGCTCCGCCTCTTCCAGATAATGCGTGGTCACCAGAATCGCCGTGCCCATATCCGCCAGCCGGTTGATCATGCGCCAGAACGCGCGGCGCGCCAGCGGGTCCACACCCGAGGTCGGCTCGTCCAGAAACAGGACGCTGGGCTCGTGCATGGTGGCCGCGCCAAATGCCACGCGCTGCTTCCAGCCGCCGGGCAAACTCCCCGTGATCTGCTGCTCTTTCCCCGTCAAGCCGGAAAAATCCAGCACCCACTTTTTTTTCTCCGCGATCTCGCTGGCCGGCACGCCATACACCCCGGCGAAGAAGTCCAGGTTTTCATCAATGCTCAAATCGTCGTACAGCGAGAACTTCTGCGACATGTACCCGACCAGCTCGCGCACCTCCGCGGACCGGATGCCGCCCTGCCCGCCCGTAAGTTGGGGCGTGCCGCTGGTGGGCTCGAGCAGCCCGCACAGCATCTTGATGGTGGTGGTCTTGCCCGCGCCGTTGGCGCCCAGCAGGCCGTACACCTCGCCGTAGCGCACGTTCAGGTTCACATTGTGCACGGCCGTGAACGAGCCGAACCGCTTCGTCAGATTCTGCGCGCCGATAGCGACCTCTCCCACAAGATCGCGATGCGGGTGCCGGCCGGGGAACGGCGGTGCGTGCAGTTCCTGCCCCATGGCGCGCAGCCGCGCCACGAAGGTGTTCTCCAGTGTGGGGTCCGCGACCCGGATATCGCGCACGGCGATCCCCGCCTTCGCCAGGGTCGCCTCTACCGCCTTACGGCCAGCCTCGGGATCTTTCACAATCACGTCCAGCCGGTCGCCAAACCGCTGGACATCTCCAATCACCCCATCTTCAGCTTCCGTGAGCCTGTCTTCGGCCTCCGCCAGATCGGCGGTGTGGACTTCCAGCCGCTTCATCCCCAGACTGTCCCGCAATTCGGCGGGCGTGCCAGTCTGATGGATCAGGCCGAGATGCATCAGCGCGACCTTGTTGCAGCGCTCGGCCTCATCCAGATAAGGCGTGGCCACCAGGATGGTCAGGCCGTCCGCGGCCAGATGCGCGAGCGCGTCCCAGAATTCGCGGCGGGAAACCGGATCGACGCCCGTGGTGGGCTCATCCAGCAGCAGCACGCGCGGCTGCGCCACCAGCGCGCAGACCAGCGACAGCTTCTGCCGCATGCCGCCGCTCAATTGCCCCGCCAGCCGGTCCTTGAAGCGGTGCATGTCGAACATCTGCAGATAGCGGTCGCCGCGCCCGGCAATCTCTTTCGGCGGCACGCGGCGCAGATCGCCCACGTAGCGGATGTTCTCGTTGACGCTCAGATCGGGGTACAGGCTGAAGGTTTGCGTCAGGTAGCCCACCGCGGAACGCGATTCGCGGGCGGGCTTGCCGAACACTTCCACCACACCCGAGGAAGCCTCCATGATACCGGCGAGTATTTGGAAGGTGGTGGTTTTGCCTGCGCCGTCCGGACCAATCAGGCCGAAAATCTCCCCCTCGCGAACATCCAGATCGATGCCCCTGACCGCCTCCACGGGACCGTAGTTCTTGCGCAGGTCGTGCGCATGAATGACCACGCGGTCCGGCGCGCGGATCTCCGCCGGTTCCGCCAGCGCCACCGCGCCCCCCTGGCGATCGCCCGTCATTTGCGATGGCTTTCCGGCGGCCATGCGTCGCCCGCCACCAGGACCTCGCCGTCGGCCGGCATACCGGGCTTGGCGTAGCCGAATCCGCTCTTCAATCCCAGCTTCACGCCCACCACCTGCTTCACCCGGTCGTCGCGAAAGTACGTATTCTCGGGCGTGAAGGTGGCCTGCGGATCGATGCGCACCACATAGGCGTCCAGCGGCTGTTTGGGATTCGAATCCAGAAACACGCGCGCCGCCTGGCCCACTTTGATGCGTCCGATCTGCCCTTCGGGAATGTATCCGCGCAGGTACACCTTGTGCAGGTCGAGCAGCGTGACGATGGGCGTACCGGCGGTGAGCACTTCGCCCGGTTCGGCGGTGCGGGTCACCACCGTTCCATCGAAGGGCGCGGTAACGACGAGATCGTTGCGGTTGGCTTTGGCCTCCAGCAGCGACGCCCGCGCGTGTTGCTCGTCGGCGGCCGCACTGGCGACGTCAGCCTCCTGCTGCGCGATCTGCCGGCGCAGAGTGGCCGCCTGCAGGCTGCGTATGTCCGGATTGCTCAAAGTGGCTTGGGCCGTAGCGAGAGAGCCGCGCGCGGCCTCCACCTTGCGCTTGGACGCAGCCACCAACGCCGCTTGGGTCTCCGCCGTGGTCTCCGCCTGCTTGCCCTGGCGTTCGGACACCGCGCCCGATTGCGCCAGCCGCGTATAGGCGTCCTTATCGAACAGCGCCAGCTTATAGGCGGCTTCCTGCTGCGCCAACTCGGCTTCCGCCGCCGCCAGTTCCCCTTGCGCCTGGCTGACGCGGCCGTTGGCATCCACCTTGGACTGGCCGGTTTCGACCGAACTCTGCTGCAACTGCTCTTCCAGGACCGCGATTTGCCGCCGGGCAAATTGCAGCCGCGCCTCGGCCTGCGCCACGGTGGCCTGGGCCTCCGCCTCGCGATCGCGCAACTGCTGGTCGTCCAGGACGGCGATAACATCTCCCGCCTTGACCACGTCGCCCTCGCGCACCTTGGCTTCGAGCAGCCGGCCCGTGGCCTTGGACGACACCGCCGAGTCGTCTCCCTCAATCCGCCCGCTGAGGACGATGGTGTTGGCGGAGCCGTCAGGCTTGGCCAACGCCACACGCCAGAACACGAGGGCGCCGGCGGCCAGCAGGACGACAATCAAAATGATCACGGTCCGGGCGCGCCCTGCCTGCGCATCGATCGGGGGGGGATTCTTCATATTTGCCTCGCAGTTTGCTTTTGTTTGGGTTTTGCCGCCGCGTTGCGCCGAGCGAAGCTTTTCAGCGCGGCGTACGAGAAGGACGCGATGTGGCTGGCGATTTCTTCCAGAGTCTCGGGGGTGAACTGGAAGTCCGGCCACAGTCTCTTAAGAACTTCCCGGCCGTGCGCATAAACGATGATCTGTCCCAGAATGCTTTGCGCGCAGAGCCGCGTCTGGCGATCGTCCACCGGCCGGCCGATGACGCCGGCCACCAGCGCGCGTACGGCGTTGTGCCTGGGGCGCATGATCTGATCGACCACGCCATCGAAAGACGGCGTGGGTTGCGCCAGTTCGTGGGTCATCAGGCGCACGGGCCAGGCCGGCCGTTCTTCTCCATACATATGCTGTAGCAGGCCGAGCACGAACGCGCGCAGCTTGGCTTCGGGCGTACGGCCCGGCAGAACCGGATTGAAGTTGGCGGCGTCTCCCGCCGCGCAGGCCGCGTAACGGAGCACTTCGTTATAAAGCCCCAGTTTGTCGCCGAAGTGATAATTCACCGCGGCGAGATTGACTCCGGCGCGCGCGCAGATGTCGCGCACCTTGGCCGCCTGGAAGCCGGTCTCGGAGAAGACATGGCCCGCGGCTTCGAGGATGCGGGCTTCGGTGGCGTCGCGGGGGACGCCGTTGCGCGATCTGTTCCGGTCCGGCATGAATAAAACAGTATTTTAAAACGTCTGTTTGAAAAAAGCAAGAAAAAAAGCCGCGCACGCCGGCGTGGACGCCGGTCGCAGGACTGGAGTCCCGCCCCACATTCAGAATGTGATCGTGGCGCTTTCGACTGTGCCCACGGAGTTGGTTAGCTGCACCACCGCCGCGACGACGTCGTCGGAACTGCCGGTCACCGGAAAGAACGCGGTCAATCCAAAGACTCCGGCCATGGCGGAACTTGCGAAGTACTGCTCGAATGCGGAACCGGCCGCCACCGTGATATTGCCTGGCGCGATGGCGCTGCCGGAGGAATTGAAGAAGCTGAAGACCAGTTGGGATGTGCTCCGCGTGTTATCCCAACCGTTGATTTGAAGCTGGATGTTGGTAGTCGTGCAGTAAACGGCGCTGGGATCGCAACCGACGTTGCGCTGCGCCACTGCTGCGTCGATGCCGATGGCCGCCGCGGGAATGGCGACATTGGCTCGCGCGCTTTGGCTGCCGAGAGTCACGGTGAAAGTCAGGGTGCCCGCCGTGGTGCCCGTCCCGAACGAAACGGACGGTCCCGCGGCGAATTGCCCGGCCGACGCCCCCTCCGCCACGGTGAAGGCGACGGAGCGCGTTCCATCGGCGAAGACGATCGCCGGGTCGTCGCTGACGCCGCTGACTGCGGACTGGAAGGTGAGAGCCACCGTTCCACTGCCGCTCGACACCGACCCCGACGCCAGGCTGACCGAAAGACTCCCTTGTTGCGCGCTGGCGAGCGTGGCTGGAGTGAGTTGGATCGATGGAACAGGGAAAACAGGCGGAGGCGGCGCCGCTCCCGTGCCTTGCAGTGGATACGTGAGCAGTCCGATCGTTAAGGTCGCCTGTTGCGGACCGATGGCGGTGGGCGCGAATATGACATCCAGTTCGGCTGACGAACCCGGCGCAACGGTCGGCCCCGAGAGTGCGCTGCCTGCCAGGCTGAAGGCGCCGGCGGTCAGTGGAGGGATCGCGGGAACGGTGAGCGGTATGGGCGGGTTCGTCCGATTGGCCAACATCAGCTTGATGGTCTGGCTCGAGCCGGTCTGGACGCTATTGAAAGTTATAGTTTCCCCGGCCCCCAGCGGTTGATTGTTGAGAAGCACCGTCAGCGGGGGCACGCCCGTGCCTGTCAGGAAGACCTCAATCGTATTGCCTGGGTCGGTGCAGTTCGCGCTGCTCAAGGCACAGATCGTCAGAATGGTGCTGGGAGATCCCAGTTGGAGCGGCTCGAATTGCACGGTGAAATCCAGAGTACCCGAAGGGTTGATCGTGATAGGCAATTCCTGAACGGGCGCGCCGCCGCATAGGTCGGGCGACAGCGGACACGCCATTGAGAAATACGTGGTGTCGGCCAAGCCCAGACTGTACAGGGGGACCGGCTCCGATCCGGTGTTCGTCAGTTGAAACTCGACGTCCGCCACGCTCCCCAGCGACACCGAGCCGAATGGGACCGCCTGGCCGGCCGGAGTTACCACGCCGCCCTCGACCGTCGACAGAGTCACCTGCGCGGAGGCGCATGCCGCCGCCGCCAAAAACACGAAGAAAGCGGCTGGCCGGCTCATGGGTTGCCTATCGTGACGGTGGGCGTGCCGATGCTGACCACCGAACTCGAAACTGTCGACTTCGACGCCGAACTGGCGCGGCTTACGCCCGCAAACGCCGCGCCCGCGCCGGCTGCGACGATGGCCGCCAGCACGATCCATTTCTTATGGCTCCCGGACCCCATCTTGGTAGTGGTCGGCGTGATCTCGCCGGATTTGGCCGTCCCCTGCGCCGGCGTCGTCTGCGTGATCTCGCCGGATTTCGGCATGGTCTGCGGCACCGTCTGCGGAGCCTGAGCCGGAGTCCGTGGTGGCGCGGCTGGACCCGCCTTGGCGGTATTCGCCGGCGCCCCACTGCGGTTCTCGCCGATGAACTGAGTGGAAACCGCGCCCGCGCGAGCCTGCTCCTTCACCGCGGTAATCCGGATGCGAAACTGCCCGCCGGTCCGGTTCAACTGCACCGAGTGAATGGAGGCGCGGCCGGCCGCATCGGTGAGGATCAGGTCGGTGCGCAATCCGTTCGAGAACAGACCGCTGGGACCTTCGGGCGGAAGCTGAAAGCTGACCGCGGCCCCGGCCACCGGCCGTCCGGTCTCGTCCGTCACTTCCACCGTGAGGGGATGTGCGATGCGCGCGCCGGCCGGATGCACGGCGCCTTCGCCCTCTAGAACCTTGATTTGCAGAACGGCGACCTGAGCCATCGCCACACAAGGAAACGTTGCAACCAGCGCCCTTGCAAGAAACGCATTCATATAAGACCCGATCTGGCGGGGCGCGGGGCCGAATCGGGCGGCGAATCACAGGCTGAAGCCTGTGCCACCCTACGCGGCCCGCAGCAGCACCGCGGTAATATTGTCCGGACCGCCGGCGCCGCGCGCGGCTTCGATCAGCTCGCGGCACTTCTCTTCCAGCGGCTGGTTCGGCGCACCGCCCCGCAGAATGGCCACGATGCGCTGTTCCTCCACCACGCCATGCAGCCCGTCGCTGCACATCAGCAACAGATCGCCGGGTTGCAGGCGGATGTCGTGATAATAATTAATCTCCAGCGCCACGCCCGCCCCGATGGCCATAGTCAAAACATGCCGCATCGGATGCGTGCGCAGAATCTCCTCGTTAAGGCCCAGCGGCCGGCCCACTTCGTTAACCCAACTCTGGTCTTCCGTGATCGCGCGGAAGCCGCTGTGGTCCAATAAATACGCGCGGCTGTCGCCCACGCTGGCGATCAGCAGCTCATCGCCCACCTCCAGCGCGGCCACCAGCGTGGTGCCCATGCCCTCCAGTTCGGGGTCGTTCGCAGCCGCATTCAGCACGCGCCGGTTGGCTTCCTCGACAGCCACCAGCAGCGCCTGCGAATCCCTGTTCTGGGCATTCAGTATGCTTTCGGAAACGGTATCGACAGCCAGTCGCGAGGCGCGCTCGCCCGCTTTGGCGCCGCCCATGCCGTCCGCCAGCACGTACAATCCCATCTCCGGATCGATCCGGGAATAATCCTCGTTATTTGTCCTGACGCAGCCTTTGTCGCTCAAGGCGCAAGCTTCCAGCATGATGACGCGCTCCGGAATTGGAATCTGCCACACTACGCGTCTGTAATTTTAACCGAAAGCCAAGCCGCCTTTATCGACCATTTGTAAAACGGGTAGTGGGTTTACGCGGGAGATACTCTCAAAAGGCTTGTGGGGTCCCGGCGAGGCAGGCGGCGCCACGCGCACTATAGCCATTGACAATATATCCAGTCCGGCTATAATCAACCCATGACAGACACTCCGGGGCCGGAGGCGCTGCTTCCCCTCCCTCCGGCAACTTTCCACATTCTGCTCGCCGTGGCCGTCGATGACCGGCACGGCTACGCCATCATTCAGGACGTGGCCGCGCGCACGGCGGGCGAACTGAAGCTGAGCGCCGGGACGCTTTACCGCTCGATTCAGCGAATGCTCGAACAAGGATTGGTCGTCGAAACTCAGGATCGCCCCGCTCCGGAACTGGATGACGAGCGCCGCCGGTATTACCGGATTACGCCGTTCGGCGCCGCCGTGGCGCGGGCCGAGGCTCGCCGGCTCACGCTGCTGGTCAAGATGGCGCGCGATCGCGGATTCGCGGCGGGGACGGCATGATCCGCTTCTACGATCTGCTTCTGAGGCTCTATCCGGCGTCCTTCCGCGCGGAGTACGGCGACGATATGCGCGCCATCTGGGCGCGACGCAGGCGCGACGCCGCGGGCCCGCCGGCGGTGGCCGTTCTGTGGATCGCAACCGTCTTCGAGGTTCTTTTCAATGCCGCGGCTGTGCACTGGGACATTCTCCGGCAGGATCTCCGTTACACGGCGCGCACCCTGGCCCGCTCGCCCGGATTCGCGCTCACCGCGATTCTGGTGCTGGCGCTGGGTGTCGGCGCAAACACGGCGGCATTCTCGGTAACCGATTTCGTGCTCATCCGGCCGCTGCCGTTTTTCGCGCCGGACCGCCTGGTAAAGCTCTGGGAGAAGGAGTCCGGCTACTCGCAGATGGAGCTGTCGCCCGCCAATTACGTCGACTGGAAACACATGAGCAAGTCCTTCGAGGGCATGGGCGCTTTCTGGGATACTTCGGTGAACCTGGTGGGACAGGGCGACCCGGAGCGGCTCGAAGGGGCGGCCATCACCGCCGATCTGTTTCCTCTGCTGGGCGTCCAGCCTGCGATGGGGCGTCTGTTCACCGCCGCCCAGGACCGCGAAGGCGCCCCCGGAACGCTGCTGCTGAGCTACCAGTTGTGGCAGGCGGTATTCGGCGGCGACCCCGGTGTGATCGGGCGGCGCGTGAATCTGGACAACGAGGCGTTTGAAATCATCGGCGTCATGCCGCGCGATTTCCATTTTCCGAGCCGCAGCGCCGAGCTATGGACGCCCATGCGATTCCAGGAGCATAGCGACGATTTCCGGGACCGCAACAATAACTACCTCAATGTCGTGGCGCGCTTGAAGCCGGGCGTTTCGCTGGCGCAGGCCCGCGCGGAAATGGGGGTAGTGGCGGCTCAACTGGAGCGGCAGTTTCCGAAAGAAAATCGCGAGACCTCGGCTTCGGTCAACCTGCTGCGCGACGAGATGTCCCAGCAATCGCGCCTGCTGCTGCTGGCGCTGAGCGGCGCGGCGATTTGTGTGCTGCTGATCGCCTGCGCCAATCTGGCGAATCTGCTGCTGGCGCGCGGGCTGGCCCGCCAGAGAGAGTTGGCCGTGCGCGCCGCCATGGGCGCGGGACGCGAACGCCTGGTGCGCCAGTTGGTGACCGAGAGCCTGGTGCTGGCGCTGGCGGGAGGCGCGCTGGGCGTGCTGGTGGCGGCCGCCGCCGTGCCGTTGCTCGCCAGGCTGGTGCCCGCTTCGCTGCCCATCGCACAGTCGCCATCCATCGATTTGCGCGTGCTGATCTTCGCTGGTGTGATCTCCGGCCTGACAGGGATCGCGTTCGGCGTGCTCCCGGCCGTGCGAGCCTGCCGTCAATCCGATTTCACCGCGCTGCGGGAAGGAGCGCGCGCAGGCGGGGGGCGCAAGGAACGCTTGCGCTCCACCCTGGTGGTCGCGGAGGTCGCGGCTTCGGTGGTTTTGCTGGTCTCCGCGGGTTTGCTGGTGCGCGCGCTATGGCGGATCGAAGCCACCGATCCCGGCTTTCGCACGGAAGGCGTGCTGACTCTGCGGACGGCGCTGCCGATGCCGAAGTACTACGAAACGGTGCGCCGGGCTGGGTTCTACACGCATGTGCTCTCCGCGGTGCGGGCTCTGCCGGGAGTTTCAAGCGCTGCGTATATCAGCTTTCTGCCAATGGTAATGCGCGGCGGGATCTGGCCAATCACCGTGGATGGCAAAGCAGTTGAAGTGCAGCGATCCGGGGGGCATCAAGCCAGCCTGCGGTTCGTCACGCCGGGGTTCTTCGCCACCATGGGGATTCCTTTCCACCGCGGGCGCGACGTCGCCGAATCGGATACCCTGGATGCGCCGTTCGCGGCCGTGGTCAGCGAATCCTTTGTGCGCCGCTATTGGCCGGACCAGGATCCGCTTGGCCGCCATTTCATGATGGCGTTTCACGACCGGATGATAGTGGGCGTGGTTGGCGATATTCGCGTCCGTGGGCTGGAGCGGAACAGCGAACCGCAGGCCTACCTTCCGTACCGCCAGGTGCAGGATGGGTGGGTAATAGGTTATGCGCCGAAGGACCTGGTGATTCATTCCGCCTCCGGGCCGGGGACACTGCTGCCGGCCGTGCGCCGGATTATTCGCAGCGCGGATGCCGAGCAGCCGGTCTCGGATGTGCGCACGATGGCGGATATCGTGGAGGAGCAGACCGCGTCGCGTGCGGCGCAGGTGCGCGTGCTGGGGGCCTTCGCGGCGATCGCGTTTCTGCTGGCGGGCGTGGGCATTCACGGATTGCTGTCGTTTGCCGTGTCGCGGCGGACGCAGGAGATCGGTGTGCGCATCGCGCTGGGCGCGCGGCCGGGCGGGATCGTGGGGATGATCGTGCGGCAGGGCGCTTTGCTGGCGGGCGCCGGCGTGCTGCCGGGCATCGCGCTGGCCTACGCCGCGGGCCGGGCGATGGAAGGGCTACTGGCGGGTGTGAAGCCGGGCGACGCAGTCACTTTCGCGAGCGCCATCGGACTTTGTTTGCTGATGACCGTGCTGGGCAGTCTTCTGCCGGCGCTGCGTGCGGTGCGGATCGACCCAATTACGGCGATCCGCTCTGAGTGACGTAGGGCAGGAGTCCACTCCTGCGGCCAGTCTTGCAGAAAGATCCACGTCGGCCAGAAGCCGGCTGAAAGCGGGCTGCGGGCAGGATTGCCCGCCCTCCAAACTTAGAACGAGAACCGGCCCTCCAAACTTAGAACGAGAACCGGCCGGCGAACTGGAACGCGCGCGGTCCGCCCGAGCCGAAAACGTTCGAACTGGCGCTGGTCGGCACTCCTAATCCGGCTCCGGACGAACCCAGATTGTAGCTGTACCCGCCCAGGTTGGCGATATTGAAAACGTTGAAACACTCGCCAATGAGGGACAATTTGGCGCGCTCGGTACCCAGCTTGAACACTTTGGTCACGCGAATGTCCTGCGAGTTAAAGCTGCGCGGCAACGAAAAGTTCGATGGCAGCGCAATAGTCGGAATCACGCCCGTGGTAGTGGTCTTCCCGGCGTAGGTCTGGTTGAACTCATTGACTGCCTGAATCAGCGCGGCCTTTCCATCGTTGATGCCGAGCTGGTTGTAGCCTATGCCCGGAAGCGGCGACCCGCAGGTTTCGCCCGCTGCGTACGCGCCGTTGCCGTTCAAATCCACGCCCGATATGCAAGGCTCGATCGGCCCCACGCTTTGGAACGAGGTGATGCCCGCAACCGTGATGCCCCACGGCAGTTCGACGGTCATGGAGCCGGTCAGGATCTGGTGGCCCGCTTGCGGCCCCCAGGAAGCCAGCCAGTTGTTGTCGTCCACCAGGCCGTTGTAGCCGACCTGGTCGGAATATGCGTACGACAACTGCGCGCTGGTGCGGTGCGAGAAACGCTTGTTGGCTTTGAGCAGGAGTCCCTTATAGTGCGAACGGGCGCCGCTTTCGATGGCCTGGATGACGCCGGTCGAGCATTCGGCGGCCGGGTCCAACGCTTGGGCCGCGCTGGTGCAAGCCGGGATCACAGGTCCGGCCGCGCTGTAGAAGTGGTTGAGGTCCGTGTCGCGAATCATCTGGTGCAGGTATTGCCGGAACACGAAGTCGGCGGTGACCACCAAGTCGGTGCGCACCTCGCGCTGGATTCCGATGCTGGCGTGCTCGGAATAAGGCGGCCGGAAATTCTGGGCGAGCAGTTCGGTTCCAGTCTTGAATATGTTGATGTTGCGAACCGCCAGGCTGGTGTTGCCGGGAGGGCCAAGCTCGGCTTGGGCTCCGGCATAAAACGCCGGGACGAGTTGGTTCAGATCGGCCCCGGTGAAGGTGGTGGGTTGGCTGGAGAGCGCTGTCGGCTGCAGCGGCCCCGGCAACTGACTGAAGCCGTATAGCGCCGAGATGGTCGGGAAGAAGACGCTATCTCCCAGCAGGGTCCTCCCAGTGCCGGCCGGACCGATCATGCCCCGCTCCTCCAGTCGGATCTCCAGGTTCATAGTGTCGTAGTAAATGCCGGCGCCGCCGCGTATCACGGTCTTGTTGTCCTTGCCCACGGTCCAGGCAAAGCCCAGCATGGGACTGAAATTGTGCGGTTGGTGCAGTTCGTGCCCCAGATTGCCCGCGCCGAAGATGGGCGCCAGGTACTGGGGCTTGGTCAGATCGTAGTTGAGCGCGTTGCTTTCGTAAGTCCACGCCAGCCCATAATTCAGGCTGAACTTGGGCTTCACGCGCCAGGCATCCTGCCAGTAGAAGTGCATGGTATTGTCATGATCGGCGGCGCTATGGTCATACGAAGGCGGCTGGTTGATGTCGCCGACGCCCATCTCAAATCCGGCCACTGGAAGCTGCAGGATGTCGTTGATGGTGTTGAACGAGGAAGGAATCGAGATTTGAAACGGCGCCGGCACCTGGGAATTGAAATACTGCACGATCTCCGGTGAATACAGCTCGGCCGCCGCGGGAGCCGCATAAGCGTATGTCCCGACGCCTATCTGATACTCCCAGTAAGCGCCAAACTTCATGGAGTGAGTGCCTTTCGTCTTGCTGATGTTATCCGCGAAGATGTGCCGCCGCAGGACGCGGGTTTGCGGGGCATTGGTGGCATTCCCGATGGTGAAGTTAGACACGCCGACGAGGCTGAAGTTGGGCATTCCCAATCCCAGGCAGGGCGCAGGGCATTGGGCCGCCGTGGGTGGCTCGTTGGAGTTCGACCAGTAGGTGTAGGAGTAGCGGAATTCGTTGGTCATGCTGGGACTCAACGTACTGGTGAGCGCGAAGACCCCGGAATCCGCCCAGTTCTTGTTTACCACCCAGTCCGACGGCAGGTCGCCGCCGCCGGGCGGGGCATAGCCGTTGTTGCCGTCGTGCGAATAGCGCAGAGTGGCGCTGTGCTTGGCGCTGATGAGCCAGTCCAGCCGCTCGTTGATCTCGTTTTCGTGGAAAGGACTGGCGGCATACGAAGAGAACTGTTGAAATAGCGGGTCGCTCGGAACGGAGCTGTAGACCCCCACCTGGTTGGTATGCTCCAGGGCGGAAAAGAAAAACAGCTTGTCCTTCTTGATCGGTCCGCCCACTTCGAAACCCGACTGGCGCCGCGCAAAAAACGGACTGGCCGGCTCATTGGGATCGCGCTGCAGATACGGATACGCCGAGAAGTCGTGGTCCCGGTCGAAGAAGAATAGGCTGCCATGAAAATCGTTGGTGCCGCCGCGCGTCGCGATATTGATCGCGCCCCCGGCGCCAATGGCGTTGGAAAGGTCCATGTTCGTCGAGGAAAGCTGAAACTCCTGCACCACTTCCTGCGACAAATTCTGTTGCGTGCCGCCGGTCACCGAGTCGGAGATGGTGGCGCCATCCACGGTGATGCGCACCGAGCCGTTGCCGGAACCTGCGCCCAGGATATTCACATCGAACAGCCGGTTGTACTGGCCGACACTATTGGCCGAGACGGTCACGCCCGGCTCCAGCATGGCCAGGTTCAGGAAACTGCGGCCGTTGAGCGGCAGGTTCTCGATTTCCTGGCGCGTGATCACGCCCCCTATAGTGTGACTGTCATAGTCGATCTGAGCGGCTTCGCCTTGCACGCTGACCACTTCGGTGGCTGCGCCCACCTGCATGGCCAGCTCGATTGTGGTCACCCTGCCCACCTGCACCGTGGCGTTATCGAGCAGTGTCCGGAATCCCGGCGCTTCGGATTTCACGCTGTAACTTCCCGGGAGCAAGGGCGCCACATGGAAAGACCCGTCGGCGGCCGTCACCACCTGGCGCGCCCGTCCCGTATCCTTGTTGGTCACCGTTACGGTGGCCCCCTGCATCAAACCGCCCGTCTGGTCGTGCGCCGTGCCGTTTAAGGATCCCACCGGCACCTGCGCCAGGCCGTGAACCACTCCCCATGCTGCGACGCACAATAGCGACACACAGAGTCGCACTCGATTGAACATGTCTCCCCCTCCGGAATGGTGCGCCGTAAAGACGCACGTCGCGTTAGGTTACTCATTCTTGAAGACCGTTGTCAAGGGGGGTAGGATTGAGGGATTTAAGCCGCTAAACTCGCTAACTGTACAGGTGCCCGGCGTGGCGCGGACGATCGTTGTTTGTCGTCTGCGCACCGTGCTCGAACTCGGCAGGCCACGAAAAACGATGGCCTGCCCCACAGCTAATCAAGCAGCCCCACGCCAGTTGCTATTCCCACACCAACGAAGCAAACTGTAAATGTAATGAACCCCAAAGTCCGCAAAGCCGTATTCCCGGCGGCGGGTCTGGGTACCCGTTTCCTGCCGGCCACCAAGGCGCAGCCCAAGGAGATGCTGCCGCTGGTCGACAAACCCCTCATTCAATATGGTGTGGAAGAGGCGCTGCATTCCGGAATTCAGAACATTATTATCGTCACCGGACCCGGCAAAACCGCCATCGAAGACCATTTTGACGTGCAACACCATCCCGCCCGCCGCCTTACCCCTGCAACGCGTAGGAGTGTTTAGGAAATCCTAGGAGGTCTCCGCGTAAGGCAGGCGGGACAAGTGCACGTGCCGCTGGACCGGGCGAGATGCACCAAGCCGTGTATCACACCGTCCTCTGTGTCAAATTTGGAAATAATCTTGTCCAGCAACCTCGTATCCCCGCGCTCATACCTGCGGAAAACGGCGTAGGCAACCAGGTCGGCCAACTGCAGTATTCAGCCAGCAGCGTTTGAAGACTGTTCTCATAACGACTCTCATCGAAGATTATGAGACCGCGTTGCGTGTCGCCCCGTGAATGCAATCGCCGCAAGAACAAATCGCAACGGTTGCAGATCTCCTCAAAGGCGCGGCCAAGTGGATCGCTCGTCGTAGCCTTCTCAAGCGCAATTCCGAACAACGTCACGTGGCGCGAAGATATCGTATTGCATAGTTCATCGATGATTTGATTCCGTTGCTCCGTTGGACACGAATGCCACGGCTCCTCTCTATGGGAGGCGATTGCCTGTGTGTGAAATTCGATTTGGGTGTCGGGGAAGTACTTGCTGGCGATCGCATTGACCTGTTCATTGATCCAGTAGACCTCGCGCTCGAACACGGCCACTCCGCCCAGGATAAAATACTTGTCCTCCGCGCCATCGGGGTTGCCCGATTCGTCAACGTAGAGCAGGTGCATATCTTCGATTCGGCGGAGGCAAAAAAGACCAAAAAAAATAGCCAGGCGGGTGTAAACCCAACGAGCCACGAAGAACGTAGCCCTACCTAGCCATCCTCAGTTTAGGATATCTATCGGATCGTGTCAATGCAAAACTGCTAAACGTGCTAAACGCTAAAGCAGCCCCGGATGGGAGCCGGTTCGATGGTGAGGGTGTAATCAAGCAGCCCAGGAAAGTGGACCCCAATGTCAAGACCATTTTTTGCCCGCAATAAGTTAATGGTCGGCGGTCATCTCCTAACATGGCCTTACTGTCTTGTTTCAAACACTTTCCCTGTTTCTGGTGCATGCCCGGTGGACCAAATTCCGGATCACGGCGAACGGCAGTTGATCCGGCTGCGCGCCCGCTTGCACGTCAATTACCACTACGGAACACTTCTCGGACAACCGGGTGCCGATCACCCGACTCGCAGCGCGTCCCGCCGCATCCCCATCCAGCATCAGAATCGCTCGCTCGAAGCGCTCCGTCAGGAGCCTCTCCTGGCTCGGCGAAAGAGCCGATCCCATCAAAGCCACGACACATGGAAAACCTGCTTGATGCACGCGCAAGCAATCGAAGTAGCCCTCGACCATGATCGCCGTTTTGCTGGTGGTAGCTGCCGCACGCTGGACATTGAACAATTCCCATGCCTTGCGAAATCCGGCCGGAAGCTTGTACTTCGGCAGCTTGCCGTCCGGCGCCCGGCCGGCATAGGCCACCAGCTCACCGCGGGTATTGCGGATCGGGATCACGATGCGCCCACTCATCAGGCCCGGCCCGCCGTAGAACCCCACGCCAAACTCGGCGGCGGTGACCCGGTCAACGCCCCGTTGCTGCAGGTAGGGATGGGAATGATCCACCCCCGTCAAGGCGAAACGCAGCGGCGGATTGCACCCTTCTTTTTCCCGAACCAGTTCGCTCTTCTGCGCGCCTCCCGCTGAGTCCGCCGGTATGGCTGACGCGGCTACCCCAAACCATCCCTGTAGCCTGCACGCTGCCTCTCGAATCGAGCAGTTCTCCATGGCCGACACAAAGTCCAAAACGTTACCCTGCGCCTGGCAAGCGAAGCAGTGAAAAACGTTCTTAGTCAGACTGGCCCGGAACGAATCATCGCGCTGTCCACGGTGAATCGGACAGCAACCCTCTAGTTGACTGCGACGCCGGCGCAGCCCGGGCACTTGATAATGGTGCAGCACCGCCTCCAGACTCACGGCCTCCTTCAGCGCACGGAACTGTACCCAATCGCCCATGGCCCTATCCTCGCGCCAAGTAAATCGACGCCGGCGTCCGGTAATCCAAACTGGAGTGCAACCGCTCGTGATTGTAGAACCGTAAATACCGCCCGATGCCCGCCTCCGCCTCCGAGACCAGTTGGTAATCTTTCAAGTACACCTCTTCGTATTTCAGCGACCGCCACAGCCGCTCGATAAAGATGTTGTCCAGGCAGCGCCCGCGTCCATCCATACTGATGGCGATGTGCCGCTCCTCCAACTCACCGGTGAAGTCGTCGCTGGTGAACTGCGGCCCCTGGTCACTGTTGAAGATCTCCGGCCGGCCCCGCCGCAACGCGCGCCGCAGCGCCTCCAAGCAGAAGTCCAATTCCATGGTCAATGACAACACCCAACTCAGCACGAAGCGGCTGAACCAATCCATCACCGCCACCAGGTACACAAAACCGTGCGCCATCCGAATGTAGGTGATGTCCGTGCTCCATACCTGATTCACGCGCGCAATCTCCACCCCCTTCAGCAGGTACGGATAGATCGTGTGCCCTTCCACGGCCCGGCTCAGATTCGGCTTCGGATACACGGCTTCGATTCCCATCACCTGCATCAAGCGAGTCACCCGCTTGCGGTTCACGTCATAACCTCGGGCCCGCAGCCAGGCCGTCATGCGCCGGCTGCCGTAGAACGGCGCCCGCGTATACTGCTCGTCGATCAGCCGCATCAGCCGCAGGTTCTCCTGACTCTCGCCCGCTGGCTCGTAATACCAGCTCGCGCGACTGACACCCAGCAACGCGCACTGCCGCCGGATGCTGATCTCCGCATACTCCGGTTCCACCAGCACACGCCGGTCCTCACTCAAGCATGCCAGCTTTTTTTTTCACGAAGTCCAGTTCCACCTTCAGCCGGCCAATCTCTTCAAACAGCGCGTCCCGGTCCTCCTCGGCTTCCGCGTCTTGGCCCCGACGCGTGCGCCCATCCACGAACAGGTCCTCGATGTGGTCCAGTGCCGTGCGTCTCCAATGCGCGATCTGCACCGGATGCAGCCCGAACTGCGACCCCATCTGGTTGAGCGTCTTCTGCCCGCGGATCGCCTCAATCGCCACCCGCGCCTTGAACTTTGGAGTGTACTGCTTTCTCGTCGTCGCCATCGCTTCGCTCCTTCGCGACCGCCGACTCCGAAATTAACTTATTGCGTGGTCCGAAAACTGGGGTCCATTATACAGTGCCAGTTGCTATTCCCACACCGACGAAGCAAACTGTAAATGTAATGAACTCCAAGGTTCGCAAAGCCGTATTCCCGGCCGCGGGTCTGGGCACCCGCTTCCTGCCGGCTACCAAGGCGCAGCCCAAAGAGATGCTGCCGCTGGTCGACAAGCCCCTCATTCAATATGGTGTGGAAGAGGCGCTGCATTCCGGAATTCAGAACATTATTATCGTCACCGGACGCGGCAAAACCGCCATCGAAGACCATTTTGACGTGAGCTTCGAGCTGGAAAACATCCTCGAAATGCGGGGCAAAAAGGATCTTCTTGCCATCGTGCGCAACGTCTCCGATATGATCAACGTTTCCTACACGCGGCAGAGAGAAGCCTTGGGGCTGGGACACGCCGTATTGCGCGCCATGGAACTCGTGGGCAATGAACCTTTCGCGGTGGTGCTGGCCGACGACGTGATCGACGCCGAAACGCCCTGCCTGCGCCAGTTGCTCGACATCTACGAGTTCTTCTGCTCGCCGGTGCTGGCGGTCATGGAGGTTCCCCCGGAGAACATCTCGGCATATGGCGCGATCGACGCCGAACCGATTTCCCATAACGGCTGCCGCGATCGCGTATACCGCATCCGCGACCTGGTGGAAAAGCCCAAGCCCTCGGAAGCGCCCTCCAACCTCGCCATTATTGGCCGCTATGTGCTCATCCCGGAGATATTTCAGTCGCTGCAGGCGATCGAACCGGGATCCGGATCGGAAATCCAATTGACGGATGCGTTGCGCCATCTTCTGCGGACCCGGCCGATTTATGCGTACCGGTTCGAAGGTACCCGTTACGACGCCGGCGACAAGCTCGGATTTCTTAAGGCCACCGTGGAATTCGCCCTGCGCCGCCACGATCTGGGGGGGCCGTTCCGGGAGTACCTGAAGGGTCTTGCGCTTTAGTTTCAATTGCTTAAGGTCTTAGTAACGGGAGTACTAGAAATCTTACTAAAAATCATTGCACACGTAGTCCGCGAGTGCTATGATTATTCGTCGGTTGTTCTATTACCTCAGGTCTCGGATTAATGGTTGAAACAGTATTGATCCTCGCATTTTCGTTCGCGTTGTTCCTGTACTGGTTCCGCTATACCGTTCTTCTCCTGTTGAGCGAAGAAAATGTGGATCAGCATACCACGGTGATCGGCCAGTTGAGTGTGTTGGAAACCCGCCAAGCCTTGCGGCAGTCCCAGGGCGACTTGCCCTTGGATACCTTGCAGCGCGCCCTCGACAACGATTACAGGATGCTTCGTTACCTGTTGGATCATGCGGCGGGGATGGGTCTGCGCCCAGTCGAACACTATCTGCTGGTTCTCGACTATCGGATTATGCGGGCATGGTATCGCCTGACACGGAACGCGTCCACCCGGCAGGCGCGGCGCGCGCTCGACGAGATGGCCGGAGTGGTCAGCCACATTGCCTATAAGATGGGCGAGCGGGCCGCCAGTTTTTCGCAGGCGTAGGCCTGCACCACAATACTAACCATCCAACCCCCCTCCCCCACCACCCGCCGACCCAATCTTGACACTTTAGTACAGATTTAGCATCCTATATATGTGAGCACCTCTGCCAACACCATCGAAACCTTCGCCAATCAGGAATACAAGTGGGGTTTCGTCACCGAGATCGACGCCGATACCGTCCCGCCGGGCCTCAACGAGGACGTTATCCGCCTGATTTCAAAGAAGAAAAACGAGCCCGAGTTCATGCTGGAGTGGCGCCTGAAAGCCTACCGGCACTGGCTCACCATGCTGGAACCCACCTGGGCCAACATCCACTACCCGCCCATCGATTACCAGGCCATCAGCTACTACGCCGCTCCCAAGACCAACGTCAACCGGCCCAAGAGCCTCGACGACGTCGATCCGGAACTGCTCCGCACCTATGAAAAGCTGGGCATCCCATTGCAGGAGCGCGAGTTGCTCGCCGGAGTGGCGGTCGATGCGGTGTTCGACAGCGTCTCGGTGGCCACCACTTTCAAGGAAAAGCTGGGCGAGATGGGCATCATCTTCGGCTCGTTCTCCGAAGCCGTTCAGGAGCACCCCGACCTGATCAAGAAATACCTCGGCACGGTGGTGCCGTCTACCGACAACTTCTTCGCCGCCCTGAACTCGGCGGTTTTCACCGACGGTTCCTTCTGCTACGTGCCCAAGGGCGTGCGCTGCCCCATGGAGCTGTCCACCTACTTCCGCATCAACGCCAAGAATACCGGCCAGTTCGAGCGTACCCTCATCATCGCCGACGAAGGCGCGTACGTCAGCTACCTGGAAGGCTGCACGGCGCCCATGCGCGACACCAACCAGTTGCACGCGGCGGTGGTCGAACTGGTTGCGCTCGATGACGCCCAGATCAAGTACTCGACGGTGCAGAATTGGTATCCCGGCGACAAGGAAGGCCGCGGCGGAATCTACAATTTCGTCACCAAGCGCGGCGCGTGCCGCGGGGTCAACTCCAAGATCTCCTGGACGCAGGTGGAAACCGGCTCCGCCATCACCTGGAAATATCCAAGCTGCCTGTTGATTGGCGATAACTCGGTCGGCGAATTCTATTCCGTGGCGCTCACCAATCATTACCAGCAGGCCGATACGGGCACCAAGATGATCCACATAGGCAAGAACACCCGGAGCACCATCGTGTCGAAGGGCATCTCGGCGGGCCGGGGGCAGAACACCTATCGCGGCGCGGTCAAGATTCTGAAAAGCGCCGCCAACGCGCGCAACTATTCGCAATGCGATTCCATGCTGCTGGGCGACAAGTGCGGCGCGCACACCTTCCCGTATCTTGAAGTGAAGAACACGTCTTCGCAGGTGGAGCATGAAGCATCCACCTCCAAGATCGGCGAAGACCAGATTTTCTATTGCCGGCAGCGCGGCATCTCCACTGAAGACGCGGTCTCCATGATCGTGCACGGCTTCTGCAAAGAGGTCTTCCGCGAGTTGCCCATGGAGTTCGCCGTGGAAGCCCAGAAGCTGCTGGGAGTCAGTCTCGAAGGAAGTGTCGGATAAGCTAACCATGTCATTACTCGAAATCAAGAACCTGCATGCCAACGTCGCCGGACGCGAGATTCTCAAGGGAATCGACCTGACCATTGACGCCGGCGAAGTGCACGCCATCATGGGCCCCAACGGCTCGGGCAAAAGCACGCTCGCGCAAGTCCTGTCGGGCCGCGATCTATACGAGGTGACCGGCGGCGAAGTCGTTTACGACGGCAAAGACCTGCTGGCCATGTCGCCCGAAGATCGCGCCCGCGAAGGCATCTTCATGGCGTTTCAATACCCGGTGGAAATTCCCGGGGTCAGCAACCTGTATTTCCTGAAGGCTGCACTGAACGCCATCCGCAAGCACCAGGATCTGCCGGATCTGGACGCCATGGATTTCCTCGCGCTGGTGAAGGAGAGGATGGCGCTGATGGAGATGGATCAGAGCCTGTTGAACCGCGCCGTGAACGCCGGGTTTTCCGGCGGCGAAAAGAAGCGCAACGAGATTTTTCAGATGGCCGTGCTGGAGCCTAAGCTGGCCATCCTGGACGAAACCGATTCCGGCCTGGATATCGACGCGCTGAAGATCGTGGCCGCCGGCGTCAACGCGCTGCGCAGCCCCGAGCGCGCCATGATCGTGGTGACGCACTATCAGCGGTTGCTGAACTACATCGTGCCGGATTTCGTGCACGTGCTGGCCGAGGGGCGCATCGTGAAATCGGGCGGCAAGGAACTGGCGCTGGAGTTGGAAGAGTCGGGCTACGTCGGTATCGAGGGAGAGGCGGCATGATCGACCGCATTCGCGAAGAAGCCCGCCAGCGCTTTAGCGATCTCGGCTTCCCCACGACGCACGACGAAGACTGGCGTTTCACCAGCGTAGCCCCCATCGCCCGCACAAGCTTTGTAAGTGGGGCAGGCTCTCAGCCTGCGGCGGCCTCTCAGGCCGTCCCCCCCGGCGTCGAAATCTCGAAACTCTCCGAAGCGCCGCCGGAACTGATCGAAGCCCACCTGGCGCGCTACGCCAGTTACCAAACCAACGCCTTCGTCGCCCTGAACACAGCCAACTTCCAGGATGGCTTGCTCATCCGCATCCCCAAAGGAGCGGTAATCGAAGAACCCATCGAACTCATCATCCAGTCTTCCGCCAACGGCCATCCCACGGTATCGCATCCCCGTATTCTAATCGTCGCCGAACCCCATAGTCATGCCACCATCGTCGAAACTTACACCGGTAACGGCGGCGCCTATTTCACCAACCCGGTCACCGAAATCGTAGCGGGCGACCACGCAGTCATCGATCACTACAAACTGCAAACCGAAACCGCCCGTGCCTACCACGTGTCGACTACGCAAATCCAACTTGGCCGCGACACCAACTTCCGCTCGCACTCGCTCTCCTTCGGCGGAGCGCTGGTGCGCAACGACGTGAACGCCGTGCTCTCCGAAGGCTGCGAATGCACACTCAACGGCCTGTACCTGGCCGCGGGCGAGCAGCACATCGACAATCACACCTCGATCGATCACGCCAAGCCGCACGCCGCCAGTCACGAATTGTACAAGGGTATCCTGGAGGGCCACTCCAGCGCGGTCTTCAACGGCAAAATCCTGGTCCGCAAGGATGCGCAGAAGACCGACGCCAAGCAAACCAACAAGAACCTGGTGCTGTCGGAAGACGCGGTCATCGACACCAAGCCCGAGTTGCAGATTCTTGCCGACGACGTGCGCTGCACGCATGGCGCGACCATCGGCCAGTTGGACCCGGAGGCAATCTTTTACTTGCAGTCGCGAGGCATCGGTCTCGCGGATGCCCGCAACCTGCTCGTCTTCGCTTTCGCGCGCGACATCGTGGACCGCATCAAGGTCGCGCCGCTGCGCGAACAGTTGGAGCGGATCTTGCTGGAGAAACTCCATGGGACTCGTAACTGAGCCGCGCGCTATGACTGAGCCGCGCGCGTCAGCAAGCGGACGTGAGAACTTTCCTGTACTGGACCAGCGCGTCCACGGCAAGCCTCTTGTCTATCTGGACAACGCCGCCACCACGCAGAAGCCGCAGATGGTTCTGGACGCCATGAACCAGTTCTACCAGGTGGATAATTCCAACATCCATCGCGGCGTACATGAATTGAGCGAGCGCTCCACGCGGCACTACGAAGAGGCGCGCGTTAAGATACAGCGCTTCATCAACGCCGCCGATTGGCGCGAGATTATCTTTGTCCGGGGCGCCACCGAGGGCATCAACCTGGTCGCCTACACTTACGGCCGCAGGCACGTCCAGGCCGGCGATGAGATTGTGATTTCCGCCATGGAGCACCACTCCAACATCGTGCCCTGGCAGATCCTGTGCGAGGAAAAGCAGGCCATCCTGCGCATTGCGCCCATCAACCAGCGCGGCGAACTGCTGCTGGACGAATTCGAAAAACTGCTGGGCCCGCGCACCAAGCTGGTCTCCGTCGTGCATGTTTCCAACGCGCTCGGCACCATTAACCCGGTGGCCGAGATCGCGCGCATGGCGCACCGCCACGGCGCGCCTGTATTCATCGACGGCGCGCAGGCCGTGGCCCACATGAAGGTCGACGTGCAAGCGCTCGACTGCGACTTCTACGCGCTGTCCGGCCACAAGATGTTCGGACCCACCGGTATCGGCGTACTGTACGGGAAGGCGGCGTTGCTGAATAAGATGCCGCCCTATCAAGGCGGCGGCGACATGATCAGCTCAGTGACTTTCGCCAAGACCACTTACAACGACCTGCCTTACAAGTTCGAAGCCGGCACGCCGAACATCGCGGGCACCATCGGGCTGGGCGCGGCCGTCGATTACATCAACGAAATCGGGCTCGATCGCATCCAGGCTTACGAACACGAACTGTTGGCCTACGGAACCGCGCAATTGGAGCGCATTCCGGGCCTGCGCCTCATCGGAACGGCGCGCGAGAAGGCCAGCGTGCTTTCGTTCGTGCTGGAAGGCGTGCATCCGCACGATGTCGGCACCATCCTCGACCGCGAGGGCGTCGCCGTGCGCACCGGACATCATTGCGCGCAACCGGTGCTGGAGTGGTTCGGCGTGCCCGCCACCACGCGCGCGTCGCTGGCTTTCTACAACACCAGGCAAGATATCGACGCGCTGGTGGCCGGCATCTACAAGGTGAAGGAGATCTTCGGTTGTGGGGCAGGCTCTCAGCCTGCGCGGGACTCTCAGTCCCGCCAGGAGGTCTCCTCATAATGCTCGACGACCTGTACCAGGAAGTCATCCTCGACCACACCAGGCGTCCGCGCAACTTCCACCAGATGCCCGACGCCACCCGCCAGGCGGAAGGCTACAATCCACTCTGCGGCGACAAACTGAAGCTCTTCGTGAAGCTGGACGGCGAGACAATCGCGGATATCAGCTTCGTGGGTGCGGGTTGCGCCATCTCCACGTCCTCCGCATCCCTGATGACCGAGACCGTCAAAGGCAAATCGCGCCAGGAAGCCGTGCAGATAATGGAGCGCTTCCACGACCTGCTGACCACCGAAAAGCCGGCTGCCGCGAACATTGGCAAGCTGACGGTATTTTCCGGAGTGCGTGAGTTTCCGGCGCGCGTCAAGTGCGCCACGCTGGCCTGGCACACGTTGAAATCCGCGCTCACGGACGCGGCCGAAGTGGCGTCCACCGAATGAGAGAGAAAATCATCGCCGCGCTGAGCACGGTCTTCGACCCCGAGATCCCCATGGACATCTATAACCTGGGCTTGATCTACGACGTGAAGGTCAACGCCGAGGGCGAGGCGCGCATCAAGATGACGCTCACCGCGCCGAACTGCCCCGTGGCCGGAAGTTTACCGGCGGAAGTGGAGCGCAAGGCGCGCGCGGTGCCCGGCATCAAGGATGTGAAGCTCGAGCTGACCTTCGATCCACCCTGGGACAAGAGCCGCATGTCGCCAGAAGCGCGCATGCTGCTGGGCCTGGACGATATCATTCCAGTCGATAAGCTGTCACGGATGCGACCATGAAACTCAGCGCACACGAAGAATACGGATTGCGCTGCCTGTTGCGCATCGGATTGGCCGGCCAGGACGAGAGCCTGACCATTCCGGAAATCAGCCAGGCGGAAGCGCTGTCGCCGGCCTACGCGGCCAAACTGCTGCGGATTCTGCGCCGCGGCGGCTTCATCACCAGCGCCCGCGGCAAGGCGGGCGGCTACACGCTCTCGCGCCCCGCCGGACAAATCGCGATCGGCGACGTCATGGGAGTCCTCGGCGGCCGCCTCTTCGAATCCAAACACTTCTGCAACGAACACGCCGGCCAGACCCCGGTATGTACCCGCTCGGTCGATTGCTCGGTGCGCTCCCTCTGGCACGCCGTGCAATCGGCGGTGGACGACGTTCTGAGTAAGACTACGCTGCAGGACCTGTTGCGCAGCGAGGGTGAGATGAACTCGTGGGTAAAGCGCATGCCGACTCACAGCCAGCTTACGTTTTTGCAGTAGGCAGCCGTTTTACTGTCTCAGTTGGGGCAGGCCCGTGGCCTGCGGCGGCCTCTCAGGCCGCCCGAACGCGCCTTCAATAACTAATCGTGGGTTTTCGATCGCGCGCGATCCCCGGAACTCGTTTCGAGGCCATGGCCCAGCAATCGGTCGGGCCAACAGTAGGCGACCATGAGATTGTAGACTATCATTAAGTTAAGGACTGTAGCCGATGCCCACAAAGCCCAAGACAATGGCGCCAATCCACCCCGGCGAAACACTTCGGGAGGACTTCCTGAAACCCCTCGGACTGACCGCCAATCGGCTGGCGGCCGAACTCTTCGTGCCCGTGACGAGGGTCAACGATATCGTCCGTGGCCGGCGCGCTATCACTGCGGACACCGCCTTGCGCCTGGCCCGCTACTTCGGAACGACGCCCCAGTTCTGGATCAACCTCCAGTCGAACTACGACCTCGAATTGGCGCAGGACGTGCGAGTGCCCGAGATCTCCGGCCGCGTCCGGCCGCTAGGTCTAGGGTCATGAAGCGCTTCGGGATATGCATTATTCTTATCGCTGCGGCAGCGCCGTTTGCGCCCGGACAACAAGCGGTCATCCCGCCGCCAGACCAGGATCCGTTTGTCGGACTATGGCGCGCCAATGCCGGCGAATCCCGGCCACGGTTAGGCAGAAAAGAAGCGTCCTACGAGCGAATGATCGAGCGCGACGGCGATAACCTCATTTTCGCTTCATCGGGTGGGGCCTCAAAGGCAACCGTCCGGCAGTTCAAAATCCGGTGCGATGGGCTGTTTCATTCCCTGCCAACCGGACCCATTCTTTCCTGCCGTTATGCCAGTCCAACTCGAGTAGAAGGCGAAACCAGAGACCCGACGGCGGCACACTCTTTTTGGACCCGAGAAGTATCGTCAGATGGACAACGGATGACGGTTTCATCGTACAAAAACAAGGGCCGCACCAAGGTTCGCTCGGTTATGGTGTTGGATCGGGTCAAATGACGGGATGTCAATCATGCTGCCTTGTGGCCATCGGGCCTTGCACGCCGGGAGGCCGTACACGTGGGGTTTCCGCACGCCGAGCCCATTGCCAATTCTGAGAGAGGCTCCGGAACTCTTAGCGCAGCAATACTGTTCACCTTGACGAGGCAGACCATCGCACTGTGTCTCCGTTGCGGGCAGATGTCCGTTGGCCCGAAGGCAGGCCGCCCATCTCCGATAATATGCAACAATAGGGCCATGAAGCGACCGTTCGCGGCAACCGTCTGGCGTGAAGGCAATTGGTACGTCTCGCAGTGTCTTGAAGTCGATGTCGCCAGCCAGGGCGAGACCGAACAAGAGGCCTTGGCAAATCTGAAGGAGGCGCTGGAACTGCATTTCGAACCGCCGCAAGCCACGCGGCCGCCCATGCCTTGCACTGTCGAGGTGGAGGTTGGCGCGGCTTAAGCCCTTGCCTTTCCGCGAGGTCAAGCTCCGGCTTGAATCGGCAGGGTTCGTAGAAGAGAGCCAGAAGGGAAGCCATGTCAAGTTCGTCCGCATGCAGGGTCAGATCGTTGACACAGCAATTGTGCCCAAGAAGTCCGAAGTCCCCGTAGGCACGTTGCACAGTATCCTCAATCAAGCCCACATCGATCGCGACGAATGGGACGATCTGGGCTGAAACCGCCGTCATCAAGGAGCCCGACCAATTCCCAAAAAGACCAAGACTATGCCTCCCATCCACCCGGGCGAAACGCTTCGGGAGGACTTTATGAAGCCGCTTGGACTGACCGCCAATCGGCTGGCAACCAAACTCTCCGTGCCGGTGACGCGAGTCAACGACATTGTCCGTGGCCGGCGCTCCATCACGGCGGACACCGCATTGCGCCTGGCTGGCTGCTTCGGAACGACGCCCCAGTTTTGGATGAACCTACAGTCCAACTACGATCTCGAATTGCCGCAGGCTGTGCGGGTACCCTAGCTGTCCGCTCCCGCGTCACGTGATCCCACAATCGTACACCACCCTCGCTCCGCCGCTGGCCTAAACCATTGAATCGATTCCTAGCGGACGTGGCACAACGCCTGCCTATACGATCCCGGAGGATTGTCGATGAATAGCTTCGTCCAGGATCTGCGCTATGCCCTCCGCAACCTGCGGCGCAATCCCGCCTTCACCGCGGTCGCGATCGGCGCGCTGGCCATCGGTATCGGCGCGAACACGGCTGTCTTTACGGTCGTCGAATCGGTGCTGCTGCGGCCGCTCCCGTACCACGAGCCGTCGCAGTTGTACACGGTGCGGCCCATGCCCAAGGAGCCAACTCCATTCGGCTTCGGGGCCATGTCGGATCCCCAATTCATCGCCTGCCGGTCGGCCACGACAGCATTCCAGCAACTCGCGGCCTACGATGGCGGGAACTGGAACGGCACAGGCATCGGCGATCCCGTGGCCATCCACGGCCAGGAGGTGACCACCAACTTCTTCGCCACGCTTGGCGTTCAGCCCCAACTCGGGCGCGGCTTTCGGCCCGAAGAGGAATCGCCGGCCGGCGCCAAGGTGACGGTCCTGAGCGAGGCATTTTGGCGCGCGCATTTCCAGGCCGGCCGCGATGTGCTGGGCAAATCGATAACCCTCGATGGCGTGCCGCATACCATCGTGGGCGTCATGCCGGCCGGCTTCAACCCCGGGGAGGAGTTGTGGGTTCCTGCGGTACTGGACCCCGACAATCATCACATCGCCTTCCGCCAGGCGATCGGCAGGCTCGCGGCGGGCGCCACTGTGGCGCGCGCGAAAGCCGAACTGGATGCGGCCAATGCGCGCGTGACGGCGGAGGAACACGGCCGGCATGGCGAAACGGAGATGGCCATCGCCCCTCTGCGCGACATGGTAGTAGGCAACGCAAGGCCCGCCCTGTTGGTCTTCCTGGGAGCGGTGGGTTGTGTGCTGCTGATTGCCTGCGTGAACGTAGCCAATCTGTTGCTCTCCCGCGCGTCGGCGCGCAAGCAGGAGATCGCCATTCGCGCATCGCTGGGCGCTACGCGTTGGCGCCTGGCGCGGCAACTGCTCACCGAGAGCGCCGTGCTCGGCGTCATCGGCGGATTGCTCGGCCTCATCGTCGCCCTCTGGGGCGTCGAAACCCTGATCCAGTTCGCGCCGGCCAATCGCATCCCGCGCATCGATGAGATCCGCTTCGACGGCTGGGTGTTCGCGTTCAATATCGGCGTCTCCCTCGTAACCAGCATGCTCTTCGGCTTGGCGCCCGCGCTGCAATTGACGCGCGCGCGACAGACGCGGAATTGGAAAGATGCAGCCGCCCGCGGCAGCGCCCGCACCGGCGCACTGCGCTCGGTACTGGTCATGGCCGAAGTGGCTCTGGCTCTGATTCTGCTGATCGGCGCCGGCCTGCTGGTTCGCAGTTTCGAAAAACTGCGCGCCGTGAATCTTGGATTCCAGCCCGACAACGCCCTGGCGATGAGCATGCAATTGAACGGCAAGCCGTACGAATCAGCCGATCGAATCCAGCGGTTCGACCGCGAGGTGTTGGATCGGATAACGCGCGTGGAGGGAGTCACCGCCGCTGGCCTGGTGAACTGGCTGCCGATGTCCGACGCCTTGATCCAGGGAGATTTCAAACTGGGTGACCAGCAACCGCCGCCGGACGTGATTGTTGCCAAGCCGGCGGTCAGCCCCGGCTACTTCCGTGCGATGGGCATCCCGCTCATGCGCGGCCGTTGGTTCGACGAACACGACACCCTGAAATCCGCGCCCGTCGCGATGGTGGACGAATCCTTCGCGCGCCGCTTCTGGCCGAACCAGAATCCCGTCGGAAAGCGCATCAGCTTCGCCGACAATCCCAAGGCGGAAGACGACTGGATGACCGTGGTCGGTGTCGCCGGATCGATTCGTCAGGAGAATCCGGCATCGCGGTACATGACCATCTATCAGCCGGTCGCCCAGGTGCAGGTGCCGTTCTTCCTGCAAGTCGTCAGCTTCGTGGTGCGCTCGAATGCCAACCCGGCCAGCCTGGCACCGGCCTTGCGCGCGCAAGTCTGGAACGTGGACAAGAACCTGCCCATACGCGCGATCGCCAGCATGCAGGATTTGCTATATGTCTCAACGGCCGAACCGCGCTTTCAAACGCGCGTGCTCGCCTCGTTTTCCTCCATCGCGTTCCTGCTCGCTATCGTCGGCATTTACGGCGTGATGGCGTATTCGGTGACGCAGCGCACGCAGGAGATCGGCATCCGCATGGCGATCGGCGCCGAGCGCCGCCATATCGTGCATATGATCTTGTGGCGCAGCGCCGCGTTGGTCTTGGGCGGCCTCGGGATCGGACTCGCCGGCGCCTGGGCCGCCACGCGTGTGTTGAAGAATTTTCTCTTCGAGGTGACGCCATTCGATCCGCTGACCTTCGCCGCCGTCTCGCTATTACTGGCGTTGGTTGCATTGGTTGCCTGCTACATTCCCGCGCGGCGCGCGGCTGCGATCGATCCGCTGGTGGCATTACGATATGAGTAGATGGCGGAAGAATCCGGCAGCACTCGGCCGAAAGCACTGAAGATCAATCTCGACGGACGCAAGTTCGGCACCTTTGCCGAGATCGGCGCCGGCCAGGAGGTTGCCCGCTGGTTCTTCCACGCGGGCAAAGCCGCCGGTACCATCGCCAAGACCATTTCCGCATATGACATGGCCGTCAGCGACGCCCTCTACGGCTCGACGCAGCACTACGTCAGCCGCCAACGCCTGGAAGCCATGCTTGCGAGCGAGTTCGCCAGCCTGGTGGAACGTCTGGATCAGACCCGCGGCGAGCATACCGCGTTCTTCGTATTCGCGGATACCTCCGCCACGCAAACCCACTCACATCGGCCCGCGGGACATAGCTGGCTGGGCGTCCGTTTCCAGACGGAGCCGCGCGGCGAGCCGTCCGATATTATTCTGCACGTGGAGATGCTGGACCCTGTTACCGTCAGCCAGCAAGAGGCCCTCGGCCTGGCGGGCGTGAACCTGATCTATGGCGCGTTCTACTATGCCGACGATACCACGCACCTGATCGCCTCGCTGATGGACGATTTGAGCCGCCGCCGGATCGAAGTGGACATGATCAAGTTCTCCGGCCCGGCCTTCGCCCAAGTGGACAATCGCCTGATGAGCCTGCAACTCGTCCAACAAGGGCTCACCGACGCGGCCATGTTTACGGCCGATGGCGAGGTCGTCGAACCCGCGGAAGTGCTCTACAAGAAGCCGGTGATGATCGAGCGCGGCAGTTTCCGGCCGGTTACCAACGTCACGCTCGAAATGCTGGACCGCGCCGTCCGCCAGCTTCAGCAGGATTCCCCGGACGCTCAGGATCTGGTTGCCATCATGGAGATGACCTTGAATAACCTGATGTCGGAGCAGGCCATCGATCACCAGGATTTCCTAGCGCGCGTCGATATCCTGGGCGCGCTGGGCAAGATGGTCGTGATTTCGAACTACACCCGGTTCGACCGCGTCACCAGCTACCTGCGCCGCTACACCCAGAACTGGATCGGGATGGCCATGGGCGTACCCACCCTGCGCGAGGTGTTCGAGGAAAAGTATTACACCGAAATGGAGGGCGGCATCCTGGAGGGCGTCGGCAGGCTTTTCCAGGGACGTGTCAAGTTGTTCATCTATCCGACCAGAGAGTCCGATGCCGGAGAGCTGACTACTTCCGATCGGTTGGATGTGAAACCGGAACTGAACCACCTATACAGGCATCTCGTCGAGAACGGGTACATCGAATCCATACGCGAGTTCGACGCTGGTGAGTTGCACGTCACGCCGGGCGGCGTGCTGGCCGCCATCCAGTCGGGCGACCCGAGCTGGGAGAAGCTGGTGCCGCCACAGGCCGCCGCGGTGATCAAGCAGAAGGGCTTGTTCGGGTACGTTGTAGCGCACGCTTAAGCGATGGAGGGCGGGCTTCAGCCCGCGCGGGGCTTTAGCCCCGCCGGCGAACCTCAGTTCGCCGTAGTTTGGTCTCGCGTGTCCCACCACCTGGAAATACCGAATCGACGGGATGCCGGCGCCCCCACCCGCGGTACAACAGGCTAAAGCGGGCGTCCCGGATAAACCCGTGATCTCGCTGTTTGCCGCTTCGCCCGGAACCATCGACGAAGGCGGCCAGGCAACCCTGCGTTGGGCCGTGGTACACGCCGACAACGTGCAGATCGCTCCGGCGTTGGGACAGGTACAGGAGTCCGGGAGCCGCGAAATCTTTCCCAGCGCCGACACCGTTTACACATTGACGGCCACCGGGCCGGACGGGACTGCATCCGCCAGGGCCAGTGTCGGCATCCTCGTACACACAGCATCCACAAGAATGCCGGATCAGGCGACCAAGAATCGGATCCAGGAGTTGCTCAACCGCATTCAGGACGCTTACTTCGACTACAACAAGCACAGTCTTCGCCCGGACGCGGAGCAGGCCCTGGTGGCGGACGCCAAAACCCTCGGCGAAATCCTGAAGGACTATCCGGATTATAAGCTCACCGTGCAGGGCTACTGCGATGAGCGCGGGTCGGAAGAATACAATCTGGCCCTCGGCGATAAGCGCGCCACGCAAGCCAAGGACTATCTGGCCTCCCTGGGTGTTCCGGGTGCGCAACTGAAGACCATCAGCTACGGCAAAGAGAGACAGGTCTGCAGCGAGCACGACGAAGCGTGCTGGCAGAAGAACCGCCGCGCCCACATCACGCAGGAGCAGTAAACGGGGCTTCGCACCGCGCGTAAATGAAACGCCGCGGCGGCCCGATACGTCGGACTGGCTGCGGAGGATAGGCGTATGTCTCTACGTGGCGCTTCATTCGCGTGCCGATTTTGGGCAGCTCTGATGCTCGCCTCTTTGTCTACAGCCATGGCTGCCGCACCGGCCATCCTCGTTATCGGTTCGGATCAGTCCTTGGTGACAACCTTCACGCTGTCGCAGGACAACGCCGATCTGCTGTGGTTTTTCGATAACACACCGCTGTTGACGTCCGGCCAGCCGTCGATCACAGGCCGGCTTTTCGACAATGGCAACCTCCTGGGGACGCTCACTCAAGTGCAAACCGTGGATCTCGAGATGGTCTTCGAGTCGCTTTCGAGTCAGTATGCTTACACTGGCGACGCGACGGTGCCTGCCCGGGTGGACTTCAGCAGTTTGAACAAAGGAACCGCTACAGGGTGCCTGATCGTCACCGTGACCGGAGGCTCGATCAGCCTCAGTGTCGGCGATATCGTCTCCTACGATGGTCTCAGCGTCAGCCCGGATGCCTTTACCCCTCTAGGAGACCTGACCGTCACAACCATGGCCATCACTGGCGGTTCGACGCCTCCGGCGCTATCGATCGCGACCGGCGGCATCGTGAACGCGGCCAGCTATGGCGCGGGTGCGGGCCTGGCTCCCGGGAGCATCGCCTCGGTCTTCGGAGCGTTCGCTCAGATCTGCCCGGCGGGCAGTGAGAGCGTCCCGCTTCCCATCAGCCTCTCGGGACTTTCCATGCAGTCGAGCAGCTTGCAATCGCCTTTGTTCTACGCCTCGGCAGGCCAAGTGAACCTGCAGATTCCCTGGGAACTGGCAGGCCAGACCCAGACCACTTTGGTCCCGACGCTCAATGGCCAGGCTGGCGCCGGGCAAACCTTCAGCCTTGCGCCATCTTCGCCAGGAATCTTCTCTATGAATTCCCAGGGTGCGGGCCAGGGCGCGATCCTGGATTCCTCCTATCGCCTGGTGGACTCCACGAACCCGGCAACACCCGGCACGACCGTCATCCTGATCTACGGTACCGGTCTCGGACAAGTTACCAACCAGCCTCCGACCGGTTCACCTGCCCTAAGCAGTCCGCTCTCAGAGACGCCCACGAAGCCGACGGTGACCATAGGCGGAGTGCCCGCTAGTGTGATGTTCTCCGGGCTCGCCCCAGGCTTCGTGGGCTTGTATCAGGTGAACGCCCAAGTGCCCGCCGGTGCGCCCGCCGGACCTTCGGTTCCCGTCGTCGTTTCGATGGGCGGAGTCGACTCAAACACAGTCACGATTGCCTTGCAGTAACTGGCATAGCCACGGTCCGCGGCTGCATGCCAGCTTTGGCCAGCACGGCGTAAACCACGAAGCCCGCCACGAAGCTGTACAGCACAGCCGGCTGCACGTAAGTCTTCAGCGAATCGGAAATCGGCAGGAACGGCAGGATCCCGACCAAGAAGCCCACCGCCCACGCCAGATATCCGGCCCAATTCACGCCTTCGCGCGGACCCGCCCAGCGCTTGCCCGAGAGTAGATAATCCGCCGCCATGGCCCCGCAAATAGGACCGAACGACGCGCCCACGATGGTGAAGAAGCCAACCAGGTTTTGGGCCACGCCGGTCACCGCGAGCACGATGGACACCGTCACGCCCGCCATGGTGGACGAAATCCGCGGCACGCCCGGTATCATGGTCGAGAAACTGTTGCCCGCGATGAAGGCGCAGAAACAGGCGGGCGCCACCGAGGCGATGGTAAACAGCGCGAACATAGCAGTGGCCAGCAGGCCGCCGATGGACCGGATCACGTCGTCATACCCCAGCCCCGGCAGCTTGTACAGCGTGCTGGCGCCGGCTACCGAGAGCAGCGGCAATCCGGCCGCGAATACGATGGCGAGGGTGATACCGGTAAGCCCGCCCATGCGCACGTCTTTTGCGTTGCGGCTGTTCATCCCGAAGTCCGCGCCCGCCGCACCCGCCGTGGCGAAGAAGCCGATAATGATCTGGATCAGCAGCGTGAAGGCCACGAACGGCTGCGGATCGGCCGGCACGTATGCTGCAATGCCCGGGCTGGTTCGAAAGAACACCAGCAGCACCATGGCGGCGGGAATCACGATCAGGTAGCGAGAAAGCTTGGCCACGTATTGAATCCCCATCACGCCGATGTAGGCCATCCCGTAGCCCCAGAGGATGCCGATGGCGATGAAGGGCAGGCTTCCGGGCCCGGCCTTGGAGCCCACCGTGTTCAAGATGAACTGTGTCGAAATGGCCGTATTCACCGCGAACCAGCCGACCTGCAGCAATCCCATCAGCAGGCCGGGCATCACGTAGCCGCCCGCCGTGCCGAAAGTCGAACTGCCGACCACGTAGAGCGGATAGCCCGTCTTCATGCCCAACATCGCCGGAGCGTAGTAGTAAAGCGCATAGCTGAGCAGCCCGGCAACTACGATGGCGGCGATGCACAGGCCCAGACCGGCGTGCGGAATGGTGTCCCTGGCGATCGAGAGGTAAAAGGCGATCCACAGAAAAATCCCCGCGTAGCTGGGCGCGGTATTGGCATACCACGGACCGCGGTTCGTCGCGGGATTCGGTACGGCTTTGGAAATGTAGTCGGGCAGCATGGCCACTCCTTTTCGGAAGCCGCAGTATACTACGAGGCGGGTGGAAGGCGGGTGCGGGTGCGCCGTGGGTGTGGGCTGCCAGCTTCAGCGCTTACGCGAGGACGTTTGCGGAAAAAGGGTCGAGGTATGGTCGGCCCTACTTGCGAGCAGTATAATGTGACTAACGAAAGGCGGTGCTTGCATGCGGACGAGCATCCCGACGCGAAGTCTCGCGAACCTGACGGTGGGGCTCGCCCTTTCCTCCCAATGTGTATGGACGCAAGGGCCAATGGGACCAGGCCCGCTACCCCCTACCTCCGTCATAGCTGCGAGGACGTGGGGGACGGGATCTCTGAGTGGGAGTATCTATTTGACAGGCCGCGTCATGCTGGACGACGGCACGCCGCTCTCCGGGCCGGTGACCATCGAGCGCGTCTGCAGCGGGGCGCCGCGGGTGCAAGGCTACACGGATCAAAAAGGGCGGTTCAGTTTTCAGATCGGCCAGAAAGCCGGAGTCACGCCGGACGCCAGCGAAGATTCGTCCGGCAGGCCGGACACGCCTCGCCCGAACGACATGCCGGCTACTATGGGCCCGCAGCGATCGCAGTCCACCACAGCCGGTACACAGAACGCGCTTGCCAACTGCGATCTGCGCGCGGCGCTGGCGGGTTTTCGCTCGGATACCGTCTCGCTGGGGGCGCTGCGTTTGCTCGACGATCCGAACGTCGGCACGATCCTGTTGCACCGTTTGGCCAATGTGGAAGGTACGGCGATCAGCCTCACAAGTGTGCAAGCTCCTAAAGAGGCCCGCCGGGCGTATGACAAGGCACTGCAAGAACTCCGCAAGAACCAACCGGCGCAAGCCGTCAAGGAACTCCGGAAGGCTGTGGACATTTATCCGGAATATGCGGCGGCGTGGTACGAGCTGGGGCGGATCGAGGAGCGGGGTGCGGACATCGCCCAGGCGCGCAAATCGTTCGCCAACGCGATCAGGGCGGATGCCAAGTTCATCAGCCCATATTTGAGCATGGCCGAACTGGAGGCCAAGGCGGAAAACTGGGCCGAGCTGGCTAATATCACCAGCACGCTGCTAAGGCTGGACGCGGTGGACTACCCGGTCGCCTATTTCTACAACGCCGCGGCCAATCTGAACGTGGGCCAAATCGATATGGCGGAAAAGAGTGCGCGCGCCGGGGAGAAGCTGGATACGGCACACCAATATCCCAGGTTGGAACGCGTGCTGGCGATGATCCTGGAGCGGAAGAAGGATTATGCCGGCGCCGCGGCCCACCTTCGCAGCTACCTGATGCTGGCGCCGGATGCGGAGGATGCCGCGCGGACAAAGAAGGATCTGGCTGAATTGGAGCGGCTATCGGGCGCCAACGCGCAGGCCAGGGCGGCGCACGAATAACCATGCGGCGGGCCGCGTCCGGCGTGGAGATTTGGCAGTTTCGGCTCGGCAACCAGACGCTTCCCGGCACGCAAAAACGAGTTATTGACTTGTAGGGCGGGCACTCTGCCCGCGCAGCGCGATACAAATCCCCATATCCCGCGTCCAACCATCGCGCTACACTGGTCTTGACATCGGCGGAATTCCATAACCACCACGGAGATCCCCATGAACCGCATCGCGTCCCTCGCCATCCTCGTCGTTTTCGCAACCGCAGCCAGCGCCCAGACAGCCTGGGCCCCGCACGTGCAGGACGGCGGCGCGACTGTCTACACGCGCGACGGCGGCGTATCCGAGGTTCTGCAAAGCATCTACATCCCGCCGCTGCTCAATGCGCCGTTCTCTGGGATTGTCCACACCGAGTGGACGCGTCCCATGTCCGGTGGCGGGAACTTTACCTTCGTCAACCAGCGCCAGGTGGCCCGCGACAGCCGCGGACGTATCTACGAAGAGCGCTGGCTGCTGGCTCCCAAGGGCAGCGAAGACCAGTCACGCATGAACGTCATCCAGATCGCCGACCCCAACGCGCACACACTCTATAACTGCTTTACTCTGCAAATGCCCCATCGCTGCGTCCTCCAGACGTTTGCCGAAGCCGCCGTAAAGTCCTACAAGCCGGCTGTATTCCAGAGCGGCCCATTGCCCAACGACGCGGGCGCACGCGTACATGAGGACCTCGGCACCCGCACCCTCTCCGGAATCGAAACCGTCGGCACGCGCGACACCAGCAAACTGAATGCCGGCGTGATGGGCAGCGACCAGCCGTTCTCCACCTGGCGCGAGTTCTGGCAAGCCCCACAGATCGGCGTCAATCTCTACTCTGAGGTCGTTAACCCCTCAGTCGGCAAGCAGGTTTTCACGCTCACCGATGTCAACCTCGCCGAACCCGACCCCAAGCTCTTCGAGTTGCCCGAAGGCTTCGAAGTCGTCGATCGCCGCAAGCCGGTCGCGCAGCACCCGGAGTAAGCCAATCCGCTTCCAATCTCGGAGGCCAGTTTCGAGAGGCAGGTTGCACTGCCCGCTCCCACTCTGCCGAACTGGCCTTGGTTCAATCCTGGTTCTTCACTTCCTCATTCAAGGCCGCGTGCAGGGTGCAGGCTTCCGCTGGTTTGTGCATCGCGAAGCCAGTGAGTTCGACCTTTGCGGCTGAGTTCGCAACACCGAAGGCGGAGACGTGGAAGTGGTGGCGTCCGCCGGCGAACCGACTTGGCCGAGTTGCGCGCAAGCCTTCGGCGCGGCCCGCTGGGGGCATCCTGTGTCACGAACGGCTTCCGATGTTGCCTGACAACGCCGCCGAAGACACGACGGGACCCGGTTCCGCCTCGTGCGTACCGCAACCTGAGTGGTGGTAACTTTGGGGCAGATGTTTATCATCTTCTACTATGACGATAGCCGCTCTGAGGATCTCACGGGAGGATAACGTCCACCCAATGACACCGGCCAAAGCAAGGAGCACGCCGAGCGAACACGCCTGGCTGGCGTCTCTGGCCCCTTGGTCCGCGTCTTCCGCCAGGTTTGTTGCGTTCTTCGCAGCATCCATTGCGGTGCCACTGGCGATCGCGCAGGCGCCAGCTCTTTCTCCCGTCTCCGCGACGCGGCCGGCCGCCCGACCGGCGAAGGTAAACCCGAAAGACGGTTTAACCTACCTCCTGATCCCGCCAGGGCGGTTCATGATGGGCTGCTCACCGGGCGACGAGGAGTGCTTTGACGAGGAGAAAAGGTCACACGAAGTAACCATAACATCTGGCTTCTGGATGGGCCGGACGGACGTGACCCAGGAGGCCTACCAGCGCGTGATGGGGCGGAATCCGAGTCATTTTAAGGGCGCAAGCTTACCGGTGGATACCGTAAGTTGGTCTGACGCCCAAGCATATTGCCAGAAGGTGGGGGCGCGGCTGCCGACGGAAGCGGAGTGGGAATATGCGGCCCGGGGAAGCGATCCGTCCAGCCGGTACGGCCCACCGGGAGACATCGGATGGCACCGCGGCAATAGCCAAAGAAAGACCCACGCGGTGGCGCAGAAGAAGGCGAATCCATACGGGCTCTACGATATGCTCGGAAACGTCTGGCAATGGACCGCGGATTGGTATGGGGATTACGCATTCACGCCGGCGAGCGATCCGGCAGGGCCAGCCGGCGGAACAGGGCGCGCGCTGCGCGGTGGTTCTTGGGCCGACAATTCGAGATTTCTGCGTGAATCGGAGCGTGAGGGGGCCTTACCTGGCGACCGTTACGACGTGATCGGGTTCCGCTGTGTGAGTGCCTTTGCTCCCGAGGACCGAGATCTGTCGGCGGGGTTTGTTCCCGAGGACCGGGCTGTGCCGGCCGGCGGCGCCAGCGAGTCGCTCGACTTCACATTTCCACCGGACTTTGCATGGAAGGCTTCGAGCAGCGCGGACTGGATTACGTTCACGGGGCCAACGTCGGGAGTTGGCAAGGGGACGCTCCGCTATCTGGTTGCGTCCAACGCGGGGCCCGGCCGCGCCGCCACCATCGCGGTTGCCGGCGCTTCCTTCACTGTGGAGCAGGAGGCGGGTTCAATCCCAGGGCTGAGTTTCATCGGTTGCATGCCCCACATCGCCGCCGGGCAGGATTGGAAGACGACGTTCGCGCTAATCGACAAGGATAGCGCGCCGGCTCAGGTCCGCCTGAGTCTGATCGGGGACTCTGGTAGTCCGCTCAAATTGCCTGTCACCTTTCCCCAACAGCCTTCAACCCGTGGACCGCTCATCGGGGCTTCGCTGGACCGAACGCTATCCTCCAACGCTTCGTTGATTATCGACACAGCAGGTGCGCAAACCGGGCCGATTCAGGCGGGCTCGGCGCAACTGGCCGCGACTGGTTCGGTGGACGGGTTCGCCATCCTCCATTTGATTCCCGGAGGGCAGGAAACCGCAGTGCGGCTCGAAACCCGCAATGCGGGGTCCTATCTACTGGCATTCGACAACACCGCTGGAGTGGGGTTCAGCGTGGCCCTTGCCAACACCTCCGCGCAGGCCGCCAACGTTGGGGTAGTGATTCGCGATGCTACCGGCGCGCAGATTGGAAACGGCTCCCTCGCCCTGGAGAGCGGCGGCCATACTGCGTTCCTCTTATCCACGCAGTACCCGGTCACCGCGAACAAGCAGGGCACCATCGAGTTTGACACTCCGCCAGGCGGCCGGATCGGTGCGTTGGGCATCCGTACCACGCCGCTAGGGACGACTCACACGCTCACCGCCATTCCAGCGCTGGCCAACATCGGAACCGGCGGCGGTTCGATCCCGCACACCGCTACGGGCAACGGCTGGCAATCCACGTTCGTGCTGATCAACACGGGTAGAAGCGCAGCGCGAGCCAGCCTCGCCTTCTTCGACGATAGAGGGAACCCGCTCTCGCTGCCGATAGAGTTCCCGCAGTTGGGGGGCGCGGCCTCTGTGGTTTCCTCCGTGAATCAAACTCTGGCGGCAGGGGCGACTCTGCTGGTCCAGAGCGCGGCGCCGTTAACCAATCCGGCGCCAACCATTGGTTCGGCGCAGCTCTCCACCGATGGCAACGTCGGCGGGTTTGAGATCTTGCGTTACAATCCCAGCGGGCAGGAAGCGGTTGTACCGATCGAGAGCCGCAACGCCCATGCCTACCTGCTCGCCTTCGACAATAGCAACGGGACCGCCACCGGCGTCGCGATTAACAGCACCTCCACGCAAGCGGCGAGTATCCCGGTGGTGGTTCGCGATGACACCGGCGCACAAATCGCAACTGACACGATTCCCTTGGCGGCGAATGGACACCTGGCGTTTACGCTGGCGGTGGACAAATATCCGGCGGCCGCGAACATCCGCGGTACCATCGAGTTCGATACGCCCGCAGGCGCTCGGATCGGCGTGCTAGGCATCCGTATTCCCGTTGCGCACACCTTTACTACCTTGCCGGCATTAGTAAAGTAAATGGCGTAACCCGAAAAGACAGGCGATTCCGGTATTCAAGATCAAACTGTAGTGTTAATTAAGTTGGCGCCCAGGAGCCGGTAGTGGTCAATTGGGTAGCATCGCCTTGGAGGGCGGCCAATCTTGGCCGCAGCCGCCTTTTTAGGCGGCCAGAGCCGGCTGGCCTGTGACTGCTTCCCCTGTCACCGTCAGGTTGTCAGGGGGGTCAGTTGATAACCCAGTTGTTTGGCCCGGGATTTCAGACCCCTAATGCGCTGCTCCTGATACCGTTTTTCATACGCCTCGGCTCCTTCGTCGACGTAGGGTTGTCCCCATCTCAGCAAGCGATAGGCGAGAGTCGCTAACTTTCTGGCGACGGCAAATGTGGCAACGTCTGGTCCTTTCCTTTGCGCCATACTGCGATAATAGGCCCCCAGAGCGGTGTCGCTGCGGCGCAACGATTGCGCCGCCATGCGCAACACATTGGCTACCCGGGCGCTGGCGCTGTAGCGCTTTTTCTTTTTGAGGGGCCGGCCTCCGCTCTTCGGTACATGCGGGGCCAACGTGGCGTGGGAAACGAACTCTTTCTCGCTGGGAAAGCGGCTCAAATCCGGGCCATATTCGCTGAGGATCACTTCCATCGTTTCCACCCCGATGGCATCGATTTGGGTACCATCTACGCCGCTCATCCGGAACAAAGCCTGGCGTATGGGCTCCTGTCCGCGGCTTTTGATCTTCCGGGCCTTGTTCGCATTCTTCAGCGCGGGCGCCTCCTGGCCGCGCGCCTCCTCCTGTTCCATCTCGCCCAACTTCCGCAGAATCTCGTTGTCGTAGTCCGCCATCCGCTGCTGGATCGCCTCATACATCTTCAATGCCTGGCTCAAACTGAATAGGTGGTCTTCCCGCCAGTGCCCGTTCAACTGTTCGGCCATTTCCGCCTCGCTCTTGCGGCAGTGCGGATCGCGCAGTTGCGCCAGTTTCCGCGCGTCCCGCTCTCCCTCTACGATGGCCCGCATCATGGCCATCCCGGTGGTCCCGTCGATGTCGCTCACCGCCCGGTGCACCCGCACATTCATCTGGTCTAGACTCTTTTGCATCCGCCGCATCCAATCCCCACTCTCGGCCACCAGCGTGGCCTTATCCCGCACCAGCGTGCGCAGCATGCAGATCGCCTCGGCAGGCCGAAACGAACCCCGCAGCAATCCGCAGCTATGCAATCGCTGAATCCATTCGCAGTCCGTCGGATCCGTCTTCTTGTCCCGCCCTGGCACTTGCGCCAGTTGCCGGGTATCTACCAGCAATACTTCCAGACCGTGGGCTTCCAATACCTCGTGCGGCGGAATCCAATAGACCCCCGTGCTTTCCATGGCCACCGACCGGACGCCACGTGCCTGGAGCCATTCCGCCATGCGGATCAACTCCGCCGTCGTCGCCCCGAAATCGGCGATTTCTCGCCCGCTCCCATCTGTGGTTGGGGCGCACACCCAGTGGCGCTCGCTTCCGATATCGATGCCCGCCACGTCGGCACGCATCAACGGCAACCCTTGCAGTTGTCTGCGCCTGTTCCGACCGGGCTCACTCTCGCGTTTTTCTTGCATCTTCTCTCCTCTTCTGAGCACGCCCGCCCAGGTCGGCCAACTATGGAATCTGGCCTAGGTGAGAGCTACGCGAGCCTCACAATGTTCAATTGCCTTCCTGGAGCCATGCTGAAAGAGCGGCATACGCACGAATGCGGACAGGGCCATAGCTGCGGCCGTGCTCTCTTGAAAGATACCGCCGATTTCTGGCAAAGTCACAGGTTATTCAATCCGGCCCCGCCCGTGGCCCGGCTGAAAGCCGGCCCTGGAGATTGGTCATTTACGCCATAAAGTAACCGCGTAAGATTTCGCTGGACTTTTTCCTCCAGATGCTCTACTCTACGTCTAGCGGCGTCGGAATCATGCCGCCGCTGCTGGAGAGCGTGACATTTGGAAGAGACCGTGTCGTTCTGCGGGCGTGTGCTTACCGCCAGCGAACTGAATCTGGTGCGCCAGATCATCGCCGATTTTCCCCGACTCAGTCAGGCTGAGTTGGCCTATACC
>Ga0224555_1000107_pt1 | contig 109956 bp, 87 predicted proteins | sample 714S23034metaG_FD_180687 | JGI IMG/M metagenome (GOLD analysis project Ga0224555, IMG submission 180687) | Peat soil microbial communities from Stordalen Mire, Sweden - 717 S2 30-34 | ecosystem: Environmental > Terrestrial > Soil > Wetlands > Peat | place: Sweden: Norrbotten County, Stordalen... | reverse complement strand
CGACAAAGATGTCGCGGACATGGTCGACGGGTTACGTTGGTTCGCCGATGTCGTGCAGACGCAGGAGAGAACCGCGCTCAGCCTCGAAGACCTGAACTTCAAGGTGGATGGCAAGCGCATCTCGCTTGCCCTGCAAGTGCCCGAGCAGCAGGTTCGCACCGCGTTGCAGCAGCGCCAGGTAGGCCAGATGACGCGTACACGCCGCAGCGCCGGCGCGCGGCCCCCGGATATTGGAAGCGGCTTACCCGAGCCGCCGTCCGGCACCATCCGCGTGCAGTCTTCGCCCGCGGACATGGGCACCGTGCTGGTTCCGATTAGCAAGAGCCAGTAAGCGTCTGTTGCACGAAAGCAGGCGGCGCGGCGTGACTGCGCTGGTGGGCGGCGTCGAAAACGCATTACTCTATGAGCTTGGCCGTGAGTGGATGACTTGATCGGCCAAGTCGCGGCGCCAACTTCTCCACTGCCCCCCAGCGACCTTCCACCGCGCCTGCTTTATGGGATGCTCCCGGGATTCAACGGACCAATAGCGCGCGGGTTCCATCGTCTTTGGTGGCCCACCGGCGCCATGCAGACAGGCTCCCAGCCCAATGCCCACTTATTGATGTTCGCTTAATACAGTGACAATTCCGGCGACAAATGTGCACTTTCCATCGGGCTGATGTGGGGCGGCCAATCTTGGCCGCAGCCGCCTTTTCAGGCGGCCAGGGCCGGCTGAAAGCCGACTGCGGGCAGAATGCCCGCCCCACAAGATCCAAGCTGGTTATCACGACCATCGAGGCCGGCCTCTTCAGGGATGCTGAAGACCTGATTCTGTCAAGGGGAGAGCGGTCCACGCGACACGCGCATACCACGGGTCTGACCACAATCTGCGCGGAATTACTCTACCGAAAACTAAGTGACATTGAGCTCCCGGCCTGCCGCGGACTCCCCAGTCCTACCTGGATCTTGCCGGTAGCTTTGCCATTGCGGAGCGGAGAGCTCCGCGCGGACCCCAGAGTCCGCCCGCCGGCATGCCCGTCGAAGGAAGGTCCGACAGAACGGCGAGCGCACCTGCATCGAAGTGCCGCAGCGCCGTCAGCCATTGCTGCCGATGAGGTCAGGGCCCCGGAATGCGCCCGTTGCGGTGCGCTCAACACCGCGGGCCGCAGTTCTCGATCTCGTACGGCTGCAAGTCCAAAAACCGTCGATTGGGTTTGTCGCACCCGCCGCCGCTACTCTTCGACTGAGATGCATGCGCACGTTCCGCGCCAGGATGTCCCGCCGCTTCGTACACGCGCACCGCAACTTCCGCACCCCGGGGGCGGCCGCAGAGTGGAAACGGGCACGTGCTGGCTCAAGGGGTCGATGAAGCTCCAGCGCGGAACACTTCGACCTCCTGCTGCGCTCCCGCGCGCCGCCAGCGCATGGTCGAAGCCTATGCATCTGCCCGGTTCCCAGAGAACGCGGTCCTGCCGATCGGGCTCTAAGTCTGCCCATCACCAACCGGCCAAGACCGACCTGTTCCCCTGGTTACGCTCCGTACGGTTTAACTGGCGGCGCTGGCCGCAGTGCTCAATTGGGTGTTCGAAGTGCTCCAGATCGCACTGACGCTCGCCCCGGAGTTGATGAATAGCGCCGCGGATGCCAGCGCCACAAACGCCATCAATAACGTGTATTCGATCAAATCCTGGCCCTGCTCGTCTTGCCAAAGCCGCTTCATAACGTTCAGCATGGAGATCTCCTGTGAAGTGAATTTCTAGACTGGGATCTAACAGATACCAGACGATTATCATTTTGGATGCGACCTGCGTTACCTGACAAGACTGCCATTGGATAACGCTAACTCGAGAATAGACCCTGCAATGCATTGAGGACCGCTCCGTGGGGGGCTGACTAACCAAATGGCGGAGAAACCGCGGCGCCGGAGACTGGCCATGGTGGTGGGTGGCGCGTACCGAATCCGCACACGGCGCGCCAGGGCGCAATCCCGGCCGCATAAAAGCACCCATCACAAGAGCACCCACCACCTTGATTTTCAGATTCGTACCTCCTATAATTCAGTCGAATCATTCCGGCGGTTCACATTCATTCCATGCGCACACACACCCTGGTTCCGATCCCGTTGGCGCTGCTTGTTGCGGCGGCCCTCTCAGCCGCGGATACGACGGTCTGGCGTATCGGCAAGTTCGACCACACCTCGGCGGAGTTCCACGGCCGCGAGGCGGACACGCCACCCGCGATCGACGCCAACTCGCCCGATGCGGCGGCAAATTGGCCCGCCCATCAGGCCGGCTCGGGCAACGTCAAGGAGGGGTCGAAGGCGCACGCCCGCGTGGTGCGCTTCGCCTTGCCGGAGCCGCCCAGCGGCGTCTACACTCTGGTTCTGGCCGCCCTGGTGGGCAATCCGCGCGTGCCGCACCTCGAACTGGATTTGAATGGCACACCCGGCTCCGCCTACCTCGACCGGCGGTTGACGTACTTCGCGGAGGGGCGGCAGGACTCGCCCATCAACGGCGAGGCGCGTGCGCGGATCGCGGTACCGGCGGCGCTATTGCGCACCGGTCAAAACGAGTTGAAGATCACGGCGGTGGATGACACGCCGGATGAGAACGGCGATTCGTCGATCGAATGGGATGCGCTCGAACTGCTGCGCGACCCCGGTTTGACCCAGCCGGTCGCGGGTATTGAAATTACGCCAACGTATTTCTATTTGCAGAGAAACGGTGAACTGCGTGAGTTGGTAAACGTCACCATCTCGCTGCCGGGAGTTGCCGGGTCCGCGGCGCTCACGCTCACCATCGCCGGCACGGAATATCGCGCAACGCCCGCGGCCGGCCGGTTCGGCCAGCAACGCTTCGAATTCGCGGTCCCGGAATTCGCCGCGGACACGCCGGCGAAGGTGGCGCTGACTCTGGGGCCGAGCGCGATGGAGCGCGTGGTGCGCCTCACACCCAGCCGCAAATTCACCGTATTCGTCGTGCCGCACAACCATCTGGACATCGGCTTTACCGACTACCAACCGAAAATCGAGGAACTGCAGAACCGCAACTTCGACCGGCTGCTGGAAGAGATGCGTACGGATCCTGCGCTGCGCTTCTCGGTCGACGGCGTGTGGCCGGTGGAGCAGTTTCTGCGCACGCGAACGCCGGCCGCGCAGAAGGAATTCCTCGATCGCGTACGCGCCGGCCGGATCTCGATTCCCGCGCAGTACGCCAACCTCATGCTGGGCGGCGCCGGACTGGAGACCATGGTACGGTCGCTCTACGCGGGCAAGGCTTTGAATCGCACCGCGGGCCAGAATGCCGACTACGCCAACATCACCGACGTGCCGGCGTACCCGTGGGCCTATGCCTCGGCGCTGCACGCGGCGGGCGTGAAGTATTTGGCGGCGGGCGCCAACGACGATCGCGGCCCGCAGCCGCTTTACGGACGCTGGCAGACGCGTTCACCCTTCTGGTGGCAGGGGCCGGATGGAGAGAAAGTGCTGATGGCCTACACGCGCCAGTATTCGCAACTGTGGTTCGTCTGCGGACTGCCCCCGCAGGAGGCGGGCTGCCGCGAGGGGCTGCCGGCGCTGTTTCAAACCTACGAGCAGCCGGGCTGGGTGCCGGACAAGCTGCTGATGTTCGGCAGCCAGCTCGAAAACACCGATCTGATTCCCGGCGATGGCAAATTCGTTCAGTATTGGAACACGAAATACGCCTGGCCCCGGCTGCAACTGGCGACCTTCCGCGACTACTTCCAGACGATCGAGCGCGAGTTCGGGGACAAGCTCGAAACCGTGCGGGGCGACTTCGGGCCGTATTGGGAAGACGGCATCGGCACCGACGCGCAGTTCGCCGCGCGATACCGCGAGACCGAAAGCCGAGCGGCGGCGGTGGAGACGCTGGCATCGGTGGCCGCGCAACTGCAGCCGCAGTTCGCCGCGCCGCTGGATCGCCTGCACCGGCTGTGGCAAGACCTCGTGCTGTACGCCGAACACACTTACACTTCCTGGGGCGGCTACTCGCGGCCCCAAAGCGAGCAGAGTGTGCGGCAGATCGAGGCCAAACACTTCTATGTGACCGATGCGCGCCAACAAGCCTATTGGATTTCCCAGGAGTCCATGAGCCGCCTGCTGGATCGGATCGGCGTCGAGCCGCCGGCGCTGGTCGTTTTCAACTCACTCGCGGCTGCGCGCGACGCCCTGGTCGAGGTGGATCTCGACTCCGGAATGGAACTCGTGGAGGCGGCCGGCGGCAAGCCTGTGGCGGTCGAGCCGGTGGGCGTTTCTGTGGGCCAGGGCGAGGGCTACCGGCGTGTCCAATTTCTGGCGGAAAATGTGCCGGCTTTGGGCTATCGGGTCTACCGGTTGCATGCGTCCTCCGCTGGTCCGCCGGCGGCGGAATCGGTACAAAATCCGGCCGTAGCCAATACCGTGGAGAACGACTTCTACCGCGTCACCGTCGCCCCGGCGCGCGGCGGGGTCGCCAGCATCTTCGACAAACAGGTCCAGCGCGAAATCGTCGACGCCCGGAGCCCGTACTTGCTGAACCAATATCTGTACGTCTCCGGGGGCGACGGCACGCGGATTGTTTACATGCGCGACCATCTGCCCAACGCCGAACTGAAGATCGATCCGGCGAGGGGCGGCGCCGCCGCTACCGTGCACGCTACGCCGTGGGGAGAGACCATCAGCTACACGCTCACCGGGCAGAACGCGCGCGCGATCTCGACCGAGATCCGCCTGTACAACCGGGAGAAGAAGATCGAATTCGTGAATCGCGTGCAGAAGGAGCCGGTGAACCAAAAGGAGGCCGTCTACTTCGCGTTCCCATTCGCCGTGCCGGACCCGCAGTTCGAGTACGAGGGACAAACGGGCACGGTGAATCCGGCCCGCGATTCGTTGGCCGGCGCCAACCGCGAATGGTTCACCGTGGGCCATTGGGCGCGTGTGAGCGGCGGCGGACTGAGCGCGGCGACGATCCCCGTGGATGGGCCGCTGGCCACGTTTGGCGACATCAACCGCGGCCGCTGGCCGGAGAAGTTCGAACCGCGGTCGGCGGCCATCTTCGCCTACGCTTTGAACAACTATTGGCACACCAATTTCACGCGCGTGCAAAGCGGCGAGTTCACCTTCCGCTACGTGTTGACCAGCGGAGCCGACCTCAGCCCGGCGGCGCTCAGCCGGCTGGGCCGGGAGGCGCTGACGCCATTGGAGACCGGTCAACTGACCGCGAACGACAAGGTGGGCGTGCGCGGCTCCTTGCCCGCTTCCGCAGCCGGCTTTCTCGGTGTGGAGGGCGACGGCTTTGAGATCGAAACACTCAAGCCCGCCGAGGATGGCCGCGGCGATGTTCTGCGGCTGCTGGAGACCTCCGGCCGGGCCCACACCGTGCGCATCGGTGCGGGCCTGTTCGAGATCGAGCACGCCTGGGAGACCAACGCCGCCGAGGATGATCGGCGGGAGATCCCGGCCGGCAAGGATGGCGTTGAGGTCGCGCTGCCGGCTAACGGCATCGTTACCCTGCGGATGTCCCTACGCCTGCGAACGCCCTGACGCACCTGGTGCGCGGCCTACTGCTTCACGAAGTCAAACGTGCAGGGGCGGCCTACAATGCCGAGGCCCGCGTCGCGAGTGCCTGTGCCCTTCGTATCCTCGAACTGGGCCTTGATGTTGTAGTCGTATTCCGCGCCCTTATGGGCGAGGACTCCGCGGGCGTATTTCCTGGAAGCGACAATTCCTGTTGCGGACAGCTTGGCGCTGCCGTCCTTCGCGATTTTGCCTTCGATCAACAGGTAGCCGGGCTCTCCCGCTGTGCCGTGCTCTCCGTGAAAGTTGTTGTTCCGGATGACGCTGGCAAACTGCCAGGTGTAGCCCTCGGTGTTCCCTTTTTCTGGGCAGGTAAGCTTGGTGAGCCACTTGCCATCGAAGCCCGGTGGCGGCGAGGACGTGCTTTGGGCGAAAGCAATCGACCCAATCAATAGTGCGGCTGCCACTCGGAGAGCCGCCCGAGCAATAGTAGTCAAATGCATATATAGAGAAGAGTAACAGTGATGTGCGCGTTCTTGCAGCCAAACGGCGCGGCGTAATCGAGATCGATCCTAGTAGAGTCTCCAAGAAATAACTGTACAGCAGATTAGCTGTGGGGCAGGCCATCGTTTTTCGTGGCCTGCCGAGTTCGAGCACGGTGCGCAGACGACAAACAACGATCGTCTGCGCCACGCCGCGCACCGCAAAAAACGGGCGAACGGAGCCGGAGTGTTGGCGTCGAACAGGACCCTCACGCAACCGCCGCGGGCTGTTCAAGGGAACTCTGGGCAAAGGCAAGAACGTGATGTACCTGTTCTCGGCTGACTGACGGGAACCACTCCAAGAACTCGTCTATGGTCGATCCTTGGTCGAGATGCTCAAACAGCGCGGCAACCGGCAGTCGCGTGCCTCGGAAGCACCATTGCCCGCCAATCTTGCCAGGGTTCCGGTCGACAGCACTGCAAAGGGTCCAGTCCATATTATTAGTTTATCGTTGATGGGGCTACCGGAACAATCATTGGCCGGATGAACCCGCTTCCGGCACCCCCCCCGAACTTTTACAGCATTTTTACAGCCCCCCCACCGCCCAGCCACCCAAATGGGCGAAAATGTACGGATGACGTGCAACGGAGCTGGGACATGCCGGGCGCTACAGTCGTCATAGTCGAAGATGCCGCCACCTGTGCCACCACGCTGGAAATGGCATTCCTGGCGATACCGGACATCGCCGTGACGGTGCTGGCGACGGCTCAGGACGCCTTGCGCCTGCTGGCCAGCGCGGATTGCGCCGTGAGCGCCGTGGTCACCGACCTGAACATGCCGCGCATGGACGGATTCGAATTCATCGAGCGGATCCGCGCCCAGCCCCGCCACCAGCGGTTGCCCATTATCGTCGTCAGCGGCGACACGGATCCCGGCACGCCCGAGCGCCTGGCGTCCATCGGCGCCAACGCCTTCTTCCCGAAACCATATTCGCCCGCCCAGGTGCGGCTAAAACTGGAGCAACTTCTCGATGCAGTGTCTGCCGATCATTCTCCGTAGCCGCCTCCGGTGCGCGCTGATCGCTCTATTGGCGCCGGGCATTCTCGCGGCCCAAGCTGCTTCCCCCAGCCAGCAGCAAATCGATCTGGGCCAAATCGTCCAGCGCCTCGACCGCCTGGAACGGCAAAACCAGTCGCTGGCCGAAGAAGTCCGCCAACTGCGCCAGGAACTGGCCGAGGCGCGCGGGCAGCCGCAGCCGCCCAAAGCTGCACCCGCGCTCGACGAGAACGTCGCCGTGGACGAGAGCCGCGTCGAAGAACTCGCCCAGAGCAAGGTGGAGGCTTCCCAACACTTCCCCATCCGGGTCACCGGCATGGCTCTGTTCAACGCTTTCCTGAATTCCAAAGGCAGCGGCGGGCAACAGTATCCCACCTTCGCGTGGCCCACCAACCAGGCCAGCGGCGGCGCGAGCTTCTATCAAACCACCCTCGGCCTGGACTATTCCGGCCCGCAAATCCTGGGCGGCAAAGTCCACGGCTCGGTCTACATGGATTTCGCGGGCGGCTCCGGCACGCCGCTGGATTTGGGATTCCGGCTGCGCACCGGCGAGATCGAAATCGATTGGGCCAACCGCAGCATTCTGGCGGGCGTGGAGAGTCCCATCTTCGCGCCGCGGGAGCCTGCCTCGCTGGCGCAAGTGGAGTTTGCGCCTCTAACTTCGGCTGGCAACCTGTGGCTCTGGACTCCGCAGGTGCGCTTCGAACAGAAGATCCGCTTCACCGATCAAACCGGCGTGCGTGCGCAGATCGGCGCGGTGCAGACCAACGAGGTGCAGTCCTACCAGCAGGGCGCGCAGTACACGTCGGCCCCGGAACCCGCCCGGCCGGGCCTGGAAGGCCGTTTCGAGTTCTACCATAGCTTCCAGGGGGACGGGCAGGACGGCGCCCGCATCGAAATCGCGCCCGGATTCCACTCGAGCGTCACGCACGTGGCCGGCACATCGGTTCCATCTAATTTGTTCTCGCTCGACTGGTTCACCAATCCGTGGTCGAAGCTGGAGTTCACCGGCGCATTCTTCAGCGGGCAAAACGTGGCGCCGTTGGGCGGCATCGCGGGCTTCACCATCCTGCCCACCGGCGTGGCAATCCCGGTACACAGCCAGGGCGGATGGGGGCAACTGACGTTTCTGCCCACCTCCCGCGTGTCGTTCCATCTATTCTCGGGGCTGGAGAACGGCCGCACCGCGGACCTGGCCGCATACGCCATAGGCCGCAACTGGATGTACGGCGCGAACCTCTTCTACCGGCTCGCGCCCAACGTGCTGCTCGGCGCGGAAGTCTCGCAGGCGCGCACCACTTATATTGATAGTAAGCTGCGATTGAACAATCACTATGACCTGGCTCTGGCGTATCTGTTTTAGCGTGCTCTGGCTCTTGCCGGCCTGGTGCGCCAGCGTCAAGGGCTCCGTGGAGCTGACCGACTCGCGAGACCCTGGCGTGCGCCGCAACGACTACAAGGGCGTGGTGGTGTGGCTGGAACCCGCCAATGGCGACCCCCCGCGCAGAATCCCGTCGCGACGCTACGTGATGGAGCAGAAGGACAAGCACTTCACGCCGCACGTATTGGCCATCCCCGTGGGCGCCACGGTGGACTTCCCAAACAAAGATCCCATCTTCCACAGCGTGTTTTCCAACTACGACGGGCAGAAATTCGACGTAAACCTATACCGGCCCAACACCAGCCGGGACGTGGTCTTCAAGCGCGCCGGCATCGTGCGGGTGTTCTGCAATATCCATCCCACGATGAGCGCGGTGATCGCCGTGCTGGACACGCCCTGGTTCGCCGTTTCAGACGCTGCCGGCGGCTTTGAGATTCACGACATGCCGCCGGGCAATTACACGCTGCATATCTTCCACGAAAGGGCCACCGACGAGACGTTGCATGCACTGGTACGGGCAGTCGCCGTGGAGAGCGCCGGGCCGCGGGTTCTCCCGCGCATCCGCATTTCCGAAACAGGCTACATTCCCGCGCCGCACAAGAACAAATGGGACAAAGACTACCCGCCGGTAATCGACGACCAGCCGGCCTACCGGCCAAACCAATGATCGAGCCACCCAACGAATCCTGTACTACTTTCCATCAGTTTCTTCGCGCGCCGCGACGAATTGTGGGGCGGGCTCTCAGCCTGCGGCGGCCTCCCAGGCCGCCTCTTCCCCCTTTCGTTTGGGGCTTGCCGCTATGTGGGGCAGGTTGGCAATTTGCGTGCCGATTGTCAATCGGCCTCCCGGTTGCGGCCTGCCGCAATCGCCGCCGGCCGACGCCCCCTTCGCGGCTGGCAACGAGTCACCGATGATTCGAAGCTTCTCACGCCTGTCGCTGCTGTGGAAGATTCTGCTCTCCACTTCGGTGGGCATCACGCTGCTGTTCGCCCTTACGGGCTGGATCGTGTTGCGCAACGCCGTCGACACCACCGCCAGCACCATGGAAGAGGAGGTCGGCGCCAGCCTGCAAGCTTACCAGTCGCTGTGGAAAGCGCGCGCCGGGTTGCTGGCTTCCGTGAGCCTGACCTTGAGCCAGATGTCGGACGTGCGCTCCGCCTTCGGCACACGGGACGCCGCCACCATTTTCGATACCGCGAGCGAGCTGTGGAAGAAGCTCGCCATCGACGCCGATCTTCTGGTAACCGACGCATCCGGCAAGGTCATCGCCTCGGTGGGCGCAATGCCTGTCGCCGAACGGGATGTGCGCACCGCCGCGGCCCGCTTCCCGGAGCAGGTGTCCGGCTTCTTGGTACACGGAGGGCACTTGTACCACACGGTTTTCACCCCGGTGTACCTGGAGAACGTGTTGCAGAACGTACTGGTGACCGGATATGACGTGGACAGTCCGGTGGCCAGGCGATTGAAAGCGGACACCGGCGGCAGCGAGTTCCTCTTTGTGTTGGATGGGCGGCCCATCGCCTCCTCGCTCCAGCCTGAGGCGGCCCGCGTGGTGGCTTCCAAGCTGCCCGCGCATCCCACTCTGGAGCCCATCGGCGCCGGCGGCATCCGGTACGCCGCGCGTCCCACGCCGCTGCTCGACATCGCGGGCAATCCCATCGGCAGTCTATGGATTCTGCGCTCTTTCGAGACCGCCAGCGAGCGGTTGGCCGCGCTGCGCCGCAAGATCATTCTACTGTGGCTGCTGGCCGTCGCCGCCAGCCTGGGACTCACCTACCTGCTGGCGCGGCGCATCGTCGAACCGCTTAAAGAATTGGACCGCGCGGCATCGGAGGTCGCCCGGCAGAATTACGGCCACCGCGTGAAAGTGGTCAGCCAGGATGAGCTGGGCCGCCTGGCGCGGACCTTCAACGCCATGTGCGGTTCCATCCAGCAGGCCCGCCAGGAGCTGATCCGCCAGGAACGCATCTCCACCATCGGACGCCTTTCCAGCTCCATCGTCCACGATCTGCGCAATCCGCTGGCCGCGGTTTACGGCGGCGCGGAGATGCTGGTGGATGCCGAACTGAGCTCCTCGCAAGTCAAGCGTCTGGCCGCCAATATCTATCGCGCTTCGCGGCGCATTCAGGAGTTGTTGCAAGACCTGCTGAACGTCTCGCGCGGCAGCTCGCGCGGCGCGGAGGTGTGCAATCTGCGCGAGGTGGCGGCGGCCGGCTGCGAATCCCTGCTGGCTTCCGCCGAAGCGCAGCGGGTCGAAGTCGAAATCCGCATTCCGGACGAGATCGAACTGCCGCTGGAGCGCAACCGCATGGAGCGGGTCTTCTCCAACCTGGTGGGCAACGCTCTGGAAATGATGCCGGAGGGCGGACGGATTCAGATCTCGGCCGCGGCCGATAACGGATTCGTGGTGGCGGACGTGCGCGATACCGGTCCCGGCATCGCGCCCGAAATCCGCGACAGCCTGTTTGAGCCGTTCGTCAGCGCGGGGAAGAAAAACGGGCTGGGACTGGGCCTGGCGCTGGCGCGGCAAACCGTGCTCGACCACGGCGGCGATATGTGGGCGGAATCCGAGCCCGGCCTGGGCGCGTGCTTCCGGCTGCGCCTGCCGGTGGAATAGGTGGGGCAGGCTCTCAGCCTGCGCGGGACTCTCAGTCCCGCCTTCACTTGGAATCGCTCGCGTGGAATCCCGTCTGGACCGTAGGCGTAGTCCCCTGTGGGTGTTGGTTCAGCTCGTCATGCAGGAATTCCAGGCCCATCAGATAGATTGACTGCGGCAGACCGCAATTCACGTTGGGCACGATGGGTGGGACCAGTTCGTAGTGGATCCCGTTCATATAATTGCTGGTTAGGCCTATGTGGTTGCGCTTGCACTTGATCGCCGCGATGATATTTCTCGCCGGAAGCCGATCGACGATCAGCTCATCGCCATACAATGCCCACATGATGTTGGTAGCCTCCTGCATGTCCACCGTCGGACGATTGTCGACAAACCCGAGGCTGGCATAGCGGACGACGTTGGTCAGAAGCGAGCCCTTCTGGACGTCCTTCACGATACTTTGTGAATCCAACACCTGGCGCATTTTCGTGTTGTATGCCTTTTCGACGTAAATCATGTAGATCCAGGTCCACGGGAAGTTCTGTATGGGAAACAGCGGGGCCACTGCGAATCGGGGAGTGACGCAGACACCCGACTCCGGATCGGCGTCGCCCACCTTTTGCGCGCTCGGCCGGTAGCGCGGCCCGGTGCCCGGCTCGCGAGCCTCCATTGCGTCCGAGCCCAGGATGGCGGCCCTCCCGGCGTCGAAATCGTTTTCCACACGGCACGCCTCGCTGGGCGGCCTGAGATCGCCGCGAAAGCAGATGCGATTGACCGGAGCGTCAACTCCTAAGGAACTACCCGTCAGCTTGGGAGCAAACATGGAGCCCTCCTCGTGCCCTCCAGACCGGAGTTTTCATCGATTATACACCCGATTGCATACCCGTCCAATCGCTATACTATGGTTTCCAGACATGCGCTACCAGGATGCCGGGGTCAACATCGACGAGGCGGATCGCGCCGTCTCTTCCATACGCAAACTGGCGCGCGAAACCTTCACGCCCGGCGTGCTGACCGATATCGGCGCGTTCGGCGCATGTTACTCGCTGGCCGGATGGAAGAAGCCGGTGCTGATCAGCTCAGCCGATGGCGTGGGCACCAAAATCAAAGTCGCCTTCCTCACCGGCCGCCACGATACCGTGGGCGAGGACCTGGTGAATCACTGCGTCAACGATATCGCGGTGCAAGGCGCAGTGCCGCTATTCTTCCTGGATTATTTCGCGACCGGGACGCTCGATGCCGGCGTGGCCGCGCAGGTGGTGGCGGGCCTGGCGCGCGGCTGCCGCCGCAACGGGTGCGCGCTGATCGGCGGGGAGACCGCCGAGATGCCCGGTCTCTACGCGCCGGGCGAATACGACCTGGCGGGCTTCATCGTGGGCGCAGCCGAGCGGCGCGCGCTGATCGCCGGCAAGCGCATTCGCGCGGGCGACGTGCTCCTGGGCCTGCCCTCCAACGGGCTGCACACCAACGGCTACTCGCTGGCGCGCAAGCTGCTGTTCGAAGTGGCCGGGTATACGCCCTCGACCGTAGTGCCGGAAATGGGCGGAACGGTGGCCGATGCGCTGCTCCAGGTGCATCGCAGCTATCTGAAGCCGATTCGCGCTCTGGCGGAGAAAGGCCTGCTGCTGGGCGCGGCGCACATCACCGGTGGCGGCCTCACGGACAACACGCCGCGCATGCTGCCGGAAGGGCTGGCCGCGGAGATCGATACGCGCGCCTGGACCATCCCGCCGATTTTCGAGCTCCTGCGGCGGCTGGGCAACCTGCCGGAAGACGATTACCGGCGCACGTTCAATCTCGGCATCGGGATGATTCTGGCGGTCCCGGGCCCAGCGGGCAGCCCGCAGATGCGCCGCGCTGAGAAGGTGCTGCGCACGCTGGGCGAGCCATACCTGGTGGCCGGGCAAGTCGTGCCGCAGGAGCGCCGCGGGGCGCGCGTGGTGTACCGATGAAACGTCTCGGCATTCTCCTTTCGGGGCGCGGCTCGAATTTCGAGGCCATCGCCGACACCGTGGCTGCCGGCAAGATTGCCGCCGAGATCGCCATCGTGGTCGCCAACCGGCCCGAGGCGCGCGGGTTGGAGGTGGCGCGGCTGCGCGGCTTGCCCGCGGTGTGCATCCCGTCCAAAGGCCTGGACCGCACCATCTACGACGGCATGCTGGTGGAAGAGCTGAAAAAGCACGCGGTGGACCTGGTCTGCCTCGCCGGATACATGCGGCTGCTCAGCGCCGGGTTCATCCGCGAATTCCCCGGCCGCGTGTTGAACATCCATCCGTCGCTGCTGCCCTCGTTTCCGGGACTCGATGCGCAGCACCAGGCGCTGGAGCATGGCGTCAAAGTGACGGGCTGCACCGTACACTTCGTGGACGAGTACCTGGATGCCGGGCCCATCATCGTGCAGGCGGCGGTGCCGGTGCTCGACGGCGATACAGTCGAAACGCTGTCAGGGCGCATCTTGAGCGAGGAGCATCGCATCTACAGCGAGGCCATCCGGATGGTGCTAAGCGGCACGCTACGGATTGAGGGACGCCGGGTCTTGGGCGGGCACTGATGCGGGCGGAGCCATCTCCGGTTTGCGCGCACGCCGCCCCACGAAATCCGAGAATCTGATCGGAAGCAGTTCCCCGCGCTCAAGCTGCCGGTCGACCACCCGCTGATAGCGGCGCAGCGCTTCGTCCCGGCGCGAGCGCGTCAGCCGGCAATCATGTAAGTCCAGCAGCAAATGCACTTCCCAGGACTGGAACGAGTTGCGCTGCACGTGCCCTTCGAGGAGTTCCTTCACCAACCGGTTGAAGCGATTGGCCATCAATTCCAGGTCCGGCGGATCTTCCATACTGAGGGCATCGGCTGATTGCGGATGAAACTTTAGTAATCCAATGCTGACAATGATTTACACTCGCGCACGGACCTCGTTGCGATGTGGGCACATCTATCAAGGTGAGTATGGAGGTGATGCGATGGCCCCCAATGAGAGCGACATCCTGCGCGAACAACTGGAATACCTCATCGAGCACACGGCCAGGGAAGGGCGGTGCGGCTGTTCCGAGTGCCAGCGCTACGGTCGGGCGCGTTCCATCCTGCTCGAAGTCTTCGGCGAGCCGGGGAATGCGAAGGTCCGCGAGATCGAGCCGTCGTTGGCGAAGGCCGCGTAGCGCCAATGCTGTTCGCTTAATATTAATGATGCTTCGGTGGGGCGGGCGATCGTTTTATGTCACCTGCCAACGCTCCTCGCAGGCGGCAGACCACAAGGTGCGATGGTCTGCCCCACCACCATCCTGCCCCACAGGGATGGAATCTGCGGCGTGGTAGGAGCTGCGGACCAGTGGGCCGGATTCCACGTGGGCGAAGCCCATCTCGTAGCCGGCTCGGCGGAGGTCTTCGAATTCGGCGGGCGGCACGTAGCGCACGATGGGCAGGTGCTTGGGCGAGGGGCGCAGGTATTGGCCGATGGTGAGGATGTCGACGGTGTGCGCACGGAGGTCGCGCATGACGGCGAGCACTTCGTCGATGGTTTCGCCGAGGCCTAGCATGAGGCCCGATTTGACGGGCGTTTGCGGCGACGCGCTTTTGGCGTAGGCCAGCATGTCGAGCGAGCGCTCGTAGCGCGCGCCCAGGCGCACCTGACGGTAGAGGCGGGGGACGGTTTCGGTGTTGTGGTTGAGCACGTCGGGTGCGGCTGCCATCACCGTGTCCATGGCCGCATGGCTGCCTTGAAAATCGGGCACCAGGACTTCGACGCCGCAGCCGGGGATGCGGTCGCGAATGGTGCGTATGGTGAGCGCGAAGAGTTCGGCGCCGCCATCGGCGCGGTCGTCGCGATTCACGCTGGTGATCACGGCGAAGCGCAGACCCATGGCGGCCACGGCTTCGGCGACGCGGCGCGGCTCGTCGTAATCGACCGCGAGGGGCGCGCCTTTCTGCACGGCGCAGAAGCCGCAGCGCCGGGTACACACGTTGCCGAGAATCATGAACGTGGCGGTGCGGTGGTTCCAGCATTCGCCCACGTTGGGGCAGGCGGCGCTTTCGCAGACGGTGTGCAGGCCGAGGCTGTCGATCAGGGTTTTCAGATCGCGATAGTTCTGGCCGACGGGCGCGGGGGCGCGCAGCCAGGCGGGGCGGGGCGGCGGCGTGGACGCGATGGAGACCAGGGTTGCGCTCATGACTGCTTGGCGAGCCTTTCGCGCAGGGGCGCGATGAGCGATTCGTCCTTCATGGAGGCGATGTTGATGCGGACGTTGGCTAGCGCGCCATCGATGCCGGCTTGGGCCAGGCCATGCGCGGTTTCGATGTCCGAGCCGAACTTGGCGGGCGCGGTGGCGGCCAGGTCGCGCAGCCGGTTCTTCAGGAGCGTGGCGGCTTCGGCCACTTCGAGCGGCACTGCCGCGGCATCGTGCAGCGCCTCCTCGACGAACGGGGCGCGCTCGTCTTTGGGGCGCTTGTAGGCCGCGCGCACGCCATCGTAGGAGGCCGCGTCGCGCTTCACGGCTTCGGCGAAGAATTTGCGGTCCGTTTCGAAGGCATCGGTGGGCAGCTTGGCAAGTCCGGACACCATGGCTCCGAGGGCCGCCGCCATGGCTGCTGCCGCCGCCGCTGCACTGCCTCCTCCGGGCGTGGCGGTGGGGGCGGCGAGGTCGTCCAGGAATTCGTTGAGTCCATTCACGGTGGTGGCTTCGGCGAGACGGTTCTCTAATACCAGACTAGGATGGAAATTCTCCACCTGCAAATACCACTCGGCGGTCATTTCGAGCGCGCTCTTGGGGATCAGGCCCACGATTTCGCTGCCGACGATGGACGCGCCGTAGCGGGCCGCTTCGGCGCGCACGGCTTCGAAGACGCGATGGATGGGGGTTTGCTCGAAATCCGTGAGGTTCATGGAGACCTGCGCCAGGTTGCGCGAGGCCAGCGGCACGCCCATCGACTTCACGTAGCGGAATCCGCCGGAGGAGAAGCGGATGGCCTTGGCGATGCGCTTGGCGATCTCCACGTCGGCGGTGTTCAGGTTGATGTTGTAGGCGATCAGGAATTTGCGCGCGCCTACGACGGTGGCGCCGGCGCTGGGGTGCAGCTCGGCGTCGCCGAAATCGGGGCGGCGATCGGAATTGGTGCGGACTTCTTCGCGGAGGCCTTCGAACTGGCCGCGGCGGATGTTCTCCAGGTTGACGCGGTCGGGGCGGCGGGCGGCGGCTTCGTAGAGGTAGACGGGCACGTGGAGGCGTTCCCAGAGGCGCTGGGCTAGCTCGTTGGCGAGGCGCACGCAATCGTCTAGCGTGACTCCTTCCACGGGGATGAAGGGCACCACGTCGGCTGCTCCTATGCGGGGATGGACTCCGGTGTGGTGGCGGAGATCTATGAGGCCTACGGCGCGTTCCACCCCTCGGAAGGCGGCTTCTACTACGGCTGTGGCTGGGCCGGCGAAGGTGATGACCGAGCGGTTGTGATCGGCATCCAGTTCGCGGTCTAGGATGGCGATGCCTCGCACGGAGCGGATGGCTTCGACGATGGCGTCTACTTTGGCTGGGTCTCGGCCTTCGGAGAAGTTGGGGACAGATTCTACGATTGTTTGGGGCATGGTGTCTTGATAGTCATGTGCACGTTGTTCGTGCCGAAGTAATACGGTAGCTCGCGGTAGTCGGCGACGGTTAGCAGGAGCAGGTCGGCTTGTTTGCCTCGTTCGAGAGAGCCGATGCGGTCCGCGCAGCGTAGGGCATGGGCTCCGTTGATGGTGGCGGCGGATATGGCTTCCGCGGGGCTCATGCGCATTTCGGTGCAGGCTAGCGAGAGCACCATCTGCATGCTGTAGGTCGGGCTGGTGCCGGGATTGAAGTCGGTCGCTAGGGCTACCGCGGCTCCGGCTTCGATCAGCGCGCGAGCCGGCGCGTAGGTTCGCAGGCCGAGATGAAAGACGGAGCCGGGCAGCAGCGTGGCGATGGTGTTCGATTGCGCGAGCGCGCGGGTGTCTTCGTCGCCGGCCTGCTCCAGGTGATCGGCGCTGGCGGCTCCCAGTTCCACTGCCAGGCGGGCGGCTCCGGTGCGCGCGAACTGCTCGGCGTGGATCTTCAGTCCGAAGCCTAGGCTGCGTGCATGATCGAGGTAGCGGCGGGATTGCTCGAGCGTGAACGCGCCCTCGTCGCAGTAGACGTCCACGAAGCGCGCCAGCTTGCGGCGGCGGATTTGGGGCATCATTTCGGCGGTGGTCCAGTCGATGTAGGCGTCCGGCTTGCCGCGATATTCGGGCGGCGCGAGGTGCGCGCCTAAATAGGTTGGGACGATATCGAGGGGGTCGCCATTCAGCTTGGCAAGGAGGCGCAGGGTTTTGAGTTCACCCGCTTCATCCAGCGCGTAACCGGACTTGGCTTCGACCGTAGTGGTGCCGTGACGGGCCATGGCGGCGAGCGCGGCGCGGGCCTGGGTTTCGAGTTGCGCGGCGGACATCCGGCGGACGGCTTCCACGCTCGACAGGATGCCTCCGCCCGCGGCCGCGATTTCCGTGTAGGTTGCGCCCGCGAGGCGCATTTCGTAATCGACCAGGCGCGGGCGTCCGAAGATGAGGTGCGTGTGGCTATCCACGAATCCGGGCATGACCACGCAGCCCGCGGCATCGATTTCGCGCGCGCGGCGGGCGGCGGGCAGCTTCTCGATGCGGCGCGCGGGACCGGCGTCCACGATGACTCCATCCTTGATTAGAACGGCGCCATTGGGGACGATGCCGAGATCGCGCAATGCCGCGCCCCTGCGGGGCCCGCTATCGCCGCGCAGGGTCAGCAACTGGCGCGCGCCGCGGACCAGCGTCGTCATGAGACGTTACTCATGGCTCCGCATGGGGGCGCGCAATCCGGCGCCGGCGGCGAAGTCGATGGCTTCCTGGTATCCGGCATCCACGTGACGCAGAACGCCGATGCCGGGATCGCAGGTCATCACGCGTTCCAGGCAGCGCGCGGATTGATCGGTGCCGTCGGCCACGGTGACCTGTCCGGCGTGCTGCGAGTAGCCAATGCCCACGCCCCCTCCGTTGTGCACCGAGACCCAGCTCGCGCCGGAGGCCGTGTTGAGCAGCGCGTTCAAGATGGGCCAGTCGGCGATGGCGTCGCTCGCATCCAGCATGGCTTCGGTTTCGCGATAGGGCGAGGCGACCGAGCCGCAATCGAGGTGGTCGCGGCCAATCACGATGGGCGCTTGCAGCTTGCCGGTGGCGACCATGCGGTTCATCTCCAGCGCGAATTGAGCACGCTCGCCGTAGCCCAGCCAGCAGATGCGCGCGGGCAGGCCCTGGAAATGGACCTTCTGTTGGGCGAGCGAAATCCAGCGGGTGAGGGTGGGGCTGGAGGAGAACAGGCGGCAGATGAGCTGGTCGGTGGCGGCGATGTCGGATGGCTCGCCGGAGAGCGCCACCCAGCGGAACGGGCCGCGGCCTTCGCAGAACAGCGGGCGGATGTATTCGGGGACGAAGCCGGGGATCCGGAACGCGTCGGCGACGCCACGGTCGGCGGCGAAGCGGCGGATGTTGTTGCCGTAATCGAAAGTCACCGCGCCCGCACGTTGCAGGTCGAGCATGGCGCGCACGTGGGTGGCGATGGAATCGAGCGAGCGGTCGAGATACTGTTGCGGATCGCGCGCGCGGAGTTCGGCAGCTTGTGCGACGGTGTGGCCGGTGGGGATGTAGCCGTTCAAAGGATCGTGGGCGCTGGTCTGGTCGGTGAGCAGGTCGGGAACGACGCCGCGGCGGGCGAGTTCGGGCAGCGCCTCGGCGCAGTTAGCAACCAGGCCGACGGACTTGGCTTCGCCGGCGGCAATGGCCTCGCGCAGGATGGCGAGCGCTTCGTCGAGCGAGTGGGTCATCACGTCGCAATAGCCGGTTTCGATGCGCTTGCGGATGCGCGCCGGGTCCACGTCGATGCCGAGGAAGGCCGCGCCGTTCATGGTGGCGGCCAGGGGCTGGGCGCCGCCCATGCCGCCGAGTCCGCCGGTGACCACCAGGCGTCCGGCAAGCGATCCGCCGAAGTGCTTGCGGGCGGCGGCGGCGAAGGTTTCGTAAGTGCCTTGCAGGATGCCTTGCGAACCGATGTAGATCCAGCTTCCGGCGGTCATTTGGCCGTACATGGTGAGGCCGAGCCTTTCGAGCGCGCGGAACTGCTCCCAATTGGACCAGTGACCCACCAGATTGGCGTTGGCGATGAGGACGCGGGGGGCTTCCTCGTGGGTGCGGAAGACGCCGACGGGACGGCCGGATTGCACCAGCAGCGTTTCATCGTTGGCCAGCGATTCGAGTTCGCGCACGATGGCGTGGAAGGAGGGCCAGTCGCGGGCAGCTTTGCCGGTGCCGCCGTAGACCACGAGGTCGGCCGGGCGCTCGGCGACGTCGGGGTCGAGGTTGTTCATGAGCATGCGCAGGGCGGCTTCCTGCTTCCATCCCCGGCAGCGGAGGGCTGTGCCGCGCGGGGCGCGGATGACTGGGGCCATGGGTTCATGGTAGCGCGGGGCTGGGCTGCGCCGTGGCTGGTGGTTTAGCCCCGCGATCTTCAGTTCGGTCCGCGGTTTCTGCGGGTTGTTGGGCGGGATTGTGCGTCTGCCCTCGAGAAGGTCATCGCAAGGCTATGCATCGATCCCGCGAGGAAGGCGGACGCAGTGTGGCGCTTCATGGAGGAAGCTACGACGATGGCTCGAATAGCGTGTGGCGCGTCAGCTATTCAGTCCCATTCAGTCCGATAGTCATGCGTCGGGCCGTGTTGCATCGCGAAAGGCGAACGGCCGACGAGCGCGGACGGCGTATCCCGCGCGGCGGGTACCCGGCGGGCCGCCGGCATCTCAGTGGATGGCGTCCCGATGCCCCGTGCTCAGGAGCTATCCACTACAGGATGGGTTAAACTTAGCTGATTCACCCACATGCCGCTCACTGACAGGAGTTCAATTCTATGAATCTCTTAGCCCGTTCTGTCTCACTGCCACTGTTGCTGGCTTCCGCAGTCGTGCAAGCGCAGCAACCCGCCGCCCCCGTACCCACGACCGCAGCCCAGGCTCCCACCCGCGATACCAGCTACATCGACGCCCAGGGCACGGCGCACGTCACGCGGGTCGTTCCCGTTCCGAAGACCATCAGCGCCGAGGCGCAGCGCCGTTTGAGCCGGCCCGAGCCCGATCAGGGTCCGCCACAGTCTCCGGCCGACCGCCGCAAAGGCACAGATGTCTACACGGCTCGTGCGCGCGTGGAATGGAGTCGCCTTTGCCCCAATCGGCTCGTCGAAGAGAAGATGGCCGGTGTTCCGGTTCGCATTGTCACCCCGGAAGGGCTGCCCGAAGCTAACCGTGACAAGGTGCTTCTCAACCTGCACGGCGGTGGCTTCAACTCGGATTCCGGCTCCTACACGGAATCGATTCCCATCGCCGGATACAGCAAGATCAAGGTGGTCGCCGTGCTTTACCGGCTGGCGCCGGAGCATCCGTTTCCCGCGGCCGTCGATGATTCGGTCGCCGTCTACAAAGAGTTGCTTAGAACCTACAAGTCCAGCCACATCGCGATCTATGGCACCTCGGCAGGGGCCATACTGACCGCTGAGGTGGCCGCCCGCCTGAAGCAATTGGGCCTGCCGTTCCCCGCTGCTCTCGGCATCTTCAGCGGCATGGGTGACTTCAGCCGCTTCGGCGACTCGGAGGCGCTCTATGCCTTGCGGGGCTTGTCAGGGCATCTGGATGCACCTGAGCCAGAACCTCATGACCCGGAGTACGTAGCTGCCACTGACCCACGGGACACCGTGCTCTCGCCGATCTTCTCCGACCTGCATGGGCTGCCGCCTACGCTGTTCATCACCAGCGGCCGCGATCTGCTGCTCTCCGGCACCGTGAACCTGCACCGCGCTTACGTGAACGCCGGCGTCGATGCGCGGCTGGTGGTCTTTGACGCACTGCCCCACGCCTTCTGGTACGACTCCACGCTTCCCGAGGCCATCGAGGCCAACCTCATGATGGCCGACTTCTTCGCACAACAATTAAGAAGGTGAGCCACCGATTGGGCGGATATCGAACAGGCGATTGCTTCCGGATGTCCGTAAGCAAGGGATTGGATTTGGTAGGATCGTCGGAGATGGATAGCACAATCGACTTCGACACCGTGCGGAATATCGGGCACGAGCTGCCCGGAGTTGAGGAGAGCACTGCGTACGGTGTACCGGCACTCAAGGTCCATGGAAAGCTCCTGGCGTGTGTCCCGGCTAATCGCTCAGCCGAACCCGCTTCGCTGCTCGTTCGCGTGGATTTCGATGACCGCGCCGAACTGCTTGCTGCGGACCCCGATGTCTACTACGTAACGGAGCACTACGCCGGCTACAGCGCCGTGTTGGTTCGCTTGTCTCGCGTCACTCCCGATACGCTGCGAGACTTGCTCGGCATGGCCTACAAGTTTGTGACCCGCAAAGCCGCGCCCCGTTCGCCAGTGCGGAAGCGACGCTGACGGAATCCCGATCTTTCAGTCACGCTGTCGGGCAACTGCAAGTTGAATCGGCGCACCGGAACCGCTTACCGATAAGCGTCCATATCGGCGCCAGTTCGGCTTGGCCATGCACTAAACCGCGATCGACTACGACCAGAGGAGCGGGAAAGGATTCCAAACTGCCCGCTCACTTCTTCGCTGCGGGCAGGCTTGCGCTCGGAGTGCTATCCGCCTTCAGATCGCCTAAGGCGTATTGTATGCCGGCCAGGAAGTGTTCGAGCAGGAGTGCGTTCCAAAAGACGGGCGCGCCATGCCCCAGCGAGCTGTAGAACACGCGGCCCTTCTCATATGCGCGAATCCACGTCACGGGGAAATCCTTGTCGGCCATGCGCACCGGCAGGATGCGGTGCTTCGGGGAGAAGCCGGTCTTTTCCACATCGATGCTCAGGAGCACGTGAAGGTGGTCGCGCAGGGCCGGCTCCTGAAACTGGAAGGCCTGGTCGGCAATCTGGAATTCTTCGCCGTGAAACACGGCATTCAGCGGGCTCGCCGGGTCCTCCACCTTCACCGTCATGCTCTCCCCGTCCCAGGGATGTCCGCCGTTCTCGGTGGCGCCCAACATCTGGCCGAACGGCGGCCACTGGTCGTACTTGGGATACTGTACGAAGGTCGCGATAGCATCGTGAATTCCCACGAATCCCTTGCCGCCCGCGATGAAGGCGAGTAGCGATTCCTTCAACTCCGGGTCTTCAAATAACACGCCTCCCGTATTCAGAAAGCAGAGGGCGTCGAACTGTTTGATCCGGTCCGGGCGGAACATCTCGATATCGTCGCTGAACACCGCCTCGTAGGCGCCGGTACGCTTGCCCATCTCTCGGATGGCGTAGTTGCCTGCCGGATTGGTGGCGTAGGAACTGCCGCGCCACGGATGGCCGTCGCGCATCGCCAGGTTACTCACCAGCAAGCGGCGAGGACTTCCGGGCTTGGCCGCCGCCTTCGCTGGCACGGCGTCGTCCACTTTCTGCTTCTGCTCGGGGGGCAGCGCCTGGCCATCGAGGAGCTTGAAACCAAGCGCCCCTACCAACAGCAGATTGCGTCTCATTGGGCTGCGTCTCATTATGGCTGGCTCCGCCCAGACCGTTCCAGGTTCGCGCGGTCCCAGTTGCCCAAACTCGCGGCGCCTTCGTAGGTACCCTGGAGGAAGTCGAGCAATGCGGTCCGGGGCGACGCCGCACAGCGGACGTCCTCATACATCAGGATGAACTCCCGCAATCCGGTGTGATAAAACGCCAAGGGCGGAAGCACGGAGCACGCCGCGTAGCCTGACGGTTCGGGCGCCGCATAGGAGTAGAATGCCGGACCCGTTATTTCGCCGCCGCCCGGCCAGAATCCGGCGCTCGAGCATTCATGCGAATACGCTTCACGCGTAATGGGGTCCGCCCCAACGCGCTCCGGGGCGCGGCGTCCGGAGAATCGGGTGGCGGCGAGATCGAAGCTGCCCCAGAAGAAGTGCACGGGACTGGCCTTGCCTATAAACCTGCCGCGGAATTCTTTGAAAATTGTATCGGCTTGCAGAAGAATCCGATGGAACCGGTTCACATACTCGGGATCGTAGGAAGCATGTTCGCGGTCGTCGGGAAAAGGAATGGGATTGGGAATCTCGACCGGCATCGGCCATATCTTCACTTCGATCCCGATGGCGCGCATTGCCGCCATGACTTCGTGGTAGAAATCCGCGACGGAGCGCGGATACAACCGCACGAAAGTTGTGGCCTGGCCGCTTTTCCGGATGGCGAGACTCTGGCCGCCGAAATCGAATTCGATCTCGAACACGCCGTCGCCATAGGGGATGGCGGATGTGGTGAGCCCGCGCGCGCTCACGTAGAGCGGCACTTGCCACCAATGGTTCACCAGCGGGCTCAAGGCCAAGCGCACTTTGCCGACGATCTGCGTCCACATGTGCAGTGTGGCGCGGGTGGGCTCCCACTCTGCGAGCGGCAACGGCGGCCATGGATTGGGGTTGTCCATCGTGCTTTATTTATACAATATACCGCTCGGCGTGCAGCACCTTGTCTGCGATCTTGAGCAGCACAGCGGTCACATCGTCGGCATTGGCGCCTCAACTCAGGAAAGCCGCGTCCAGGTATCCAAGGTAATCGTGCGGCGTTGAAGCCCAGTTTCGAAATCGGCACGTTTACAGGGTACCCACCGGCTCACGCGTCGGTTCCTTGTGAGGTCAATGCCGCCTATGACTGGTAGCGGATGGGCGAGCTTAAGGCCGAGGAGAATCCAGTCCTCAAGAGTGGATCGCAGTTCCCGTTCACAGCGATACAACGTTGGGGCGAGCGCGACCACGCCTGGGCGCCCGGGGATACTACCAGCAAAGGTCGCATCGTCCAACTTGTCGTAAACGGCCTGTCCCAAGGCTTCGTGTACATACTCCGCCAGAATGTACCGCCGGCTCATGCGAAACTTCCCACGGCGGCCTGAGAGGCCGCTGCAGGCCGAGGGCCTGCCCCACAAGGTTCTTTAAGATTAGACGATATAGCGCTCGGCGTCCAATAGCCGGTGCGCGATCTTGCGGCGCAAGGCGATCGAGTCCACCGGTTCGTATTTGCCGAAGCGGCGCAGCACCACCAGGTTGGTGCGCAGCGTGTCGCCTTCCGAGCAGGCCGCCAGCACGATGCGCGCGGTGACGTCGATGTGGGCCATGGCGTCGCGCACCAGGACAGCGGTCATGTCGGCGGCGTTGGCGCCCTTGCCGGATTCCGCCAGCTTCTGGGTGCGCAGCAGCGCCGACTCCATGGCGAAGATATCCATGATCACGTCGGTAATGTTGGCCAGGACCTCCTGCTGTTTTTCCATCTCCAGCATGTACTTCTGGTAGGCCACGCCCATGAGCATGAGGGCGATTTTCTTGGCGTTGATCAGGATCTTGGTCTCTTCGGCGAACGGGCCGGTGGGCTGGTCCTCGCCGCCACGCGGGCCGCCCAGAATTTCCTGGAGGACGCCGGTGGCCGCCTGCACCAAGCCGAGTTGGCCGCGCGCGGCGCGCTTCAGCAGCATGCCGGTGGTGAGCAGACGGTTGATCTCGTTGGTGCCTTCGAAGATGCGGTTGATGCGCGAATCGCGATAGGCGCGCTCCACCGGATAATCCTGATGGTAGCCGTAGCCGCCGTGAATCTGCACGCCTTCATCGACCACGTAGTCCAGCACTTCGGAGGCGTAGATCTTGATGATGGAGCACTCGGCGGCAAACTCCTCCACCGCTTTCAGCATGGTTTGCGCGGCGCCGTCTTGCGCCCAGGAGAAGTTCTCCAGCAGCGATTCGATGAGGCCCACCACGCGATAGGTCATGGACTCGGCCGCATAAGTGCGGATGGCCATCTCGGCGAGCTTGTGCTGGATCATGCCGAATTCGGCGATGGACTGGCCGAAGGCCTTGCGCTCTTTGGCGTACTTGAGGGAAACCGCGAGGACGTTCTTGGAGCCGCCCACGGTGCCGGGACCGAGCTTGAGCCGGCCGACGTTGAGGATGTTAAAGGCGATGATGTGGCCGCGGCCGATTTCGCCGAGCACGTTTTCGATGGGCACGGGCACGTTATCGAGATACACAGCCGTGGTGGAGCTGCCCTTGATGCCCATCTTCTTTTCTTCGGCGCCGGAGGAGACTCCGGGGAATTTGCGCTCGACCAGGAAGGCGGTAAATTTCTCGCCACCGACCTTGGCGAAGACCGTGAACAGATCGGCATGGCCGCCGTTGGTGATCCACATTTTCTGGCCGTTGAGGATATAGTGCTTGCCATCCGGGCTGAGGTCGGCGCGGGTGCGAACGGCCAGCGCGTCGGAACCGCATTGCGGCTCGGTGAGGCAGTATGCGCCCAACATTTCCATGGAGGCCAGCTTGGGCAGGTAATGCTTCTTCTGCTCCTCGGTGCCGAAGTACAGAATGGGCAGCGTGCCGATGCCGACGTGCGCGCCATACCAGCCCGAAAAGGAGCCGTCGCCGGCCATGTGTTCCATGGCGATCATGGCGGAGGTCAAGTCGAGTTCCATGCCGCCGTATTGCTCGGGGATGGTGATGCCGGTCAGGCCCAGTTCGGCCGCCTTGCGCATACAGGCCATGGCGACGCCGGGCTCCTGGTGCTGGATGGCTTCCACGTTGGGGCCGACTTCCTTGGCCCAGAATTCGTCCACCGTGCGGGCGATGGCCAGGTGTTCCGGAGTGAGATCCTCCGGGGTGAAGATTTCGTTTGGCAGGCGCTCTTCGATCAGGAACGCGCCGCCTTTGGTTTTAGGTAATGAGACCGCTGCTGTTGCCGTTGCCATATATTCTCCTGGTACTCCACAGGCTAAAGCCTGTGCTACCTACTCCACAGGCTAAAGCCTGTGCTACCTACTCCACAGGCTAAAGCCTGTGCTACCTCATCAATTCGAAGATACCAGCGGCGCCCTGGCCGCCGCCCACACACATGGTAACCATGCCGTACTTCACGTTGCGGCGGGCCATCTCCCGCAGAATCGTCGCGGTGAGCTTGGCGCCCGTGCATCCCAGCGGATGCCCCAAGGCGATGGCGCCGCCGTTTACATTGACTTTCTCCGGATCGAGGCCGGCCTCCCGGATGACGGCCAGCGCCTGCACGCCGAAGGCTTCGTTCAATTCGATCAGGCCGATATCGTCCAGCGTGAGGCCCGCGATTTTAAGGGCCTTGGGAATGGCCACCACCGGTCCGATGCCCATAATGTCCGGAGGCACGCCGCCGGCGGCGAAGCTGACGAAGCGCGCCATGGGCTTCAGGCCCAGCTCGCGCGCCTTGCGGTCGGACATGACGATGGCGGCCGCCGCGCCGTCGCTGGTTTGGGAAGAGTTGCCCGCGGTGACCGTGCCGCTGGCATGGAAGACCGGCTTGAGCTTGGCGAGCGCCTCGACCGTCGTGTCGGCGCGCGGCCCTTCATCCTTGGCGAAAACTGTTTTGGTGACTTTGGGCTTCCGGCCGTTGGGAGTGACCCAATCGATTTCGAAGGGCACGATCTCCTCGTCGAACCTGCCTTCGGCCTGGGCGCGCAGGGCGTTCTGATGGCTGCGGTAGGAGAAGGCGTCGGCCGCATCGCGCGGGATGTTGTATTTGCGCTGCACGCACTCGGCGGTGAGCCCCATGTTCATGTAGATTTCGGGGCGATGATCGACGAACCACGGGCTGGGGGCGACCTTGTGGCCGCCGCGCGGCATCAGGCTCATGCTTTCCGCGCCGCCCGCAATGATAATGTCCGCGCCGCCGGAACGGATGCGATCGGCCGCCATGGCGATGGCTTGCAGGCCGGAACTGCAGAAGCGGTTGATGGTCACGCCGGTGACGGTGTCCGGAAGGCCGGCGCGCAGGGCCACGCAACGGGCCATGTTATTGCCCGATTCGGCTTCCGGCATGGCGCAACCGAGGACGATGTCTTCGATTTCGTCTATCGGGACCTGCGGATGCTTTTCCAAAAGGCGGCGGATGACAGCGCCGGCGAGATCGTCCGGGCGCGAAGTGCGCAACGCGCCGCGCGGCGCTTTGCCGATGGCGGTGCGGAGACAGTCGATAATGACGGCTTCTTGCATGGGTCCTCTTAGACCGCTCGCTGACGCGCGCGGCTCAGTTCCTCAACGGCTTTCCTGTTTTCAGCATGTGCTGCATGCGTTCTTGCGTTTTGCGCTGGCCGCACAGGCTCAGGAAAGCTTCGCGTTCCAAGTCCAGCAGGTATTGTTCGGAGACGGTCTGACGGCCGGTCAGAGGTCCGCCGCTCAATACGTTTGCCAGTTTCTCTCCTACTACGGTATCGTAATCCGAGATGTAATTGGCTTGCCTCGCCAGATAGATGCCGGTTTTGAGCAGCGCGAGATCTTCGGCGCCGCCCACTTCCACATCGGTGCGCGGCACGCCGGGCACGTAGCCGGGCGCAATGGATAGCGCCAGGGCCTTGGCATCGTCGATGAGGCGTTCGGGGTTCATGGAGATCTGGTCCTGCGGGCGCAGCAAGCCGAAATTGCGGGCTTCCGCGGCGCTGGTCGCGACCTTGGCGTAGGCGATCAATTCGAAGGCTTTTTGCGCGTTGCCGAAACGCAGCAGCATTTCCTTAGTGCCGCCCGCGCCTGGGATCACGCCGACGCCGACTTCGACAAGGCCTATGTAAGTCTCCGCGGATGCCTGCACGCGCGCCGAATGAATGGCGACCTCGCAGCCGCCGCCCAACGTCATACCGAACGGCGCGGACACCACCGGCTTGGGCGCGTACTTGATCGCCATGGTGGCTTGCTGGAAGCGGTTGATGGCAGCTTCCAACTCTTCCCACTCTTCTTCCTGGGCGGCCAGCAGCACCAACATGAGGTTCGCGCCGACGCTGAAGTTCTCGCCCTGGTTGGCGACGATCATGGCTTCGAAGTTCTTGCTGGTTTCTTCGATGCCGGCGCGGATGAGCGAGACCTGGTCATCGCCGAGCGAGTTCATCTTGCTGTGGAACTCGAGGCAGAGCACGCCGTCGCCGATGTCGATCAACGATGCGCCGCCGTTCTTCTTCACTACACCGTGCGCGTGTTTGACGTCTTTGAGCACGGTAATACCGGGGCGGTCGATCAGCCACTTATACGAATTGGCCTGCAGGTCGAAGTATTCGTGATGCGGGCGGCGGTCGTAGTCGGGGGCCTCGTAGAAAGATTTCGCCCCGCTCTCCAGCATCTTCTCGACGGTCTCCGGAATGTGGCGCTGTTCCTGGCGCATGCGGGCGACGGTTTCTTCGACGCCCAGCGCGTCCCACAGTTCGAAGGGGCCGAGAGAGTTGGCATAGCCCCAGCGCATGGCGCGGTCGATCTCGACGATGCGATCGGAAATCTCGGGCACCATGCTGGCCGAGTACAGCACCAGGTCGCTGAAGAGCCGCCAGAGGAACGTGCCGGGGCGATCGGTGAGCGCCATCAGCGCGCGCAGGCGCAGCCGCAGGTCCTCGATATTGCGGACGCCTTCCACGGAAGGGAAGCGCGCCTTCTTGGATGGCTGGTATTCGAGCGTTTTCCAATCGAGGGCCAGGATCTCCTTCTTGTCGCCTTTGCCGGTGCGTTTGTAGAAGCCCTGGCCGGTCTTGTCGCCCAGCCATCCGCGCTCGATCATCTGGGCGAAGAAGGGCGGCAGCACGAAGCGCTCGCGCCAGGGATCGCCGGGCACCAGGTCGTAAAGATTCTTCGTCACATGCGCCCAGATATCCAGGCCGACGATATCCAAAAGGCGAAAGCTGGCGCTCTTGGGCATCCCGATGAGCTGGCCGGTGAGAGCGTCCACTTCCTCGATGGTGAAGTCCATCTCGGCGGTCAGCTTTTGCACGGTGCCGCCGAGAAAGCAGCCGATGCGATTGGCGATGAAGTTGGGCGTATCCTTGCACGGCACCACACCCTTGCCCAGGCGGCGGTCGGCGAACTCGGCGACGTGATCGCGCACCGCGGGAAGCGTCTCGGGGCCGGGGATCATTTCGAGCAGGTGGAGATAGCGCGGCGGGTTGAAGAAGTGCGTTCCGAGAAAATGCTGGCGGAACTCAGTGGGAAAACCTTCGGCGATGCTGGCCAGCGGAATGCCGCTGGTGTTGGTGGAGAAGATGGATCTTGGCTTGCGGTGTTTCAACACCTTTTCGATCAGGGCGCGCTTGATGGCCAGGTTTTCGGTGACGGCTTCTATGATCCAGTCGCAGTCCTTTATCTTGGCGAGGTCGTCTTCGAAGTTGCCGGGAGTGACGAGTGACTTGGTCTCCGGAGTAAAGAAAGCGGCGGGCTTCTGTTTCAGTGCTGTTTCCAATCCGCCCAGGGCAGCGGCGTTGCGATTGGCCTGATTGGGAAGAACGATATCGAGTAATAAAGCCGGGATGCCCGCATTGGCGAAGTGGGCCGCGATACGCGATCCCATGGTGCCAGCTCCCAGCACGGTTACACGGCGAAGTGGTGTCATCAGTCGGAGTTTAGCGCGAATCACGCGCGGATAGCTATGGAATAAGTTCTATGTGATACGGTGCTGAGAATTTCGTCAGTCTATGGAAAGATCGGGGAGTTGGTCGGCGGGAACCTCGATGATTTTTCCGTTTTCCCAGAACACCATGGGGACACCGTTTTGGCGGTGCTGCTTGACGGCTCTGCGGTAAGCCCGGTCAACTGCTTCATCGATGGCCGTGCCCTCGCGAAAGATTTGACCGATGTCCTTTTTTTCCGAGTTTAGCGAATTCATCTCCACTCCCTGTTCACATTGTTCCACAAATCCTGGTCGAAGACCACCTCCGGTTGATGCCGGGCGCCGTCCGCGATCAAGCGCCTCTCTCCGCGGACCGAGTTGTCATAGAAGCGCCAGCTTGCCGCCAACGGACGGTAGATTCGGAAGAAATTCCTTAAGCCGGCTTCGTAGCGCCGGCGGATGGTCTCTTCCGGTACGTGATGGCCCCCCTCCAGGACGCGCGTTCGCACGCGCGCGACGGCCATGTCGGCGGACGGCAGCCAGAAAAATAGAAGGTGAAATTCATAGCCGGTTGGCGTCAGGGTTTTGATCCATGAGGCGAAAGTGCGGCTGGCGAGCGTGGTCTCGAAGGCCAAGTCGGCGCGCTGCTCGGTCAGATGATGCAGACGCTGCAAGCATGATTCTGCCGGCATCGAAGGCCACGCTTTCGGGCTGAAATGACGAGAGCCCCTTGGCGATGATGTCGGCATTTACGAATTCCTGCACCGCCAGGGCGCCCACGAGGATGTCGGCGGCTGCCGTGGTTTTGCCTGCGCCGTTGGGACCGGCGACGATTATCAGGTTGGAACCCATGGGAGTGATTGTTCATCGTAACGCGACCGGAATCCCGCAACCGAAACGGGCGGCCTGAGAGGCCGCCGCAGGCTGGGAGCCTGCCCCACTTATCACTGCAAGATGCGCACCCTGATCGCGGACCGGTTGTCACCGGACCGGTACACCCGCTGGGTGGCCTCTTGGAAGTCCGCCTCGGTGGCCCGGTCGATATCCACGAACTTCTGGGGATTGCGGTCCACCAGCGGAAACCAGGAGCTCTGCACATGGACCACGATGCGGTGCCCGCGGCGGAACGTGTGATACACATCGGGCATGCTGAATGCGACCTTCGTGACGCGCCCCGGCTCGGAGGCTTCGGGCTTTTCAAAGCTATTGCGAAATCGCGCTCGGAATGGCTCGCCGCGCACGAGCTGCCGATAGCCGCCCATGCGCACGCCGGATGGATTCGGGTCCGGGTCCGGATAGGTCCCCGGGTATCCGTCCACCAATTTCACCACCCAGTCTGCGTCGGTGCCAGTGGTGGACACGCGCAGATCGCATTCGATGGGGCCGGCCACAGTGACATCCCGATCCAGCGGCTCGCTCTCATACGCCAGAACATCCGTGCGCCGGGCGGCGAACCTCTGGTCGGACGTCATGTAGTTGTAGGTCATGCCGGCGCTGGTCTCCTCGGTAAAGGGTACGGGCTTCGCCGGGTCGCTAACATACTCATCGAATGCCTGCCCACCCTCGGGCGGCGTCCAGGATAGCTTGCCGCCCTCGCTGAAATACAGCATGCGCGCCGCGGCTTCGGCAGGAGGCCACTCGTCATGCTTGCGCCACTGGTTCCGACCAGTCTCGAAAACGTAGGCCTTGGGCAGCTTGAAGTCATCGGTGGGCGTCTTGAGGTAATGCACGAAGAACGGCAACATAATCTTGTCGCGAAAGAACTCGGCGGTCTTGGAGGCGAACCGCACATTGCCGAGCTGTTCGCCGTCGCCCATCCAGCCGCCGTGGGACCACGGTCCCATGACCAGGGTACGGGTTGTCTCCGGGCTCTGCGCCTCAAGCGCCCGATAAACCGCGAGCGGACCGGCCAGATCCTCGGCATCGAACCAGCCGCCGACGGGCAGCATCGCCGGATGCACGTTTTTCAGATGCGGGCGGATGTTGCGCGCCTGCCAGTAGTCGTCATAGCGCCGGTGCTCCAGCAGTTCCTTCCAGAATGCGGCCTGGGTGCCGAACAGGGCGGGGTCGATGTTGCGCAGGGGCCCCAGCCGCAGGAAGAAATCGTAGCCGTCGGGCGTGCCGCGCTCGAAAGTGGTGGTGGGATGCGGCCGTATGTCTCCAGGCTCGACCCACGGGCGTCCGAAGCCGGAGAAGAAGCCGAACGCGTGGGCTAGGTAGAGAGCGCCGTTGTGCCGCCAGTCGTCGCCCAGGAACCAGTCGGAGATGGGCGCTTGCGGGGAAGCGGCTTTGAGCGCGGGATGCGCGTCGATAGCCGCCATGGCCGCATAGAAGCCAGGATACGAGATACCCCAGATCCCTACGTTCCCGTTGTTGTCGGGGACGTTCTTTACCAGCCAGTCGATGGTGTCGTATGCATCGCTGGCTTCGTCCACGTCCTTGGGGCCATGCTTCACGGGCAGGTAGGGCCGCATGTTCACGTACTCGCCCTCGGACTTAGCGGTTCCACGCACATCCTGGTACACGAAGATGAAGCCTTCCTTGGCGAACTTCTCGGTGTTGGCCGGCAGACCGCGATAATTGTCGTCGCCGTACGGCGAGACCGTGTAGGGTGTCCGCATCAGAAGAACCGGATATTTCTGCGAAGTGTCCTTGGGCGCATAGATCGAAGTGAACAGCCGGACTCCGTCGCGCATGGGAATCAGGTATTCGTACTTGGTGTAGTTGGCGCGAAAATACTCAGCGCGTTCCGCCTCGGGCGACTTCTTCGGGACCGGTTCCTGGGAGAAAAGAGCCGGCAGGGCCAGCAAGAGGGAGATGGCAATCCATCGCTTGCTCAGGGGGCATCTCATGAGGCTCACTATACACCGGGTTTGCTTTACGGCGCCATGTGACGGCATCGAAGAGCCTGCCCCACTTGGGCGATGCTATGCTGCGATTATGGCCCCTCCGGCGAAACGGGCGTTCCTGCGAATAGCCTTGGTTGCCGCATTGGCGGCCGTACTGGTGCTGCTGGCCGTGCTGCAATACCGCTGGAGCCTGGAGATCAGCCGCGCCGAACGCACCCGCATCGAAGCTAGCCTAAACACTTCGGTCAACCAATTCCGCCAGGAATTCTATCGGGAGTTGACGCAGGTTTCCACCGCTTTTCATAGCGATCCCACGGCCGAACCGGACGACTTTTGGTCGAGCTACGCGGAGCGCTATCAGGCGTGGGCGCGCACGGCCACGCGTCCCGACCTGGTGGCCAACGTTTTCGTATGGCAGGCAGGCGCGCCCAATCGCGATAGCGCCGCGCGCCTGCTGCAGCTTCGCCTGGCGGACGGCGAGTTCGAGGCGGTAGACTGGCCCGCCTCGCTGGCAGGCTTGCGGGCGCGCGTCGAGGAGGAACCGCGGCAGCCTCCCGGACCGGGCCCAGGCGGCGCCTGGACTCTGGAAGAGCGCATCCCCGCGCTGGTGCGGCCCATCTATAACATCTCCGGACCGCGGTGGCGGCGCTTTGGCGGCGACCCGCGGCAGACGGAACCGCTTGCCCCGCCGGCGCGCGTGGTTTTGGGGTTCGCCATCGTGGAATTGAATCGGGCGGCGCTCGACCATCTGCTCGGGGAATTGGCCCAACGTTATTTCGCCGGGCCGGACGGGTTCATCTACAACGTCGTGGTGGTGAGCGGCGCGCCGGACGGCAAAGTCATCTACCGTTCCGATCCGCAACTCACGGCCGCATCACTGAATCCACCGGACGCGCGGGCCGCGCTGGTGCCCTCGACACCGGCTGAGAACCGGGCCATCGAAGGGACGCCGCCGCGGGATCAGGCTGCGCGGACGCGGGGTGGCCGCGGCGGGCGGGGCGGAGGCAATCGGGGAACGTTCCAGCCGCGCACGCGCGGCGCTTTCATTGTGCCGTCGGCGGCCGAGGAGCCTTGGCAATTACTGGCGCGGCATAAGGGGGGCTCGCTCGAATCCGTAGTGGCCGCCGACCGCCGCCGCAATCTGCTGCTGAGTTTCGGCGTGCTGTTGCTGTTGGCGGTCAGCATGGCGCTGATCATCGTCTCCACGCAGCGCGCGCGGCGGCTGGCGCGGCTGCAGATGGAGTTCGTGGCGGGAGTTTCGCACGAGCTGCGCACGCCCGTGGCGGTGATCTGTTCGGCGGCCGATAATCTGGCGGAAGGCTTCGTGGGCGGCAAGGACCAGGTGAAGGAATACGGCGCGTTGATCCGCAACGAAGGGCGCAGGCTGGCCGGCATGATCGAACAGATCCTGCGCTTCGCGGCGGGCGAGTCGCGGCAGGCGAGCTACCATCTGGAACCGGTGACGGTGTCCGAGGCGATCGCGGGCGTGGTGGCGAGCGTCTCGACTCTGCCGGAAGCGGAAGGCTTCACGGTGGAACGCGAGATCGAGCCGGACCTGCCTGCCGTCGAGGCAGATGCCGCGGCTTTGACCCACTGTCTGGAGAACCTGATCTTGAACGCCTTGAAATACGGAGGAGAGCAGCGCTGGATGCGCGTCCGGGCAGGGAAGTCGGACGGCGGGTCGCGCGTACGCATCAGCGTGGAGGATCGCGGAGCGGGAATCGATCCGGCGGACTTGCCGCACATCTTCGAGCCGTTCTATCGCGGCAAGTCGGCGCAGGCGGCGCAGATCCATGGAGCGGGTCTGGGCCTGAGCCTGGCGCGCGACATTGCCGAAGGCATGGGCGGGCGTCTGGATGCATCGAGCGAGCCCGGACGTGGCAGCACCTTCACGCTGGAGCTGCCCTCGGCCGCGGCCGAAGCATTGCCGCGCACGGCATGAATATGGAACGCCGCATCCTGTTGGTGGAAGACGAGCCGGGGCTGGTGATGACGCTGGGCGACCGGCTGCGCAGCGAAGGGCATCACGTGGAATCGGCGGCGGACGGCCAAACCGGCTTCGATATGGCGTGCGGCGAGGCCTACGATCTGATCATCCTGGACATCATGCTGCCGCGCAAGAACGGCATGGACGTGTGCCGCGATCTGCGGCAGCGGGGCGTCCCCACACCGATCCTGATGCTGACGGCGCGCGGGCAAACGGTGGATAAGGTGGTGGGGCTGAAGATCGGGGCCGACGACTACCTGACCAAGCCGTTCGAGATGATGGAACTGCTGGCGCGCGTGGAGGCGTTGCTGCGGCGCGTGCCGGCGTTCGCCGGGGCCGGCGGAGTCTACCAGTTCGGCGCCATCCGCCTGGACGTGCGGCGCACGGAAGTGACGTTGCACGGCAAGCCGGTGACGCTATCCGCCAAGGAGTTTCAACTACTGCGCTACCTGGCGGAGCACCGCGGAACCACGGTGTCGCGCGAGACGCTGCTGAGCGAGGTTTGGGGATACGGGGCGGTGACGTCGAGCCGGACGGTGGACGTGCATGTCGCGTGGCTGCGGCAGAAGCTGGAGGAAGATTCGCGGCAGCCGCAGTGGATACTGACGGTGCACGGGTTGGGGTATCGGCTGGCGGGGTGAATGGGGGAGAGATTGTGGCGTGCTGCGTGGCTGAGCGGGCGAAGGGGCGAGCGGGCGAGGGGGCGAACCGGTTATGCACGATTGGGCAGGATTGGGCGGAATTGTGCATCGCGGGGCGGAGGATGCATTTTGTACCGAGCAATGCCAATTTCGCGGAAGACTAATATTTACAGTTGATTGGATTGTGGATTTTTAACCGGCCAGTCTTGGTGGGCCCGGCCCTTGGTATGTTCTGGGCGGTTGGGTGTCGGGACCGGCTTGATCGGGCGACGGTGGTGGCTCGCAAAGGTGGAGAGGCGAAGCAGCCATGGCTCATTTATTTACGAACGAAGCCAATAAGTTGCTTGTTTACATGTGCTTGCAAAAATGGCGAAGCCAATTTGCGCGTTGATAGGGGTGTGGGGTCTTGTTGTGAGCCGGCGGGAAGGTGGTGGTAGCGGAACCTGAGCAAGCGAGGCCGATTTCAAGCGGGTGCTTTGGTTTCGGGGCTGTGGATTGGGGTTTTCAAAGAGCTTCGGCGATGGGCGGGTGGCCGTAAACGGTGCACGCGTCTCAACTGTCCCGATTTCACGATAGCATGGCGGCGGTGAACTGGCGGCGTGCCGCTGGTACTTTGGCTTTTGTTTTCAGTGTATTCGGGGGATGGGTGGTCACGTGATCGATGGAGGTTTCTTCAGCTTGCGGCGTACAGCGTTGCGCCAGCGAGCTTGTGTTCGGGCCGCGGGCTGATGAAACCGATCGGTAAACTAAACCGGAGGCCGGGTGCGGGTTCTTTATCGGGTTTTGCCAGGCGGGTAAGGCGACTTCGGGGAGCTGAAGGCAGGCGTCGCGTCGCTGCAGGACGGTGATGCCGACTACTCGGCTCCAGAGTACCGGGAACGGCATGTATTGCCCATTTTCGCGGAACGGCGTTTCCCGGGAGGAAACGAACACGGGCCGTAGTTGGGGTCCGATCGGCCGAACATTCTCCGAGTAGTGCGTCATCCTGGAGTGTCCGAAATGGTGACTGCACGCTCATTTGGATCGCTGCCAGAAGGGTTCCGGTAGCCCGACTCTGAGATACTGATAAGAGCCTTTCTTATGAACCGAGGGTAGGTCTTTATGCCGGCACGCCATGTTGCAGCTTTGTGCAATTCCGAGCCAGATGCTTGTCGCTGCGGCAAAATGGGGCTGCGTCCTACGGTGCCTCGGCAAGTGATTTCCTGGATTAGGCCGGGTGAAATGCGGCATGCGGTACACGTCGTGATGTGCACCGTCGCACTGTTGGGGTCGCTCTGCCGCCGGCGGAAGCCTTTGAGAGCTGGCTTGCTCGCACTATTCTTGTTCACAGTTCCGGGCCTGCGGGCGCAGGGACCTCCATTTCAAACCGACGACCCTGTGCCGGTCGAGCTGCACCATTATGAGTTCTACATCTTCGGCAGCATGGACGGCACGACGGCGGAAATCGACTCGAGTGGCCCAGCCTTCGAGTTCAACTGGGGCGCCATTCCCAGAGTGCAATTGCACGCCATTCTGCCCCTCGGTGTGGTCGCGCCCTCAAACAATCCCATTTATCTTCCCGGAGGAACCGGGATCAAGGCGTTTGGGCTAACTGACATGGAACTCGGTGCGAAGATCGCCTTCATCAAGGAAACGAAATACGTTCCCCAGTTGGGCACCTTCACGATGTTCGAAATTCCAACTGGAAATTACTCAAAAGGTCTCGGTGTAGGCAAGGTTTGGTACAAAGTCCCCATCTGGCTGCAAAAGAATATCGGCCCTTGGACCTTGGACGGCGGTGCCGGATATCAGGTGGTTCCACAAACCGGCTACCGCAACTTTCCATATACGGGGTGGCTGGTTAAACGAACCCTCGGCTCCAGGCTGGAGTTGGGAGTCGAGCTTTTCGCCCATGCGCGGGAGGGCTTCGCCGCGCCACAGACCCAGGCTTCCACGATGATCGACTTGGGCGGCTATTATCATTTCAAACATCACGGGGAGCAGTTCTTGTTCGCTTATGGACACTCCATCGCCGGACAAACTGAAAACTACGCCTACGTTGGCCTGTATTGGACTTGGGCGAGAGACGGCAAAGGGAATTCCGCGGGCGTCCGCTGGACGGGTGTGAACGGAAGCGAATTGGAATGGCAGTGAGGAAAGATATGGGGTCCGTGGCTGTGGAGACGAGTCAGACTGCTCTGGTGAAGTCCGCGTAACATCCACTTGCTGTCTAACGCCTCACGCGTGGATCTCGGGCGGATGGGCGGGCACTCGGAGAAAGCAGCGCTCGCCTGCCGGAGGATTACTCCTGGCAAGTCCGGTCCACGCCGACCGGCCGGCTAACGCGCTGCTCGCGGATGTGGATCGGAGTGCCTTGTCTTAACGCCCATCCCCCGGCTGGGAGCGTGTCCCACAACCACTCGCCTGCAGAAAATCGAAATCGCAGCCTTGGTTGGCCTGCGTGACGTGGTCGAGGAACAGCCGCCCATACCCGCGCTCATAATGCGGCGGCGCGGGACGGAAATCGGCCAGGCGGCGCGCGATTTCTTCGGCGGGCACCAGCAGGTCGATGCGGCGGCCGGCCACATCCAACGCGATCTCATCTCCAGTGCGCACGGCCGCGAGCGGGCCGCCGATGGCCGATTCGGGCGCCACGTGCAGCACCACCGTGCCGAAGCTGGTGCCGCTCATGCGCGCGTCGCTGATGCGCACCATGTCGGCGACGCCGCGGTCGAGCAGCACGCGCGGCATGGGGATGTGGCCCCATTCGGGCATGCCGGGCGCGCCCTTGGGTCCGCAGTTGCGCATCACCAGCACGGTGGATGCGTCCACCGGCAGATCGGCGGAATCGATCTGGGCGCGCATCTGCTGGTAATTCTCGAAAACGTAAGCCCGACCGCGGTGCTGCAGAAGCTGGGGCGAGGCGGCGGTCTGCTTGATCACCGCGCCATCGGGCGCCAGGTTGCCGTATAGCACCACGGTCCCGCCCTCGGGATGGAGGGGCTCGGCGGCCGTACGGATCACTTCGCGGCGGAAACATTCGGCACGCTCCACGTTTTCGCCGACCGTCTTACCCGTTACCGTCAGGGCATCGCGGTGGAGCAGGTGCAGAATCTCCTTCATGACGGCGGGCAAGCCGCCGGCTTGGAAAAAGTCCTCCATCAGATAGTCGCCCGAAGGCTTGATATTGGCGATGTAGGGCGTGCGGCGCGAGATGCGGTCGAATTCGTCGAGGCGCAGATCGATGCCCAGGCGTCCGGCGATGGCGATCAGGTGGATGACGGCGTTGGTGGATCCGCCGATGGCCATGTCGACGGTGATGGCGTTCTCGAGCGCGGCGCGGGTCATGATGCGCGACGGGCGCAGGTCTTCGCGCACGATTTCGACGATGCGGCGGCCGCTCATCTCGGCCATGGCGAGGCGGCGCGAATCGGGCGCGGGCACGCTGGCGCAGCCGGGCAGGGTCATGCCGAGCGCCTCGGCCAGGTTGGTCATGGTGGAAGCGGTGCCCATCACGGTGCAGTGGCCGGCGCTGCGCGCGATGCATCCTTCGATTTCGCACCATTCTTCTTCGGTGAGGCGGCCGGTGCGGAAGAGGTCGAAGAGCTTGCGGCCGTCGGTGCCGGAGCCGAGGCGCTGGTCGCGCCACTGGCCGGCGAGCATCGGCCCGCCGGGCACCATGATGGCCGGGATGTCCGCGCTGGCCGCGCCCATGAGCTGCGCAGGGGTGGTCTTGTCGCAGCCGCACAGCAGCACCACGCCATCGAGTGGGTTGGCGCGGATGGATTCCTCCACGTCCATGGCCATCAGGTTGCGATAGAGCATGGTGGTGGGGCGCATGAACATCTCGCCCAGGGAGATGGTGGGAAATTCCAGGGGAAAGCCGCCGGCCACCCATACGCCGCGCTTGACGGCTTCGGCGACGGTGCGCAGGTGGAGGTTGCAGTTGTTCAGCTCGCTCCAGGAATTGCAGATGCCGATGACGGGCTTGTTCTGGAACACGTCGGCGGTGAAGCCTTCCGAGCGCAGCCAGGCGCGGCGCGCGAAGCCGTAGTAGCCGGGGTCGCCGAACCATTCCTGGCTGCGGAGTTTGGGTGTGGTGGTGGGGGGCATTGAGGTTTATTACAGCGCGGTGCGGGTTGGGCTGCAATGCGGCGCATTGGGAAGAGGCGGCCTGAGAGGCCGCCGCAGGCTGAGAGCCTGCCCCACAAGGGCAAATCCTGCTATGGTTACGGCTTCGAACCAGTTATGCGCATCCAGTCAGTCGACATCTTTCGCGGCCTTACAATTCTGGTGATGGTCTTCGTGAACGACATCGCCGGAGTCAAGGGTCTGCCATGGTGGACCCACCATATGCCCGAAGGGGTCAGCGGCATGACCTATGTCGACATGGTCTTCTCCGCATTCCTGTTCATCGTTGGGATCTCCATGCCATTGGCGATCAACCGCCGCCTGAGCGCGGGCGAGTCCAACCTCAATGTGCTGAAACATGTGGTGGTGCGGTCGCTCAGCCTGGTCGCGATAGGGTACATCCTGGCGAACCTGAACGCCGGCGGCCGCACGTGGGATCTGCTGGCGTTCACGGGCATCCTTCTGGCCTGGAGCGTCTACCCTAAAACCGGCACGCGCCGGACACTCTACCGGATTCTGAAGGTCAGTGGATTGGTTCTTTTGGTTGTGTTAGTTGCAATCTTTCGCAGAAAAACCGCGGCTGGCGGGATCTCCGGCCTCGACATGGGTTATCCGGAGATCCTCGGCCTGATCGGCTTCGCCTACCTCTCGGCGGGAATTATCTATCTGGTTCTGCCCAAGACGTTTTGGTGGGTCGCCGGCGCATTTGCCGTTTTGAATGCGATGAACGCGGCTTCTAAACTGGGATACCTTCCCATGCTTGGGCGTGCGCCGCTTTACTTCTGGCCGCTCGCGGACGGAGCCTTGGCATCCATTGTCATGGGCGGCGTGGTCTTCTCGTTCATCCTGTTTGACGCGTCTGTGGCGGCGACGCTGAAGCGCAAAGTTTATTGGTCGGCGGCGCTCGCTGCCGTCCTCTTTGCCGGAGGGTTGGCGCTGATGCCTCTCGGTATTTCGAAGAACCACGCGACGCCCACCTGGTGCCTCTTTTCGGAAGCGTCGAGCGTTGCGATCCTGCTGGCTCTGTACTACGTCGTCGACATCAAGCGCGTGGCCGCCTGGGCAGGTTTTGTCAAGCCTGCCGGCTCCAACACTCTGCTTACGTATCTGCTGCCTTGGATCTGCTCGGTAATTCCGCTGCTTCAATCGATCTCCGCCGAAGGATTGCAAGGGGCCTACGGAGTGTTCCGGGCGTGCTTGTTTACCGCCTTCATTTTGGCGCTCGCCGGAGTGCTCACGAAGATGCGTCTCCGGATGCAACTATAACCATGCTTCCATATTCACGATTCGTTCTTCTGGTCCTCGCGATGGGAACCGTCCTCCCCGCCCAGATTCCAGGGCCGCCGCCGTTAGAGGCAAACTTTCAGGACTCGGCTTCGTATCGTTGGCTCAACAAGAAAGTGCTTGCCAGCCGCCTGCTGGACGACATGCACAGCCTGGACAACTGGACGGCGTTCACCAACAACCCGCCGCCGGTGGTGGACTCGCGGGTGGAAGCTCAGATTTCCCGGTCGCAAACCGTGACCGCTGAAATGTCGCTGACCAGGGAGCGATCCCGCAACGGCGGCAACTCGCTCCGCCTGCGCACGCCGACGAAGTTGAACGTACCGGGACCGGCGAACGGGCGCGGATGGGGCGAAACCGGCGTCACGCGTCGCTTCGGCGGTGAGGACTGGAACAGTTTCAATCGCATCTCAGTCTGGATTTATCCCGATTGCGCGGGCGCGTACGTAACGGCTCTTGGGCTTGCCCTGCATAACGCCGGCGCGGTGAAAGTGCCGGCGGCCTTTGGGCAGGAGGGTGAGACGAATGTGGTTTTGCGCAATCACGAATGGGACCAGGTGGTGTGGGAGATTGGCAATGTGGCGCGAGACAGGATCACGGCGCTTGACTTCGCCTATTACATGGCGGGCAATGAGCCGGAGGCCGCGGATACAGCCACTTACTATTTCGACCGCCTGGAATTGCAGCAAGTCGATCCGGATTACATAGAAGGTTGGGCGGTGTGGCCGGGACGCATTGCGTACAGCCACGCCGGCTACCAGCCGGGCGCGCGGAAAACGGCCATCGCCAGCGACCTCGGCGCCGGTGACTTTCAATTGATTGACCAAGCCACCGGGCAGGCGGTCCTTTCCAAGCCGCTGCAGACGGTGAAGACACGTCTGGGGACTTTCCAGGTGATGGACTTTTCGGAGATTCAGCAGCCCGGCTGGTACAGGATCGATGCTGGCGGCGAGGCCACCCGTCCGTTCCGCATTGCCGCGGATGTCTGGCGCGACACGATTCTGAAAGCGCTCAATTTCTTTTACGTGGAGCGCTGCGGCATGGCGATCCCCGGCGTACACGGCGTGTGCCACCGCGATTGGCAGTCGGTTCACGGCGATAAACGGATCATCATCAACGGGGGCTGGCACGATGCCGGCGACCTGACGCAGGGCATGGGCAATACCGGCGACATCGTTTACGCGATGTTCAGTCTTGCGGAGCGGTTGCACGCGCAAAACAGGGATCCGGAGTTATATAACCGCCTCATCGAAGAAGCTCGCTGGGGACTCGACTGGGTGCTGAAGACCAGCTTCGGCGACGGCTATCGCAACGCAGGTTCCGTCAGCAGCCGCCGGACAGACGGCATTCTCGGCACTTTTGACGATGTGACCGCGACAGCGAAGAACGACCCGTTCGTGAACTTCCTGGCGTCGGCCGCGGAAGCCATTGCGGCGCGCGTGTTGAAGGACGGCGATCCCCGGCTGGCCGCATATTCGCTCAGGATGGCGGAAGCGGACTGGGAGTTCGCGGTTACGGGCATGGACAAAGCGGGGCCGCCATCCGCGGAACGCTTCCATGTCGCGTTCGATTCCAACGGAGTCGTACACGAGGTGGCTTCCGAGGGCGTGCTGGCTTCGGTACAACTTTTTCGCGCCACCGGGAACCAGCGTTATGCCGATAAGGCGGTGGAACTGGCGCGAACGATCCTCGACTCGCAGGAGCGCAAGAGGCCGGCCTGGACCACGCCGATGCTGGGGTTCTTCTATACCAGTCCGGCGAAGGATCGCATTCTGCACTACGTGCATCGCGGCCGGGAGAACGCGCCGATTCTGGCTCTAACCGAGCTCTGCGATGCCTTCCCCAATCATCCGGATTGGATGAAGTGGTATTTCGCGGTGACGCTGCATTCGGAGTACTTGAAGAGCGCGGCCAGGAACACGGAGCCGTATGGTGTGTTGCCCGCGTCGATTTACAAAGACGACGAATACAAGGACGCGCCGGAGACGCGGAGAGAATCGTTTCGCAAACAGGTGTTGAACGGTGTGCCGCTGGGTAGCGGTTATTATCTGCGGCGGCTCGCGGTGTGGATGGATTATCGCGGGGAATTCGGCACGATTCTGCCGCAGACCGAAGCGCTGGGGCTGGCGTCTCACTTGCGCGGGAACCTGGAGCCGGCCGAGCTTGCGCAGGAGCAACTGGAATGGGTGATCGGCCGGAATCCGTTTGCGCAGAGCATGATGTGGGGCGAAGGATACGACTTCGCGCCGCAGTACACGCCGTCTTCGGGTGACATCGTGGGGTCGCTGCCGGTGGGCATCCAGAGCCGCGGCGACAGCGACGTGCCGTACTGGCCAGTGCAAAACACGTGGACCTATAAGGAGGTCTGGGTGCATCCGGTGGGCCGCTGGATTGCGGTGATGCGCGATCTTGCGGGACCGGCGGTGGTGGAGGGCCGGGCCAGCGGGCCAGTGGTGTTTCAGGAAAAGAACTGGGGCCGCAAGATCGAAGTTCAGCCGGACCCGGCCACGGGGACCTTCCGGGCTATGCTGTCGGAGGGAAGGTACACGGTGCGCAGCAAGGGTTGCGAGATTGCGCGCACTTTTCTGCCCGGCGGGACGTATAGCTTGAATCTGCGGCCGGGAGAGTCGTGGGATTTTGAAGTTGCGAGCGATACGTCGGGAACTGGCGATGTGGCGATCAGGGTGCAAGCGCGGGGCAGCGGGGTTCACCGCTTACAGCTTCGGGCGGAGAACCTGAGCTTCGGCGGCGACGAAAAGGAAGTGGTGCTGAAGGGCGAAGGAACGGCGACGCTGGAGTGGCGCGGACGGATTACAGAGCGGGAGACGCCGTGGGTAGCGGTGGTGGTGCCGGATGGCGATCTGTCGCAGCGGCAGGAAATTATGGGAGCGGCGCTCGCCGCGCAATAGCCGGCGCGGCGGTTGGCGACCGCCGCCTGTCTGGCGCGAGCGCGGCAGTTGGCCGATTGACAATCGGCCGCAGCTTGCCAAGCTGTCTTCATGGCCCTGCGGGCCACCAAGAGTAATGAAAACCAGGCGGAGGGCGGGCAATTCTGCCCGCAGCCGGCTTTCAGCCGGCTCTGGCCGCCTAAAAGGCGGCTGCGGCCAAGATTGGCCGCCCTCCAGCGTGTTTTCGACGCTGCCCAGTTCCATCGGGCGGCAATCAAGCGGTTGGAACCGAGCCGGAGCCGTTGGGCCACTTGCGCCCGTACACAGCTTGGGTTCATACGGCTGTCCGCGAATTCCGCTGTCGTCCCGGGCCCACGGCGTCCTGCGGAGGCAGCGGCGCTGTTGAGGATCATGGTCCAGGATGCCCGGCACGTATATCTGGAGGCTTTGCCACCGCCGATTGCGCGTGACTTCGGCGCGGCGCTTGATGGGTTGCTTGGGCACCAACAGGTTACGAGCGCTTATCTGCTGGCGTTCCAGGAGAGGCACTTGATTTGACGGCGCCCGGCGCGGCATTGGAAGTGCTCGGGTAGTCCGCGGGGCTGAAGCCCCGCGCGGGATGAATCCCGCCCTCCGGAATCCGAACAAGGATATAATCGTAAACGAACAGAGGGACAGCATGGCATCCACCACCACTACAATCTCGTCCATTCCCGCGGCGTCGGTGCGCGAGTCCGTCGAGCGAGTGCCCTGGTATGTCTGGTGCGCCGTTCTCGGCGTCACTTCCGCCATGATCGGCGGCCAGTGGGACATCTCGTGGCACCGCTCCATCGGACGCGACACGTTCTGGACGCCGGCCCACCTCGCCATCTACATGTGCGGCGTGCTGGCGGGCCTCTCCTGCGGCTACCTGATCCTGGCCACCACCTTCGGCAACTTCTCCCACCTGCGCAGCACCGCCGTGAAAATGTGGGGATTCGAGGCCCCTTTGGGCGCATTTATCGCGGCCTGGGGCGGCGTGGCCATGCTCACCTCCGCGCCGTTCGATAACTGGTGGCACAGCGCCTACGGTCTGGATGTGAAGATCCTGAGCCCCCCGCACGTGTTCCTGATTTTGGGCAACCTGGCGGTGAACACGGGCACGCTGATCCTGATCCTGGGCATGATGAACCGCGCCCGGGACGAGTTCCGCAACAAGCTCGACTGGCTGTTCCTCTACATCGGCGGCGTGGTTCTGATCGGATTGATGCTGATGATCATGGAATTCTCCTGGCACGCCATGATGCACAATGGCGTGTATTATCGCGTGGTCTGCATGGTCGTGCCGCTGGTGCTGGCCGGAGTGGCGCGGGCCTCCGGGAAACGCTGGGCGGCGACCACGGTGGCCGCTGTGTACTGGCTCTTCTGGGCGGGCATGGGCTGGATCCTGCCGCTGTTTCCCGCCGAGCCGAAACTGGGGCCGGTCTATCACCATGTCACGCAATTCGTGCCGCCGGAATTTCCGATGTTGTTGTTCATCCCCGCGCTGGCGCTGGATCTGCTTTGGAGCCGGACGCGCGATTGGAACCTATGGAAGAAAGCCGCCGTTTCCGCAATCCTGTTCCTGGGCGTGCTGATGGTGGTGCAGTGGCCGTTCGCCGATTTCCTGAATTCGGCCGCGGCGCAGAATTGGTTCTTTCACATGAACATCTTCGACTACAACGTGCGTCCAACTTCGATCCTGGCGCGCCACGTGTTCGTTGCGCCGGACGCGCCGTCCGTGTTCCGGACGCAGATCGCGCTAGCCGCGGTATTGGGCACCCTGACCATCAGGCTGGGATTTGCATGGGGCGATTGGATGCGGCGCGTCCGCAGGTAATTCCCGATAACCCAATGTCCCGATTGCTCAGTGTGTTCCTGCTGGCCGCCGCCAGCGCCTTTGCCCACGTGGGCAGCCCGGACGTATTCTACGAAGGGCTGGCCGGCCCTTACCATTTGCTGGTGACGATCCGTGCGCCCTCGGTGATTCCGGGCGTAGCGGAGATCGAGGTGCGCAGCGCCGCGAATGACGTGGACGTGGTTCACATCGTTCCCACGCCACTCACCGGTCCGGGCGCGAAGTTCGCTCCGGTGCCGGATCTGGCGCAGCGTTCGAAGGACGATCCGCAGTTCTTCACCGGATCGCTTTGGATGATGACCTCGGGCTCCTGGCAGGTGCGCGTCACCGCGGAAGGCGCCAAGGGAAAGGGCCAGCTTTCGGTGCCCGTACCCGCGCTATCCTCCAGCACGAAAGGCATGGATGCGCCTATCGGCATTGTGCTGGCTGCCCTGGGATTGCTGCTGTTGGCGGGCGCGGTCAGCATCGTGGGCGCGGGCGTGCGGGAGGGACAACTGGAGCCTGGGCTGACACCCGATCCGGCGCGCGTGCGGCGATCGCGTTGGGTGATGGCTCTGACCGCGGTCTTCGTGCTGGCGTTGGCCGGTCTAGGCGGACTCTGGTGGAAGAGCGAAGCCGGCGAGTACGACAAACACATCTTCAAGCCATTGCAGATGTCGGCCACACTAGATAGCCGGGAGAACGGCGAACGGCTGATGCTGCGCCTGACCGATCCCGGCTGGGCGCGCTGGCGCAAGGTGGACGATCTGGTCCCGGACCACAATCACCTGATGCATCTTTACGTGATCGGCCTGCCGGAGATGGACAGAGTGTGGCACCTGCATCCGGACCGTGTGGAGGCCGGGTTGTTCGCCAAGGATCTGCCGCCGATGCCGGCCGGACGGTACGCACTGTACGCGGACATCGTACACTCCGACGGCCTGCCGGAAACGCTGGTGACCGACGTGACGCTGCCGGCCGTTGCGGGCAAGCCGATGGAGGGCGACGACGCCGGAGGCGCGGGCCCGCCGATTTCGCAGGCGGACTTCAACCGCACGATAGCCCAATTGGCGGACGGCTCGCGCATGGTTTGGGAGCGCGAACCCGGACCGCTGCACGCCCGGCGCGCCATGTACTTCCGCTTCCGCCTGGAGGACGCGGACGGCAAACCCGCGCAGGACGTGGAACTCTACATGGGCATGCCGGGGCACGCGGCGTTCGTGGGCTCGGACCGCAGCGTGTTTGCGCACGTGCATCCTTCGGGATCGGTGCCTATGGCGTCGCTGAGCCTTACGCAGAATGCCGGCGACGGCGGCGCGGCAATGGCCGCGATGGCCGGCATGGACCACTCCGGCATGGCGGGCATGATGACGCAGGCTCTGCCGCCCGAAGTATCTTTCCCCTACGGCTTTCCGAAGCCCGGCAACTATCGCATTTACGTGCAAGTGAAACGCGGCGGAAAGGTGGAGACCGGCATGTTCGACGCGCACGTGGAGAACTAACCTTGCGGCCGCTAAAAGACCAGGCAGTTTTGATTACAGGAGCGGGCCGTGGCATCGGCAAGCGGCTGGCGATCGGGTTTGCGGCGGAAGGCGCGCGCGTCGGATTACTGGCGCGCAGCCAGGCCGAGCTGGACCTGGCGAAGCTGGAGATCGAGCACGCCGGCGGCATGGCGCTGCGCATCCGGTCGGACGTGCGCGACTACGACCAGATGAGCGCGGCGGTGGAGCGTATGCGCGGGGTCTTCGGCGGCGTGGATGTATTGATCGCGGCGGCCGCCATTCAGGGACCCATAGGACCGCTGGTGGAGGTGAAGCCGCGTGCCTGGGCCGAAACCATCGAGACCAACCTGATGGGAGTAATGCACGCCTGCCGGGCGGTATTGCCGCAGATGATCGACAGGCGGCGCGGCAAGATCGTGGTGATCGGGGGCGGCGGCGCAGCCTCGGGGCGTCCGCGCTTTTCGGCCTATGCGGCGTCCAAGGCCGCTGTGGTGCGCTTCGTGGAAACCCTGGCGGAAGAGGTGCGCGACTTTAACGTACAGGTGAACTGTCTGGCTCCAGGCAGCACTTACACTCACATGACGGATGAGATCCTGCACTCCGGCGAGCGCGCCGGGAGCAAGGAGATCGAGCAAGCCGAGGATGTGCGGCTTACCGGCGGCACGCATCCCGACAAACAGATTCACCTGGCTTTGTTTTTGGCTTCCGAGCGTTCCAACCACATCAGCGGCAAGCTGATTCACGTGAATGACGACTGGAAGCGGCTGGAGCGCGAGAACATGAATCCGGAAGCTTATACGCTGCGGCGGCTTTTGAAGGTGTAAGACTCGTCTCGACACCCTGCCTGGAGTACAATGCCTCCATGGCTTACTATGTGGCGGTGTTTGCGCTACTGGTCCCGGCGCTGCTCTCCGCCACGACCGTTGAAGGGGTAGTGAAGGACCCCAGCGGCGCCGCGGTTCCCAACGCCGCGGTCATCCTGAAAGACTCCGAGACCGGCCAGGCCGAGAATGCGCTCACCGATACACAAGGTCATTTTGCGTTCGCCGATGTCGCGCCGGGTAAGTACGCGATAACTATCCAGCACGACGGCTTTGAAGACGCCGAAAGGGCGATCGACGTTGCCGACACTCCCGTAACTCTTGCGTTCGCGATGAAGATCGCCACCCAGCAAACCGCGGTCGAGGTGGGCGGCAAGCGCTCCGCATTCGCCAATTCCGATCCCAACTACGTCGCGCTGCGCAACGCCATGCCGGGCGCGGCGTTCCGGGTCGCCAACTTGACATTGAAACGCGATACCGCCACGTTTACTTTCACCGCGGGGCAGTTCAGCTTTCTGCCGCCGTTGCTCGGGCGCGTGGTGGCGGGCGTGTTCACTGGCGAAGGCACGTTTCATTTAGAGCCAGCCACGGCACTCGAACGGACCTATGTGCACCGGATTTCGGGCGAACAGCCGGTTGACGAATCCTTCCGCTCGGTGGTCGTCTGGTTCACCGACGATACCTTCGACGAGATCAAGCGCCAGGCGCAGGCCACCGATGAGGCGTCGCAGGCGGGCAACGCGTGGCACGAGTTCAGAAACCGCGCCCGCCGCCGGACGGAAACACCGCGCAGCATGCTGGAATTCATGCTGCAGGATGAAGACATCGAGAATTATGAGGCGGAGATCCTGGGCGAGGTCTACAACCCGAAGGAAAGGGGTTCGTTTCGCGCTTTTATCCACGGCAATAAACATTCCGATTTGCGCTTCATCGTCAATGCGCGGGGCGCGATGCCCTTCATGCCTTCTCCGGAGGAAGTGGCGCTGATCAATTTCGATCCCGGCGGCACGCAGGATGGCATCTGGTATCTCACGCATTTTGCGGAGGAGTGGAAGGCGGGCATCGCCCGTTCCACCGAGAATCGCCACACGGTAGCAGCCGAGCACTATCGCATCGAGACCGCCATCGGCAAGAACGATCATTTGTCGGCCACGTGCATGGTGCAACTGAAGGCCATGCTGGCGGGCGTGCGCGTGATCGGCTTCGGACTACTTCCGCGGCTGCGCGTGACGCGCGTGACTTACAAGGATAAGGAGATCTCCTTCATTCAGGAAAGCCGCAAGGAGGACGGGTCCTTTTACGCGATCATGCCGGAAGCGCTGATCGCGGGCCAGAGTTATAGCATCGGCATCGAATATGAGGGCGACAAAGTTGTCCAGAAAGAGGGGGCCGGCAACTTTTCGGTGGGCGCACGCACGAGCTGGTATCCCAGTTTGAACACATTCGCCGACCGTGCCACTTACGATTTGACCTTCAAAGTACCCAGGCAGTACACGCTGGTGGGGGTGGGCAAGCTGGAGAAAGAATGGCGGGAAGACGATTACATGGCGTCTCACTGGGTCTCGGAAGTTCCGCTGGCGGTGGCCGGTTTCAATTACGGCTTGTATAAGAAGAAGTCCGTCTACGACGACACCACGCACTATGAGATTGAGGCTTACGCCACCGCTGAGACGCCCGATTACCTGCGCGTCCACGCCAGGAACATGAGTTTGGCCCCGAGCGCCATGGCGGAGAGCGCCATGATCGATGCGCAAAACGCCATCCGCTGTTATACGCTGTGGTTCGGAGCCGCGCCCTACGGACGCATCGCCATCACCCAGCAACCGGCGTTCAATTTCGGCCAGTCGTGGCCCACGCTGGTGTATCTGCCGGTGAGCGCATTCCTCGACGGCACGCAACGCTGGATGCTGATGGGAGGCAACGCGTTTCGATTCGCGGACTTCATCCAGGAAGTCACGCCACACGAGGTGGCGCACCAATGGTGGGGTCACATGGTGGGCTGGGCGTCGTATCACGATCAGTGGTTATCGGAGGGCTTCGCGGATTTTTCCGCCGGGTTGTTCCTGCAGGCCACCGAACCTAAGCCCGACAAATTTCTGAAGTATTGGGAACGGGCGCAGGAAACGATCACGGCGAAGAACAGCTTTGGCAATCGCCCGAACGACGTAGGACCTCTGTGGATGGGCATCCGGCTTGACACGTTCAAGACCGGCGGCGCTTACCGGCGCCTGATCTATCCCAAGGGCGGTTTCGTGCTGCACATGCTGCGCTACCTGATGTTCGACCGCGACACTGGCGACAAGGATTTCATCGCCATGATGCACGACTTTGTGGCCACTTACCTGAACCAGAACGCTTCGACTGAGTCGTTTAAGTTCGTGGTCGAGAAACACATGAAGCCGGCGCTGGACCTCGAGAGGAACGGCAAGATGGATTGGTTCTTCCGCGAGTGGGTCTATGGCACGGAGATCCCCACTTACCGGATGGAGTATTCGCTCGCCCCGGAGCCCGGCGGCAAGTTCCTGTTTACGGCGAAAGTTACACAGAGTGGCGTATCTCCCCGGTTCGTGATGGGCGTGCCGATTTACTTCGACTTCGATGGGCACGTCCAGCGCGCGGGCGCGGTGACGCTTCTTGGAAACATGACGTCCAACGAAGTCAAGCTGCGCTTGCCCAAGAAGCCCAAGCGCGTCCTGCTGAACGCCAATCATGATGTGCTGGCGGCTGAAACGGTCGTGAAGGAGATGTGAGAGGCTTGCTCACCCGTCCCCGGCTATGGGACCGGTGCCCGAGACACTTGCAGCGCGAGCTTCTCCGGATCAAGGTCCGTCCGGTTGCACAGAACGACGATGGTCAACTTCTGCTTGGTGAACCGCTCGATCACCGTGCGGAATCCCATGGTGCTGCCGGTGTGCCACATGCGCGGACGGCTCTCGAAAGGGTCGAGAAACCAACCGAATCCGTAGGCTACCGGTTGGCCGGGGTGAAGGTTATCGTCGTCGGGAGTCACCGGCCAGCGCGGCTGGCTTCCGTTGTTTAGCGTGACCGGGGACAGCGCCGGGCGCATCTCCGCATCGCTCAGCAGGGCGTGGCTTTCGAGCGCGCCGTCCCACTGGGCAAGGTCTTCGAGATTGGAGTAAATACCGCCATCGCCGAGTGTTGCCGAGGTCGAGCTTTGATCGGTCTCGATGAAGTGGTCCCCTTCTTTCGTGTGTCCATATGCTCGATTGGGAACCGTGTTTGTCCCGTTCACATAAACCAGTGTGTGAGGCATGTGTAGCGGCCGAAAGATGCGGTCGGCTAGGAATCGCCCGAACGGCTGGCCGGACACCTTCGCGACAATTAGTCCCAGGACCAAATATCCGGAGTTACTGTAAGCCCAACTGGCCCCTGGCGCGAACTTACCGGCGGTTTGTTGCTTCAGCAGACTAAGAACTTCGTCGTCATGAATCTGGTGGGCAGCGGTCCATGCATTGGGCTGCATCAGGTCTTCGTAATCCGGCAGTCCCGAGGTGTGCGTCAGCAGGTGGCGGACAGTGATGGCTTGCCCGTATGCGGGGAAGTCCGGGAAGATGTCTGTCAGCCGCTGGTTATAGCGCAGCTTGCCATCGTGGACCAGCAGCATGATGGCCATGGCCGTGAACTGCTTGGTGAAGGACGCCAGTCGGAAGTTGGTCTGGGCGTCGATGCGGGATAGTGTTCGCAGGTCGCGAATGCCGTAGCCGCGCTGGAAGATGGTGTGGCCGTTCTGGCGGACGAGGACTGCCACTCCCGGGGTTTTTGGGTTGGTCAGGGGGGCGAAGATGGCGTCGATGCTCGCGGCGGACGCGACGGCGGTGAGGGCGAAGGCCAGGAGGTAAAAGCGGGCGGGTCTGGAGACCCGCCGCAGGCGTGGACGCCCGCCCCACACGATGGTCATAAGGTCGCGACCAGCTTGGCCAGGAGGGCGGTGCGGTCGGCGATGCGATCCACCAGGATGCTTTCGTTCGGCGCGTGCGCGCCTTCTCCCACGGCGCCCAGACCATCCAGCGTGGGGACGCCGAGCGCGGCCGTGAAGTTGCCGTCCGAGCCGCCGCCGACCGACGATTCGTCCAGCGTCACACCCAAATCGCGCGCCAGCGTCTGCGCCTTGCGAAAGAGTTGCACGACGGCGGGTGAGCGTTCGAGCGGCGGCCGGTTCAAGCCGCCGGCGACCTCAATGGTGCAGCGCTTATCCACCGGCCGCAGCGCGCGGAATTTGCGATCGAGGGCCGCCGCGTCTTTCAGCCGCGGTACGCGCATGTCGACCTCGGCCCTGGCTTCCGCCGCCACTACATTGACGCGCGTGCCGCCCGAGATCACGCCGGGGTTCACGGTGATGCCCCGGCGCAAATCGGTAAATCCGGCAATCTTTCCGATCTGCCGCGCGAGTTCCAGAACGGCGCTGGCGCCCGCATTGAAATCCAAGCCGGAGTGCGCCGCCTTGCCGCGCACGGTCACAGCGTAATCGCCAATGCCTTTGCGCGCCGTTTTCAGCTTGCCGTCCAACCCAGTGCCGGGTTCCAGCACCAGCACGAATTGGCTTCGTTTCGCATTTTTCTCGGTCAACGCGCGCGACGATTCGCTGCCGACCTCTTCGTCGGAATTGATCTGCATGACGACTTTGTGGGCCACGGGCGTCTCCAGATCGCGCAGAATGCGCATGGCATAGATGAAGAACGCGATGCCGGCTTTCATATCGAGCACGCCGGGTCCCCACAAACGGCCGTCCTTCTGCCGGAAGGGCATGGACGCCAGGGTGCCGACCGGCCACACTGTATCGGAGTGGCCGAGCGCCAGTATCTGTCCTTGTTTCTTTTTCCCGAATAGATCGAACTCGCACACGACGTGCCGTCCGAAGCGTCCGCCGGGAAAAGTCTTGACGCGGGCGAAAGAGGGCGCGACATCGCCGAGCAGATCCACGAAGCGGTTCAACGCGGCCGGATGGTCGCTGGGCGATTCGCATTCCACCATTTCCCGGATCAGCGCGACGATCTGTTTCTGCCGGGAGCGTGCTTCAAAGAGAAAAGAACCCACGGCTGTTATAATAGCGACTTCCATGGCCGTTTTGGATATCAACGAAATTCGCGACATTCTCCCGCACCGTTATCCCATGCTGCTGGTCGATCGAATCATCGAACTCGAGGCCGAGCGGATTGTGGGCATCAAGTGCGTGACGCAGAACGAACCCTTCTTTCAGGGCCATTTTCCGGGCTTTCCGGTGATGCCGGGCGTGCTCATCGTGGAGGCGCTGGCGCAGACGGCCGGCGTGCTGGTGCTGAAACACGTCGAGGACCGGCACCGCAAGCTGGTGCTGCTGGCTTCCATCACCAGCGCCAAGTTTCGGCGGCCCGTGGTTCCGGGCGACGTGCTTCGCCTGGAGATGAAGATCCTCAAGCGCAAGGCCAGCGTGGCCGTTATGGCCGGCACCGCGACCGTGGATGGGTTGGTAGTGGCCGAGGCCGAGATGATGTGCAAGCTGGCCGACAAGGAAGAAGCGGAAGCGCTTCCCTGACCGATGCCGGTTCATCCCACCGCGATTGTTTCTCCCGCGGCGCGCATCGCCGAAACCGCGGAGATCGGGCCGTATTCGATCGTAGGCGACGAAGTGGAGATCGGCGCGGGCACGCGGCTCATGGCGCACGTTTACATGGAAGGGCCGTTGTGCGCCGGCGAGGACAATGTCTTTTTCCCATATAGCACCGTCGGCGTGGCATCGCAGGATTTGAAATACCGTGGGGAGCGGGCCGAAACGCGCATCGGAAACCGCAACAAGATCCGCGAGTTTGTCACTATTCATCGCGGCACCGAAGGCGGGGGCCTCGTGACCAGCATCGGCGACGACAACCTGCTGATGGCTTACGTACACGTGGCGCACGACGTACACGTCGGTAACCGCGTGGTGCTGGCTAACGCCGTCACTCTGGGCGGGCATGTGACGGTGGGCGATTGGACGATGATCGGCGCTTCGACGGGCGTGCACCAGTTCTGCCGCGTGGGGCGGCACTCCATCATCGGCGGATACAGTGTGGTGACGCAGGATGTGCTGCCGTTTTCGAACACGGTTAGCGAACGCGGGATCAAGGTGTTTGGCGCTAACCATACCGGGCTGGAGCGGCGCGGATTCGAACGCGGCACCATCGAGAAACTGCAGACCGCGTTCCGCCTGCTGACGCGCGCGGGCCTAAATACTTCGCAGGCGGTGGCACGGATTCGCGCGGAGATTCCGGAGTGCGCGGAGGTGGAGGAGTTGCTGGCGTTCATCGGCGGATCCGCGCGGGGAGTGATTAAGTGAGGCCGCCTGAAAGGCGTCCCCGGAGGGGACCCCAGGACAAGATTGCCCGCCCTCCAAGAATCTAAGGATGAAATACGGTCTGATCGCCGGTAATGGCCGCTTTCCGCTGCTGGCACTGGAAAACGCGCGCCGCCTGGGCTACGAGGTGGTGGTGCTGGCCATTCAGGAAGAGGCCTCGCCGGAGGTCGAACGCCTGGCGGCAAGATGCCACTGGATCTCTTTGGGCCAGCTTAGCCGGCTGATCGAGATCCTCAAGGAAGAGGGCATCGGCGAAGTGGTGATGGCTGGGCAGGTGAAACACGCGAAGATCTTCTCCTCCATCCGGCCGGACTGGCGGCTGATCAAGCTGCTGGCTTCGCTGCCTTCGAAGAATACCGACGGGCTGATCGGCGGAGTGGCGCAAGTGCTGGCCGACGAGGGCATCCAGCTTCGCGATTCGACCGCGCTGCTGAAAGAATTGTTGGCCGATCGCGGCGCGATGACGCGGCGCAAGCCGGATGCCCGCGAGGAGGCGGATATCGCGTATGGCCGCAAGGTGGCCGCCGCGCTGGCGGGCTTCGACGTGGGCCAGAGCGTGGCCGTCTGCGAGCGCGCCTGCGTGGCGCTGGAAGCGATGGAAGGCACCGACGCCCTGCTGCGGCGCGCGGCCAGCCTGGTGAACGGACGTCCCCTGACGCTCGTGAAAGTTTCGAATCGGCGGCGGCATTTACTTTTCGATGTGCCTGTCGCCGGAGTGGACACCATCGCCGTGATGCGGGAAACCGGGACGACTGCGATGGCGGTGGATGCGGGCCGGACGCTGCTGCTGGATCGCGAGGAGATGCTGGCGCTCGCCGACGAGGCGGGGATCGCCGTGGTGGGGCAGGCGCCCGATGCGTAGGCCGCAATCAGGCAGGATGAAGAGGCGGCCTGAGAGGCCGCCGCAGGCTGGGAGCCTGCCCCACTATGCATAGAGTCGCGGTTATTGGGGCGGGACAGTTTGGACAAAACCATTGCCGCGTGGTCCGGCAATCCGCGCGCGCGGAGTTGACCGCGGTGGTGGATATCGATCCCACGCGCGCGACGATTGCCGATTACCGGGAACTGGCCGGCAAGGTGGATGCGGCGATTGTTGCCACGCCCACTTCAGCCCACGCGGAGATCGGATGCTGGCTGCTGGAGCATGCGATCGACGTGCTGGTGGAGAAGCCCATCGCGCCGGATCTGGAATCCGCGGACCGGATGGTGGCGGCAGCCGAGCGATGCGGGCGGGTGCTCCAGGTGGGCCACCTGGAGCGCTTCAATCCCGCGGTGATCGCACTGGAGGGCCGCGTCACGCTGCCGTTGTTCTTCGAGATCCACCGGCTCAGCGTGTTCAGCCCGCGCAGTCTGGATGTGGACGTCATTTTGGACTTGATGATCCACGACATCGACATCGTGCTGAGCCTGACGGGCGCGGAACCGGAGGAGATCCGCGGTGCGGGCGTCTCCATCCTGTCTTCCAAGGTGGACATCGCCAATGCCCGCCTGCAGTTCCCCAACGGCTGCGTGGCCAACCTGACGGCCAGCCGCGTTTCCACAGAGCGCGTCCGCAAGCTGCGCCTTTTCCAGCCGCAACAGTATTGTTCGCTGGATTATGCGCGTCAGGAATTGCTGGTATTTTCGGTCGGCGGCGACCGTCAAGTCTCCTTCGAGCCGGTTGCGACGGCGAAATCCGAGCCATTGCAGTTGCAGTTCGACGCCTTTCTGGACAGCGTGGAGACGCGAAATCCGCCGAAAACTTCGGGGCTTCGGGCGCGTCAAACACTGAGGATAGCTTTGGCTATTCTTGATAAAATCGAAGAACATTCGGAGATAGTCTCGAAGTCGTTGGCAGGCGGATGGAAACTCTAGTTCGTCCCTCGGGGGAAGACCCGGCGGAATTGCATCTGCTAACCAGTTGGGAGCAGGACAGCGGACGTGTCCGCAAGGCGCGCCTCCTTTCCGTAGCGGCGCACGTCGCGGCCGTCGTAGCGCTGGCCCTGATGCCCCGCAGCCTGATGCAGCCGCCTCGGCGCGTGGAGCAAATCACTCCGCTGATTGAACCGCCCACGGAGTTGACCCAGAAGGCGCCCAACAAAGGTCCCATCGCCAAGGAAGTGACCGTGGAGGCTTTAGAGCCGCGGCCCCGGATTCAGATTCCGAACTCGCCGCCCTCCACCACGCGGCCCGAGGCCAAAATAAGCAGCCCGCCGCAGCCGCCGCCTGCGCCATTGCCGGAGCCGCCGCAGATTCCGGCCGGCAATCGCGACGTGCAGCCGCCGCGCGGCCTGCCCATCGGCCCGCCGACGATTCAGCCGCCCCAGATCCAGGAGCGGGAAAAACCGAAGCTGGCATTCGAGGCGCCCACTGCCCCGCCGCCGTCCGGGGGAGTGGGCAGGATCGCACGTCCCGATACATCGGTGGCTGGAGCTATCCGGGATCTCACGCACGGCGGCGCGCAAGGCGGAATCGCGGTGGGCGACGACACCAGCGACGCGGGCGTGGGGGGGATCGGCAGCGGTGTGAACCTGCCGCCTTCACCCGGCCGCCAGGCCAGTTCGCTCGAACTGCTCAGCGATGCCAGCGGCGTCGATTTCCGGCCCTACCTGCTGGAGGTGCTGGCCGCTGTGCGACGGAATTGGTTCGCGGTGTATCCGGAGAGCGCCAGGATGGGCCTGCGCGGAAAAGTTGAGGCGCAATTCGTGATCGCCAGGGACGGGAGCATCCCGAAGCTGGTGATCGTCCTGCATTCCATTCCGGCGCTGGAGCGCGCGGCGGTGGCCGGGATCGACGCCTCGCATCCGTTTCCTCCGTTCCCCGCGGAGTTTTCGGGCGATCGGATTGTATTGAAGCTGACGTTCAGCTATAACATGCCGCGGAAATAGGGGCGCGCGCTTTGCGCGCGGAGAGCGGGGCTGAGAGCCCCGCGCAGGCTGAGAGCCTGCCCCACTACACGCCCCACTTACACGCGGGCGCTGACCGCCTGATCCACTATGGCCGCGGCGCGCAGTTCGCGGCGCAGGATCTTGCCGACGGGGGTCTTTGGCAATTCACTCCGAAACTCGACCATCCGGGGCACCTTATAATTGGTCAGATTCTGGCGGCAGAAGGCCACGATCTGTTCCGCGGACAGGCTGGGGTTGTCCGACACGACGAACGCCTTGACGAGTTCGCCCGCGATGATATCCGGCACGCCGATCACTCCGCATTCGACTACGCCCGGCACGGCGGCGATGACGTTCTCGATTTCGTTGGGGTAGACGTTGAAGCCGGAGACCAGGATCATGTCCTTCTTGCGGTCCGTGATGCGCATGTAGCCATCCGCATCCATGATGCCGATGTCGCCGGTGCGCAGCCATCCGTCGGGCGTGAATGCCGCTGCGGTCTCGCCGGGCATCTGCCAGTAGCCGGCCATCACCTGCGGACCCTTGACGCAGATCTCGCCTTCGCCGCCGGGCGGCAGTTGGCGGCCGCCGTCGTCCAGAATGGCGACGTCGGTGGAGGGTATCGGCAGTCCGATGGAAGGCGAGTATTCGCCGTCCAACGGAGCGCACGAAACGAAGGGCGAGGTTTCGGTCAGCCCGTAGCCCTGAAAAATCGGCCGCCCCGTGACTGCCTTCCAGCGTTCGGCCACCGTGCTGTGTACCGCTGCGCCGCCGCCCAGCGCAAACTTGAAGCGGCTGAAATCCACGGTGTCGAACCCCGGCGTGTTCAGCAGTCCGTTAAACAAAGTGTTGACGCCCGTGATGACCGTCCACGGCGTCTTTTTCATCTCCTTCACGAACCCCGCCATGTCTTTGGGATTGGTAATCAGCAGGTTCATGCCGCCCAGTTTGATGAACAGCAGACAGTTGGTGGTCAAGGAAAAAACGTGGTACATAGGCAGCGCGGTGACCACGATTTCGGTTCCTTCTTCGAGGAAGCCGCGGGACCATGCGCGCGCCTGCAGCATGTTCGCGACCAGTCCACCGTGCGTAAGCATGGCAGCCTTGGACCTTCCAGTGGTGCCGCCGGTGTATTGCAGGAAGGCGATGTCCGCATGCGACGGCGCGGCTTCGTCGAGCGGCGCGCGGGAGCCGCGGTCGAGCGCGGTCCGGAATGGGATGGCACCTTCGATATGCCAGTCCGGCACCATCTTCTTCACGCGCTTGACGATAAAGTTCACCATCAGCCGCCGGGGCAGTGTGAGCAAATCGCCAACCTGCGTGGTGACCACGTGCTTGACCGCTGTGTTCGCCAGCACCTTTTCCAGGACGTGGGCGAAGTTCTCCAGGACGACGATGACCTCTGCGCCGGAGTCCTTAAGCTGATGCTCCAATTCGCGCGCGGTGTATAGAGGGTTGATGTTGACCACAATGGTTCCGGCACGCAGGGCGCCGAACAGCGCGACGGGATACTGCAGCAGGTTGGGCATCATCAGGGCGACGCGCGCGCCCTTGGCGAGCGAGAGGCTTTCGAGCCAGGCAGCGAAGTGACCGCTGAGGCGGTCGAGTTGGGCATAGGTGATGGTGGTGCCTAGATTGCGAAAGGCCGGGAGGTCCCGGAACTTGCGGCAGCTTTGGGCGAGCACATCGTTGAGGGACGTGTATTCGGTGAGGTCGATTTCGGCCGGAACACCGGCAGGGTAGCTTTTTAGCCAGATCCTGTCCATTCGATACCTCCTCGGAGCGGACATGCGGACGGCCATTTCGTGCATTCCATCGCGGGGCGCTCCCCGAGGGACCGTTCGGGGGCTGCGCGTGGATCGCGTCATCCTGGCAATGCGCGGATGCCGCTCTCACGGACGCTCACATTAAAGCGGTATATTCATGTCTTATTATACTGGAATAGAAAAACGATAGCGCAAGGGCGGCCTGAGAGGCCGCCGCAGGCTGAGAGCCTGCCCCACCAATTTAAGTTGCCGCTTCCAGGATGGTGTACCAGAGGAATTCGACCAGTTTATAGAGCGACGCTTCGGCCAGCCTTTCGTCGTTGGCGTGGGCTTCGCCGGGATCGCCGGCCTCCACAATGGGGCCAAAGCCATAGGCCTCGACGCCTTTGGCGCGCAACTGGGCCAGGTCCGTGGCGCCGGTCAGCATGGAGGGCAGGGTGATGGCGTGCGGAAACATTTTGTGCTGCGCATGTTCCAGAGCGCGAAACACGGCGGTGTCCGTGCGCGAAGGCGGCGTGGCCGGACGGATCGGTTTACGCGGCTCTATTTCCACATTCGGATCGGCGATCAGCGCCCGCATTTCCTCGTAAAAGCGCGGCATATCTTCATCCGGCAGCGCGCGGATATCGATGTAGGCTTCGGCCTCCGACGGAATCACGTTGAAGGCGAAGCCGGCCTTGAGCATGGTGGGCGCGAGCGTGGTACGGACCATGGCATAGTGCGGCAGCTCGTAGCGTTCGAAGTAGCGGTCGATCTTCGGACCGCGCGCGGCGTCCGCAACGTGCCGGTAGCGATCGGCATCGCCGGGCGGGCTGATGGAAGCCAGGCGCTCGAAATAGGCGCGGGTGGTGTCATTCAGCCGCATGGGCGTGCGCCACTCGCCCAGCTTGGCGACGGCGGCGGCCAGGCGCAACACGGCGTTGTCCGGCGAGGGCCGCGAGGCGTGGCCGGCCGGTCCGCGGGCGATCAGACGGACGCCGCGGGGCACTTTCTCCGCGGTAGCGATGGCCACGTAGCGCACGTTGCCGCCCTGCGCCACGGTGGATCCTCCCTCGGCCAGCGCGTACTCGGCGGCGATCGCGTCCCAATGGCGGCTCACCAGGAAATCGATGCCCAAATCGGGTGTGCCTTCCTCGCCGGCTTCGGCCACGAAGATCACGTCGCGATTGAGTTTGATGTGTGCGCGCTGGAGCAGCAACATCACCATGAGGCCCGCCGTCACGATTTCCTTGTCGTCCACTGCGCCGCGGGCATAGATGAAGCCGTTCTTGCGGGCTGCGCCGAATGGGTCGACCGACCATTTGGACCGCTGCGCGGCGACCACGTCGGTATGTCCCAGGATGGCGATGGGCCGCGCGGAGCCGTTGCCCTGGATGCGCGCGACCAGGTTGGCGCGGGCGGGATCGAGGGCCAGCAGTCGCACGGGGATGCCTTCGCGCTGCAAGACGCCGGCGAGGTAGTTGGCGGCCTCGGTCTCGTTGCCCGGGGGATTGGAGGTGTCGATGCGGAGGAGGGCGGTGAAGTGGCGGAGAGTTTCGGCGTTCAGTTTGCGGCTGTGGAGGGGGTTGGGCTGGGCGGCCAAAGTTAGCGGGACGAGAAGAAGCGCTAGAGCGCAGCGGGGCCAGGGGCCCCGCGCAGGCTGAGAGCCTGCCCCACTAAAGCGGAATGTTGCCATGCTTTTTACGAGGCGTGGTGTCCACCTTGTTCTCCAACATGCGGAACGCGCGGATTACGCGCGGACGGGTTTCGCGCGGCTCGATCACATCGTCGATGAAGCCGCGCTCGGCGGCAATGAATGGGTTGGCAAAGCGCTCGCGGAACTCTTCGGTCTTCTGCGCGCGCACGGCGTCGCGGTCGGCGGCCGCGGACAACTCGCGCCGGTAGACGATGTTCACCGCGCCCTCCGGCCCCATGACGGCGATTTCGGCGCTGGGCCACGCCAGGTTCACATCCGTGCGAATGTGTTTCGATCCCATCACGCAATAAGCGCCGCCGTAAGCCTTGCGCGTAATCACGGTGACTTTGGGCACGGTGGCCTCGGCGTAGGCGTAGAGCAGCTTGGCGCCATGGCGGATGATGCCGCCGAACTCCTGTGCGGTGCCCGGAAGGAAGCCGGGAACATCCTCGAAGGTCAGAATCGGAATGTTGAACGCGTCGCAGAAGCGCACGAAACGCGCGCCCTTCACCGACGAGTTGATATCCAGGCAGCCGGCCAGATAGGCGGGCTGATTGGCGACGATGCCCACGGAACGCCCGTCCAGCCGCGCGAAGCCCACCACGATGTTGCGGGCGAAGTGCTCATGGACTTCGAAGAATTCGCCGTCATCGACCACGCGATGAATGACATCGGTGATGTCGTAGGGCTGGTTGGATTCGGCCGGCACCAGCGTGTCGAGCGCCGGGTCCATGCGTCCGGCGGGGTCCGTGGTGGGACGGCGCGGCGGATCGTCGCGATTGTTTTGCGGCAGGTAGCCGAGCAGCTCGCGGATCATGCGCAGGCACTCGCCATCGTTGGGCGCGATGAAATGGCCGACGCCGCTGACGGAGTTGTGGGTCATGGAGCCGCCCAGGCGCTCCTTGGTGACGTCCTCGTGGGTGACCGTCTTGATGACGTCGGGGCCGGTGACGAACATGTAGCTGGTGGAATCCACCATGAAGACGAAATCGGTGATGGCGGGCGAGTAGACGGCGCCGCCGGCGCACGGCCCCATGATGGCGGAGATCTGCGGCACGACGCCCGAGGCCAGCGTGTTGCGCAGGAAGATATCGGCGTAGCCGCCCAGGGACAGCACACCCTCTTGGATGCGTGCGCCGCCGGAATCGTTGAGACCGACGACGGGCGCGCCGTTCTTCATGGCATGGTCCATGATCTTGCAGATTTTCTGGGCGTTGGATTCCGAGAGCGAGCCGCCGAAGACGGTGAAGTCCTGCGCGAAGACGTAGACCAGGCGGGCGTTGATGTAGCCGTAGCCGGTGACGAAGCCGTCGCCGGGGACGATCTCCTTATCCATGCCGAAGTCGCGGCCGCGATGGGTGACGAGCTTGTCGAGCTCTTCGAAGGTGCCTTCGTCGAGGAGCAGTTCGATGCGCTCGCGGGCGGAGAGCTTGCCCTCCTGGTGCTGGCGGTTGCGGCGGTCGTCGCCGCCGCCTTGCTCGGCCGCGGCATGGCGGCGGTGGAGCTCCTCAAGTCGGTCCATGCTAATGATTGTAGCTGGGCGAGCGTTGATCGCCGGTGGCCGAGCGTTGCTCGCCGTGGCTGGTGGTTGGTGGCTGGTGGCTGGTGGTTGTGCGCGCTTGGGCTTTTTTGGGCGTTTTTGTGCATTGGGGGGGAGTGGTGGAAAATGGCTTTTTCGTACGAACGAAGCCAATAAGTGCTTTTGAATCAGTTGATTTGCAAAACAGCGAACCCAATTTGGCGGCGGCGCGGTGCGGTATTGGGTGGGGCTAGGGTTCGGTTTTTGGCGCGCGCAATGGCGGTGGGGCGGGGTGTGGCGGGGTGCGGGGATGGAGGTGGCCGGGTTGGGTTCGGCTTGGGTTGGTGCGGGGATGTGCATAAACCTCATGCCGGATTGAGGCAGAGCGCCGGTTGGCGAGTTCGGTTGGACCTTCCTTAACCGAGATATAGCACGCGCGCGTTGGGGGTTCAGTCTACCGGTTGCCCTTGGGCGTTTGTTTTCATGGGGCTCCGGGTGTGCCGCGGCGTGTGACCGCCGGTTCGCTGGTTTGATCGGGGCCAGTGGCGCCACCGGCAATCCGAAGCGGGCGAAGCAGGGCGGACGGTTGCCGGGGTGCATCGCATGGATTCTAGCGCGTCCGGCTGCGCTTGCTCGATACATACGCTGTATGTATATTAGTATTGATGGCGAACGCAGTCGGGTTCGATTGGGACCAGGCGAATACCGAGCACATCGCCAGCCACCGCGCGACTCCCGAAGAGGTCGAGCAGGTGTTCGCCAACGATGAGGTGGGCATTGACTAACGATGTCATCGGAGGCGAAGAGCGCTGGACCGTCATTGGCCAGACGGACGAGGCGCGCGTGCTCGTCGTTGTTTTCACGATGCGCGACGATCTGGTTCGTACGGTGACGGCTTACGAGGCGAGCGGACGAATGCGAATGGAGTATTTCGCGACGAAAGGACAATGACAATGCCGCCCAAGGCAGATCGGCCCAAGGTGCCGAAATTCCTCACTGAAGCGGAAGAGGCGAAGTGGTGGGACGACCACAAGGACATGGTCGAGCGAAACCTGATCCAAGCTATGCGGGATGGCACGGCGGTCCGAGGCACGGCGCTGCGCCTGGCGAGGGAGGCGCGCGTTTCAAGAAACGTCACCATCCGCATGGCGGAGGCGGACCTGGATCTCGCGCGCAAACAGGCGGAAGCGAAGGGACTACCGTACCAGACCTACATCAAGTCCCTGCTGCATGAAGCACTGGTGAAACGGCAGGGCCGGGCAGGCAAGTTAGAGGCGTAGCGCTCGCGGCTCGGAAATGGGGGTTGGAGCATGCCGCGATTTATCCAGCGGCCAGCTAGATTGCGTTTTCCATCTGTGTAAGCGTTGCACGCGAGGCACGGCGGGCGGTTGCCAAGATGCATCGGAATGAGGCATCCTGATGATATATGCCTCACACCGACACAACAACCAAGCGCGGCCGGCGCGACGAACAGAAGCCGAGGAATCGTCCGAGCAAGGTCGAATCGCGGTATACCGTCGGACTGGCTCCCAGTCTTGCCAATCAAGTGGCGCGGTACGCCAAGACTGTCGATACGAGCATGAGCAAGGCAATCGCGGCGCTCGTTCGCATCGGTCTGGAAGGCCAGGAGGATCGCAAGCGGGATTTCTTCAGAAGATTGAAGGCGAATCTTGCGGACGACGATCCGGGGCAGCAGGACCGGTTGGTCGATGAATTTCGAACACTGATACTCGGCCGTTGAAGCATGCCCAAGATTCAGTGGGAACGGCTGCCAAGGGAGAAGTGGTCCCACTTGCGCGATCGCGCAAAAGAGCGGCAGATCTCCGAAGAAGATCTCTTCGAATTGGCTGAGTGGAAGATGCAAGATCCCGACGTGCCGGACGGCGACTCGTACAAGGATTTCGGGACGTTCAAGCTGTCTCGCACCGGCAAGTTTCCGAACACGTTCCTGTTGGCCGGACAGGCGGCGCGGGGCAAGCGGTTGTGAGGGCTGCCTGCACCTGACCTGACTGGACGGACTTGCCAGCACGGTAAAACAGCACGTGTCCTGGGCTCGGTCCGTTGGCCGTTTTTGATGTGATCGCGAGTGGCCGGTTCTGGAGGTGATCACCGAGGGTCATGTCGTGTACGGTAAAGTGCGGCAGGTCGGAGCCGATGTTCTCAAGGAACCACCTCATATTGGCGCGCAGGGACTCAAATGCTTGTCGACGGATCGCGCGCTCGCGCACCCACCGGTCGTTTGGCGCTTCGCCCAGCGTCCGATTCCATAAGGAGGTATCTTGGTAGCCCATTCGACTCCGTACACTACCATACTAAATGCACTAATGCAGAAGGCATTTGCTGGCGCGCCGTCGCGCGAGTCGAGCGGTTAAGACGGCTGGTTGACTGCCGCGCCGAGACTTACTGCTCTTGTTGTTCTTCCTGACGTTCCAGAAAGTCCGCCGCCCGCATAATCGGGGCACCGGCGAAGCTTCCCAACCGAAGCAGATCTTTGTCGGCGGAGACGATGAAATCCGCCGCGGCCTCCAGGGCGCATTCGAGGATGCGATTGTCGGGTTCGTCCTCCTTCACGACATCCAAGGTTAGTTTCGGTGTGACGAGGGTGGCAAATCCCAGAATCTGCCGTCTGGCGTCGTGAAGCCTGTAGCCGTCCCACTGGAACTTGTCTCGCAGAACCCGTATCACTTCTCCAATGATCGGCTCCGATACGGCGATCTCAATGTCGCCGTCGACCGCCATGTGCAGGAGCCGCATGCCGCCGAACTGAAACGCCGACACGTAAACGTCGGTATCGAGCGTAACCCTGGCCCTAGCGGCCACGATTTTCACGCCGGGATTCTGCGATCAAGCGGGGGACGTCGGCCTCCGTATAGCCCAGCCGGCTCGACTGCTGTCGCCCATACTGGCCGAGTTCTTCCAGGTTGCGGTGTGCAAGATATCGCCGCAGGGCTTCCGCAGCGAGTTCATCGGTGGTTTTCCCGTCCGCGCTGGCGGCTTCACTCACCGCGCTCATCAGGTCGTCCGGGATATGCAGGTTGTTCTGTGTTGCCATGATGCTCTATTTCTCAGCGTACCGCATGAGGTGCTGGGTTAGGAGCCCGCCGGCTCGACGGCTCGACGATGTGACGCCAGGTTCCAGCGGCTCGCAAGAACGGGTGAAAGGTGCGGGATCTGCACCTGAAGCATGGTAGGGGACGCAGGCTAAGGACTTTCAAGAATCCAATGATTCAAGTCGAACGTCTGCGCTTTGAGCCGGCTGATGCTTGCCTCCCGGAGACAAGCTGGCCCTGGAAGCCTCCGGTTGCGATCGATGTGGGCCACGAGACGCATGTTGCGCAGGAAGATATCGGCGTAGCCGCCCAGCGACAGCACACCCTCATGAATGCGCCATGGCCTTGGGCCACAGTGGGGTATGAGAGGGCGCGTTACGCGCGCTGGAGCAGCCCCCTCACTGCTGCGGACGCTTGGCCTGTTCCATCGCAATCTGATTGATGTGCGCGAGCGCCTTGGCCCCCGACGCCCCCTCGATGGCCTTCACCGCGATATCCTGCACCTGCTGCTTGGCTTCCTCCATCTGCTTCTGCAGCGCCTCGACCTGTGCCGCCTGCCGCGCGATGGTGTCTTCCAGCGTCTTCACCTGCAGGCTCGACAGCCGGTTCTCCGTGTCGGCCTCCTTCTTCAAAAGCAGGATCTCCTGCGCGAATTTCTGCTCCGCCGCCTTGGCCGCCAGCACTGCCGCCTTCTCGGATTCCGTCTTCACGGTCTCGGGGAAATCCTGCGCCTCCTTGCGCAGCCGCAGCAATTCCTGCTCCTGCTCCTTCAAGGCGGTCTCGCGCTGCTGCCAGCTCTTTTCGAGGGTCTCCTGCCGCTCCTTGTTCTTCTTCTCCTGCAGCCGCTGATCCTCTTCGTATTTGTCCTGCGCCTTCTTGCGCTCCAGGTTCTTCTTGTATTCGTACTCCTCGATTTCCCGCGCGCGCGCCTTCTTGAGGTTCTCCTCCTGCTCCTTGCGCTCGCGCTCGCCATCGCGGGATTCCTCTTCCCAGGCCGCACGCCGCTCCGCGATCTCGGCCTCCAGCCGCTCGTTCTCGCGGGCGTGATCCTGCACCATCTGGTCGAGCGCCGTGGCGGCCACATCGATCTTGTGCAAGCGCTCCAGCTCGGCGCGCTCCAGGTTGACGGCCTCGCGCACCGCGGAAAGCCGTTCGACTTCTTCCACCAGCTTCCCGGAGACGTCCGCCAGCGCCTTGGAAATCTCCAGACCCAGGCCGGCGATCCGCTGCACCACAACTTCCACGGTGGTGCCCGCGACGGCTTGGCGGACCTCGGCCGCGCGCAGGCGGGCGGCCTCCTCGGCCTTGGCATCGGCCGACTCGCGGGCGGCCTCCGTCTCCTGCCGGATGCCGGCGAATTCTTCCTGTATCTCGGTCTTGGCGCGCTTGGCGCGCACAGGGGGTTTGGTTGGTCTAGGCATTTTCGCGATCAGCATAACAGATCTACAGGCGCAGCGGGGGAACGATCCGTTTTATCGGCGTTCATGAACGCAGATAGAAACGAGCCATACGGAAGTTGGCCTTACGGTGACGATGGTGTACCGGCCGCCCCGCCCCAATCCTCCGACTTTCTGTTATGGTAGCGGCATGCGATTACCCATCGTAGTGCTGTGCCTGCCGGCGCTCGGCTGGGCACAGCCCGCAGACGTGCGCACCGAAACACTGCAAAACGGGATGAAGATCCTGGTTCAGGAAGACCACAATATCCCCAACGTGGCCATGTACTTCTTCTTCCGTATCGGATCGCGCAACGAACATCCCGGCACCACCGGTCTCTCGCATTTCTTCGAGCACATGATGTTCAACGGCGCCAAGAAATACGGCCCGAAACAGTTCGATATCCAAATGGAGAAGAACGGCGGCAACAACAACGCCTACACCACCGAAGACACCACTGTCTATACCGACTGGTTTCCGCGGCCGGCGCTGGAACTCATGATGGATATGGAAGCGGACCGCATCCGCGACCTGAGCTTCGATCCGAAGATGGTGGAATCCGAGCGCGGCGTGGTCTACTCCGAACGGCGGCTCTCGGTGGATAACAGCAACTTCGGCGTGCTATTCGAGCAGCTCGGCGCGGCCGCGTTTGTGGCGCATCCTTATCACTGGCCGGTGATCGGCTGGCCGTCGGACATCGAATCGTGGACCATGGACGATCTGAAGACGCATTTCCGCATGGGATACGCGCCGAACAATTGCGTGGCGGTGGTGGTGGGAGATGTTTCGAACGCGGAAGTCATGGGATTGGCGAAGAAGTATCTGGAGCCGATTCCACGTCAGGAACCACCGCCTCCGGTGCGTACGAAGGAGCCGGAGCAGCTCGGAGAGAAGCGCGTGGTGGTGCGGAAGCGAGCACAGTTGCCCATCGAGCTGGTGGCGTATCATGTGCCTGAAACCAAGAACGCGGACGATGCGCCGCTGGACGTGCTTGAGACGCTGTTGGTTCACGGGCAAAGCTCGCGCTTGTACAACCGGCTGGTGGACAAGGAGCAGCTTGTACTGAACGTGAATGCATTCCGCCAAAATGCGCTCGATCCGGGGCTGCTGATTTTCAGCCTGTCGTCGCGTAGCGGGGTCGAGCCGGCGCGCGCGGAGAAGGCGCTATTTGAGGAGCTGGATCGCCTGCGCAACGAGCCTGTGTCCGAACAAGAGATGCGCAAGGCCAAGAATCAGTTGCTGGCGGATCATTACCGGCAACTGAAGACCATCGCGGGAAGGGCGAACCTACTGGGCGTTTATGAAGTGTATTACGGGGACTACCGGAAACTGTTTACCGTCGAGCAAACGCTGGAAGCGGTGACTGCGGCCGATGTCCAGCGCGTGGCGCGGCAATATCTGGTGGAGAAGAACCGCACCATCGCGACGCTGATTCCGGAATCCCCGGCAGCCGAAGGGAGCCGCTAATGACTGCGCGACTGAGTCTCGGATTGATGGTGGCGGCGGCTGGCCTGCTGGGCCAAGTGAGCCAAGTCAAGCTGCCTCCTTATTCGCGGCAAGTGCTGCCGAACGGAGTGGTGGTCGATTTGATGGCGCGGCCGGGCGTGCCGCTGGTGGGCTTTCGAATTCTGGTGAAGGGCGGGGGAGAATCGGATCCGGCGGACCGCGCGGGTCTGGCGAGCGTGACGGCCCAGCTTCTGCGGAAAGGGACCAGCAAGCGGAGCGCGGACCAGTTCTCCGAGGAGCTGGATTTTCTGGGCGGCACGTTTCAGGCAGGCGAGGGCTTTGGGATCTCTTCCGCCACGACGATCTCGGCTGAGTTTCTGAAGAAGGATTTCGATCGCGGTCTGGATCTGCTGACCGATGCCGTCTTGCGGCCCACGTTTCCCGAGGCTGAGGTGCGCAAGCTGGTGGCGCAGCGTGTGGACGCGGCGAAATCGCTGAAGGACAATCCGCAGGGCGCGATCGGATCTTACTTTCAGTCGTTCTTCTTCGGCGCGAGACATCCTTACGGCCACCCGCCGGACGAGATCACGCTGGCGCGCATTGGGCGGCAGGACGTCGTGGGCTATCACCAGAGCGTGTATTGCGGCCGGAACATGGTGGTGATTGTGACCGGCGATTTCGACCCGGCGGTGGCTGGGCCGAAGATTGCGGAGGCCTTCGGCGGAGCCGCGGCGGGCACGGCGTTCGCATGGCCCGCGGCGGCGCCGTTTCGCTCCGGTGGGGAACTGCTGCTGGTGGACAAGCCGGACGCCACGCAAACTTATTTCTATATCGGACAGCCGGGCGTCGACCGGAAAAACCCGGACCGGGTTACCCTCCAGCTTGTCAACACCCTGTTCGGCGGCCGGTTCACTTCCATGCTGAACGAGGAGTTGCGGGTGAACTCCGGGCTGACGTATGGCGCGAACTGCCAGGTGCAGGAGCCGCGCCTCCGGGGAAGCATCGTGATTACCACGTTCACCAAGACGGAGACAACCGCGAAGGCCATCGACATGGCGCTCGACGTGTTGAAGCGGCTCGGCGAAAAGGGCATCACCGCGGAGCAGTTCGCTTCGGTGAAGGCGTATGTGGAGGGCACTTATCCGCCAGCGCGGCTGCAGACGGCGGATCAACTCGCGGTAATTCTGGGCGATCTGGAGTTATATGGGCTGGGCCGCGACGAAGTGGACGATCTCTTCGCGCGTATCGACGCGGTGACCCTGGAGCAGGCCAACGCGGCCGCGCGTAAGTACTACAAGCCGGACAATCTGACCTTTGTGCTGCTGGGCAATGCGGCGAAGATCCGGGAGGCTGCGGGTAAGTATGCGCCGAAAGTGGTAGAGGCGGCGGTAAGTAAGCCGGGGTTTGGAAGGGAGTAGCCAGGATGCGCAGTCCCTGCTCCGGATCGCTGCGCTGACAGTGGGTACGATAGAGGCGGAGTTTAACCGCCAAGCCGTGCTTGACCGTCTCTTATATAATGGAACGGCGATGCGAAAAAGAAGGAACAAGCGGACCCATCGCCAGAGATGGTCAGCCGGGTCTTTTCGATGATGGGAAGGAAGGGCGGTCCGGCTCGAGCCCAAACCCTCACAGCCAAGCGGCGCAAGGAGATCGCGCAGAAGGCGGCGAGGACGCGATGGGGAAAGAAGGAAGGTTAACCGATGGACGAAGAACTGAAGAAATACCTGGAGGGCATGAAAGCGGAGCTGCTGGAGGCCATGCGGGACATGCAGACGGAACTGCTGCGCGGCTTCGCGGCCCACTCAGGCGGCATCACTTTGCGGGTGCGCAAGGTGGAAGCGGATCAGTCGAACCTGGACGCCGCGCTATCGGGCCGGGTGGAAATTCTTGAAAAGCGCCTGGGAGAAATCGAGCAGCGGCTTGGCGGCGCGTGATTCTGCCGATAAGAAAGACAGAAAGGCGGAAATGTGTGGGCCGTAAATCCGGCGTCGTTGCCGTAAGGCGTCGCTGGCGCCAAGACCGTGTTCCTGAGGAACGACACCACGGACTACAAGACGTTCGACTACCTGCGCGACAAGCTGGCGGACCTGGATAGGTGGGCCTTCGCCACGAAGGCGCAGTAAGCCGACATCGTGCTGGTGTTCGCCATTAAGAGCGAAACCCCCGGTACCATGACCAGCAAGCACGGAGGGGCCATGCCCATTGCAGGAGGCGCCTACGGAAGCTCGTCGACGGTCAATACCGTTTACGTTCGCTCTGAGTTGGTTTTTGTCTGTCCACAGGATCGCTGGAACACTCCGCAGCGGGCCGCAAACAACCTGATGAAGCAGTTTCAGGAGCGCTTCCCGAAACGGAGCCGATGAGAGAGCGCAAGATCATTCGCACGGAAAATGGTTTCGCTTATATCGAAGTCCCTTCCACCGGTCGCGTGCCTTGGCTCCGCAGCGTCCCCTGGCAGGCCTGGGTCGGCATCGCCTAATCGGCACCGGTCGCTTCGGTGGCCCAAAGTCAGCACTCCGCCGACAGGTTCTTCCGTATAATCCACGTGGTCATGCAACGTTGATTCTGCACGATGGTGGTCTTCAACGGATCGGCCAATTGCCCACCCAGCTCCGCTGTGCAGCGTAGCAAAAGCTCCTCGTCAACCAGGTAACGCTGCGAGCCGTCGGGCAAAAGGAAGCGGCGTCCCGCTATGCGCTGGACTTGCCGTTCCATTCCAATAGAAGATGCCAGCCGGCAGAAAAGCAGGCCGCCCGGTTTCAATACGCGCCATGTCGCGCGCAGCATCGCTTCAAAATGATCGTCACACCGCGCAAAGTGGAGCACGGCGCTACTGAGCACGAGGTCGGCGAACGCGTCCGGAAAGGACATTGCTTCGATGGCTTCCACCCGAAAGTTGTTCGCAGGGAGAGCCGGTGCGAGGGATGCGGCGAGGCGGCGCGTGTGCTCAACCGCTTGCGGATCCGTATCCACGCCGAATACGTCGTACCCCTGCATGAGAAAGTGGACCAGGTTGCGGCCAGATCCGCAGCCCGCATCGAGCACGCGCATCCCGGGCCTGATCCGGCCTCGAAGCAGTTGGTCGAAAAGGTAGATGTCGATCTGGCCGAATTGCTCTTGAAGATTGGGCATGGATTCTATCCGATTATATTCGGCAGCACCGGCCGTATAGGCTGTCGAGTTAAGATCAATACTGTTCACTTAATGATGTTTCGGTGGGGCAGACGATCGTTTTATGTCGTCTGCCAAGTGGTCCCCGAAGACGGCAGACCACAAAGTGCGATGGTCTGCCCCACCAAAGTGAACAGCATTGGAGTTAATTTAAGATCGGTGATGGGTTTCCCGAAAGGAGATGCTAATGTTCCGTCTTCTGATCATCGCGTGCTTAAGCGTCTTGATGACTGGCTTAGATCCAGCAATGGCCCAAGCTCCGGCCGCGTCCGCACGCCCGGCGCGCCCGACACCGCCGGCCCGCGATCCCGGCACGCCCGGTTATGTCACGGCGAAGGTCTTACCGGACGGCGCCAACGCTCCAGCAGACTCCGACGGAAACTTCATCCTCGGCCCCACGCACAACCCCGTTCCGGAGATGACCGCACAGGAAGGCGTACCGCAGGGAGCGGTCTTCACCTTTACCCTGGAGTCGTCCGACAGCAAGATCTATCCCGGCATCGCGCGCGAAGCCAACACCTTTGGCAACCCAGACGCCACCGACCCCGCCAAGCTGCTGGTCACCACCAGCCACCCAGCTCCCTACACCCGCCGAGTGGCTGTGTATGTCCCTAAGCAATACGTCTCCGGCACGGCCGCGCCGTTCATCGTCGGGGCGGACGGACCTGACCTGGCGTTGTTCACGGCCCTGGATAATCTAATTGCCCAGCACCGCGTGCCGGTGATGATTGCCATCTCCATAGGCAACGGCAGCGGCGACGCCCAGGGAAGCGAACGCGGCTTGGAATACGACACCATGTCAGGCCTGTACGCGGAGTTCGTCGAGAAAGAAGTGCTGCCTCTCGTGGAAAAGCAATCCAACGTGAAACTGACCAAAGATCCCGAGGGCCGGGCGACCATGGGCGGCAGCTCCGGCGGTTCGTGCGCTTTGATCATGGCGTGGTATCACCCAGAGCTTTATCACCGCGTTCTCACCTACTCAGGCACTTACGTGAACCAGCAGTGGCCATCGAACCCCCAGACCCCGCACGGCGCATGGGAATTCCATGAACACCTGATCCCCAACACCCCGGCCAAGCCTCTGCGCATCTGGATGGAAGTCGGCGACCGAGACCTGCTCAATCCGAATGTCATGCGCGACAACATGCACGACTGGGTTGCCGCCAACGAGGACATGGCCAAAGCGCTGGCCGCCAAGGGCTATCGTTATCAGTTTGTATTTGCGCGAAACGCCGGGCACACCGACCGCGCCGTAAAGCTACAAACCCTGCCCGAGGCTCTGGAATATTTGTGGCAGGGGTATCCTGTCGGGGGGCCGAGGAACTGAGTTGAGCATTGGGTTGCCGCAGCGCACGAGTGGAACAGCGACAGCAACTCAGCCCTTGTGGGGCGGGCATTCTGCCCGCAGCCGGCTTTCAGCCGGCCCGAGCCGCCTAAAAAGGCGGCTGCGGCCAAGATTGGCCGCCCCACATCAGCCTCAATAGGCAGGGTTCAGTCTGCTGTACGATGAAGGATTGATCCGTCAAACGAATCCCTATGGAAACTGCACTGGAGAATCTCGAGCCCAAGTCCCTGTGGCGTCACTTCGCGGCTCTCTCGGCCATACCCCGCGCTTCCACCAAAGAGGCCGCGGCACGCGACTACGTTCTGGCGCAGGCCGCGCGCCTGGGTCTTGACCCAATCCAGGACGGCGCCGGAAACGTCGTGATCCGCAAACCGGCCGCCCCCGGACGTGAGGGAGCGATTCCGGCGGCCCTGCAAGGCCATCTGGACATGGTCTGCGAAAAGAATGAGGGCACGACCCACGACTTCGACACCGATCCCATTCGGCTGATCCGGGATGGCGACTGGTTGAAGGCCGACGGTACCACGCTGGGCGCCGACAACGGCGTCGGGGTCGCCGCGGCCCTGGCCGTGATGGAGAGTGAGGACATAGCCCACGGTTCGTTGGAGTTCGTCTTCACCATCGACGAGGAAAGCGGCCTGACCGGCGCGTCGGAATTTCCCAACGGACTGCTCAAGTCCCAGTACTTCCTGAATCTCGACGGTGAGGAGGAAGGCACGCTTTGTATCGGCTGCGCAGGCGGACTCAACACCGTTGCCCGCCGCAAGGTGGAACGCCGGCCCGCCGCCGCAGGGGAAGGTTGGCGCGTGAGAGTCTCCGGCCTGCAAGGCGGCCACTCCGGCCTCGACATCGACAGAGGCCGCGGCAACGCCGTGCGCATCCTGGGCGGCGTGCTGCAGAGCCTGATGGACAGCCTGCCCGTGGCTGTTGCCGAGATGCAGGGCGGCAGCAAGCGCAACGCCATTCCGCGCGAAGCTTCCGCGACGGTGGTGCTCGACGGCGCTCGCGAGCGGGAACTCAGATCGCTCGTCGCCACGGCCGAAGCCCAGATCCGATCGGAATTCGGCGCCTTCGATCCCGGTCTGAAGATTGCGGTCGAACCCGTGACGCGCCCGCAGCAAGTCCTGGCCGATGCGGACGCCCGTCTGGTAGCCGGACTGCTGGCCAGCTTGCACCATGGCGTTCTGGCGATGAGTCCGGACGTGGCGGGCCTGGTCCAGACATCCACGAACCTGGCCACGGTATCGGCGAGAGCCGGTGAAGTGGAGATCGAGACCAGCCAGCGCAGCGCCATCGAGAGCAGCAAGCTGGCCGCCGGACGCATGGTATCTACAATATTCCGGCTGGCAGGTTTTGAAGTGGAGCATGCCGGCGGCTACCCAGGGTGGAAACCCGAGCCAACCAGCGACATCGTGCGCAAGTCGCAGGCAGCGCATCTGGAGATCCTGGGCAAGACTCCCGAACTGGTGGCCATGCACGCCGGCCTGGAGTGTGGCGTCATCGGCGAGAAGCATGCGGGCATGCAGATGATCTCGTTTGGGCCGCACATCGTGGACGTGCATAGTCCCAGCGAGCGGCTGAAGATCTCATCGGTGGAGCCGTTTTGGAATTTCCTGAAAGGGCTGCTGGAGCGGCTCTGAGTCAGAAGACAGAAGTCAGAAGACAGAAGTCAGAAGTCAGAAGTCAGAAGTCAGAAGTCAGAAGTCAGAAGTCAGAAGTCAGAAGTCAGAAGTCAGAATGATCCGGGCACACCATCTTCTGTCTTCTGTATTCTGTCTTCTGACTTCTCTACAGATGCCTCAGGGCGTCCACAAGACCACGGAGGTGCCCAGCGGCGCAAGGTCGAAGTGCGCTACGCCCTCGGCGCGACGGGGCGCATCGCCCCAAAGTGAAGCAGGCATCAGGCCGCCCGGAGGCCGCACCGAGCAGGTCGTGTTGCGGGCCGCGCCGTTGGTCAGCACGGAGAGATAAGAATCGCCGTTGCGCAACAGGCGCAGAAGGCAATCGCCGCTGTCGGGGACCAGCGGGAACGAAGGCGCGGGCGGCATCGCCTCTTTGAGGAGCCCGGCGAGCGGAGCCGCGTCGCCAAACCACGCCCCCTGCCCGACCAGCGCCGGGAGCCACAGGACGCGGCCGCCGTTGTCGAGCCGGCGATCGGTCGCCAGGCTCTCGCCACCGCGCTGAGCGACGACGCGAGCCGTGCGATTGGCGACACTCGACAACCATAGCCGCGCGGGCAGCGCCGGACGGCCATCGCCCATCGGCAGTTCTACGGAATCGGCGACGAAGTGCACCTCTTTCCAAGCCGCGCCGGTGACGCGCTGCAGAGGAAAGCCCGCCAGCGGCCACGCCTTGGCATGCGGATCGTAAAAGCCGGTCAGGCCGGTGATCAGCAGCGTGTTGCCGTTGGCGACGAAGCTCTCCAATTGGCGGACCTGGACCTCGGTGATCGCGCGCACGTCGGGCAAAATCGCCATGCGGGGCAGGCTGCCGCGAGAGGTCCAATCGTAGTCGTCGAAGTGCTTGACGCGCGGCGGAATACCCAGGCGCGCCACCGCGGAGTAGCAGCCCAGCGCTTCCAGCACGTGCGCATTGGCGCCGCGGCCCGGGTAATCGGTCATGGCATACTGCTGCTGCAGGGTCATCGTCTCGAGACTGAGGATCACCGTCACTGGCGATTCCACGGGACGGGCATGGTCGAAGAAGCTGGCGTGCTCATCGATGGTCCGTGCGATGCGCGCGGCGGTAGTTAGCCGCATGCTCGGCTGCTGATCGAAGTCGAGCATCGACCACTCCGCGGCCTCGACGCCCTCGCGCCGGGCGTTGAGCAGCCAGAAGATGACGCGCTCGGCGCCTGCGCCGACGCTGGTCCAGACCCACTGTGCGATGTCGGCGGGCGTGGGGTCCATGGGCCGCACGGCGCTATAGATATTGTTGCCGCCCTGCAACTCGGTCACCCAAAATGGCTTGGGCTCGACCGAGCCGGCGACGAGGTCGTTCACATAGGAGACGCCCAGCGCGAAGCGTTCGCGCGGGAGCAGGCCGAAGTGCCAGCCGGGATGGATCGAGCAGCCTAGCGAGTCGAGAAAGCTTCGCCACTGCGGCAGATCGTCGGAGATGCCGGCGAGATTGCCGACCAGCGCATGGGGATTGACGTGCAAAGGATGCGCCGGATCGTGGCGGTGCACCACCGAGGCGAGCCAGGCGAGGCCGGCGGTCTGGTAGCCGCGCCAATAGGACGCCCAGTCGATCGCGCTATTGGCATTCCAGCCATTGCCGCGCGCGGCCGGCGCCGCTTCGGTAAATTGGGTCAGGGCGCTGCCCCAACTCCGGTTCAACGCGGCGACGCTGCCGTAACGCTGTTCAAGCCACCGAGGGTAGCCCTCGACCGCGAGCGGTTGGGGGGCGGGAGCCTGGCCTGGCTCGTTTACCAGTAGCCACGTGTCGAGCGCGGAGCTCTGCTTGTAACGTTCGACAATCTTCGCGATGTAGATCTCGGCCGCCTTGCGGTTTTCGGCCGTCCCGACGATACCGCCGCCCTGCGTGCCGTCGCCGCGCCGGAACGGCGGTGGACCGCTGGGCGTCAGGGTCGCGACGATCTTTACGCGATGCTTCTCCGCGGCACGAAAGGCGGTGTCGTAGAGAGTATAGTCCCACACGTCCGGCGCCGTTTCCAGGTAGCTCCACATCACGAAGAGTCGCGCCACGGGCATGTGCGAATCGGCGAGGCGCTGGAACCAGCCGTCGATCTCGGCCGCGGTCTGGCCGGGTTCAATCCACACTTGCGCGCCCAGCAGCGGATGCTCGCGCGCCTGCGTGAGGGTGGCAGGAAAGAAGAAGAATACAAGGACGGGAAGGAAACGATATGGCTTCATGGAGGATTGGCCCCCAACATCTTCTCACGATGCACCCGCTGGAGCCAGGCACTCGCGTTAGTTACTCCCATACTACGCGCGTCATCGAAAAGGGTGCGACCGCAATAACGCTGCCGGCGTTTCCAATATTAATTCTGGCAGGCAGTGTGGCCGTATCGGAGAGGTCGGGCATGGAGATGAATTCGACTTTGGATGGCCGTCTGTTGGGCATCAATGTGGCCGGATCAAACGAGAACGTGTCGCCGGACGCGTTTTCCAGGATCAGCGTAGTCCGTGTTCCCGATTGGAAAAGCCCTCCTTCCACAGGAAGGTAGGATTCATCCTGCGCGCCTCCGCCCGCCACCGGCCGGGCGCCGGCCTGGACAACCCGCTGAAAGGAGCCTCCGGCGTTTGCAGCTTCGTTCAGCCAGCGCAGTGCGGCGGCGGTGGGCACGGGGGCATAGCTACCCCGCCCATCCGCAACAAACGTCGCATGCTGCCGTTCGGCGAAGCCGACGCTAAAAAAAAGCGAGGCAGTGACCGAAGGATGGCGTAGATGGACCAGCGTCATGCGCGTGGTCGCCAGCATTTCCATGGCAGGAGACATAGGTTCATCGACACCCCGTTGGACCACTGGATTGACGCCGCGCGCATTCCATTCGGTGATCCAGATTTGCTTGCCGGGCAGGCGTCGTTCCATGCCTTGAAGGATTCGCTCCGTGCCTTCATCCGCGCGGGCCATCATGGCCTTGAGGCGCGGCAGCGCGTTCTGCGGCGTTGGCGCCGTCGTTCCTGCTTCGGGATTGCCCATCACATCGCGCAAGCGCGGATACAGATGCAGGGTGACGGCATCAAACCAAGGCTCCGGCCGCAGATCCTCATCCCACTGCTTAAGCCGTTGGCCGAAACGGCCGCCACGAATATCGATAGCTCCCGCAGCGGCTTGTACGGCAATCTTGGCATTGGGCGGGAGATACGGCCTGAAGGCGTCCACGTACCCTTTCATGATCCGCATGCTGGTGGGTTCGTCAGGCCAGCGGGCCAGACTGGCCGGATCGTTTCCCATGGCGACCCAATATTCGTTCCCCAATTCGATCCGTTCAGGAACTATGCCGGCATGCGCCAGGCGCTTGAACCATTCCACCTGATCCGCAACTGTCGACGATTCGAAATTCGGCACCAGAACCACCTGCGCTCCAATCTGACGCGAGAAGCCGTCAAACTGTTCCAGCGTGACGCCATGGGGCATTCCCTTCGCGATCCTGGCAGCCGCCTTGCCCCAGAATTGTATGTAAGCGGAACTGTCGGGATGGGTTTGAACTTCAATCAGTCCCGTGCGCCAGTTATAGAAATTGGCGTCCGATCCCCCGGGGAAACGATCCAGCCCTATGGACATCGCTTTCAATGCCGCTGTTTTAGCGGGATCGTCCAGAAGATGCTCATAAAACGCCGTGGTGGAAGCGCCAAGAATCGGAGCATGCAATTGCCGCGGGGTTCCCGCGGATTGGAGCGTCAGAGGGTCTGCACTTGCCGGAAAGCCAGCCACAGCCAGAACGGAATAAACCGCCGCCAGTCGAAACATAAGAGAGATTCTACGCATGAGATTTCGGCTATCCTGCGCCGATACTCTTTGAGTTCCGAAGCAAGCCAAGGCGCAGCAAGCTCTGGGCGGTCGCGACGATGGCATCTTCGTTCGATCGCGGCGCCCAGCCAAGCACGCGTCTGGCCTTCTCATTAGTGGCATTCTTGAACTTACCCAGTTCGGGGACGATTAGCGCGACCGATGAGTCGAACAGGGAGACGAGCCGCACGATCCAGTCGGGCAGTACCCTGGTGGGGACGCGCCGCGCTCGATCGCCCATCCGCGCCTTCAGCACCTGGGCGATTTCCTGTATGGTCACGAAGTCGCCCGCGACCGCCAGGAACCGCTCGCCCCTGGCGGCAGGATTGGTCATGGCGCGCAAGTGCAAGTCCGCTACGTCGCGCACATCGACGATGCCAAACGACAGCCGCGGGCAGCCCGGCATGGCGCCGTCCATCAAACGCTGTACGATCCGGATGGAGGTTGAATAATCCGGCCCGAGCACGGGCCCGAACACACCGACCGGATTGACCACGGAGAGTTCCAAAGCGCCACCCTCGCGGGCGGCGAAATCCCACGCCGCGCGTTCCGCCAGGGTCTTCGATTTCACATAGGCGCCTACCCCGCCGCCGTTCGGGTCGGTCCAACTCTCCTCGGAGAAGGGACGATCCGTATGTTTTTTTGCCGTAACCGATGGCGGCGAAAGAAGAGGTCAGCACCACCCGCTTGACGCCCGCGTCCCGCGCGGCCCGCAGCACCCGCAGCGCGCCTTCGCGCGCCGGGACGATCAGTTCGTCCTCGTGTTTCGGCACGCTCGCAGGGAAGGGCGAAGCGACGTGCAGCACAAAGTCGCAACCGGCGACGGCTCCCGGCCAGCCTGCGTCGGACATGAGATCGGCGGCGGCGAACGAGAGCGCCTCTCCCGGTTCGGCGCCGCCCGCTTGGAGCATTGCGCGTACGCCGGCTTCACGCGTGAGCGAACGCACAGTCGTCCGCACCCGATAGCCGGCGTCCAAGAGCTGCAAGATGCAGTGTGCGCCAATGAATCCCGACCCGCCCGTAACCAGCACCAATTCGCCACTCATGTGCATCGCTTCTCTGGGTAGTGGGTCAGTTTGCAATTGGAGGGCGGGCAATTCTGCCCGCAGCCAGCTTTCAGCCGGCTCTGGCCGCCTAAAAAGGCGGCTGCGGCCAAGATTGGCCGCCCTCCAAGGCGATGCTACGCAAATTGATCCACTACCGTCGCCCTTAGTATCTTACGATAGTTCAGCCCGCAGGACGACTCAAAGATATGTGGGCACCACTTGCATCTCGGGAACGCAGGCACGCGCGGGCAGTTTGGCGACGGCCAGCACCGTCTCCGCCACGTCCTCGGGGCGCAGCGCTTTCGCGAGCGTCTCGGCGGACGGCTTGACGGGACGGCGGTCCAGGATCTCGGTATCGACCAGGCCGGGACAGATCACGCAGGTCCGAATGCCGTTCTCCTTTTCCTCGACGCGGATCGCATGAGCCAGCCCCAGCAGACCGCGTTTGGAAGCCTGGTAGGCTGCGCCGGAAACGTCGGCGAAGAGGCCGGATACCGAGGCAATGTAGATCAAATGACCGGCGCCTCTCGCCCGCATAGCCGGAAGCACCGCCCTGGTAATGTAGTAAGCGGCGTTCAGATTGACCGTCACCACCATGTCCCAAATGTCCGTGGTGAGCCGCTTCATCGAGCGATCCGGGACATTGGTTCCAGCGGCGAACACCAGGACATCGATTTCGCCCAGCCGCTCGCGAGTGCGCTCGGCCAGGTGTTCCATTTGAGATGCGTCCGCGGCATCCGCGGCGAGTGTTTCCAGGGTTCGGCCTTCGCGCGCCAGGGATTCCTGCAATTCCCGCAAGCGCTCCTGGCGCCGTGCGGAGGCCATCACGCGAGCGCCTTCTCGCGCGAACAGCGCGGCCGTTTCGCGGCCGATACCGCTCGAAGCTCCGACCACCAGAACGACTTGGTTTTCGATTGTCACGGGCATATCATTCACTATGACACGCACTATGACACGCGCGCAGTTCCTCCAAAACCAACCATTTCGCATTTCCGGTCGTCTAAAATGATGCAATATGAGCAAACCCCTGTCCCTATTGTTCCTGGTCGCCGCGCTTCTGTCGGCCCAATCCCCCGACGTTACCGGACGATGGTATGCCACCGCCGACTTCTACGGCACGCCGCTCGACTTTCCGATGGATCTCAGCCAGCAGGGAGACAAGCTCACCGGCGCCTTTGACGGAGACAAACTGGAAGGAACTCTTACCGGCAACTCCCTCCACTTTCTGGCCAAAGACGATCACGGTGGTACCGAGGACCTCACCGCCACCGTCCAGTCCGGCACCATCTCCGGAGCTATCGTCTTTGTCGACGGCGATGACAAGGAGCACCCCACAACGCATCAATTCACCGCCACGCTGGTTCCACAGCGTCGCACCGGAACGCCTCAGCGCCACGATTTCACGCCATCCACGTTTCATCGCCAATTCTCGGCCACGAACAAACCCGTGCTCGCCGTCTCCCCCGGTGACAGCATCCACACCACCACCGTCGACGCCGGCGGCACCGACGAAAAGGGTGTCACACGCGTCCTCGGCGGTAACCCTGAAACCGGACCTTTCTACATTGAAACCGCGGCGCCTGGAGACATCCTGGTGGTGCACCTTACGCGCCTGCGTCTCAATCGCGATTGGGCCGTCAGCGATGACGGTATAGTGGACCGCGGCGTGGACAGCGATCTGGCCGTGAAGATGAAGGACGGCTTCAAGAACGTGCGTTGGCATCTCGATCGCGAGCACGGCGTCGCCACCACAGAGAAGCCCGGCGAGCGCCTGGCACGCTACACGGTGCCGCTCCGGCCCATGTTGGGATGCGTAGCGGTTGCGCCCCGCTCCACCCAAGCGCCTCCCGGTACCGGCGATTCCGGCCGCTGGGGCGGCAACATGGACTTCAATGAGATCGTCGAGGGTGCCACCGTCTATCTGCCCGTGAATGTCCCCGGCGCTCTCCTATATATCGGCGATGGCCACGCGGCGCAAGGCGACGGCGAGCTCAACGGCAACGCGCTGGAAACTTCCATGGATGTCGAGTTCACCGTGGACGTGGTGCCGCACAAGTCCATCATGAGTCCCCGCGTGGAGTCCGGCACACACATCATGGCCATGGGGCTCGCCGGTTCGCTCGACGACGCCTTCCGCGCGGCCACTGCTAACATGGCGCAGTGGCTAACGGACGACTATAAGCTGACTCCCTCCGAGATCGCGCAAGTTCTCGGCACTGCCGCCGAATACAAAGTGAGCGAAGTCGCCGATCGCAATGCCGGCATAGTCCTCAAGATCGACAAGAACCGCTTGCAGTCGCTAGCGCTGCCGAAGTAAATCCAGGTATCCTAAGGCCGATGCCGACTTTTGTCCTGATGCTCTTAGCGGCTCTCGGCCCGGCGCGGGCAGACAAACTGCCGCTCCATACCGCGCATCGTTGGATCGTGGATGCGGAGGGCCATCGCGTCAAACTGGCGGGCGTGAATTGGTACGGCGCGGATAACACCGAGTTCTCGGTGGGGGGCCTGGCGTACCAGCCGCTCGCCGCCATCGCGCACCAGGTGAAGGCCATGGGCTTCAATAGCGTCCGCATCCCGTGGTCCAACGAACTCGTGGAAACCAACCCGGTGGTCCCCGACCACGCGGTCGCAGCCAATCCCGCACTGCGGGGAAAACGTGCGCTGGAAGTTCTGGATCTCACCGTCGATGCGCTCGCCCGCGAGGGAGTGTATGTCATCCTGGACAATCACGTGAGCCGCGCCGACTGGTGCTGCTATGAAGGCGACGGCAACGCACTCTGGCACAGCCCTGCGTATCCGGAACAGCACTGGCTGGCGGACTGGCGCTTCATGGCGCGGCGCTACAAGAATCGACCGGCGGTGATTGGCGCGGACCTGCGCAACGAGCTGCGATTCGGCGCTGCCTGGGGCGGCCAGGACCCCGCCCTCGACTGGCACGCCGCCGCCGAGCGAGGAGGCAACGCGATCCTCGCCGAGAATCCGAACCTGCTGATCTTCGTCGAGGGCATCGACTACGCTCTCGACCTCAGCGGCTTCGCTCGTCTGCCCGTGAAACTGAATGTGCCAAATCGGTTGGTCTACTCTGCGCACGACTACCCGTTCAGCATCAAAGGCGTCCGCACATACGACGGCTACTTAAAAGCAATTCAGTCGAAATGGGCCTTCCTCCGCCAGGAATCCGACGCGCCGCTGTGGATCGGCGAGTTTGGAACCTGCCAGCAGCCGCGCTGCCTGGACAGTTCCGATCCAAAGCAGGATGGCTTCTGGTTTCGTAACTTCATTCGGTTTCTTGGCGAGACCGATCTGGACTGGTGCTATTGGCCGCTCAATGGGACACAGCTCAGCGGACACACCAGGAGATTCGGCGATCTGGAGGACTACGGCGTGCTGAACCGTGCCCACGACGGTCCGGCATCGCAGGAGATGCTGCGCCTGTTGCAAAGCGTTCAGGGCCCGGCGAGCCCGGCCAAGCGGTTGCCCTAGCAGGACCACAGACTAAAGTCTGTGCCACCGGTTATCAATGACTTAGCGGCAGATGGTGGCACAGGCTTCAGCCTGTGAGGGCCTTTTTCAGCATTCTGCTAGGAGGGGATGGCTTGCCTGAGGCGTACTGGGTGCGTCCCGTCGTAAGCCATGCGATTTCCCGCGCATGGTGATACACTCCACGCTGTAATGGCCGACGACAAACTCAAGATGTTGCTCCTCGATGGCCCGCGCCCTGGCGAAAAAGTCATGGTGCTGCAGGGAGTTTTGAATGCCGACACGGCTTTCCAGTTTCGCGATTCCGTGCGCCAGAATGAGTCCGCTACGCTCGTGGTCGATATGAGCCAGATCCGGTCCGTGGACTCCAGCGGCCTGGGCGCCCTTATTGGCGCGTACGTATCGTTCGAGCGGAATTGCAGGCGCCTGCTTCTGGCGGGCCTGAACGATCGGATCTGGGAGCTGTTTCGCACGTGCAAGATCGAGGACGTGTTCACGCGATACCGAACGGTCGCCGACGCGGAGCAGACCGTACCGATATAGCGCAGAAGCCGGCAGGACTAATGGCAAAAAGACTCTTTCCTCTGTCCAAGGTTTACGGCTTGCTTGAACCTGGGCCGGTTGTGATGGTCACGACCGTTCGCAAGGGGCGGCCCGATATCATGACCATGTCGTGGCATACGATGATCGAGTTCGAACCGCCGCTGGTGGGTTGCGTGATCAGTAACAGGAACTACACCTTCGGCATCTTGAAGGCGACCAAAGAATGCGTCATCAACATCCCGACGGTGAAGTTGGCGGCGAAGGTGGTGGGCTGCGGGAATACATCCGGGGCCCAAACCGACAAGTTCGCGACCTTTGGTCTCACGCCGGCGGCGGCTGGGCTGGTCAAGGCGCCGCTGATCGACGAGTGCTATGCGAATCTCGAATGCAAGGTTGTCGATACGAGGATGACCGCCAAATACTGCCTCTTCATCCTTGAGGTAATCAAAGCGTGGATCGACCCCTCGCTGAAACGGCCGCGGACCATTCATCATCTGGGAAGGGGCGCCTTCATGGTTGCCGGCAGGATCATTAAGCTGCCCTCCAAAATGAGATAGCTTCCGTTGCGTGCGGCCGTGCGAGCCGGTGCAGTCCGACATTCGTTACAATGATCGGCGTGAGAATCGCAGCCGCGTTTCTTTGGTCTCTCCCGTTCGGGTTGGCGGCACTTGCGGCCCAGACATTGGATGTCTATGTCATCGACGTCGAAGGAGGTAAGGCCGTCCTGTCCGTGTCGCCATCCGGGGAATCGATGCTGTTCGACGCGGGGTGGCCCGGATTCAACGGCAGGGACGTGAACCGGATTGTGGAAGCCACCCAAGCGGCCGGCCTGAAGCAAATCGACTATCTGGTGATTTCCCATTACGACATCGACCACCTGGGCGATGTGCCGCTGCTGGTTTCCAGAATCCCCGTCAAGCATTTCGTGGATCACGGCCCTCTCCAGAGCGCCGGCAAAGGCGTCGAGGCCCGTTATAGGGCCTATGCCGAGGTGCGCGACAAAGGCGACTACACCGCGGTCAAGCCAGGAGACCGGATTCCCGTCAAAGGCCTGGAGGTATTAGTAGTTGCCGCAGCCACCAAGCTCCTCGACAAGCCGCTGCCCGGCGCCGGCGCCCCCAACCCGCTGTGTGCTTCCACTGCCGGAAAACCCGAGCGCACCGAGGATCTGGAGGACAACATGTCCGTCGGTCTGCTCTTCACCCTGGGCAAGTTCCGCATGCTCGACATGGCGGATCTCGAATGGTTCTACGACCGCAAGCTGATGTGCCCCAACAACCCCATCGGCACGGTCGACGTATACCAGGTGAGCATACATGGCCAAGACAAAGGCGTGTCGCCGGCATTGGCGCAGGCGCTGCACGCCCGGGTGGCTATCATGGGCAACGGCCCGCGCAAAGGCGGTGCGCCGGAAACCTGGCTCACGCTGCGCAACGCGCCCGGCATGCAAGATATCTGGCAGGTTCACTACTCGATGCTCGGAACCGCCGAAACCAACCCGCCAATGGACTTCATCGCCAACCCCGACGCCGCCTGCCAGGGCAAGTGGATCGAGCTATCGGCCCAACCCGACGGCACATTTACAGTTACCAACGGCCGCAACGGCTTTACCAAGACATACAGCGCACGTAATTAACTTGTCCCCCAACCTTGACGGGTGGAACGGGATCCCGGCTGCATTGTCGGCAGGTATGCGCCCGGCGCAAGGCGCCCCGCGCGTTTCAGGCTCGTTTCAGAAGAGTCGTTCCATCAGGCTCGCCAGCAGGTCGCGGTCTACCGCCGCCGTGCCACCGCCTCGCCAGTCAAAGAAGCGCCAGACCGCGGCGCTCTCATTCAGGCAGAAGAATAGCAGGTAGCTCCGGATCTCGAAGCGTTCGAGCATCTTCTGGTTGTAGATGCGCACTTCGCCGTCCAGGATGTACGGGACGGGAAACTTCTCCGTGGAAAAAAGCTGCGGAGTGGCCTGGAACGCGATCTGCATCTCGCGCCCCTGGGCGCCGATCTGGATGAGGTTCACTGCGGACTCGCGGAACATCTCTGGAGCATACGTAGGTGGCGAGAGATCGAGCGCCGAGTCCGAGAGCCTGCTGTTCAACGATGACACGAACTCCGCGCAGATCTGGTGAAGCTGGCATGCACCTTGACGGCGCAACCGGGCGACCTCTTCCGCGCTCACCAAGGAGGGCTCCGACTTGCGCGCCGCGTCGATTTGCTTTGCGAGCCTGACAATTGCTTCGTCGTGGGCCATGGCGGATGCCTAGATCCTTCAAACGGCGCCGGCTACCAATCCACCGCCGCGCCGTCGTCGGCGTCGTACGCTTCAGGATTCCGCCAGTCATGGCCAATCTTGTCGGCCAGCGCATTTTCGTCCAGCTCGATGCCGAGTCCGGGACCCGTCGGCAGGTCCAGAAACCCGTTCCTCACGGTGAATGGTTTCTTGAGATAGCCTTCGCCAAGGGTCACTTGCTCCTGGCATAGGAAGTTTGGGATGGACGCCGCTATTTGCACTCCGGATGCGAGATTGATCGGACCGAGCGGATTATGCGGCGCGACCGTGGCGTAGTAGGCTTCCGCCATGCCGGCAATCAGCCGCACTTCCGTGATGCCGCCGGCGTGAGAAATATCCGGCTGCAACACGGTGGCGGCGCGCTTCTCCAAAACTTCGCGGAAGCCCCACTTGGTGAAAACTCGTTCGCCGGTGGCGATGGGCAGATAGGTTCCTCGCGCGATCTCGGCCATTACATCGTTTTCCTGGCAGTTGATGGGTTCTTCGATGAACATGGGTTGATACGGTTCGAGCGCCTTGATGAGCAACTTGGCTGTGGCCGGACTGATGGCGCCGTGAAAATCGATCGCAATATCGACGTCGTTGCCCACCGCGCGCCGCAGCTCGCCGAACTGCTCGGCGGCATACTGGACCGCCGCCGGAGTCTCAATGTACCGCGCGGGACGCTTCTTGGCCGGCCCTGTCTTAAACGCGGTGAAGCCTTTCGCCAGACCTGCCCGCAAAGCTTCCGGCGAATTGCCGTGCGCGTAAACGCGAACCCGCTCGCGTGTTGGTCCGCCGAGCAACTCATAAATCGGCACTCCCAGAGCTTTGCCCTTGATGTCCCAGAGCGCCTGGTCGATGCCGCTTAAAGCGCTGGTCAGGATCGGTCCCCCGCGATAGAACGCATGCCGGTAGATCGCTTGCCAATGATGCACAACGCGACGCGGATCTTTTCCAATCAGGTACGGCTCGATCTCCCTTACCGCTTCGGCGCACGTGAGGGCGCGGCCCTCGGTGATCGGCTCACCGAGGCCGACGATACCGGCGTTGGTGTGTACTTTGAGAAACAACCAGCGTGGCTTCACCAAAATGGTTTCGAGTTTGGTGACCTTGAGGTTGTCCTTCGGAGAAATGGGCGCGTCGTTTCCTGCGCGCTGCTGTGCGGCGGCAGCGGCGCGGTCGAAAGCGGTCAGGCCGGCGCTGGCGAACGCGCAGGCGATGAGAGAACGGCGATTGATGGGTTTCATCGAGGCTCCTGTCGCTTTTTAGAACTCGCGATTTCCCGCCCAATGTATCGCGATTCCATCCGGCATAAACTGAGGCGCCTTGTGGAGGGCGGCCAATCTTGGCCGCAGCCGCCTTTTAGGCGGCCAGAGCCGGCTGAAAGCAGACTGCGGACTTGGCCATTTGCTGTGGGGCAGGTTGCCAACCTGGAGGGCGGACTTCAGTCCGCGCGGGGCTTAAGCCCCGCTAGCCGGCTGAAAGCCGGCTGCGGGCAGAATTGCCCGCCCTCCGCTGCCGCGCTCGCGCCACAGCGGCGGTCCATCCTGTCATTCGATTACGGCCTGGGACACGGCGTTGTCGAAGTCGTATTGGAGCGACCGTCCCGGCGTTTGCACGAAGAGCACTACCACCATCTGCTCTTTGCGATTCACCCACCAGTAGGTGCCGTAGGCGCCATCCCAGCCGTAACTGCCGTTCGGTTTCCGCAGCCGCGCGTCCACCGCACTTACAACGACCTCGCCGCCGAGTCCGAACCCGACGCCCTTTGGTGGACGCCCGATCTGACCGGCAAAGAGATCGCCGACGTTGTTGCTCAACATCAGGTCCACCGTCCACGGACTGAGAATGCGCTTGCCGTTCAGTTGCCCGCCGTTGGAGAGCATCTGGGCGAACTGCAGGTAATCCGGCGCCGCCGCCGTGAGGCCTCCTGCACCGGAGAAATAGACCGGCGATCCGATTCTGAGCGGCGCGGCCGGCTTCTGCAGTCCGCTGGGGGTCCTGTTGTATATCGTGGCGATCCGCGACTGTTCCTTCTCCGGAACATTGAACCATGTATTGTCCATGCCGAGCGGCTCGAACAGGCGCTTCCGCAGAAACTGGTCAAACGTGGTTCCCGAGACGATCTCGACGATCCGGCCCAGCGTGTCGAAGCCCGCCAATCCGCTGTACCGCCATTGCGTACCGGGCTGAAAATCCAGGGCCAGCGCGCCCAGCCGGGGAATGAAATCGGCAAGCGTCTCGGCCGGCGTGCGGGCCTGCAGCAGCTTTTGCACATCCGCCCCGGTGATTCCGCCGCTGCCGAGTCCGGAGGTGTGCGTCAGCAAGTCGACGATGGTGATGTCGTGGCTCGCCGGGACCGTGTAGTATCGCTCCCCGGATTCAGGTCCCTGGTCGGACATGGGCGCCGGCGCGCGTACCGCCTCCACCGCTACCTTGGAGTTCTTGAATTCCGGGATGTACTTCGCAACCGGGTCGGTCAGCTTCAGCTTGCCTTCCTCCATCAGGATCAGGATGGCGGCGGCCGTGACCGGCTTGGTCGACGATGCCAGACGGAACAGCGCGTCCTTGGTCATCGGCTTTCTGGCTTCGAGGTCCATCAATCCGTGCGCCTCGAAATGAACCAGGCGGCCCCGCCGCGCGACCATGGTCACCGCACCGGAGATGTCCCCAGCTTCCACGCGGCGCATAATCGCCTCATGAATGCGTTGCAGGCGTTCGGGAGCCAACCCGACGTCCTCGGGCTTTGCCACAGGCAGCGACGCAGCCGCGAGCGGCAACAGAACTGATAGCAAGACCATCGCGGCCCGCAACGCGGCGCAGCGGGTGAAAGTGGAAAACGAGTGTATCGGAGTCATCTGTTCACTTTGCCTCAAGAACCGCTAACCGTACCGTGCTCGATCTCGGCAGGCCACGAAAAACGATGGCCTGCCCCACATGACTACGGCCGCGCCGCAGGCGCACCCAGCGCCGCTTCGTAACTTGCCACGCTGCCGTTGAGCGTCCGCACCAGTTCCGCCTGGTTCCTCTCCTGCGCCACCTGTCGTGCTTTGCGGGCAGTGCCCAGCGCATCGCTCAGCCGGCCCACCTGCGCGTAAACCGCCGCCAACATCCCGCCGATCGAAGGATCCCCGCCCGCCCAGGCTTTCTCGAGGTGCGGGATGGCCTCGTCAAACTTGCCGTGGGTGGCCAGCAGACGCCCCAAATAAAAATGCAGTTCGGTGGAACCCGGATTGGCGGCCAGCGCCTTTTCGAAGTGCGGAATGGCGTCGTCGAAGCGCCCCTTCTCCAGCAGCGCGCCTGCCAGGTTCGCGTGGATCTCGCCCGAGTCCGGATCGCCTGCCAACGCCCGCTCGAAATTGGCGATGGCTTCGTCCAAGCGCCCGGCTTTGGCCAGCGCAATCGCCAGGTTGGCGTGCGCCTCCGAGTCCCCCGGGCTGAGCTGCAGCGCCTTCTCACACTCGGCAATCGCTTCGCCCGTCCGGCCGCGCTCCGCCAATGCCGCGCCCAGATTGCTATGCGCCTTGGCGTCCCACGGGCTCAGTTGCGCGGCCTTTTGCAAATACGGAATGGCGTCGTCCAGCTTTCCCGCACGCGCCAGCGCGATGCCCAGGTTGGTGTACCCATCCGGATAGTCCGGCTCGGATTCCACCGCCTTGCGGTAATGCGCCATGGCTTCGTCCGTCCGGCCCACCACCGCCAGCAGCACGCCCAGGTTGCTTTGGGCTTTGGCATCCTCGGGACTCAGCGCCAGCGCTTCGTTCCACTTCGCAATGGCGGCGTCGTACTCCTTCTTATCGCCCAGTTCCGATGCCACATCGAACAGCCGGTAGAACTCCGTAGCCGGCGTGTCGATATGCGCCATGCCGTCCGGCGCAATGTTGACGAACTCCGGAATATTCACGGCGCGGTTGGCGGCGGTCGCGTTTTCGATCAGGATGGCCGGGCTGTCGTTGCCATTCTCGTCCAGGTGGGTCAGGTACATCTGCGTGTAGGGCGACCGCGCTTTCGACGAGAAGACCAGCCAGCGGCCATTCGGCGAAAAGCTATGCCATGAATTCATGAGCCGCGTATTGCACTCGAGCGGCCGCGCCACCCCGCCCACAGCCGGCACGATGAACAACCGGCTGTCGGGACGCATCAACAAGCCGTTGTGACACTGGACGAACACGATCCATTTCCCATCCGGCGACACCTTCGCGAAGTTATTGCTCATGCCGTTGTGTGAAGCGCCCTCGATGCGCTCCGCCTGGCCGCCCTTGCCGCCGTTGAACGGAATGCGGTACAGGTCATACTGAATCTGCGTCTCGTCCGGACTGTTGGCGTACTCCGCCGCCTTCTTTCCCGGCGGATACGGATCCCGGGCCTCCGCTCTGGCAAACACCAGGTACTGGCCGTCGGGACTCCACACCGCATTGGCCTGCACATAGCGCGGATCGTCGGCGCCTGGCAGCGGTTGCAGTTGTCCCGCCGCGCGGCTGTACCAGGCCAGGATGCCGCGCGTCGGGTAGAAAACCTGCCCAAAGCCGTAATCCTTGTAGCCCGCGTTGTAGAAGCGGTCCGCCAGCCCGCGCGCCAGGGTGTCCACATGCTGTACGCCGCGCCCGCTGGGGTCGTCGATAGTGGTCGCTACATACTGGCCGTCGGGCGAAACCTGGGACATGAAACCGAACCGCTTGGCTGTCGGTCCATCCGTCTTCACCGGCGCCGCGCCGCGAAAGGAGCTCCATCGGATCACGTCTTCATTGCGGATGGACATCTCCTTGCGCACGGGGACCAGCGCATACAGGCCCTTGTCGTTCTGCGGGCCGTCGACATCCAGTCCGAACGTCTTGCCGTCCAGAGAGAAGGAATGGCAGTTCGCGCAAGTCGGCAGGCCCTGCATCACGATCTTACTCTGCGTCTCGCCCACATTGCGCAGCCGCCATGCGATCAGCCCGATGGCAAAGGGCGGCAGCGGCTTGATCACGCCTTTCACCGTCGGGCTGGGGATCAGCGGCACATCCCGGTAGAAGATCGGCGCGCCCACCGGGTCTTTGGACGTCGTGATGGAGATACTGCCGCGCGAAAGGGCGCGGGATTCGCGCCCGTCCCCGAATCCGGTGATGGTAACGGTGGCGGCGCCGGCCGCGGAACCGTTCTTAATGGCCGCCCAAGTCTGGGGATCGGGCTTCCAGGTATGCGCAGCGGCCAGTTCCGGCGTGAGGGTGGGCGGCACGGCGCCCACGCAGCGCGGATCGATCTCGCCCACTTGCAGGCGCTCGCCGCCGGATTTCACTTGCAGGCGCGGCGCGCCGCCGGGGAACTCGACTTCGATCCTCCAATGCGTAGCGCCGGCTTCGGCATCGCGCCACAAGAACGTGGGAGGCGGCAGTTCGGGCGGGAAGATCGACCGGTCGGTTGGGTAATCGATGGTGATGGGGGCTACGCCCTGTGAGCGCGGACCGGCGTTCGCCGCCATCGCGGCCGCTGCGCACAAGCATAGCAAGCAGGTCTTGGAATCCCTCACGCTCAATCCCTATTTTATCGTGCAGGACTGGCTTTAGCCGTGACGGGCAGTTTGCCCCAAAAGATATCGTAGTCGTCCACCTTCGCCGAATGCGCATACAACTTCCGCAGCCCCAGCGTGTCGACCCGCGTATCGTCGTCCGATATCTCGATGGTGTCGAAGACCCCCGCTTTAATCTGCCGGTCCAACTCCTTTTGCGGCATCACGTGCAGTTCGCGAGCCATGGCCGGCGGGAAATCCAGCTTGTGCGAATCCGCCAATTCCAGGCCCGGCGGCGGCACGTGCCGCGTCACACAGTAAGTGGGTTCATCGGCTAACAGCACCGCTTGCGGAGGCGTCACCTCCTTCACCTTCGCGGCGATGTGTTGCACCTCACGCCAGGAGAAATCGTCCGCATCCTCGATCAGCACCTTCGTCAGGCACGCGCCGGTAAGCAGGCACACGATCAGTACCGGCCACCACGGACGATCCGGCGATCCCAGCCGCGACCCCACGTCATACAACCCCGCGCATGCCAGAATCGCGAGAAACGGCACGGCCAGCAGATAATACCGCCTGAAGGTGGGAGTGGCTGTCGAAATATGCGCGATCAAAGCCACTGCCAGCCAGGCGCACAGATAGAACTCGCGGCGCTGCGCGCGCTCCCAACCGCTCCGCTTCCGGACGAACAGCAAACCCGCCAGCGCCAGCGATCCCAACATCAATGCCTGCGGCGAACCGACCCACGCGAACCATTCCGCGAAATTATGCGACAGCGCACCTTCCCACTCCCGTTGGCGGTAGAGCAGATTATAGTGGAGGACATTGAAGATCGTCTGCCGCGGCCCTTGCGCGAACAGCCACGCCAGGGGCGCGCAAGCCACCGCGCCGCCCGCGGCGAAGGCTCCCAGCTTGGCCCACCGGTTCCCGGCACGGTTGCAGACTAACATCCAGACGAGCAGCACCGGAGCCACCGGCGCCGTCAGCAGGGAGGCGTTAGCCGCGGCGCTCGCCAGAAAACCCGCCGCGCCGGAAAACCATGGCCGCGCGCGGCCCACCGCCGCCACCGTGAACAGAAAAGCGGACACGATCAGGAAGAGGCACAGCGCGTAAGCCTGCGCGATGGCGCCGAATTCGACAACCGCGATGTTCAGACCGAAGCTGCACACCGCGACGGCCGCTGCCGCCAGCCGCCAGCCTGGCTCCGGGAAGCGGCGCAACAGGTAGCCCGCGGTCAGCAGCACCGCCAGCGTGCTCATCACCGCGGCCACGCCGTGCGGGGTGCGCCAGGTGTCCCCGAACAGGCGCATCCAGGCGGCGTTCCAGTAAGCGTTCAGCGGCGTCTGCGAGAAAACGAAATCCAGATAGGGCCGCTTCCCGCGATTGATGGACTGCGCCGTCACCAGGTGGAAGCCTTCGTCCCACGCGAAAGCCCTCGTCTGCGCATAGATCTCCAGTCCGGCCGCGACCAGCGCCGCCAGCCCCAGAACAATCCAACTGGACATCCGGTTCGACAGCCGGCGCGCGCCGGTAGCCGCATTCATCTGGCGACCCCGATCTGCCGCATGTGTTCTTCGCGCGTCGAGAGGCTCGACCGGTCGAGCGCCCGGTCGACCGCCAGGATCCCGTCCAGATGGTCGATTTCGTGCTGCAGCAGCTCGGAAAGCGGGCCCGCCGCTTCCACCAGCCGGACCTTTCCCTCTTCGTCTTCGTAGCGCACCCGCACGTTCTGGCTGCGCTCCAGGTACACCAGCAGGTCGGGGAACGAGAAGCAATCGTCCCACAGCCGGAATTTGGCTTCGCTCTGAAACTCGTACACCGGGTTGCGGAGGGCGTAGGCTGCGCCTTCGAATTCGATGTAGATCAGCCGGAGGGGCTCGCCGATCTGGACCGCGCTAATGCCGCGCCCGAACCCGTGCGTGCGGCGGAACTGGTGGAGCGTGGCGCGCAGATCCTCGAAGACCGGGATGGCAGCGGAGGGGGCGCTCACCGGCGCCGAGACGGTGCGCAACAACGGATCGCCAAGCTGTAGAATGCGGCGGGAAGGCATCACGTATGAAGGTATCACGCGGGCGCTACCGAGCCGCGACCGTCAGGGAGCGGGCGCCCCAAGCCGTTAAGCCCCCCGCGTTCTGCCTATATGGCGGTTTCCTGGTTGGATGGCACGTTTGAGCATGCGTGACGAGCCAAGGCTACATAACCAAGGATAGGGTGGATCTCGCGCGCTAGCGCCGCCAGTATGGCCCTGGTCCAGTGTTCTCGCTGAACTAAGGCCCTCCGCGGCTTCAACTCGGAGAGAAACTGTCATCCCCGGCGGACGGAAAACGGAGGTCGCTTGATCGAACTCATGCGGCACTTCCCGACAGGCGAGGCCGGTCAAGATCTCATCGAGTACAGTTTGCTGATGGCCTTTCTGACCTTGGCATCGGCGGCCCTTTTCATCGGTGCGGGCTCCAATGTCAGCAAGATCTGGAGCATCGGCAATTCCACTCTGAGTACGGCAGCGGTGAAAGCTGCGAGCTAGCCGCAATACTATTCGCTTTGGTGGGGCGGCCAATTTTGGCCGCAGCCGCCTTTTTAGGCGGCAGAGCCGGCTGAAAGCCGGCTGCGGGCATGATTGCCCGCCCTCCAGCCTGTGGGATGTTCTCTATTGATCCACCACGGCGCGGATGGCTTCACGCAGTTCCGATTCGCTATGGGCGCCGATGAATTGACTGCGCACCACGCTATCCCGATCGATCACAAACAACACAGGGATCTTATGAACGCCGTAACGGCGGCGCATTTCGCGATTGCTATCGAGCAGCATGGGCATCTGGCAACGATTCTCCGCGACGAATTGCTTCACCGTGTCAAGCGATTCGTCGGAGATCCCGTAGAAGCGCACGGCGCCGCCAAGCTCCGCGCGGATCTTCTCGATCGCCGGAAACTCCTCCCGGCAAGGCATGCACCAGGTGGCCCAGAAATCGAGCACCACCACGCTTCCGCGCAGACTTTCGAGCGCCACGGATTGCCCATCCAGGGTCTTCACGGTAAAGTCCGCGGCGCGCTCGCCGTTCCGAATCGGTTCCGCTAAAGAAGGCAGCGTACCGACCTCGGTCCACGCAGGGTCAGGCTCGAAATGAAACAGAGAGTCGCCGACTTCCTGGTTCAACTCGATAAGCTTGATCTTCATGACGATTTCGGTTTGTGTTTCAGGCGGCCCATTTGTCTCTTTGTACTGCAACACCACGAATCTTCGGCGGTCGACCAATAGTTCGATTTCAGATCGGGAAGTGTGCGCGCGAATCGCGTAGCAACGCGCCCTCTCGCTGCCCAGTTCGAAATCCCGCTCCTTCGCGCTCATCGGATGCTGCACGGTTTTGGCCAGTTCCAGGAACTGGTGGAGCATGATATTCTCCAGGGAATCGTGCAGGCCCATGCTGGCGGTCCTGGCGTCGTGCTCTTCATCGGTATCGTCCGCCTGCGAGGCGGCGGACACTCTGGACCACTGCTTCTTGGAATCCAGGGCCAGCCAGATGGTGCCGCCGTCCGATACCGCCAGCGCCTGCTGCGGGGGTTGTTTCAAGCGAGCCAAATAGCGGCCGCCAGTCGCGTTAGCCAGTTCGTATTCCGACAACGCGGTTTGAGAGCGGCCCGCCGGAGAGGTGGTTTCCTCCCTTTCCGCAACCATGTGCACGGCCTTCAGGCTGCTGTAGGTGGAGACAACTTTGTCCAGCACCTGCTGCGCCGTGAGGTCCCGCGCGCAGGCGGGGAGAGCCAGCATCAACAGACAAATGCAGTAACGCGTCGTTGCCATCTTGGCCACCATCGATTATATATCGCGGCGTTTGTACGATAATGCGTAAATGAGGTCTTAAAGGTATATGACGTTTTGCCGCGTTGTTGTGTGTGCAGTGTGCTTGAGCGTCTGCGCCCAAACCTTGGCGGCGATGAACGCGCGGGCGACGGCTCCGAAGTCCGTGGATGTTCCTCCACCTCCGCCAACTTCCCAAGAGCAGGCGAAGCTGCTGGACGAGGTGCGCGATTACGCCGTCAACTATACGCGCAGGCTTCCCGATTTCATTTGCCTGGAGCAGACCCGCCGCTACAACGACCCAGCCGGCACGGAAGCGTGGCGGCTGGCGGATGTCCTCACGGCGCGGCTCAGCTATTTCAACCAGAAGGAAGATTACAAGCTGGTTTCACAGAACGGCCACGCGGTTAAAGATGTGCCGTACGCCAAGGTAGGCGGGGCCTTTTCGATGGGCGATTTCGGCACCGACATGCGCGAGATCTTCGACCCAGCCAGCCATACCACGTTTGCGTGGAAGAGATGGGCCACGCTGCGGGGCCGCCGGGCGCACGTCTTTTCCTACCGGGTCCCGCTGGAGTTCTCGAAGTATACTCTCGGGTTCGAGGGCGAAGAGAAGGGCGATGTGGAGAAAGTCAAAGTTGGCTATCGCGGATGGGTCTTCGTGGACCAAGCGTTGAAAAGGATCGTGCGCATCACACTGGAGCCGGTGAACGTTCCGCCCTCCTTCCCCATGGTACAAGCCGAGGAAACGCTAGACTACGACTTCACTAAGATCGGCGACAGCGAGTACTTTCTGCCGCTAGTGGCCAGCTTGAGCACGCACAGCCGCGGCGGGATTTGGACGAAGAACGTGAAGGAGTTCCGGCTCTACCGGAAGTTCTCGACCGAGGCGGTGATCAAGTTCGATGGCCAGGAACTGCCGCCGCTTGGGGACGATAAGACCAAGGAACAGCCGCCTCAGAAGTAGCTGTGGGGCAGGCCATCGTTTTTCGGTAATTGATTCCCGGTGGAGTGCAAGCAGAATGTTGCAGTTGCAGCGGAGCGGTGTGTTTTAGCCGGAGTTCTGGGGAGGGGAGGAGTCTGCGGGATGCAGCAAGGCATGCAGTCCTTGGGCAATCGAAGTGTTGGCCCTCTTGGCTATGGTTCGAATCACCGTGGTGAAAGCCGCAAACGCGTCGGCGCCGCGCTGAGTTTTGGAACACTGCGAAACCTTACGGGCGATCACCGCTGGCCGGAGTGCCCGTTCCGCTCGATTGTTGGTGGGCTCGATAGCCGGGTTGTGGAGGAATCGCAAGACCCGGCCGCGATCGTTCTGCCAGCCGATGCCATCCAGCAGCCGCTGGTTATCGGGGTCGGTTAACTGGCGGTGGCGCAACTGATGGGTCAGTTGGTCTTCGATCTTCTGCCCTTGCTGCCGATAGGCTTCCTCGCCCACCTGACTTGCCCGGTGGTCGCGCCACAACTGGTTGGCTTGCTTCAGGGTGTTCAGTACACCCTCCCCAAACACGCGCGCCGGTCCGCTCTTGGTTACCACTACTTCTTTGACATTGCGCATCAGATGCGAGAGACACTTTTGTTGATCCACTTCGGCCAACTCGTCGGCTTCATAGCTGGGACCTCGATCCGTTACCAAAATGCCGGGGTAGTCGCCCGGCACCAGTTCGCGCACCTCTTCGTTGCGATGCTGGGGGCGGATTTGGTAGACCGTGGCCTGGTCGGTGTCGAACATCATCAACTGAGCGGGCTCTCCGCCTACCGCCCAACTGGTGTCGTCGGTGTAGGTGATCGGCGCCTGGTGGATGCCCGCGCGGGCCTCCCGATAGGCATTGCCCACCACGCCGGAGGCTTGCTGGAGCGCGTCCCGCGTGATGGCGCTCTGGGTCAGCGTCACCCCGGTGGTCTCCAGCAGGATGGCGGGCAGCCGACGCACCGGCACCCCATGGCCGTAGTGCAGCGCGTGCGCCATGGTCTTCAGTCGGGGACCCACCCGGTGCGCGGTGGCCCCGTATTGGTTGGAAGCTATCTCGGGGTGCTCTCCCCGCACACTCTTTCCGCAAGCCGTACACACGCACACGGCCACGTCATAGACTTTCACTTCCGGTTGGGGCTGAGCCGGCATATCCGTGGTGGTCACGCGATCGGTCCGCTGCCATTTCAACGCTCCCCCGCAGCAGGGGCAGCGCATGCTGGTCACCGGTACCTCGACCGGTTCGGCCTCAGCGGCCGCCTGGGGGGCCTCGCGGCGCTGGAAGGGTCCCTGTCCGGGTTTCCGGCCGGGTCGTTTGGGATCGGCTTTGCGTATGCCCTTGGAAAATGGCGTGGCCGACCGGGATTTGCCCCGCAGCAGCTTTTCCAGCTTTTTCACTTCCTCGCGCAACCGGTCGTTCTCGGGCTGAATCCGAGTTAATTCCTCGCGGAGGGAGTGGTTTTCTTCTTCTAAATCCTCAATCCGTTGGTAGTTGTCTCCCGGCTCCGGCCCAGTCATCCAGACTACAGTAACCGATCCGGCGCGAAATGTCCAGAACTTTCTTGCTCGCCAAGCAACTCGGAAGCAGCTACGGCCCCGTCTGGTCGACAATGCCGGGAATCAGGTACGTTTTTCGTGGCCTGCCGAGTTCGAGCATGGTGCGCAGACGACAAACAACGATCGTCTGCGCTACGGAACTGTACAGTTAATTCGCGGATGGATCGCCGTACAAAATGCCGCGGCCGTGGGTGCCGACGTAGACCCGGCCGTACTGCTTGGGATCGCCGGAGACGTGCAGCACGAGGCCCCATTGGTGCTGGTCGTCGTTGATGCGCACCCAGGCGCGCGCCGCGTCGTCCGAGCGGAAAATCCCGCGTTGGCCGTCCACGATGCCGGCCATATACAACGCCGGGACGGCGGCGCCAGGCGCGGCTTTGCCGAAACCGAAGCCGTGCATTTCGGTGACGCCGTCCATGCGGACGAAGGTCTTGCCGGTGTCGGCGGAATGATAGAGTCCGTTGAAGGCGGCCAACCAGAGATCGCCCTCTTTGCCGGGCGTGGCATAGATGCGATCCTGGCCCCCACGATTGTCACCGCGGTTTCCGCCAGACCGCGGCAGGCCATCGGGCAGGTTCAGGACGCGCTCGGCGAAACTCGCCGCGCCATCGTCGCTGAGGAAGAGCTTGCCGTCGAATAGAGCCATGGCGTAGAACTTGAGCGGGTTCACGCGATCGGCAATCACGCGGGCGCCATGGGGGATGCCGCGCGCTTCGGTCCAAGTGGCCCCCCGGTCGCGCGTCACGCTTACGGCGCTTCGCTCCGGCGTCCACACCCAGGTGGCGCCGTCGGCGGACACCGCGATGTCTCCCAGGCGGCTGCCGGGCTGCGGCGTGGCTGGCGTGGGTTGCCACGACCGGCCGCCATCGAGCGAGTAGCCGATGTTGCCGTGGTGGCCGCCGGATGCGTTGCCGACGCGCACGATGGTGGCGGGGGCGTTCTCGGCGCACGCTACGCCATTGGTGTTGCCGAAGTGCGGATGATCGTAATTGCCTTCCGGCGCGGGCTTGTCCAAGTCCCAATGCACGAATCCGCCGTAGTCGCCGATGGCGGTCAACAGGTGCGCGCCGGCGGGCGGGCTGAGCAGTTCAAGCGCGACCGTCTCTTCGATACCCGTACTCATGACGCGCCAGCGGGTGGGCTTGCCCGCATCCACATCGGTCAGGTTGAAGGTTTCGTATCCACCGTAACCGGTGGTGAACATGGCATGGCCGGAGTCGAATGGATCGATCTCAACGTCGAACAGCCAGTGGATCGGCGTGTGCGACACATAGGGCGCGAGCGCGAAGTCGAAGGTCCCGCCGCCGCCGAAGACGGGCTTCCAGGTCTGGCCGCCGTCGATGGAGCGGAACAGGTCCTCTCCGCCGGCATTGCCCGGACGGCCGAAGGAACTGGCGATCAGCGCTTGCGGATTGCGCGCGTCCACCGACACCGCGGCATAGCCGAATTTCTTCACCGCGGTGGGTTTGTCCGGCGTGATGCCGGTCCACCGGCCGCTGTTGGTATCGAGCTTCCATACCCCGCCGTCGACCATCTGCGCGGGCCCCGGATTGGTGCCGTAGGAGATATATAGCGTGCCATCGGAGGCCAGTTTGGCGCGATTGGGACGATAATCGACCGGCTGGCCGGGCACCGCTTTCCATGTCCGGCCGCCGTCAGTGGTGCGGAACAGGCTATAGCGATGCATGTACGAGGCACCCACGTAGACGACCGGACTGGGCGCGCCCTGGGAACCGCTGTGCGGGTCGAAAATCACGAAAACGATGCCACTGGGACCATCCCACGGCGGGCCGTGCGGGTAATCTTCATGGGTCTCGGTGAACGAATCCACGCGGTTCCAAGTGAGACCGCGGTCCGCGCTGCGCCACAGCCCGGCGTGGCGCGTGCCCAAAAAAAGCACGCTGCCGTCGTTTGGATCGACGGCCAGCCGCTCGCCGTTGCCCCGGCCGTTCTCGTTGCCGCCAAATTTGATCGGAACATTCACGCGCCGGAATGTTTTCCCGCGGTCGTCGGACAGCAGGATGGCCCCGTCCGGAGCGTGCGAGTACATGCCGCATGCCAGGTAAACACGATCCGGATCGGATGGATCCACGGCGATGCTCTCCACGCCCATGAGATTGGTATCTTCGTAGGGCAACCAATCGAGCAGCGGCTCCCAGCGTCCGGCTGGTTCGTTCCAGCGGTAGGCTCCGCCGATATCCGTGCGCGCATAACGCACGCCTTTCGCGGCCGGGTGGAAGACGATGCCATCCACGAAACCGCCGCCCACGATCTGTACGCTCTTCCAGGTGTAAGGGACGGCAGCCGGCCGCTTAGCCGGCTGGCCTTGCGCGGCCGCCATGCCGCAAACAAAAATGAGTATTCCCGTTTTTCCACGCATCATGCTCTCACCTGCCGCCGGCGTGCACTTCACGCCGGGAGACGTGCAACTCCGCCTTACCCGCCAACGGACCGCCCACCAGCGCAACCGACGCGTCTTTAACAGCCACTTCCACTTTGCGCAGGACATTGTCGGCGGGCAGGCAGACCCATCCTTCGGCGCTGTCATTGGCCGCCGAGAACGCCAGCAGCTCGAGCTTGGCCCAGTCCATTTGCGACGTCGATTGGGCGAGCTGGATCTGTGGGATCGCCGCGCCATTACGCACCAGCATCACCACCGGAATCTCGCCCGCGGCAATGGCGTGCCAGCCGCCGGCATAGACCGCGCCGGTTTGATAGTCGATCCACTGTCCGGGCGGCAAATACACATCGCGGCCGTGCGTCCCCGCCTCCATCAGCGGCGCCACCAGGATCTGGGACCCAAACAGATACTCGTCTTCGACAGTCCACGAGCCGGGATCGCGCCGAAATTCGACGAACAGTGCCCGCAGCATGGGCAGGCCGCGCTCGCTGGAGTCTTTCGCCTGGGCGTAGACGTACGGCATCAGGCGGTACTTCAGCTCGTCGGCCCGGCGGAAGGCGTCCAGGAAATCCGGTCCGCCGATGAGCCACGGCTCTTTGGGCGGGATGCCGTGGCAGCGGCTGTGCGAGGTTAACATGCCGAAGGGGAGCCAGCGGCGATACAACTCTTCCGGGGTGGGCGCCGCGAAGCCGCCGATGTCATGGCTCCAGAACGAAAAACCGCTTAAGCCCAGCGACAGGCCGCCGCGCAGCGTGGCCGCCATGCCAATGTCCATGGCCGCGGCGTCGCCGCCCCAATGAATTGGATAGCGCTGGCTGCCGGCCCACGCGCTGCGCGCCCAGATAATGTGCTCGCCGCCGATGCGGTAAGTGATGTCCGCCACGGCCTTGTTGTAGCGCAGCGGGTACAGGTTGTGTTCGTAGAAGCCGCTGCGTCCCGAAGCGTAGATGCCGGTCTGGGGAGCGGCTTCCCCAAAGTCGGCCTTGATGGCGCCGACGCCCATTCTCAGCACGGATGCGAGGTTGTCCTGATACCAGCGCACCGTCTCGGGATTCGAAAAGTCCAGCACCGCGTCTTCATACGGCAGATTGCCCTTGCCGTCCTTGACATACAAACCCTTGTCCAGAATTTCCGGGAACAGGCGGTTTTTCGGCACGAAGTACGGCAACTGCCAGAGGGAGATGTGCAAGCCTTGCCGCTTCAGGTCGGCGATCATTTTCACGGGATCCGGGAAGCGGGTAGCGGAGAAGCGGTAGTCGCAGCGCCAATCGTTCTCGAACCATCCGGTGTCGATGTGGATGACATCGGCGGGCAGGCGGGTTTCGCGCAGCTTGGCCGCGATGGCGCGAACCTCCTGTTCGGAGAAATAACTGATGCGGCTCATCCACAACCCGAACGACCACAACGGCGGCAGCGGAGATTTGCCGGTGAGGTTGGTGTACTCGTTCAGGATCTGCTTGGGCTCGCCGAGGAACACAAACAAGTCCAGTTCGTCGTCGCCCAGCATGAGCGCGTTGGCGCCCTGATAGCTGGCGCCGAAATCAAACGTGGCCGGAGCCGAGGTGTGCGCGAACATCCCGTAACCGCGGCTGCTGAGGAAGAACGGCACGGGCTTGTACAGCTCGGAACTTTCGGGGCCCTGGCCGTCGTGGGCCCACAGGACGATCTTCTGGCCGCGCTTGTCCAACCGGGAGAACGACTCCCCGCATCCGAACAGCTTCTCGCCCGGCGAGAGCGAGAACACGGCCGCCACGCTGCGCGAGTAATCCGACTGGCGGCGAATGAACGAAAAGGGCAGCACCGGCACCTGCGTCGAGTGATTGTCGCTTTCGTGGTTGGTGCGCGTCAGCAGGCGTCCCTCGGCATCGCGGAATTCGATGTGGAAGGGCTTCTGGAAGATGGAGACCGAGCCGGCCTGACTGGTGTAGCGATAGCCGCCTTCGACCGGCGTCATGCGCCAGGATGCGTCGCGCGGCGGCTCGCCCACCAGCATCAACTCTTCGCCTGAGGGCTTCACCTCGAGTCCGGTGCGCATGCGGATGCGCACGGTGCGCGGCGATACGAACTGGATGGAGAAGGGCAGCGTTGGATTGACCGGGTACTCGACTTCCGGAAAGGTGAGGTCGCCGAATGGGCGCAGCACCGCAATCTCGGTATTGAAGGCGATGCGCGGATAGCGGTGATTGCGTTGCCAGTCGATTGCGCCCGTGCCGGTGCGAGGATCGAATGCGGACAAGCTGTCGGCCAGGAAGTAGGTGTTCGAATAGCTGTGGAAGTCGGTGCTGACGTCCACCAGGTCGCTCAACAGCGCAGGGGGTTGGTTGCCGGCCTGGGCGTCAAGCGCGGCCGTGAAGGGGAGCAGAAGGCCGGCCATCAGGGCCGCGCGGGCTGCTGGAGAAATCGGATGCATGAGAACCTCTCGGTCGCAAGGAGTGCCGGACCGTGATGCCGGTGCGATTGCCGGGCAGCAACCCGGCGTCGCCTCGGCGTCGTCTCCACGGGCATTGCGAGATCCCTATCATAATTCGCGGCGCGGGACGGCGGCGTTGGCAGCGGCTGGGGGGAGACCGCTCCCTCACGGTCGCGGCTCGGAAACTGTCGCGGCTACTAACGTGGCACGGGTGCCGCGGTTTTGTTACACTTCGTCCGCTCAGGAAAACTTCCGTCTGGCTCTTTTTTATCTGCGTTCATCGGCGTTCATCGGCGGCCAATATCGGGTTTTGAGTTTCGCGTTCGGCAAAACTGAGCCGGCCCTGCTACTGCCGGGCCCTGAGCCAATCGTTCCCTATGTCCGATTGCAGTGGATTGGCAGTGTCCATCGGCGCGATCTTGTAGCTGCGCTTCGAATTTCTGGCGAGCACGATCTGGACTTCCTGCGTGGCGCCGTTGTGTGAGAATTGCACCTTGATTTTGTCGCCGGATTTTTTGGCCGACAACAGATCGTTGAGACCCTTGGCCGTGGCATGTACGCCGTCGACAGTCAGGATACGGTCCTCAATGGCCAGTCCGGCGGTCTGCGCGGGCGACGCGGGCGCCACATCTGCGATCCGGAGTCCGTGGTCCTGCGCCTTGGTATTGACGCCGAGAAATGCGCCAGGGGCCGCCTCTTCCGCCGTCTCGACGCGCAACCCGGCGTAGGCCAGATACTTCGCGTAATCCATTTCCCGGCTGGTGGACACGTATTCGAAAACTTCCGCCAGAGGTCCGCCGGCGGCCTTCTCGCACTCCGACCGGAACTCGGCGTCGGTGAAGCCGCGCGCCTTGCGCTGGTAATACTCGCGGTACAACCCGCGCATCACATCGTCCAGCGATTTGCGGTTGCGGCTTTCGTTGCGGATGTTCAGGTCCAGCAGGGCGCCCAGCATGGCGCCGTTGTCGTAGTAGGAAATGGACGTGCTGCGGTCGCCCCCACCGGGCAGGTTGCCCCACGTGTACAGACTCGATTCAGCCGCCGACTGGTAGCGGTGGCCGGGCGCGCTCTCGAATTTCGTAATCGCGCCCGCCAACTTTTCGAGATACTGGCCGCGCGTCATCAGGCCGGCGCGCACCAGCACCAGATCCTGGTAATAGACCGTCAGTCCCTCGGACACCCACAGCATGCCGGTGAGGTTGGCCTGGTCGTAATCGAAGGGTCCCAGCGCAAGCGGGCGGATGCGCTTGACGTTGAAGTTGTGGAAGTACTCGTGGGCGACATAGCTCAACCACCGCAGGTAGCCGTCTTCTTTGGTGAGGCTGTCGCCATTGAACGAGATCGCCGCGGAATTGGTGTGTTCGATGCCGCCGTTGCCTTTGCCCATCAGGAGAAATGTGTAGTGTTGGTACGGCACATCGCCGATGAGCTGCGTGGCCGCCTGCACCATACGCTGCAGGCCGGACGTCATCTTCTCGCGATTCACGCTGGCCGGCACATTTTCGATGGCCAGTGTGTGCGGCCGGCCCGCGACGGAGAACTGCAGGATTTCCTGGTTACCCATCAGCATGGGGCTGTCGTAGAGCACGTCGAAATCCGGCGCGAAAAACGTGTTGGGCTGGCCTGCCACCGGATCGAGACCGGTCGAAATGCGCGCCCAGCCTGGCGGCAATTGGAAGGCCGCGGTTACGGGATGCTGGATGCGTTCGGCGAGGTGTAGGAACAGCCCGGCCGGCGCGATGAAGGCGCGCGTGTCGTCGATGTAATTCCGGGCGACGAAGGACACCGACGCTTCGACATCGTAGTTCAAGACAACCGCCGCTGCGTTGCCGGTCGCCACGCGCCAGGTGTTGTCGGCGACCTTCTCCCACGGCAGGGACTGCCCCGCGCCGTCTTCGGCGCGGAAGGCTCGCACGTATTTGGCATAGTCCAAAACACGGTAGAACCCTGGCGTCCAAACCGGCATTTTGAAATCCTGCGTCTCGCCGCGCAGGCCATCGCAGCGTAACGCGACGTGAAACTGGTGGTTGGCCGCCTGCGGCATGGAGACGGTAAATGCCAGGGTGCCCTCGGGCGGTGCGGCGGGCGCACGGAGCGATGGCGCCAGGATCGCCGCGCAGATGAAGAGTATGCGAGCCTTTTGTGCGGACATGCAGAATTCATTCTAGGAGCATGGGCGGCGCGAGACGCCGCCGCGGGCCGAGGGCCTGCCCCACACTCTTCCATCACATGTCGAGGTTCTGGCGGGCGTACTCGATGCACTTCAGATTGTGCTGGTCCTCGCTCTTCAATTGCTCCTCAGGGCTGAGCCCGGCGATCCGCGGCAGCGGCTTTTTCGGACGATTCTTCCGTACCAGCACCAGGGTCTTGGCCAGATCTCGGCCGGCCAGCGGGCTGTAGGAATCGTCGAACGTGGCCCAATATTTAGGCGCGAACACGGGGATCTTCAGCGGGTCGCGAGTAATCATTTCCAGCTCGAAGATCATGTTCGGGTCTTTCTGCCGGAGGGTCTGCACCATCTGCTTTAGGTCGAGCATTCCCTCTCCCATGTCGACCTCCGACAGCAGGAATCCGTCCTCGTATTCCTCGACGGCCATGTCCTTGATGTGGGCGAAAAATATGTAAGGGAGCAGCGTCCGCAAGGTATCCATGGGGTCCTCGCACAGCGAGAGGTTATTGCCGAAATCGAAGCAGACTCCGACGTATTCGCTGCCCAAGCGTTTGAGCCAGGCGGCCTGCTCGGCGGAGCGATAGCCCTTGTGGTTCTCGAGGCCCAGGCGCATCTTGTGTTTGCGCAGCACCGGTTCGGCCAACTCTACCGATGCCTGGACGCCCTCGAACATCTTCTTCCAGGGCTCGAAGCTGTCGAAGTCTTCGTAGCGCCGGCCGGTCAAGGCGGCATGGAAAGCGGACGCTCCGGCCTCTTTGAAAGCCGCCACCTGGAGATCGAATGCATCGACCTCGCTCTTCTGCCGCGGCATCCGCGGATCGCAAATGAGGTGCATGTTGTAGCCCTCGATGCGCCCCCGGAATTTCTTGATGGCCTCCGGGTCCGTTGACGGAGGGTTGGTCTGCACGCCCGCCAGGCCTATATTGTGACAGTGTTCGACGAGATCGAAAGGCGGCCCGCCGCTCCGGCTGGCGCGCATGTGCAAGGCGAACGCGGTGGGCGCACCGCCCATGCGCCGCGGATTGGCCGGCGCCGGGAACGCGGTTGCGTTGGAGGCAAGCCAGGCTGAAGCCGGGCCGGCCATCGCTAGAATTTCTCTCCGTGAGATCATGTTATCCTCCGCCGATCGAAAAGCCTATCATAGCCGTGCGCCCGGCGATACGTATTCCACGCCGGTAAATTCGCAGAACAACTTCAGGTCGCGCTTCCAATCGCCATAGACCAGGGCGAGGTGATGCTCCACGCCCTCCCGCATCATCGCGGCAAGGAACGCCGCCGCGGAGGGCTCCGGCCGTACCGTCGCGACGCTCCCGCGCACGCCTTCTCCCGAGGGGATCGCCTCGCCACCAGCGACAAACAGCCTGAGCTTGCCGTCGACGGGACGCAGCAGTTTGGCCACGGTCACGGCCCCCTCTTTGAAGGAAAACTCCACCGTGGCGCCGGTCGCCGTGCGCATATGCACGCGGAGGAGCGCCTTCCCGGGATCTCCGGCCAGCGAAGGTTCGGCCGCGCCGCAATGGGCGAATTGGATGGCGTCTTCCGGTTCGAGATACCCGGTGATATCGAAGTTAAACGCCGGCGCGCCCGCCAGCCTGCTCAGCAGCCAGGTGGTGATCAGCGCCGTGACGTCCACTTCGCAGGTGCTCGGAATACCCTCCTGGGCCATCAGCGCGTGGGCGGTGCATGGCGTGATCTTGTGATGATCGCGAAGTTCAGGCCAGCAGCGCACGCAGTAGGCATCCAGTTGGTTCGTCCGGACCAGTTGCCGGATGGCCACGTAGAGCCGAAGGCTGTCCGCCAGAGCCTCTGCGCTCACTTCTCGTCTCCCGCCGGTAGCCGCGATCAGCCGCTGGGCCGCGCGTTCCGCCTCACCGGGGGACGCGGTTTGGGCCGCCCGCACCAGTTCGTCCAGTTCGAAGTGGACCGTGGTGACGCCCAGCGCCTTCTCCAGACCGGCTTCGTCCACTACCACATCGACCATGCCGGGACACGGTTCGCCTACCACTCCCAAACGGGCGCGGCGCAGCGCTCGGGCGGCGGCTGCGGCTCCGGCGGCCCTCGCCACCTGCTCGACGGTCGCTGTAGTTACATCGCCGATCACGTACGCGAATGGCTTTCCCATCCGCCGGATATTCGAGCCGGACCCGGTCAGACCGCTCATGGGGGACGGCATCGGAATATCGCGGTCCAGGTAGGGCAGGGCCCAAAGGAACAGGGGGATGTCCCCGAGCCCGCGGGCCAGCGCCAGGGTGACATCTTCCGACACCCAGGAGCAGAAGAACAGCACCACGAGATCGACTTCGCGTTCGACCAGGTGCGCGGCGATCTCGATGGCGTCCGCCGGGGTTCGCGGGATAGGCGGCGCGGTCACTTCGTTTCCGGACTTGCGCAGCTCAGCGATGGCGTTCTCGCGCCAGGCTGCCACCGCCGGCAGATCGTACAGCGGATGGACGCAGGTAACGAATCCGATGCTCGCCCGATTCATCAAGATACAACGCTACCACTTGGAGGGCGGCCAATCTTGGCCGCAGCCGCCTTTCAGGCGGCCAGAGCCGGCTGAAAGCCGGCTGCGGGCATGATTGCCCGCCCTCCAATCAGATGCCTCGGCTGGCTCGCCTGGTCATCTCCGCTAGCGTTTGGTTGGTACCCGGACGGTATCCTTTCAGGGGCAGGATTCGTTCGTGAATGGCATCCAGGAGCCAGCCGGGCTGCGGGAAAAACAAGGTTTCCAGCTCGGCCGCCGGCGTAATCCAATTGCGCGAGCCGATCACCACGGGCGGCGCGTCCAAATCGTAGAAACAGAGCTGGGTCAGGGTGGAGGAGACGGTCTGCATCACGCATCCGCGCTCGACCGCGTCGCACACCAGAAGCACCCTGCTGGTTTTGCGCACGGAATCCACCAGCGGCCTGTAGTTCAGCGGATTGACAGATCGCAAATCGATTACTTCGGCCGATAGTCCGAAGCGCTGTTGCAGTTCCTCCGCCGCCGCGATGGCGGTGTAGAGCGCCGGGCCCAGGGTCACGATGGTCAGGTCCGTGCCCGTTCGCTTGACGGACGGCTCGCCGAGCTCGATTTCGTAGTAGCCCTCCGGAACTCCTTGTTCCACGAACATCTCACCCACGTGGTAGATCTTCTGGCTCTCGAAGAACACCACCGGATCGGTGCCGGCCAGTGCGGCGTTCATCAGACCCTTGGCATCGTACGGGGTCACGGGATAGACTACCTTCAGCCCTGGAATGTGGTGGACCAGCGCGGTCCAGTCCTGCGAATGCTGCGCGCCGTATTTTGCGCCGACGGAAATGCGCAGGACCACCGGCATCGCCAGGCGGCCCGCCGACATGGCCTGCCATTTCGAAAGCTGGTTGAAGATCTCGTCGCCGGCGCGGCCCATGAAGTCCGCATACATCAGCTCCGCCACCACCCTGCCGCCCTCGAGCGCATATCCGACGGCGGCCCCGACGATGGCGGCTTCCGAGATGGGGGCGTTGAACAGGCGGTGGTAAGGCAACGCCTCGGTCAGGCCGCGATAGACCGCAAAAGCGCCGCCCCAATCGCGGTTCTCTTCGCCGAAAGCGATCATGGTGGGATCGATTGAGAACCGGTGCAGCATGGCCTCGAAGATGGCGTCCCGAATGTTGTAGACCTTGGCCTGCGGCGCCGGCTGGCCGTCTTCGGCCGGGGTGCGAATCCGGCCGCGAATCTGCTGCACCCTGGAATTTTCCGCGAGATCCTGGAGCAATTCGGGCGGGCGCTCGTCGAACCGCTCCACCCGTTGGCCGGAGAACATGACCGCGCCGATCAACTCGGAGTCCGCCGCGATGCGCGGGCTGGCTTCGAGATCGACGGCCAGACGGAACATCTCGAAAACGGTGTCCTCGATAGACGCCCTGGAACTGTCCAGCGCGCCCTCGGCGACCGCGTCACCCGAGATCAGCTTCTGCCGGAAAGCCCGGATCGAATCGGCCTGCTGCCAGTGCTCCAGCTCTTCTTTCGACCGGTAGCTGGAAGCGTCGGAAGGCGAGTGGCCGCTGATCCGATAGGTAACGGTGTCCAGCAGGACCGGACCCCGGCCCTCCTGTAAGACCTGCTTCTTGCGGCGGAACGCATCGATCACCGGCAGGGGGTCGTAGCCGTTGACGCGCTCGGCATGCATCTGCTCCGGATTCACGCCCGCGCCGATCCGGGCGATGACCTGTACCCCCATGGTTTCGCCGAGAGTCTGGCCGCCCATGCCATAGAAGTTATTCATGCAGTTGAACAGGATGGGCAGGCCGCCGCCCAGCGACTCGTCCCACAACTGGCGGTACTGATCCATAGCGGAAAAGGTGATGCCTTCCCACACCGGGCCGCAGGCGAAGGAGGCGTCTCCGATATTGCACACCACGATTCCCGGCTTGCGGTTGACCCGCTTATAGAGAGCCGCGCCCGGCGCGATGGACCCGGAACCTCCTACGATGGCGTTGTTGGGATAGATTCCGAACGGGACGAAGAAGGCGTGCATGGAGCCGCCCATGCCGCGGTTCAATCCGGTCTCTCGCGCGAAGATTTCGCTGTATGCGCCGTAAACCAGGAACCGTATGGCGAGGCCTCTCACGGTTCCCTGGTATCCCTTTTCGACGGGACGAAGCACGGCGCCATCCCGACAGGATTCCATGATTTCGAGCAGTTTGTCCTCGCTCAACTGCCGGATGGCGGAGAATCCCTTGGCCAGGATCTCGCCATGGCTGCGGTGCGAGCCGAAGACATGGTCGTCTGGAGTCAACGAAAAGGCCATGCCGACGGCGGCAGCCTCCTGCCCGATGGACAGGTGGGCCGGTCCGGCGTGCTTGTAAGCTACGCCCTTATACGCGCCCTTGGTCTTGATCGCGTTGAGAATCGACTCGAACTCCCGGATGGCGCACATGTCGTGCCAGATGTTCAGAAAATCCGCGGGAGAATACGCCGCGAGTTCTTCTTCGAGGGTTCTCTGGTAGGCATTCACCGGGATATCCGGTAAATGGATCGTGCCCCTGGCAAGAACGGTCTCCGGCTCGATGACGATTGACTTGGGCATTTCTACCGGTAGCCTTCCATCAATTTCCACCCCACCTCGGAGAATTGGCCGAGCGTGCGCTGAGTCGCTCCGAATCCCATGAATTCGCACGGGCGCATGCCATCCGGTTCGTATGAGCGGGCGAACTCCGGTATGCGGCACAGCCGCTCGATTACCTCGGGCGGAACCGGTTTGTCGATGCGCTCCTCGCGCGGAAGATCCTGGGTGACGAAGATCTCCTGATAAGCCGGGGCGATGGACATCAGCAATTCCGCGCCGGCCAGTTCGGTCAGATGGTATTCCCCGCGCAAGGCCGCCACCAGCAGCACCGCTTCATAACCGCGCTCCTGGTAAATTTGATACGCCCGTTTGGTCACGGCCAGGCCGGCTTGGCGAATATCGGCTTCGGTTACCGCTGCTTGCGTATCATGGGCGACCTCCCGCACAAAGTCGTCGAGACGCCCGATCATGATCACCGCGAAACACTTTCCCGGCTGGATGCCTTTTTCCATGGCCCTGCGGATCCCCGCGCGATGGCGTTCGGCAATGGCAATGGCCTGCGGCACGGTAAAGCTGACCGTGGCCGTACAGGTAATGCCGTCCGCGATGGCATCCTCCAGCACGTCCAGACCCGCACTGGTGGCCGGCAGTTTGACGGCGATATTGGGGGCCCACGCGTGCAAGCGTTGGGTCATCGCCCGCATGCAATCGCGGTCGCCCGCGTGCAGGGGGTTCACTTGGGCGCAGACGAACCCCGAACGGCCGCTACTGGCCTGGTATTCCGGCATCAGCTTCTCCGCCGTTCTGGCGACCGCAATCTGTATCAGCGCCTCTGCTTTGGATTCCGGCGGCAGATTCCGTGCGATCACCCGGTCGATGTCGGATGCCCACAACGTCCGGTCTTTCACCAGCGCCAGGTTGGCCAGAAACGGATTCGTGGTGACGCCGATGGCGCCGCGCTCCAGGCCCAGCGCCAATTCGGCAGCCTCGGCCGAGTCGTGCCACCATTGCGTGCGGGTATTGCGAATGACCCAATCCAGATAGGTTTTGGCCGCCATGATTTCCTCTACGTTCGTTTAGGACCTGCAAAACCGAATTCACTTGTTATTTTACATCGTGGCGTGGCGAGCGGGGCTGGAGAGCCCCGCTGCAAGGCCGGGGGCCGGGCATAGGCGTTGAAATAAGGCCGTTCGCAAGGACGACCCGCGTGTCGGGCGATCCAGTTGCGCGGCCCACTTTCGGGGCAAGTTCCCAGAGCCCGACTTAACTGGCCAATCTTCGCCTATTTTTGAGGGGGGCTGAGTTTCGTGGTGTCGGCGAGTATTTTGACGAGACGGCGGGCGACGCGAGCGAGAAGGCGGCGTGGGGAGTCGTCGGCGAGGCTG